>ERZ842401.171-NODE-171-length-86805-cov-10.096115_pt1 | contig 86805 bp, 75 predicted proteins | sample MGYA00521270_ERZ842401 | MGnify/ENA primary metagenome ERZ842401 (study PRJEB31892, sample SAMEA3878208) | bioreactor metagenome | biome: Moose rumen | place: Sweden | collected 2011-10 | study: EMG produced TPA metagenomics assembly of the PRJEB12797 data set...
AAACAGGAGAGATTACATGCTTGACATCAAATACATACTTGCTAATCAGGAAGAATATTCACAGTGCTTAAAAAATCGTCATCATAATTTTGACGTTAGCTTGTTAGTCGGGCTTGATGAAAGACGACGAAAAATTATCGGTGAGACTGAGGAGCTTAAAGCAAAACGCAACAAGAGTTCCCGAACAGCTCAGGACGCTTCAGCCGCTGATTTTGACCCGAAAGCCGTAAAAGCCAAAATTAAGGAGCTTGACGCAGAACTCGCTGAAGTTGAGTCGGAATTACATAATTACTTAATGACGCTTCCCAATAAATTAAGCACGACTACGCCAATCGGAGAAGATGAGAATGATAATCCCGTTGTCAGAACTTGGGGAGAACCTCGAAAATTCACGTTTGAGCCTAAACCTCATTGGGACATCGCCGAAGCTCTCGGAATTATGGACTTTGAAAAAGGCGTAATGTTGGCTCAGAGCCGCTTCACAGTCTTGCAGGGATTGGGCGCTAGAATGGAACGTGCGCTTGTGAATTTCATGTTAGACCTTCACACTAAGAAACACGGTTATCTTGAAGTTGAGCCGCCTTTCATGGTACGTTCAGCAATTCTTGAGGGAACAGGCCAATTACCGAAATTCGCCGAAGATTTGTATAGACTTCAGAACGACGATTTATGGTTAATCCCGACGGCAGAAGTCCCACTCACTAACTTAAACCGTGAAAGCATTCTTGACGAGAAGGATTTGCCGCTTTATTACACAGCTTACACGCCATGTTTCAGACGTGAAGCCGGAAGCGCAGGCCGTGACGTTAGGGGCTTAATGAGGCAGCATCAATTTGACAAGGTTGAAATGGTGAAAATCTGTACTCCTGAGACAAGTTATGACGAACTCGAGAAACTCACAGCTAATGCCGGCGAAGTTCTTGAAACCTTAGGGCTTCCGTATAGAGTTGTGAATTTATGCTCGGGCGATATCGGCTTCGGTTCAGCAAAAACTTATGACTTGGAAGTCTGGTTACCGTCTCAGAATAAATATAGGGAGATTAGCTCATGCTCGAACTGTGAAGATTTTCAGGCTCGAAGAATGGCATTGCGTTATCGTCCAGCTGACGGAGGACGGCCGAAATTTGCTCACACTCTCAACGGCTCCGGAATTGCTGTCGGCAGAACGTTAATCGCAATAATTGAGAATTACCAGAACGAAGACGGAACTATAAATATTCCTGAAGCTCTGGTTCCTTACATGGATGGCATTACTCAGATTAATAAACGCTAATTTTTTAATGATAACCGGCTGTATGTTAATGGCCGTGCTCTGTGTCGGCGTTCAGTTCTATATCAAGAGGACGTTACAGCCAAAACAGTACGGCTATTTTCGCGATTTAGTATTGGCCGGTTCATGGCTGATTTTAGCGTTATGGTTCGGAAGCCCTGATGAGAAAATCGTAATTTGTTGCTCAATGTTGGCGGCATTCGCTGGAATTTCCGAGAATATTTATCACGACTCACGCTGGCGATTGCTTTATCCAGTTATCGGCGCGTTATGTTCATATTTCGGGCCTGCTGTGCATTTTATCCGTTTTCCTGATAACGAGTATATTTATCTCACTCCGACGTTCTCGTTTATTGCCGGAACTGTTTGGTTCAGTTTTTTCCCGTTTATATTCCGTTATCTCGATGAAATTCCCGGCTTAGTCGGTCACGTTTTAGCCGTTACGTTTGCTTTGATGTTAGCGGCATGCATTGCTACCGGAGCAGGAGCGTTTTTTATGGCTTTTGCGGGATTAATGCTTCTCGCTGGATTTTGGAGCCGTTTCGGTAATCTTTATCGTCAGGCCGGAAAATCTTTAGCCTCAATGTGGGGATTTATCGTTGCCGGAACTTCAGTAATTGGCCGGAGTAAAGGAATTGTCTTAAGCACAGTTTTATTCTTGTCGTTGGGACTGTTCGCAATTCCTGCACTTGAGATATTTTTCGGATTTGTGAAAAGTTTGCTTATGGACGCTGACATTCCCGAAAAACCTGCTGATGGTGGAAAAATTTACAGCCAAATGTTGAGCGACGGCGTTGAACATCCTGAAGCTGTGCAGTCGGTTGCGGGCTTGTGTGCTTTGACGAGCATAGCTACAGCTTGGGAACAATGGACGATTGCGTTAATAATTATCGTTGTCGTGTTAATTTTCAGGCATTCCAAGAAGAAAATCATCACTCGGCCGTCGTTATGGGGAATTACGTTTGATAATGTCTCGATGAATTACGCGATTTCTAAGGCTCGCGGCTTAATCTCCAACCCTCAGAGTAATTCAGCGCAATTAATCGTAACGTTAAACGCTCTGGGAATGGAAGCAACGATTGATGACGAGGAATTTTACGAGATTGTGAAGAGTTCAGCTATGGTTCTTGCTGACGGATCGGGCTTATGCTTAGGAATGAAGATTATGGGAACTCCGGTTCAAGAACGCGTTGCGGGGATTGACTTTGCCGAACAGTTATGCCGAACAGCCAGCGCGGAAAAATGGCCGGTTTATTTCATCGGAGCAGCAGGAAATACAGCTAAACAATGCGCGGAAGTTCTCAAGGCGAGATTTCCCGGATTAATCGTAGCTGGCACAAGAGACGGATATTTTGACATTAACGACACAAGAATTCCTGACGTAATCGCTTCGAGTGGAGCAAAAATTGTCCTCGCCGCAATGGGTCAGCCTCGCCAGGAAAAATGGGTAAATCTTCATCGTGAGAGATTAGGGCCAATTTTAGCCGTCGGTGTCGGAGGAGCCTTTGACGTTTTCGCTGGACACTTAACGCGCGCGCCTAAATGGGTACAGAAAATCGGCTTTGAATGGCTTTACCGGCAATTGCAAGAACCCGGACGCTGGCGGAAAAATTTACGGCTCATTACGTTTATGCTGAGAATTTTTGCTTCACGTGTCGGGCTTTATAGACGCTAAACTCACTTCATGATAAGCATTAAAATTGTAATTATCACTAAGAACATTCCGGCTCCTGAAATCATCATTGACATCCTCAGGAGCTTTATTATTTTTCTGCCTTCACTTCCGGTTTGATTGTCGGCTGATTTTTTCTCGTCATGCTTGGTTAATTCCTGAGCAACTGCCTCTTTCACGTCGTTAATCATCGCTAAATTATTCTGTTCATGAAGCGTTGATATCTCACGTGAAAACTCTTCAAGCTCATGATGTCTTGATTTGCTCTCAGCTTTAACTAGGCCTTCAAGATTTGGGAATAAAGTATCAACAATCTTCTCTAATTGCGCGTCATTCGTCAAAATCGGAGTGTCTCGGATTTCGTAAGTCTGAGTTTGAGCTTCCCTGTTGCTGGCGTAAGTCTCAAAGAAGTATTTAATCCCGTTCGTTAATTCATTGAGTTTATCGCTTATTCCTGAGAGTTCACGCAAAATTTCGTCGTCTTTGCTGTTATCATTGCTTGTAGTCGTGATTACTTCGGGCTTATTAGTCTTCACAGCGAGTTCAAGATTTCCCGGAAGTCTGTCAAGCGTACGTTTAAGTCCCGTGATTTCTTCAAGGACGCTGGCGATTGACTGGGCAAGTATAGTTCTTCCGGCTCGGCTGTCGTCAATTCCCGTCTGAATAGTTTTCTCGATTGATGGATGTGCTCCAAGCGCACGTTTTAAGTCAGCGAATTCATCATGAATGGCTTTATCAATTTTGGAACTTGATGAAAGTAAACGTTTTAGGCTTGAAATTTCATCGAGAATATCAGCTTCAGTAATTCCAGAATTGGCCGGAAGAGGTTTATCAAGAATATTTTTCAGTTCCGAGATTGCATTAATAATATTCGTGTCCTTAGTCGTCAAATGCTGTTCAAGAATACTTTTCAGCCCCGAAATTTCCTCATGCATATTCTCAATATATCGGCCCATAATATTCTGGTTAGTTTTGCCGGATTCCATGAAGGATTGAATTGCTTTCTCAACCTGTAAGCTCAATTCTTGTGAAAGCCTGTTATTTTTCGCGAGCATTTCCGAGAAATCGAGTGAGGGGATTGCTGACGATAACGACTTAGTCAAAGCAGGCAGGATTTGTGCGGCTAATTCCGAGACCAGACGCGCTGTAGTGGGATCTAATTCTTCAGGCATGATAAAAATTTTCAGCTCCTTTGTAATGCGATTAGTTTAACATGTGAGTAAAATATTTGAAGTAAGCCGGATTGTGATTAGCATGATAAAATTCTTCGGCTCCAGTTAAAAAATTAAAGCAGGAGGCACAAAAAATTTTGCTTGAACTTCGTATCGGCACGCGAGGAAGTCAATTAGCTTTAGCACAGACGAAACTTATAGCCGATAAAATATTAAATTCATATCCAGACGCAAAAATTAATATTATCGCGATAAAAACTCAAGGAGATAAAAATCTTGCTCCATTTAGTTCGGATTTAAACGGGATTAAGGGAATGTTCACGTTTGAGATTGAGCAGGCATTATCGCGGGGCGAGATTGACTTTGCAGTTCACAGCCTGAAGGATTTACCGGCGAATACAAAATTTCCCGTCATAGCGTATTCATCGAGGGGTAATCCGTTTGATGCTCTTGTTGTGAATAATGATAATGTAAAAGTCATAGGTTCATCGTCATTGAGAAGGCGTTTACAGCTTGAAAGATTATATCCTGACGCAAAAATTATTCCGGTCAGGGGCAATATCAACACTAGGCTTGCGAAACTTGATGACGGGGAATTTTCCGGATTAGTCTTAGCTTCGGCGGGGCTTGAACGTTTAGGGCTTGAGAATAGGATTACGAAAATTTTTACTCCTGATGAGATTATGCCGGCGCCAGGTCAGGGAATTTTAGCGTGTCAAGGAAGGCCGGACGAGGATTATTTTTACTTGAAGGCTGTGAACGATGAATGCTCGCGAGATTGTGCGATTGCCGAGAGGAGTTTTGCGCGTGAACTCGGAGCAGGCTGTAACGTTCCGATTGGAGCTTACGCGGAAATTCTTGACGATGAGAGAATGAAGCTGAAGGGATTATTTATTGATGAACGAACACGGAAATTTTACAGTGGAGAAATCGAAGGCAGACGAGACGAGGCAGAAATACTCGGGAAAATTTTAGCTGAGGTGATAATGTCATGATTTATCTTGTTGGTGCCGGACCTGGAGATTTGGGATTGTTGACGTTAAGAGGCTATGAAGTTCTGAAACGTGCTGACGTTGTGATTTATGATAGATTAGTTAGTGAGGGAATTTTAGCGTTAATCCCGGCCAATGCAGAACGAATTGACGCGGGGAAATCTTCAGGTTCTCACACTCTTTCACAGCGAGAGATTGAAGCTGTCATGATTGAACACGCTCAAACGGGAAAAAACGTCGTTCGTCTTAAAGGAGGCGACCCGTTTTTGTTCGGACGCGGCGGAGAAGAAGCAGAAGCGATCATCAAAGCCGGATTGAAGTTTGAAGTCGTGCCCGGAGTAAGTTCGGCTGTTGCTGTGCCTGAATATTCAGGAATTCCAGTTACACATAGGGATTATTGCTCAGGGATAAATATTTTCACGGCTCATGACAAAAATAATTTGCTCCCGGATTTTGCGAACACGACACAAATTTTCTTAATGGGAATTTCTTACGCAAAAGAGCTTCAGGATAAATTAATGTTGACGCTTTCACCTGAAACTGACTGCGCAATTATCGAGAACGGCACGACCTCATCACAACGGACAATCCGGACAAAACTTTGTGAGCTTCATGCTTCAATAATCCGCGAAAAAGTTAATCCTCCGGCCGTAATCGTCGTTGGCAAAACAGCGGCATTAAATCTCGACTGGCGAAAGAATTTTCCTCTTAGCAATCAGCGAATAATCATCACTCGTCCAGAGGAAAGAGCTTCAAAATTGGCCGGAATGTTACGAGACTTAGGGGCCGAAGTAATTTTATTGCCGGCTATCAGGACTTCAACAATTCATAATTCTCTTGACGGTGTAAAACTTTCGGGCTTCGACTGGCTAGGTTTCACGAGCGTAACGGGAGTTAATGCATTCTTTGAGCTTCTTGCTGAAAACGACAGGGACATTCGGGAAATCGGCAACGCTAAAATCGCCGCAATCGGTCAAGCTACGAAAGACGCGCTGAAATCTCACGGGTTGAAAGTTGACTTTATGCCAGAAATTTACGACGGAAAAAATCTCGCTGAAGGTCTCGTGAAAACGGCGAAAACGAACGGAAAAATCTTAATGCTCAGGGCTGAAAATGGAACGCCGGAGATTAATGCAACTTTCAGGAATTACGGAATTATAGCGAATGAGATTTGTATTTATCGGACTGATTATGTAAAATTAGCTCACGTTCCAAAATTTGCAAATAAAATAATTTTCACGAGTTCCTCAACAGTCAGGGGCTTTTGTGCAAGCGTTGACAATATGCGCGAGGTTGAATGCGTTTGCATCGGAGTTCAGACGGCGGAGGAAGCGCGTAAATTTGGGTTTCATAATATCAGGATTGCGGAACAGGCCACGATTGAAAGCATAGTTCGAGCCTGTACGTGATAAATATTTTATTATGGAGGTATTAATTTTCATGCGTAAAATTCTGTTAGCTTTATTGTGCGTCGCTCTTCTTGCGTGTGTTTCTTATGCTGAGGAGAAATTCGAGAGCAAAATTCTTAACGTCGAAGTTGAGAAAAATCAAATCATGCTTTACGAAAATATCCCGTTCCATTCCGGTAAAGAACGCGGCAGTCAAATGTTCACCCTCGCAATGGATATTCTTCAGCCCGACGGTAATGAACCCCTTCCGTTAATCGTATTTATCACGGGCGGCGGTTTCATGATGGCCCCTAAGAACAACTGGATCCAGCAGAGAATGAGACTTGCTGAAGAAGGCTATGTTGTCGCAAGCATTGAGTATCGTCGTGCTCCGCTCTCGAAATTCCCTGCTCCTGTTGAAGATTGCAAATTAGCTATTCGCTGGCTTCGTGCACATGCTGATGAGTATAATATTGACGTTAACCGCGTCGGAGTTCTCGGCAACAGTGCGGGCGGTTATCTCTCATCTTTCGTGGGCTTAATCAACGACAACAAGGAATTTGACAAGGGAGATTTTCTTGAATACTCAAGCAACGTTTTATGCGCGGCCGACATTTTCGGAATTTCCGAGTTAATGAGCATTGGCGATGATTATCCTGAAGAAGTAAGAAAGTTACACGACTCACCCGGCATCACCGAAGCAATGTGGGTAAAGGGAGTTCCTGGTTTCAGCGGACCTGACGGCGGAGTTAAGGATTTCCCGGAAGAGTCAAAGAAGGCAAGCCCGCTTTATTACGTCAGCGATAAGGCAGTACCGATGTTATTCATGCACGGCGACAAGGACATGTTAGTATCACCAAGCCAGACGGATAAACTCTATCAGGCTTTGAAGGCTCAGGGTATCGAGGCAGAGAGATACGTAGTTCCTGGTGCGGCTCACGGCGGAATTTACTGGGTTCAGGAGCCTGTAATGAAAGTTATGGTTGACTTCTTCAATAAATATCTCAAGAAATAAATCGTGAAAGTTTTTCCCTCAGTGTAAAAGCTGGGGGAATTTTTTTACGCCTCTTTAATCTCGTTAATCAGACTTTCCATCAATTTTATAATTCCAGCGTCATTAATCCCTTCGGCTTGCTTGAACAACAAATACAATCTATCTTTCTGTGAACGTGTCAGCTTGTCTTCCAGAACGAGAATTTCATTGCGAATTTTCTTCAGACTTGACGCAGCATTCACAGTTTCTTTGTTCCTTAAGGCTTCTCGGCAGAGTGAAAACGCTTTAAGCGACGCTCCTCTAACGATAACATTAAAATCAATCTCAGGCGTAATTCCGAACTCATCAATGAGAATTTTTCTCGCCAACGGGATATTCGCACAACCTCCAGTCAAAATTATTCTCTCGGGCTTATGAACTCGAATTAATCTCTCCATGACATGTGAAGCTCTCTTAATAGGGAAATATATTAACCGCTCGAAGTCCTCACGAAAAATCTCGGTGTTATGCCAATTTCTTGAAGTTTCCTGAGACAAGACAACTTTTAACCGCCGGGCCTCTTGCAATGGCTTTTCATTGAGGAGCTTTCTTTCACGTAAATATTCCGCAAAAATCTCGTCAAATTTATTGCCGCAGACATCAGGAATATTCACGCTCTCCAAAATTTTATCGCCTTCAATTATGACAAATTCACTCCTTGAAGCTCCGAAGTCATACACAAGAACTCTTTCGTCAGAATTAATCGCCCAAGTCATAGCCTCGTAATCCGTGATGATATTAACGTCCTGAAAACCCGAGTTTTTCGCACGTGTCAGAATGTCTTCACGTTTAATCTGGCCGAACCTCTCAGGAATTGCAATTACACAGGCAAATATCATGTCGTCAAAGAACGCTTCAGCTCCTTCACGTAGAGCTAAGACATCAAAGCCCTCAATCTTAGTGATAATTCTTGTACTGAGATTGTCGGAATAAGCTAATTTCGATAAGGAACTTCCTGCGTCAATCCCTACGTTCACATTTGAGCCTGCCGTCATCATAATTAATTGCCCTGACTTTCACGATTTCGTTTTTTTCCCCTTCACATTCAGCTTCAAGATAATTTCTCGTGTGTCCCTTGTTATCGCTTTCGATTAAGACTTCGACGTCGGAATTAATAAACTTTCTCGCGTATTCTTCATAAAGTTTTCGGCCGAGTTGGATTGCTTGTGAAGTTCGGGAAATTTTCACGTCATGCGGAACTTTTTCGGGAAAATTGCTCGCTGGAGTTCCTCGTCGTTCGGAATATGGGAATACATGAACTCGTCCTAAGCCTGAAGATTTCATCACGTTCAAAGTATTGTTGAAGGCATTATCATTCTCGCCTGGAAATCCGACTAAAATATCGCTGGAAATGTGAAGATTGTCATTAATTTTTTTTCGCGCATTATAGCACACGTTGACAAATTCACCAGCCTTATAACCTCGCTTCATTGACGCAAGAATTTCATCATCCCCGCTTTGTAACGGCAAATGCAAGTGATGACAGAATGCCTCACAGTCAGCAAGAGCATCAAGCAAATTTTCATCAAGACAGAACGGTTCAAGAGAGCCCAAGCGTAAACGTTTAAGCTCAGGAATTTTTGACACGCAAGAAATTAACTCAGCAAGACTTGTATTAATATCACGGCCGTAAATTCCCAAATGAATGCCCGTGAAAATTATCTCTTTCGTTCCGTTGTCGATTAAGCGTTTAATCTCGTCAATAATATTCTCAATTGGCCTGCTTACTGGTCGGCCTCGAAGAAACGGGATTATGCAGTACGTACAGAAATGGTTACAACCGTCCTGAATTTTCATGAAAGCTCTTGAGTGCATGACAGGTGAATTAATTGCTAGTTCTTCCCATTCTGACGGAGCAAAGATATTCTGAGTTCTTATGTCCTGAAACTCTTTATCATTACTCATCAGCTTTTGTCTCAGGATTTCAGGCAGTAAATTTTTCCCCTTGCTTCCGGCCAAGATGTTAATTCCAAGTTCACGCGCAATATTCTCATCGAGAGCTTGAGACCAGCAACCGCATACGGCTAAAATTCCGTTATTGCCTAAAAATTTTCTGACACGACGGACTAATTGACGACATTTTTTATCCGCTTCCTGAGTTACTGAACACGACACGATTACAGCGGCATCAATTTTCTCATTATCACGCGTTAAGTCTTCAAGGATTTCTGCTCCGTAAGATTTCAGAGTTCCTGCGATAAATTCTCCCTCACATAAACTTGACCGACAACCGAATACGTGAATAAAAATTTTTAGCCCCATGATTTTACTGCTCTACATCCCCACCAGTCGCCGAATTTAAGCTCTTTATCGACTTCAAGCCCTGATGAGTTCATTACTGACAAGAACATATGACTTTCAACGTTGGTCATTCCGGAGAAAATTGCAAATCCCTTTGGTTTCAACACGCCTTTAACGTCCGGGAGCATTGAGACATTAGGATTAAGCAGAATATTAGCCGTCAAAATATTAACTTGTCCGCGAAATCCCTTCAGCAAATCTCCGACGGATAAATCGCAAACTTTGGGATTAATGCCGTTCAAGTTCATATTACGTTTGACTTCGCTTAAAGTGTCCGGGTCAATGTCTCGTGCAATTGCTGTTGCCGCTCCGAGCTTTAAAGCCGAGATGAATAAAATTCCCGTTCCTGTTCCAATGTCTAAAATTGTGTCGCCAGTCTTCACGACATCTTCAAGGAGTTCAAGCGCAATCCTCGTGCTCTCGTGATAACCTGTTCCGAACGCGCTTGCCGGGTAAATGTAAATCGGAATTCTTCCGGGCAGAATTTTTTCTTTCTCGTGCCAGGGGGCCATGACTACTAAACTTTTTCCGACATTAAGCGGCGGGAATGCATCATAATGTTGTTTTTCCCAAGGCTGATTACTCGTTTTATAGCATCGTGTTAATTCGACACTCTTAAAATCCGGGTCCTTAAGAATAAACTCAACCTGAAATAATAATTCATCAATCCCAATTTCACCGTCATAATCTGCCCGCAAAAATAAACGTTTTCGGTCGTTAAAATCATTCTCCGTAAAAATATATGAACCGATTGCTTCAGTGAGTGCCGCGACTGTGCTTAAGATTTCTTCATTGTGAGACATGCTGCCTTCCGAGACTACGGAACTAAATTCAATTGTCCACCAGAAATTATCTTTCTCGCTCTGAGTTTGCCGATAACTTTCTAATTCGTCCTGCATGTGAATAAAATTCCTTTATGTGAAAAATTTTGATTAATTATATGTTAATATCAGCGCAAAATCATTTTAACGGAGAAATCTATCATGAGAAAAATTTTTATCTCCCTCACATTATCATTGTTATTATGTTCATGTTCTTACGCTGAGACCCGTGCACGTTTTATCTTTATCGGGGATATTATGACACATGACCAGCAACTCGACGCGGCCCGCAATAAGCATAATCCAGAGAGTTATGATTTTTCCCCGCAATTCCGAAGAGTTAAGCCGTTGCTTGAGAATGCGTTTTTAGTCGGAAATCTTGAAACAGTTTTTGCCGGACGAAGTAAGAAATTAAGATATGCGGGCTTCCCATTCTTTAATACGCCTGACGTTTTAGCAGAACTTTTGAGCAAGGATTTACACGTTGATTTATTAACTCTCGCGAACAATCACATTTTTGACCGTAAGACTTCCGGAGCAAGAAGGACTGTTCAGGTTCTCAACTCGCAGGATATTGCTTGGATTGGCTTGGGACTTGATGATGTAGCCTCGAATGATGCAGTCTTGCTCGAAAATGACGGAATACGCGCGGCTTTCATCAATCACACTTATGGCAGCAACGAATGGCCGAAGTCAAAAGATGTTCACTTGAATGTTATCTCTTCAGCAGACATTACGAAAAGTTTAGAGCGAGCAAAAAGTTTAAGCCCGGATATTATAATCGCGTGCTTCCACTGGGGCAATGAATATCATTTTTCTCCTAACATTCACCAAAAAAGAGCGGCGGATATTGCTTTCGAGAACGGAGTAGATTTAATCATCGGCACTCATCCTCACGTTTTACAGCCCGTTGAAGTCAGAATTTCCAGCGATGATAAAGTTAAAGCCGTCGCGTGGTCATTGGGAAATTTCGTATCGTTTCAGCGGACTTTACCGAGAGAACGAAGCATAATCTTAGCGGCCGAGTTCGTGAAAGATGATGAGGGAATTACGCGGCTCGTGAAACTTTCAGAAGCTCCGTTGTACGTTATCGCGCCCGGACAAAAACGAACCGAAGTAACTTATGCCGGAACTGATGAGAAAATTATTGCAAGTTTGGATTTTTCCGGATTGAATAAGTCTCAGCTGAATAACCTCCGGACAATTGGAAGACAAGTGAATGAATTTCTCGGTGCTCAGAATGAGACTGACGAATACGGGTTTTATACGCTCTGGGATGAGAAATCCTTTGACGTTCTGCCGAAAAGTAAGAGAAAAACGCCGAAATAATTTATAATTTCCATATTTATAACGAGGTGAAAGAAAATTAGCAACTCACATTATTTTGACGAGATCGTTGACATTATCGAACGTTTACGCGCGCCCGGAGGTTGTCCTTGGGATCGTAAGCAGACGCTTGAAACTTTACGCACGCCGATTACCGAAGAGGCTTATGAACTCGCTGACGCAATCACCAAACATGACATTGATAATATTCGTGAAGAGGCCGGAGATTTATTGTTACAAGTTGTCTTCGTGGCATCAATCATGAATGAGCAGGGAAAATTTGACATGAAAGATGTTGTGCGGACAATCTGCGATAAATTAATACGCCGTCATCCTCATGTATTCGGGAATGTTAAAGCTGACGACAGCGACGAAGTTTTACGCAACTGGGAAAAAATCAAAGCCGAAGAACGCAAGGATAAGCACGAGAGCACATCAATTTTAGCCGGAATTCCCGACGGATTGCCGCCATTGCTCAAGGCTAATCGCATTCAGGGTAAAGCCGCTCATGTCGGGTTCGATTGGCCGAAAGGTGATAACTCGTTATTGTTCGCGAAACTTGACGAGGAAGTTAATGAACTCAAAGAAGCCGCAAAAGAGAATGACCCCGAGCATATTGCTGAAGAAATCGGTGATGTATTTTTCGTAACAGTTAATTTGGCCCGAAGATTAGGCGTTGACACTGACGCCGCGCTGAACATGGTATGCGATAAATTCCGTAAACGTTTCGAGATTATGGAACAATGCGCTCAAGAAGAGAATAAAAATTTGTCGGATTATACACTTGAAGAGCTTGACAGATTTTGGGACAAAGCAAAAGAAATCTTGAAAAAGTAAAGTATAATACATAACACATAATCTAATTCCATAACATAAAGGAGAAATTTTTCAATGGCAGGAGAAAAGAAAGTAAGAATTACTGAGACCGGCCTGCGTGATGCTCATCAGTCGTTAATCGCTACGAGAATGAGAACTGATGACATGCTCCCAGTCCTCGAATACATGGACGCAGCAGGTTACTGGGCACTCGAAATGTGGGGAGGAGCAACTTTCGACTCAGCAATGCGCTTCCTTGATGAAGATCCATGGGAAAGATTGAGATTAATCCGTGCACGCGTCAAGAATGCCAAGTTGCAAATGCTTTTACGTGGTCAAAATTTGGTCGGTTATCGTCATTACGCCGATGATGTAGTTCGCGAGTTCGTGAAAAAAGCTGTCGGCAATGGAATTGATATAGTTCGTTGCTTTGACGCTCTGAACGACTTACGAAACGTTGAAGTTGCCGCTGACCAGATTAAGAAAGAGGGCGCACATTTACAGCTTTGCATGAGCTACACGCTTTCACCTGTTCACACGCTTGACACTTTCGCGGGAATGGCTAAGCAAATGCAGGACATGGGAGCTGACTCAATCGCGATTAAGGACATGGCAGGATTAATCGGGCCAATTGACTGCGCAAATCTCGTGAAGGCGATTAAAGAGAAAGTTGATATTCCTGTTGAGCTTCACAGCCATTACACGACCGGACTTGCGAGCATGGCGTATCTTGCGGGAATTGAGGCCGGAGCGGAGATCGTTGATACGGCAATTTCACCTTTCGCACTCGGAACAAGTCAGCCTCCGACTGAGTCAATCGTTGCGGCTCTTGCTGGTTCGGAATGGGACACGGGAATTGACATCGAAAAACTTTTGCCGATTACTATGCACTTCAAGAAGTTACGCGAGAAGTATAAAGATTTATTACCCGAAATTGCCGGCGTTGATATTAATATTCTTCGTTATCAAATTCCTGGCGGTATGTATTCAAACATGGTCAACCAGTTACGCGAGATGAACGCCCTTGATAAACTTGAAGCCGTGCTTAATGAGGTTCCTGTTGTCCGTAAAGCTATGGGATATCCTCCGCTCGTTACTCCTTCAAGCCAAATGGTCGGAACTCAAGCTACAGTTAACGTTTTACGCGGACGCTGGAAGAGTTTCCCGAAAGAAATTCGCCAATATTTCTTAGGTTATTACGGTCAGCCTCCTGCGCCGGTAGATCCCGAAGTTCAGAAAATGGCGATTGGAAACGAAGAGCCTATAACTTGCAGACCTGGTGAGAAGATTGCGCCCGAAATGGAACAAGCCCGTAAAGACGCTCAACCTTGGATGCTTCAGCCGGAAGACGCTTTGACCTGGATAATGTTCCCGCAGGTTGCTAAGGACTTTTTGCCCAAGAAATACGCGCGCGCTAATAAACGTGATGTAGGACTTCAAGCTCAGGCAGCTCCGGAAGCATACCCTGCATAAGATAATAACTTGATGGAAATTCCTTTAACGGGAGACGGCTTCGTTCAAGCGAGACTGCTCGGGCCTAACGACGAAAATTTCAAGGCAATAGAAGCACGTTACCCGGTTACGTTGACTATTCATGACGGGGCCGTTAAGATCAGCGGCCCTGATTCTGAACCTGTGAGGATTGTCGGGCATTTAATCCGTGAACTCGCGTCAGTCGCCGAAAAAGAACATGAAATCCATCTTGACGACGTTCGTGCCGCAATGGACGCTCTTGCAGAAGGCCATGAACTTAACCTTAACTCCCTTTACTCCGAAATAATTTGCACAACAGCACGAGGTAAGCCAATTCGCGCGAAAACTCCAGGCCAGCGAAAATATATTCAAGCTATACGCGACAATTTTATATTATTTGCAACAGGCCCGGCCGGAACCGGTAAAACTTATTTAGCCGTATGTGAAGCCGTCTCAATGCTCAAAGCTGGTAAAGTTAATCGCGTTGTGCTCGTTCGTCCTGCGGTTGAAGCCGGAGAAAGTTTAGGCTATTTGCCCGGAGACTTGCGCGAAAAAGTTGAACCGTATGTGAGACCGCTTTATGACGCGTTTTATGATTTGCTTTCACCAGAAAAATTTTTGCGTTATGCCGACAAAGGAGTAATTGAGATTGTCCCGTTAGCTTACATGCGAGGCCGGACGCTTAACGAGAGCTTTATCATTCTCGACGAAGCACAGAATACGACACCTAAGCAGATGAAAATGTTCCTGACAAGATTAGGCTTCGGCTCAAAAGCTGTAGTTACTGGCGACATTACACAAGTTGACTTGCCCGGAAGCTCTCAGTCGGGATTAAAGAGTGTTCGCGAAATTCTCAAAGGGATTAAGGGCATTGGCTTCATGGACTTATCGGACGCAGACGTTGTGAGACATGAAATCGTGCAAAAAATTGTTCAGGCATATTCTCGCTACGAACAGGAAAATAAATTATGAAACATAAAAATAAACCTCGTGTATTACTTCCATCGGAGCAAAATTTACTCAGCAAAATCAACTTCAGCTTCCTAATTCAATTCATAGGCCCCGTAGTCTTTTTGCTCATTGTCGGAATTTCCCTAGTCCTCGCGCAATGGGCGTTTCTTAATCGTCGCGGAGATAGCTTTGCTGTCGGTGAACCTTCTCCGGAGACATACAGGGTAATTAGTCACATGAGATATGACGATCGTGATTCGGCTGAAACTCTGCGCTCAATGGTCAGTGAAAGTATTGCGGGCGTAACAGTTCGGGATCTCTCGGCCAAGTCAAGATTACAGCGAAGGCTTGAAACTCTCAGCAACTTAAAAGATATTGCGTCGGCGAAATCTTCAGCTTATCTCTCGTATCTTCCTGAAGCGTTCATCCGTGTATTTCTCAGGCTTGATGATACCGACAAGGCGCGAATTATTAACTTGGCATACGCAGTAGGGAGTTCGTATATTGACAGGCTTGAAGCTGAAAAAGTTTATCGCAACAACACAGCCTTAATGACCGCAATTTTATGGGAAGAGATTAACAAGTCCGAAGCAGCTCAGAGTGATGCAAATTTTGTGTATCAGATTTTAGCGGGACTCGGCAATCTCAATTTCCGTGTTGACGACGACTTAACAGAACTTGCTCGACGTGCCGCAATCCGTGATGTTCCTGCAATTGACAGAAGGCTTGAACCAGGAGACATTATCGTAAATCGCGGCGAAATCGTAACAGAACAGACAGCCTCACTTTTACGTCTTCAAGGCTACACTGAGGACGTTTTCCCGATTACTCAACTTTGCGTTGTGATTATGTGCGTAATAATTCTTCCGTTATGGCTCGACATTCTTAAACGTGGAGCAGGAGATCAAAAGCCTACATGGTGGTGTGTAGTCTTCATAATCATAACTGCTTGGGTATGTGAAACTCTTGCGTCTCGTCTTGAAATTAACGGCGGCGGTGTACTTCCTGCTGTAACAATGGCTTTCTTATGCATGCAGGACTATTTAGCTTTCTGTTTCGCGTTCATGGCTTCAGCTTCAGGCGTGTTCGTAATTGCCGGGCAGTCAGTCTCAAGCATGATTTTACTCTCAGCGCTCGCAATTTTTGGCTCAACTCTGGGATTTTACCTTCTTAGAAATTTGGAATCCCGCAGACAAGTCTCCCGACGAGCTTTTGCCCTGACATTTTTATTGACAGTCCACAGAATGGCCGTGCGATGGCTTCAAGGTCCGTCATTCGTCCGTGACAATTTCAGGCTGTTTATTCCGCTGGGCGAGTTCTGGCAGGAAGCAATATCATTCTTCCTGTTTGAGGCATTCATGACGCATATAATGTTGATGGTCCTGCAATACTTCGAGGAATATTTAGGCACGTTGTCAGTCTTGAGCCTCCGTGAGATTAGTCATCCGTCAAACCCTTTATTGCGAGACTTACAGCGTAACGCTCCGGGAACTTATCAGCATTGCTTGACCATAGCGACATTAATCGAAGCTGTCGGAATGAAACTCGGAATGGACGTAAATTTACTCAGAGCCGGAGCATATTATCACGACATAGGGAAATTACGGAAGCCCTCATTCTTCGTCGAAAATCAGGGGGGCGGGAAAAATACTCATGATCAACTCTCGCCAACATTAAGCTCAATGGCAATAATTGCTCACGTTAAAGACGGCTTAGAACTTGCATGGGAAGCAAAACTTCCGAAGAGAATACGAGACTTCATCGCCGAACATCACGGGACAACTTGCACGCGATATTTTTACAATAAAGCCGTTGCAATGGGTGAAAAAGTTGAATGGTCGCAATTTTGTTATCCAGGTCCTAAGCCGCAAACACGAGAGACAGCATTATTGATGATCGTAGACTCCGTTGAAGCCGCTGTGAGAGCCGCAAATATCCGTGAACTCGAAGCCGAAGATACTAACGACGGCAAGGGGCATGCAGTTACGAAGATTGAGCAGATAATTCATCAGGTCATTAACAGTAAGATTAACGAAGAACAATTTGATAATGTGAATTTTACCCAAAAAGATTTTGCCACGATTAAGCAGACGTTAAAGTCAGTGTTGCTCTCAATGTATCACACTCGAAAAGTGAAAAAAATTGAGCGTAAGAAAACGTAAATAAAATAAAGGCAGCTCCGAGAAACTCAGAGCCGCCCAAATTTTTATGCCTCAATCGGAATTTCCGCTTCATCCTGTCTCGGCCATGTTGACGTCCATGTTCGAACAGGCAAGCCCCATATATTAATAAATCCTACTGCCGCAGAATGATCAAACGTATCACCCTCTGAATACGTCGCTAAATCATGACGGTAAATACTCTTCGACGTCTTCAAGCCTCTCACGACCGCTTGACCTTTGAACAATCTCATCTTGACTGTTCCGTTCACATAACGCTGAGTGTCATTCATGAACGCGTTAATCGCATCACGTAACGGAGAGAACCAATATCCTTCGTAAGTCAATTCCGCAAATCTGACTTCAAGCTCACGTTTGGACTTCAAAACTTGCTTATCAAGCGTCAAAGTTTCCATAGCTCTATGTGCCGCCAATAAAACCGTCGAGCCCGGACATTCGTAAACTTCACGGGACTTAAAGCCTACAAGTCTATCTTCAATCATATCAATTCGGCCAATTCCATGACGACCAGCAATCTTGTTTAACTTCTGGATTAATTCAACTCCGTGCATTCTTTCGCCGTTAAGCTCAACCGGAATTCCTCCCTCAAAACTAATCTCGACAAATTCCGGACTGTCAGGACCTTCAAGAGGGTTAGCCGTCATCTCGTAAGCATCTTCGGGCGGTTCGTTCCAGGGATCTTCGAGCATTCCGCACTCAATCGAACGTCCCCATAAATTGTCGTCAGTGCTGTATGGTGATGCTGCAGTCGCTCTTACGGGTATTCCGTGTTTTGCCGCATACTCAATCTCAGCTTCGCGCGTAAAATGCCAATCTCTAACAGGAGCTAAAACTTTAATTTTCGGATTTAACGCCGTCGCACAAACTTCAATTCTCACTTGGTCCTGCCCCTTGCCAGTACAACCATGAGCTACAGCGATCGCTCCTTCTTTGTTCGCAATGTCAACGAGAGTTTTCGCGATTAACGGACGAGATAAAGCCGACACTAACGGATAAGTTCCCTGATACATCGCGTTAGCCCTGAGTGAAGGATATACGTAATTCTCGACAAAAGTCTTCTTCAGGTCAAAAATATACGCTTTGATTGCTCCGCTGTGAAGAGCTTTCGATTTCGCCGCCTGCAAATCAACGTCCTTTTGTCCAACGTCTGCAGTCATCGTGATAACGTCGTAGCCCTGCTCCGTCAGCCACATTACAGCAACAGAAGTATCAAGTCCTCCGCTGTATGCTAATACCGCCTTGCCTTTTTTCTCCGGCATTATGTGAATTTCCTTCTTTCTGTTTTACGTGAAAATTTCTGAGTGAATATTATCACATGAGATTAATAATTTTATGTCCGCACGCGTTAATTATTCTCGTTCCAGACGGATGAATTATCTCACTCGGCATTCTTGCGTAGCTCTTATGAACATGACCGTGAAGCATTAATTTAGGCTGATAATTCCTCATTAAGTTATTGAAGCTCTCAAAGCCCCAATGAGGAAAATCGTCCAAATCTCCGAAGCCTCTTGCTGGTGAATGAGTTACGAGAATATTAAATCCCTTAAGCCATAACGGAATTTTCAGCTTCAATATTCTACGTTTCATCTCAGCTTCAGTGTACATGTTCACGCCATTACGATAACGAATTGAGCCGCCCAGTCCAAGAAAATTTATTCCGTTGAAAGTGAAAATTTTCCCCTCAATGCAGGTTCCGCCGGACGGAGCTGACTTGTCATGATTGCCGAAAACGTAAATTAACGGGACATTCAGCATGCTCACGAGAAATTCAAGATATTCCGGGCTTAAATCTCCGCACGAAATTATCAGCTCAACATCTCGCGCGTAATCCTTAACTTGTCCGCTCCATAACAAACTTTCCTCTTCGTCGGCGACAGCTAAAATCTTCATAGCTCATTCTCACTAATTACGCTTAATCATCAATCCATTTGCTTTGACAGCTCTTTGTGCGTTGAGTGTTAAATCGTCATAAGCCGGAAATTTCCCCCTGACGTTTTCATTGAGCCAGTCCATTTGAACAATTTCTTCGGTCGATGATACGATTTTTTTGCTGCCGTCCTGAGAGATTAATTCGCCGTTAAACGGGTTAAATGCTCCTGAGATTATCGCCCCTTTCATCGCGTTAATGAGCTTGAGTGAATTGGCCGGGACTTTATCCGAAAATTCAACGTCAACAACTCCTGATGACATCCCCCACCAGTAATTTAACGCGTTATCATTCTCGTTCCAGTCGTCATTAATGAACTTATCGATTATCAGCGAATAATAACGCCCCCATTTGTAGACGCACTTCATAAATATATTTACACCTGTCTCACTCAGATTATATAATCCGAATTGGCCGTCGTCATTTTTCGGCAATGGAAGGTCAGGCCCCGCGATAATTCCGGGATTGTTAATCTTGATGTCTTCGTGCCAATCTCCAGACTTAAGGCTTGACCACGATAAAAGTATTTCAGCGTTCGGATTTGTCATAGAAGCTCCGATTGCGAAGGCGTTAATGCTTGCGACAGTCCCGCATAACGGGTAATTCGAGACATAAGCGATTTTGTCATTACGTGTCAAAATTCCGGCTAACATTCCCTGCAAAAATTTTGCCTCATACATTCTCCCGCAGTAAGTCCTCACGGAGTTATAAAGCATGTGGACCGAACAATTCAGGAATTTAACGCTCGGATTTCTGACAGCCGCCCTCAAAGCGTCCTCAATCTGAACAGGTGAAGTCGTGATGAATAATTCCGCACCGTCCTTCAAGCCGGAATTTACAGCCTCATCAAATTTCTCTGAAGTGTCGCAATTCTTGAACGCACGAGTTTCTACAGTCCCAGAAAAATTTTCCCTCAATGACAATCTACCCTGTTCATGGCCGTTAATCCAGCGAGATTTTTCCGGATCTCCGTCGTAGATAAACGCAATCTTCAACGGAGCTTCAGGAGAATATTTTTTGCCGATAATTCCCGTTAATATTCCAGTGAGAAAACTTTTCTTAGCTTCAGGCTCAGGATTTTCCGAAAAAGTTATCGTCTTAATGTTGAACTCTTTACGCAAAAGTGAGATGTTAGCTTTGATTTTCTCGTCACTGTCATGAATTAGGCTCTCAGGTTTGAAAACTTCAGCGTACAATAAAAATTCATCAGCAAAATATAACGTGTTATATTTTTCCGTCAATAATCGTGAAAAGTTATAGAGTTCGGACTTGAGATTAAGAATTAATTCTTCCGGCCATCGTTCAGCTAATGACATCCCGAAAATTTCAGCAAGTTTTTCATAGCTTCCTTCTTCCGAGAAATTAAGCCCGTAAAAATTCGTACACTTAAAGAACTTCAGAAACTCACGGTAAATTCTCACGTCCTTAGTGTCAATATCAGGCGGCATAATCCGTATAACGTCGGCTAAGATTTCCGGCTGACCAAGAAACTTTAAGACTGAAACGCGTTTATTCCCCTCAGCGATGTAAAATCTTCCCATGAACTCATAAGCCTTTACGGGATCCGAAATTCCTTCACGCTCCTGATAAGCTAAAACGTTCAGCCATTTCATAGCAAATTCGGTGTTGTCTGACAAAAGCGGCATGTAATTACTCGCGAATGACTGCTGACGACCTTTAGTGAGAGTTCCATTCACGAGAGCTAAGGGGATTTCAAGCTGACCAACAGGCTCTTCCTTGAGTTCGTTTCTGTTACGAAGCATCTCATCAAGAGCAGGAAGATACGGCCATTTTCCAGCCGCAACATCACGCTGATATTCTCGTTCTCCGAGTTTTCGGGCTTTCGTGTAATCTAAATTTGACATTAATTTTTTACCCTCTCAAACTTGAACACATAACTCTCATAATCTCCAGAGGGCTTATTCAGAGGCAGGCCGATATTCATTAGAGCGTCAGAGGCGTAAACTTTTCCCGTGTATTTTTCCCTGTAAAATTCTCCCGGCAAAAGTCCTCGTGGAGTGATATAAACTGTCGGCATATTTCCCTTGTTAGCGATTATCACGGCACAAACGAGTGCGGAATTTCCATCAAGTGAGAGATATTCCCAAGCTGATAAATTTTCGTCGAATGAAAGCCGGTAATATTTCCCGTCGTTGATTAATTCTGAATTGGCCTTGTAATCCCGAATTTGTTCGCGTATCTCGTTTTTCTCGTCATCGCTTAAAATTGCCGGGTTGAGTTCATAGCCGAAAGCTCCGGTTAAAGCTGAGACGTAACGAGTTTTCAGTGAGACACTCCGGCCGGTCTGATGATTGGGACATGCTGAGACGTGAGCACTAATCGTTGACATTGGATAAGCAAAGGAAGTCCCGTAATGAATAAATAATCTCTCGATAGCGTCAGTGTTGTCCGAACACCAGATTTGCGGCGTGTAATATAACATTCCAGCGTCAAAGCGTCCGCCTCCTCCTGCACAGCCTTCGATTAAGACGTTGGGATAATTCGCTGTCAATTTTTCAAGAAAGTCATAGAGGCCGAGAATATAATCATACAAAACTTTTCCTTGATCCTCTTCAACTCTGGAATAAACATCAGCAATTGACCGGTTGAAATCCCATTTGAGATATTCGATATTGCAAGTGTCTAAAATTTTGCACAAAGAGTTATAAAGATATTCCCGAACTTCTGAGCGCGAGAAATCAAGAACTAATTGCTGACGGCATCTGACTGGAGATTTTCCCGGAACTGTTAATGCCCAATCAGGATGTTCACGGTATAAATTGCTGTCCTCGTTTATCATTTCAGGCTCAACCCATAAGCCGAACTTTAAGCCGAGTGAATTAACTTTTTCAACGAGTTCTGAGAGTGAACAACCTAATTTTTTCTCGTTCGTTGTCCAGTCACCAAGCCCGCTGTTGTCGTCGTCGCGTTTACCAAACCAGCCGTCGTCAAGAACAAGCATATCAACTCCGAGCAATTTTGCCTGTTCAGCTAGCTCAAGAATTTTTTTGCCGTCAAATTTGAAGTAAAATGCTTCCCAGCTGTTGAGAATTACAGGACGCGTAATATCCCGATATTTCCCTCTGCAAATATTTTTACGAATGCAGGTGTGTAAATTATGTGAGAGTTTTTGCAAGCCTTCATCGCTGAACGTCATAATTACTTCCGGAGCAATTAACTTTTCGCCAGGCTTGAGGGAATATGAGAATTTCTCTTCAGCCATTCCAATTTGCCAGCGAGTTTGATTGAACTGGTCGAGCTCAGCTTCAGCCTTAAATCCTCCGCTGTAAACAAATTGCATAGCCCAGCAATTCCCGGAAGTCTCGTTAGCTTCGTGGTCGGCCAATATCATAAACGGGTTGTATTGATGTGAGGACATCCCGCGACGACTTACGATGATTGATGAACCGTGATGAAGCTCCCGGCGGTCAAATTGGCGTTCCATCATGTGCCTTCCGTGAAAGGTGATTAAGTCAAATTTTCCGTGTGTAAAGTCAAGGCAGGCCGTCTGAAATTTCTCAACCGTGATAACCTCATCGCTGAAGTTCTCGAGTATCGCGGCTCGTGTGATAATGTCAATCTCCGGCAAAACTCCGTAAAGCAAAGTTACATGAAAACGCTGCCCCTCAAGATAAATTTTCAGAGTTTGCGAGTTTTTCTCGTCGTCGTAAACCGCCGGAAGTCCTTCAAGTGAATATTTCCCGTCAACAATCTCATAGCCTTTATAGCGCAAATCACAGCCGAAAGTTCCTGCCCCATTACGAACGACTAAGAGCGGGCTTCTGTAGTCCCCTGTTCCCTGCATTGGGAATTCCTGAGGCAGATAATCAAGCGAATACGTCCTGTTCTCGCCGGCGTCGTAAGGGCTTCCCGAAAATCCCCTGTCTGCAAAAGCTAATACCCAGTCCATGACACCTTGAGACTTCGGGCCGTAATACAGGTGCAAGAGAAATCCGAGCTTGTCAACTTGGAACTGATACGTTGAGTTTCTCGTGTGAAGAGTGAATGTTTTATTGTCAGCATTATAATTTATTGGCATTACATCATTGCTCCTTAATGTCAGAGTTCAAAGCCTGTGAGTTTTCTGCACAAGCCTATAAATTTTACTCACAGCGTCAATACGTCTTGATAAAAATTTGAGGACAGCCAGGCCGTCCCCATGATAAAAATATGCTTCTTTTACGCAGATTATGTTGAAAGTTACAGTATTCCGCGCAAGTTTTTCACGATTTACTTCACTGCTCCGTTGATTACGCCGTTGATGATCTGCTTCTGAGCTACAAGATAGAATATCAACATAGGCAATAACGCGAGCAAATATGACGCAAAAGCTAAGTTATAGTTCGTTCCGAATTGAGTCTGGAAGTTCAGCTGTGCAAGAGGCAGTGTGTTTACTCCGCTTCCTGACATTATGACTAATGGGGTCATTACGTCGTTCCAGGTTCCCAATGCCGTAAGAACTGCAACTGTCGCGTGCATAGGCCACATTAACGGGAAAATTATCTTCCAGTAAGTTGTCCATGTCGAAGCCCCATCAACGTGAGCGGCCTCCTCAAGAGCAATCGGAATATTTTTCAAGTAGCCGGCATAAAGCAAAACGTTCATAGGCATGTAAAACACGACATATAGCACAATTACTCCGAACATGTTATCAATATGCAATTGCGCCGTCTGTTTGACAAGAGGCATCATCAATATTGCGAACGGCACGAACATTCCGCTGACGATATAGAAATAGCTGAAACGGTAAAACTTGCTCGTGTTCATGTTACGCGCGACTGCATAGCCCATAAGCGAGTGAATTACGATTGAGACTACCATTGTGAGAGCTGTGATTAAGAAGCTGTTGAAGAGTGAACGCCAGAAATCCGTAACTCTCATTGCTTCACGGAAATTATCGAGGCTCCAGGCTTTCGGGAATGATAATAAGCCGATTACGTCGTTCGTCATTTCACTGGGCTGCTTAAAGGCAATTATTACGGTCATGTACAGCGGGAATAAAACCGTGAACAGTCCAAGTAATAATAAAATTGTTACGGGCCAGTTAAATCTTTCTTTGACGATTATATTATTTTCCATGATTATAACTGCTCCTCCCTCTTGTTCAAAAATCTTAACTGCAAGACTGAGATTATAACTATTACGATGAAGAATACGACAGCGTTTGCACTCTGAAATCCGAATTGGCCGCCGTTCATACCGTTGTTATAAATCAAGAATGAAATTGACTCCGTACTCTGAGCAGGTCCGCCCTTCGTCAAAGCCATGATCTGATCGAACACCATCAAGTTATTCTTCATGCAAAGTACCATGTTAATCGTAAAGAACGGCATGATTAACGGGAACGTAATATAACGGAATAACTTCCAGCCCGTCGCTCCGTCGAGTGAAGCCGCCTCGTAAACATCTTCGGGAACCGTTTGAAGTCCTGAAATGTATATCAACGTGTTCATTGCTATTGACTGCCACGCACAGACTATAACGATTGCCAGCCATGCCCAAGTTTTACTTGCTAACATACTCGCCGCATGAGTTAAAGCCGGAAGAATGTACGTGAATATATAGCTGAAGATATAGCCCACGACCAATGCGCCTAAAATATTCGGGATAAAGTACATGCCCCTTAAGAAACTCTTGAAGCGAATTTTCGAGTTAAGCGCAAGTGCCATAATCAAGCTCAAAATATTAATCAATATCGTAGCGACTAAGGCCAATTTGAACGTGAACCAGTAAGAATTGCCGACCCTCGTATCAGTGAATAAGTCCTCATAATTCCTCCAGCCTACCCAGTCAAATTTTCCGTAGCCTCTGAAATTAGTAAAACTGTAAATAAATCCTCGAATTAGCGGCATCGTGTTAAAGCAGAAGAATAACAACAAAATCGGAACCGCTATTAATAAAAACGTTCGCTTTCGTTCATTCTGACTTTTCATGAATTGAACCTCCCCTTTTAGCGTGAAGCGTTGTATTTCTGGAGCTTGCTGATAATATCTCTGTTGTAGCGTATCCAGTCCTTGTCAAATTTCTCAAGGAAAGCATTAACATCGCCCTGAATTAAATACGTCTGGATCTGAGCATCAACGGCCATCTCTGACGGATAATGATGGTCCTGATAATCCGCCATTTTTCCAGCGTCAATATACTTCTTCATTCCGTCAAGCATCGGCGTGAGCTTAAACTCTCCAACCTGGCAAGGCACGGAGTTTTGATCGTCAACGTAGAACTGAATATTTTCCGGATCAAGCAGGAAATCAAGGACTTCATACGCGGCTTCTTTGTTCGGGCATGCTTCCATTACGCAGAACATAATATCAACGCCGGAGTTAAGAGTTTGACCGTTCGGGTCGTCGCTTCCAGGCATAACGAAAGAGTCAATCTTTAAATCAGGATTAACTGACAAAATTTGAGGGATTGCGTAATTTCCGATTGCGAACATTGCAGATTCTCCGCGAGCAAAGGCTGTGCATGCGTCATTATAGCTGTAAGCAAAGGGGCCTTCTTCGGCGTATTGTAGCAACGCATAAGTCTTCTCGGCAATCTCACGATATTCTTTCGCGAAAGTCGTTTTGCCCATGTTAACTTGCTGGCAGACATCCGCAGGAGCTAAGTCAACCGCTAAAGCATTCCAAGGGGCTAAAGTCGTCCAAGTATCTTTATAACCTGAATATAACGGTCTAATCCCTGCCGCTTTAATATCCTCGCAAAGTTTTATGAACTCCGGCCAAGATTCCGGGATTGTCCAGCCGTGAGCGTCGAAAATTTCCTTGTTATAGAGAACGCCAGCCGCATTAGCCATGAAAGGAACTCCGAAAACTCCAGGTGTCGGCACAAATTCGAGACCTTCAAGAATGTCAATATAGGCTTTCTTTATCTTCGCAAGTCCCCTGTAATTCGAGACATCCGCGAGCAACTCTGCATCCTGGAAGTTTGAATAGTTCATATCTCCGCCAATGCCGATCATGTCCGGGTAATTCTCACGGATAAATCTTGTCTTGAGTATCGTAACAGGTTCATTAGGCGACGAAATCGTAAGATGAATATTCGTGTGTGTCTTGTTGAATTTCTCTGCAAGCGCATCAAATATCCTGAAGGCTTCGGGTTTATACTGGACAAGCTCAATCTCAATCGGAGCCGCCCAAGCACAACTTGCCATGAATATCACAACAAGCAGAGAGAATATTAATTTTCTTCTCATGTCATGACCTCCCTTTATTAATGAACGATTGCCTGCTCAGTTTCTTTGTCGAATACGTGAATTTTATCCGTGTCGAAAGCAAAACTCACGGTATCGCCGACAGCTGCTCTGCTTCCCTGACCAACTTTTGCGGACATTGAGGCTCCTGCGAAGTCGAAATACAACTGAACCTCAGCACCGAGAAGTTCAAATACTGTAATCTGTGCATTAAACGCTGAAGTCAATTTGCAAAGTGCTTCTGCTTTAGCATCATAAACATTCTCCGGACGAACTCCCATTACTACAGTTTTGCCGGTGTAGCCTTTTTCTTTCAAGACTGCGGCCTTCTCTGCTGGGATCTCAAATTTCGTTCCGCCCGCTTCAAGCTCTGAACCGTTAAATTTAGCGTCAACAAAATTCATTTGGGGTGAGCCGATGAAACCAGCGACGAATAAGTTATTGGGCTTGTTGTAAAGGCTTGTCGGGCTGTCAATCTGCTGTGCAATTCCGTCCTTCATTACGACTATGCGAGTTCCGAGTGTCATTGCTTCGGTCTGGTCGTGAGTAACGTAAATTATCGTAGCTCCGAGCCTGTCATGTAACTTCGCGATTTCCGCTCTCATCTGAACACGTAATTTTGCGTCCAAGTTTGAAAGAGGCTCATCCATCAGGAAGACTTGAGGACTTCGGACAATTGCACGTCCCATAGCAACACGCTGACGCTGACCACCGGATAATTGCGACGGACGACGGTCAAGAACTTTTTCGAGCTCCAAAATTCTTGCGGCTTCACGTACTGCCTTGTCAATTTCGGCCTGCGGAACTTTCTTGAGCTTTAACGCAAAAGCCATGTTGTCATAAACCGTCATATGAGGATAAAGCGCGTAATTCTGGAACACCATCGCAATATCTCTGTCCTTTGATTCGACATCATTAACAACTTTATCACCGATTTTGAGTGTTCCTGAGCTGATATCTTCAAGGCCCGCAATCATGCGTAACGTTGTTGATTTTCCACAGCCTGAAGGTCCGACGAAAATGATAAATTCCTTGTCTGCAATCTCAAGATTGAAGTCCTTGACTGCCTCATAACCGTTTGGATATTTCTTCCAGATATGCTCAAGCGATAAACCTGCCATGTAAGCAACTCTCCTTTTTGGGTTGGAATGTTATAAATTTTGGGAAATTTAGGATGAATTTATTATAGAATATTAGCATTGCACAAAATGAATTTACATAAGATAATTTATAGCGTAAAAAGTTTTTTATTAACCTGAAAATGTTATATTACTTCTCATAATGATAAATTTTTTCTCAAGCATAAAGGAGGAATGTCGCTTGCAAAAAGTTACGTTCAAAGTTATCAAAAATCAAAATTTTGTAGATTTCAATCTCTATCAATTCGGGAAAGAAACTTGTGACCCCGGACATTCTTTCGGACCTGCACAGAGAAATCATTACTTGTTTCATTACATTCTTTCAGGACGAGGCACGCTTTTCTCCGATAACTCTCAAGGCCACACGAATACATACAAACTTCATGCGGGGCAGGGCTTCTTAATCGTTCCAAAGCAGATTAACACTTACATTGCCGACGTAAATACCCCTTGGGAATATACTTGGCTTGAGTTCGACGGCTTACACGTGAAACAATATCTCGAATCTTCGGGCTTAACGTTTAATCAGCCGGTTTACAGGTCAGAATTTCCGGAGTTGCGCGAACAAATGAAACGTGAAATGCTCTATATCGTGGACAACAAGGAGGCTTCAGACTTTCATTTAATCGGACATCTTTATTTGTTCATGGATTATCTCACGCGTTCAGTCAGGAATGTTCCGTTAATCGGAAGCTCAAGACTGAGAGAATTATACGTTCGTGAGGCAGTCGCGTTCATGGAGAAAAATTTTAAGGAGGAAATCTCGATTGAGGAAATCGCTAAATCTCTCGGCCTTAACCGAAGCTACTTCACAAAAATTTTCAGGCTCGCAACGGGAAAAACTCCTCAGGCTTTCTTGATGAATTACAGGATGATTAAAGCGGCAGAATTATTGACATTATCGGACTTGAGAATAAGCGAGATTGGCGAGGAAGTCGGGTATTCAAGCCAGATAAATTTTTCGCGGGCATTCAAGAATATTTATTCTGTGTCGCCTCGTGAATGGAGAAATACTCATAAAATTATTAAAGCCTGAAAGCTGGTTGTGTTAATCATGATAAAAAAAAAGTTAGACGAAAATTTTAACCTGGAAACAATTTTATTCAAGTGTCGAGATATTTTGCGTCAAGCTCGAAACTCCGGCTCATTCTTCGACGACCCGACATTTACCGACGGAACATATAATCTCCCAATAGAAGCCCGATGGTCCACGATAATAAACGTCCCGGCCTCAGACTTGAACGTCGCACTCGATACAGCCTTACGAAGCCTTGCAGAAAGCAACGAAATTCTCAAAGGATGCTTTATTGAGAACACATTCATGACCCGTAATTTAGCTCCAAATGACATTAAGAAAGTTGTGGACGAGGTTAATAAAATCAGTCATTTATGAATATTTCCTGAAGGAGTTTGCTGTAAACGCCACGAAAGAAGAAGGAGAATATTACACTCCTAATGATGTTGTACAGTTAATCGCCGCCATGATTGAGCCTTTCAACGGGACATTATACAATCCTTGCTACGGTTCAGGAGGAATGTTCATTCAGAGTGCTGAACTCATCAAAGCCAAGCTGGGAGGTTTGGAATATATCACAGTTACATCATGGCTAATCCTCCTTTTAATCTCAAAGGCTGGTACAACAATAACTTGAAGAATGATTTACGCTGGGCAGATTACGACACTCCGCCTGAGAGCAACGCTAATTACGCCTGGATTTTGCACATTCTTTCACACATGAAGCCTCTTAATGGGACTGCGGGATTTCTTCTTGCAAACGGAGCACTCGGAGACACCGACACAATAAACATTCGCAAAAAGTTAATCGAGAATGACAAAGTTGAAGCAATCATAATTCTTCCTCGCGAACTCTTCATCACTACGGATATCAGCGTAACTCTCTGGATACTCAACCAGAACAAGACGGGCGGCCCTTATCACGGCAGAGTTTTACGCAACCGGGAACATGAAATTCTGTTTATGGACTTGCGAACGTGGACTGAAAACGCCGTTAAAGGTGAGAGCAGAAAGAAAATCAGGCTCAGCCAAGAACAAATTGACAGGGCGGCAGAAATTTATCACACTTGGCAGAATGTAGGCACTGACGGAAGATTTTACGAACAGCCGGAACTTTTTCGGAGCGTTGGGATTGACGAGATACGAGAATGCGGCTACAGCCTTGTTCCCAGCAGATACATTAAGTTTATCGACCACGATATGAACGTAAATTTTTCGGCGGAAATGTACAGAATACAAAGCGATATGCGTGAGATTTTCCACGAGGAAAAACAGTCGCAAAATATGCTCGAAGAGGCTTTCAGGGGGATTGGCTATGACATTGCATAAATATAAACTTGGTGAACTTTTAGAGCTTTCGAACGAACGGAACACGGAGGGAAAATTTACATTGGAAGACGTAAGGGGGATTTCAATACAAAAAATTTTCATTGAGACTAAGGCGGATATGGCAGGAGTGTCATTAACACCGTATATTCTCGTGAAGCCCGATGCTTTTGCGTATGTCCCTGTTACTTCACGAAACGGCGGAAAAATTACCATAGCCCATAACAACACCGACAACACTTATATTGTCTCAACCTCATACGTAGTTTTCAGCGTGAAGCGTACTGATATTCTGCTCTCAGATTATCTGTTCATGTACTTCAACCGCTCGGAGTTTGACCGTTACGCCCGTTTTCATTCGCTGGGTTCAGCGCGAGAAGTTTTTTCATGGGATGACATGTGCAACGTTGATATGCTTCTTCCGCCTCTGGATATTCAACGTAAATATGTCAATGTCTACTTGTCCATGACCACAAACCAGCGAGCTTACGAAAAGGGCCTCGATGAACTCAAACTCGTATGTGATATGTATATTGAGGACTTGCGCCGGAAAATGCCGTGTGAAAAAATTGGTGAGTATATCGTGGAAGTGAACGAACGAAACGAGGCCGGGCATTATGGGCTTGAGGATGTTCGGGGAGTGTCAATTGCGAAGAGGTTTATCAAAACTGTAGCTGACATGAATGGAGTAAACTTGCAGCCGTATTATGTGATTTCTCCGAATGATTTTGCGTACAACACAGTAACTTCACGCATGGGAGACAAGCTCGCAATCGCCCTGAATGACACTGACAACACCTATATATGTTCGTCGTCGTATGTAGTTTTTCGTTGCAGAGATGAGAACATCTTATTGCCGCAATATTTGATGTTGTATTTCACACATTCCGAGTTCGACCGTTACGCGCGATTTCATTCTATAGGGTCAGCCCGTGAAATTTTTTCGTTTGATGACATGTGCAATGTGCAAATCCCAATTCCGGACATGACAATTCAGCGTTCTATTGCTAATATTTACACCGTATACAAAGCACGAAAGGCCATCAGCGAGAGGCTCAAGGTCTTAATCAAGGAAACCTGCCCCGTCTTAATCAAAGGAGCAATCGACGAAGCCCAGAAGGAGGACGAATAACTCAATGTCTTACACGGAATATGAATACGAACGCGCTTTTATCTCAATGCTTGAAGGTGAAGGCTGGCAGTATTTATCGGGTTCAAGCATCACGCGTAATTCTCTCCGGGAAGTTTTGTATCTCGATGACATGGAAAAATTCCTGAGTAAGTTTTACCCTGAGTTAAGCTCCCAAGAAATTCACAAGATTATTGACCAGCTTCGTCTGATTGGTGCTCAGAGTGAGTTTGCCGTCCTTCATAAAGTGTATTTGGACATTGTCAATGGCTTTCAGTTCATAATGCATGGGCTTAAACCGATTAAGATAAAACTGATAGACTTTGACACTCCCCAGAATAATATTTTTCGCGTTGTCAATCAATTCCCGGTCGAATACAGCGATAACGGCCGAAGCAACACCAGAAGGCCCGATATACTTTTATTCGTGAATGGAATTCCTCTCTGCATAATTGAGCTCAAGAACCCTGCAGGGAATGACACGATTTATGACGCTTGGGAACAGATATATTATCGTTATTGGCGTGATATTCCGAACTTGCTGCATTATTGCCAGATGGCTTGTATTTCCGACGGAGTTCATACCAGGCTCGGAACTGTCAGGACACTTTATGAACATTTTTATTCCTGGCGAAAAGTTAATGACTTTGAAAAAATTTCCCATATTTCTTATTGGGATTTGCTGATAAGTGAGCTTGAAAAGTTTTACAGCGCTGATAACGACGACAATATTTTGCGTTCCGGCAGTGTGAGCGGGCTTAAGGTGTTTCGTGAAAATAATTATTCACCTTATGAAGAGACTGAAAGCATGATAAAGGGAGTATTTTCGCCTTCAAGATTTCTGGAAATTCTCAGGGATTACATTTATTTTCCTGACAGCATTTATGACAACGAGGAACAAGCTGTAATTTGTCGATACCCGCAATTTTTTGCCTCGCGTTTACTCAAGCAAAGCATTATTAAGTCAATCACAGAAGAGAACGGCAAAGGAGGAACGTATTTCGGAGCTACGGGCTGCGGAAAAACTTTTACTATGGCATTTCTTGCGCGTCAATTATCTATGCGGTGTCCTGAGATTGGTTCGCCGACAATAATAATAATCGTTGACCGTGAGGATTTGCAGAAACAGGCCGCAAAACTTTTTACAAGGAGCACGGAATTTCTGAATATTGGCGAGGTAAGATAATTGAGAGCCGAGAAGATCTCAGGACTGAACTTAGCATGAGGGACAGCGGAGGTCTTTACATATGCACGATACAAAAATTCTGCGACTGGGAAAACGATAAAATTGGCCTGATTAACGACCGGAGAAATATTATTTGCTTCTCTGATGAGGCCCATAGAACCCAGATTGAACGCTCACAACAAATTCAATTCAGCGCGAATATTGATAATAACATGAAAGCGGTTATGTCAAAGCCTTATGCGGAAGTTCTTCGTGAGGCATTCCCGAATGCGGCTTTTGCAGGATTTACAGGAACGCCCATCACTGAAACTTACCAGACTTTTGGTGAAGAGATTGACCGTTACACAATGGATATGGCTGTTGCTGACGGTTTAACTGTGCCGATAAAGTATCATCCTAGAATTGCAAGAGTTCTTCTTGATGAGGCTAAAGCTGACGAGATAGAGGAATATTACAGGCAGTGTGCGGAGGACGGAGCTTCATTGAATGCTATTCAGGCGAGCAAAAAAGCAATGAGCTCAATGGAGGTAATTTTAGGTGAACCCTCACGCCTTGAACGTCTTGCAACGGATATTCATGATCATTATGTTTCGTCGTGCGAGAAAGACCCTGAGAGAATACAGAAAGCTATGATTGTGTGTTCAAGCAGACAGAACGCGTATAATCTCCTGAAAAAATTTGAGAGCAAATATCCCGAATGGTTCATTGAGAGAAAAGCTCCTGAGGGTGTAAATCTCACTCGTGAAGAATTGCTTGAATTAAGGCCTATGCCGTTTATTGCTATGGTTGCCAGCGTGAATGTCAATGACGATAAAGATATGTATGAATATCTCGGCGGCCTGAAGAATGATAAACGCTGTGAAGTTTTTGATGCGGCATTCAAGCAGGAGAAATCTAATTTTTGTGTTGCTATAGTCGTCGATATGTGGATAACCGGCTTTGATGTTCCTGCTCTGACTTACATGTATAATGACAAGCCGTTGAAGAAGCACATGTTAATTCAGACGATAAGCAGAGTAAACAGAAAATATCCCGGCAAGAATTACGGGCTTATAATTGACTATATCGGAATAAGGGACAATATGCGCGAGGCCGTGAAAATTTACGGAGGAGATATTTCCGTTGCTCGTTCTCCTGATGATGTCAAGCAAGCTGCAAAATTTTTCAGGGAAGAACTGTTTATGCTGATAAATTTATTCACCGGCTATGACTTAACGCCTTTTATGGACGAGAATATAGATCCCTCACAAAGATACAAACTTTTAGCCGAAGTTGCGGAGTTCGTGTTCGCTTCGACGGAGACATTCAGCCTTGAAAATTACGACGGCAAAATCGAAAGAGTAACGTTGAGGACATATTTCCTGAAGAATGTTACGAGGATGCGAGCGGCTTATGATATATGTCAGCCTTCTGGTGAACTTGCAAACGATGAGGCTTTACTCGCTCAGTGTTTTATGGCTGTTGCTGGACTTGTGAGGAAAATTAACTCTACAGCTGAACTCGACACCGACATAATGAATAGAAATGTCGCGAAAATGGTCGAAGAAGCCTTGAAATATAATAAGGTTGAAAATATTTTTGATGATAAACCCGAAGAGGAGATTTTCAGTCCTGAATATTTAGAGCAGTTACAAGATATAAAAATGCCGGCTTCAAAACTGGAATTATTGATAAAGATGCTCAGAAAAAGTATTAAGGAATATCATGAACGCCGGAGAAATATTACGCTTGAAGAGACCTGCGAGAAAATTATAGCTGAGATTACGGAAAAGGTTTCGGAAATATTTAAGAACTTGAGAATTGACCGTGAGAGTTTTCATAAAGTTGGCCTGACATTCGAGGAAAAAGCATTTTACGATATATTAATGGCTATGAAAGAGAAATATTCTTTTGAGTACGGTGAAGATGAAACTTTTGATGACGAAATCAAAGTTAATGAGGAATGTAAATCTCTGGCCAGAAAAATATATGAACTTGTCAACGATAAATCTTCATATTCCCGCTGGCTGACTAACCAAATTACAAGGGATCAGATGAAGTTTGACATTAAAGTATGTCTAGTGAAGAACGGTTACCCTCCTCGCTACAGTCCCGAAGTCTTCAGGCAGGTAATGACACAGATCACGAATTATAAGCAAAATAACTCACACCCCGACTAATCAGAGTGTGAGCCTGTAATTATTAATATGGCAGCAAGTTCCATAAAAGATTTATTATCGGGTCAAAGATTATATTGATTATTCCCGTCATCAGCAAGACAAGAAGCACAATCATTCCGTAACGTTCAAGCCAGTAATATACATGCAAATATTTATCGGGCAAAAACGCTTCAAGAACTCGTGAGCCGTCCAACGGAGGAATTGGGATTAAGTTAAACGCCGCAAGTCCCATGTTGATATTGACCATCTGAAACAAAAATATCAAGCCCGCACGCCCCGTAATTCTGTACCATTGAGCACCGAAAAAACGAAAGAATAATACCGTGATTATCGCCGTCAAAAGATTACCAGCAACTCCGGCCAATGACACGATGATTAAATCACGTCTGGGATGCTTGAAATATCTCGTGTTAATCGGAACAGGTTTTGCCCATCCAAAGCCGACCAGCAAAAGCATAATCGTTCCGACTAAATCGAAATGTTCAAAAGGGTTCAGCGTCAATCTTCCGTCTCGCTCCGCCGTAGGATCTCCGACCATTTTAGCCGCAAATCCATGACAGAATTCATGAAACGACAACGCCCATAATAATGCCGGAATTGTAAGCAATAATCTCACCGGATCACTTAATAATCTCATTTCTTGAATAAACCTCCTAATCCTTTTTGTAATCCCTTCTTGACTTCCTCTTTAACTTTTTCCTCAACTTTTTGGCGAGTACTCTGCTTTTGATTTTGCTGTTGAGGCTGTGCATTCTGAGTTTGAGTTTTCTTGTCAGGGATTAAAGTCTCAATTGTCCTGTCGATAATTTTATCCTTCAAGCTCTCTTGTTTTTGTGCGTTCGTATTCGTATCAGAAGAATTATTTTGCTGAGCTTTCAACGTTGACGGACCAATCTTCAGCGATGAGAATGACGGTGAAGCCGCTTTACCCGAAATCTTCAGCGTTACAACCCTGAAATCTCCGGTTGAGGCTGTCTTCTCTGCTTCCTTCATGCCGCCGGATAAAAACGTTTTTATGCTATTCTCCAGGCCCTTAACTCCATTTTTCAAGATTGCTTCAAGTCCGCCCTTAGTTCCTCCCTGAATTGCATTAATTAGCTGATAATTTATATTTAATTCGGGCGCTAGGTCTAATCTCACGTCTGAACCTCTGAAGTCAATTATCCCGTTTTGTGTCAGCTTAGCATAAGTGTAAATTGGATCTTTATTGGGGGCTTTGACGATTGAGCCTGATTTGAGAATTAATTTCCCAGTTTGAAGCGTTAAAGGTGCGTTGACTGAGGCGTAATTAATCCCATTAGTCCCGTGAACTTTCGCAACAACATCAAGCCACTTGAAGCCCGTAATTCCTCCTGCTCCAGTTGAGAAATTCCCAGTGCCTGAATATGTTACATTGTTTTTCGCGCTCCCGTTAATCTTAAGCGTCAATTTTCCCTTACCCGTAATTTTCCCGTCAAGTCCTCCTGAAGCGTCCTGAATTAAGCCGTTAATGTCAACGTTCGAGGCCTCAAGATTATTCGTGAAGCTCATAGTCTCAGTGTTGAAGGCAAATGAATTTTTCGCCGAACCTCCGTAAAGTTTCGCCGTTCCGTTATCAGAAGTAAATCTATTTTTAGCATAAGCCAGCGGAAGATTTACACTCGTTAAGTTTATTCCATAGGCCTTGAGAGCTGATGATGTCAATGCTCCTTTTCCCGTTATATTTTTCTCTGAGCCTGACAGGTTGAAATTTAGGCTTGCTGTACCGGAAAAATCTTTATACTCGCTCAAAAGTTTTTCAAGTTTAAGATTATTCCCGTTAATCGCAATGTTCAGCTTCAGAGCCGGAGAAATCTGAACAGTCCCGGACGCTTTGAGTTCAGCACCTTCAACGTCAGCACGTAAAGTTTTCAGCGTCAAGTTCTGCATATTCCCGGAAACGTCAGCGAGAAAGTTATTTAGCGTGAAACCTTGAGCATTGAGAGCCGGAACGTTAGCATTGAGACTGATTGAGGGATTAGAGTTTGAGCCGGAAATTTTGAGAGTTCCTGACAAATTCCCCTTCATGTCGACACCAGAAGCAGAAGCTAACGGCCCAAGTTCCAAATTCTTGAAGTTGAAGCTGAAATCCAGCGGGGTTTTTCCTGAGACTGACGCTAAACCTGAGCCGGAAATTTTCCCTTTTCCACTTTGAGCGTTAAGGCTTGAGAGCATAATTTTATCGTCGTTCTTGTCGAGTTTGGCTTGAACGTCCGAGAATGTTACGCCCGAAGCTGTTATGCTTTTTGCCGAAATGTTGAGATTAATTTTGTCGAGTTTCGCTAAATCTCCTCCGAGTGAAGTCGTCAGCTCCAGATTTTGCGCATTAATCATGTCCATAGCCTGCAAATTTTGTGAAGACGCGAGCAAATTCACTGAAGGATTGTTGACTGAGCCCGTAATTTTTATGCCGGCGTTGACATTCCCTTTAAGATTATATTGCGCAATGTCAGGAACGTAACTTTTCAGCGAGGCCGGAGACATTAAGAGTGTAGCGTTGATGTTGAGATTGGGATTTTCTGAGGGAAGAGGCCCGATTGTTCCGCTTAAGTTTATTGGCATACCGTTTAGAGTTCCTTCGGTCTTGGTGAGATTTAGAGTTTTATTAGCGAACGTGAAATCTACAGCAGGTTTCGTTATCGTCTGCTCCCATCCAGAAAACTCCGGACTGTTGAGAGAACCTGAGATTACGGGATTATTCGGGCTGCCTTTAACGTTGACTGAAGCCGTAATTTTCCCCGACAACTTATAATCCGACGCGTCAGGTATCATGTTTTGAACGCGCTTAACATCAAGCTCAACAATTTTTGCTGAAACGTCCAAGTTTGGAGCTTTCAGGATCGAAGCAATTTTCCCCTGTAAATATCCTTGAGAGCCTTCAAAATTAAATTTTCCGTCAACAATGGCCGTATCACTTTTCGCAAGTTTAAGCTGAGCGCGTATATTCGTTAAAGCTCGTCCGTTGTAAGCAATTCTCGGAGCCGTGAAGTTCACTAAGCCGTTTAACTCGTCCATTGTGCCGCTGATATTCACGTTGAAGAGTGAGACTTTTCCCGTTAAAGTTTTCAGCTCAGGAAGCCCGAAAATTTCATCAAGCCCGTTAAGATTGGCCTCACTTCCGTCAAGTTTTATCATGATTGAGTTGTCAGCAATCGCAATTTCCCCCTGAACTGGAACGTTAAACGCGCTGGCTTGAATGTTATTGAGAGCAATTCTCTTGTCAAGAGCCTCATAGTTCACGTTTGAGCTTACTCGTTCAACAGGAAATCCGTAAATCTTCGTCCCTTTGTAATCGATTGTCCCGAAAAGTTTTAAGGCTTCAAGTTTTCCCGTCGCGTCAACGTTGAAATTGGCCGTGCCGTCGAAATCTTCAGGCTTGAGCATTGCGGGATATAAAGCCGTAATTTCTTTCAGGTCAATATTCTCACACGAAGCATGAAGGTCTAAAATTTCGCCGTAAAGTCCTCCTGTTGCTAAGATTTTTCCGGAGCCGAAATTAATTTCTGAGTTGTTAATTCCCGTTAAGCCCGCAGATTCTCCCATGTCGATTTTGCCCTTAATGGGAATGTCATTAAACGCCGCATCAACGTCAATATCAAATTTCTTAAGGTCAGCAATAACGTCATTAACTTGAAGAGTTCCGAACTGTGAGAAAAATTTACTCTCTCTAATCCTGAGATAATCCAACGGAATATCAGGTACAGGGTTTCCAGAGTCCGCAAAAGCTGGTGAAGCTGTAATCGTCAAGCGTGAGAAAAATTCATCGAGCATTGAAGATGTCAAATCGTCGTCCTCAATCTCGAACGTAAAATATTTCTGAGCTGCTGAAATTAATTGCTCAACGTCAGCACTAAGTCCGCCTATAGTGAGTTTAGCAAGCCGGATTTTTCCCGTTAAGAGAGCCGAGAAGTTCACGCGTCCGGATAAATATCCTGCTGATAAAATATTTTGTTCGTCAGGGTCATCAATTGAGAATTTGTGAAGAGTGTAGCCTTTTACTGGATTGCCTGTGATTTTTTCGGCGTTCAGTGAGAGTTTATAATTTTCGCTGAGATAATTTTTTGCGAGTTCAAGAATTACATTGCCGCCGATGTCAACGAAAGAGAAGATTGTGCCTAAAACTATTAGCAGGAGAAGTACTCCGAATAGAAATCTTCTGTAAGGTTTTCCCTTGCGATGATTGCTGTTATTATTATTTCTGCGGCTTTTATTATGTCTTGGAATTTGAAACGTTTGAATGTTATCGACATCGTTAATCAATAAAAATCACGCCCCCTCAATATTAAATGGAATGATACAGAATAGTTTTCACGTAAATTATAAGCTATAAAACGTGATATAGTTACCATCCATATAAAAATTTTCACGAATAAATAATAACAACAGGAGAATAAAAATTTATGTGTATGACAATTCTCGTCGGGAAAAAAGCCTCATCAACCGGAGAAGTCCTAATCGCTCATAATGAGGACGCTCCAGGACGTTATATCATGCAAACTCATATTGTCAGCGAGAAACACAGAGAGCCGGGAAATTTCATCAAGTTTGAAGCTGATATGTCGAGTTTGGAACTTCCGGAAGAGCGCGCGGGGTTATTCTGGTCGGAAGCAAAAACTTTCAATCCTGAGAGGCCCGGCCCATCATTCTGCGATTTATACGTTAATAGCTATGGAGTTGTGATTTGCACGAACAACTGTGAATACTCGAAAGAAGACAAGCCCGAGTTGAAAAATGGCGGAATCGGCTACGGATTAAGAAGGCTCGTTGCTGAAAGGGCACATTCCGCGAAAGAGGCCGTGAAGATTGCGTGTGAACTCGTCGACGAATACGGCTATGCTTCAAGCGGAAGAAGTTATGCGTTTGCTGACAAGGACGAAATTTACGTTATGCAGATTGTTCACGGAAAACATTACGCGATTTCTAGAGTTCAAGACGATGAAGTCGCGGCAATCCCCAATCATTACACGATACATGAGCCGGAAAATTCGCAAGAGCTGATTGATTATGCGATTAAGCGGGGCTGGTATGAACCTGACGACGGAGCTTTTGACTTCGCGAAAGTTTATCAGGCCGAAAATTCGTATATGGTCGAGAAAAATATTTATCGGCATATTCGTGCGCTTGAGATTTTGCTTGATGAGAAATTCCCGGAAAATTCGCCCTTGCCGTTCTCGGTTAAGCCGTCGCGAAAAGTTAATATCGCAATGCTCAAGGAAATTTTACGTTCACATTATGAAGACGCTTCACACTTCACAAAGCCTTTGACAATTTGCAACATTGACACGCTTGAAAGCACGATAATTGAGATTAAAGATAATCCCGAGAAAATAATTTTGCGTCGAGCATTAGGCCGTCCGTGTTGTTCGCCATATTTGACGTGGGGGATTAATTCTGTTCGTGAGGGTTACGAGGAAAAAGAGCCGGAATTATCTTTAGCTGAACATTTCAAGACTAAGCCGGAAGATTTGGACTGGAAGGATAACGCGTGGTTTCGAGCGATGGAAATTCAGGCGGCATGTGATATTTGTCATTATAAGGCTGAAATTGTCCGTGAAAGAGTTGCAGAGTTCGAGGCAAAATCGGGCGATGAGTTATTCGACGAAAAGGAAGCTGAAAAATTTATGTGTTCGCTGAAGTCTGAGCTTGGAATTATTGACTGTGAAGCCGTCGGCAAAATTGAGAAGGGAAAAAGTTTTCGGGTAAAAATTCCTGAGTGTATTAGTCTCGAAATCTCAGAATGTTTATGCGGGCCGTCATATCTTGATGTAAGCAAATGGTCGAAGTGTTCAGGAATTAACGGTAACGAATTAACTTTTGAGGCTGGCGAATGGATTAATGACGCTGTACCGTGTTTCATGGATTTATACTTGAAACTTGGTAAAAATTGCGTAGGCTGTGTAAAAATTCAAGTCAGGTAAACGCGCTCAGAAAAAAATTGACGGCAAAATATAACACGTTCTATTTTTATGACGAGAAAAAATGAAGGAGTGAAAAATTTTATGGCGAAAAAGAAATCTCAAAGTGTAACCCTCGAAGACATAATCAAAATTGGCCCGAAGAAATTTATTGTTATCCTGATTGCGGCGGTAATCATGTACTTTTTCGGCGGCGATGACTTTTTGAACTTGAAGGACACAGAACAGGTTGATAATGACAATTCAGGCTTCACGACGGGAATTGTTACGCGGGTTGTTGATGGTGACACGGCAGTAATAAAAGTTGACGGTCAAGATATACGCGTTCGTTTTCTCGGTGTTGATACTCCGGAGACAGTTCACCCGAATAAGCCCGTGCAATATTACGGTAAAGAAGCAAGCAATTTCACGAAAGATTATCTCAACGGCAAACAAGTTTGGCTGGAATACGACGCTTCACCGACTGACAGATATAACCGTCATTTAGCGTATATTTGGACATCGAAGCCGAAGACTATTAACGAAAGCACAATGCGTAAAGACATGTTCAACGCGAGATTATTACTCGGAGGCTACGCAAAAGTCATGATAATCAAGCCTAATAAACGTTACGAAGATTTATTCAAGAAATTTGAGGCCGAAGCTAAGAACTCGCGTAAAGGTTTATGGGGCGAATAAAGCGTTATGTTATACTGAGAATTTGCAAAATATCATTATAATTCAGGAGGAAAATTTTTCATGTTAGGTTATGGACTTGATCCGACTATGATTTTGTTAATCCCCGCAGTCTTATTGTCAATGTGGGCACAATCCCGCGTTCAGTCAACTTTCAATCAGTACAGCCAAATTGCCGCACGAGGAGGAGTTACAGCTGACAGCGTCGCAAGAATGCTTCTCACTCTCTACGGAATGGCCTCAATGCCGATTAATCACGTTGCCGGAAATCTCACGGACCATTACGACCCTCGCAACAAGACGTTAAATTTATCCGACGGCGTTTATGGCAATCGAAGTATCGCGTCAATCGGAGTAGCGGCTCATGAAGTCGGTCACGCAATCCAACATCACGAGGCTTATTCACCGTTAATCTTTCGAAACTCAATCGTCCCGGTCGTAAATATCTGCTCGAGCGCGTCAATGCCCTTGTTCCTGATCGGCTTGGTCATGGGAAATCGTTTGCTCGTCAACATCGGAATTATGCTTTTCACGGGAGCTTTAGTGTTTCATCTTGTTACGCTTCCTGTCGAGATTAACGCGAGTTCACGGGCTTTAGCTTTACTCGAACAGACACACACGCTTGACCGCGAAGAATTGGCCGGAGCTAAGAAAGTTTTGACGGCGGCGGCTTGGACTTACATTGCGGCGGCTTTAATGTCAGTGTTGCAGTTAATCAGGCTAATTTTAATCAGCAAGTCATCACGGAGGAATTAACTTTTGCGCGGAATTGAAGCGGCCTTAACGATATTAATTCATGACAACGGAACCGGCCAATTTCCAACGGAAGCATTAAGAAAACTCGCTGACCGTGAAAAAATGAAGGGGACTGATATATCCCTCGCGTCCTCGTTGATTTATATTGTGATGAGGCGTAAAGAACTCTGGGAAAAAATTGCCGGCGATTATCTTCGTTCACGTGAAAAACTTCCTGATCCCGTCGTAATGGCCGTAACAATGGGAATTGGCGGACTTCTTGAGTTGCGTAGATTTTCAGGAGGAGTGTTGATTAACGGGATTATCGAATACCTCAAGCACAATAAATCCCTCGCAAAATATTCTTCGCTGGTCAACGCAATTCTTCATAAAGTCATCGAAGCTCCGGGAAACAAACTCGAAAAGTTCAGTAAGTCATCATCTCCCCAAGCCCGCGCAATGTTCGCTGGAGTTCCAACATGGACATTACCCGCATGGTCCCGAACTTGGAATAATTCTGAGTTGTTCGAGATTTTCGCGATGATGAATAATCCCTCGTATTCGTCACTGAGAGTTTCGCCGGGAAAAAATTTTGAGAGTGAAGATTTAAGCTATCACGTCTCGGAATATTCAGGAGCAATAAATCTTCATCAGTCAATTTTGCCGCTGAACGTTCCGGGCTTCAATGAGGGAATTTGCACGGTTCAGTCTGAAAGTTCGATATTGGCCGCGTCGCTTGTGAAAAAGTTTTATTCTGGGAAAAATATTATTCTCGACATGTGTTCGGGACGAGGGATTAAGGCCGGTCAAGTCTTGCAGGAAAATCCTGGCGCAAAAGTTGAATGCTGGGAATTATCAGAAAAACGCTCAAAGAGTGCTGAACATGAACTTGAAAGATTAGGCGTTCGGGACCGAGCGATTATGAAGGTTGGCGACGCGTTAAACCTTGAGCCGTTCGATAAAGTTTCGTTCGTAATGCTTGACGCTCCTTGTTCATGCTCCGGAACTTGGAACAGGAAGCCCGAATCAAAATGGCGGCTTGACTGGGGAAAATTTGACGCAATCGTTGACACTCAGAAAAAGCTGCTTGAACGTGCCGTGAACTTATGCGAGAGTGGAGGACATATTCTCTACATCACTTGCAGTTTATTCAAACAGGAAAACGAAAACGTCATCGCCGAAGTCCTAGCGAAACATCAAGAATGCGCGGAAGTCTCAAGTTTTATCACATGGAACGAAAATTGCTTTAAGCGCGGCAAACCTTACGGAATTTACATTTTGCCGGTTAATTCTTGGCTCGACGGGTTTTATTGCTCGTTGATATTGAAACGTGAAAAAGGAGGATTGAGAATTTGAGAAGTCATAAAGGAGGCGTTGTTCTCTGGACATTATTCATCGTAACAGGAATAGTTTTTGCGTCCGGAGCTATTGCCGTCTACACCGTGTTCATCAAGCCTGAAGGGAAATCTACAGTGCCGTCATTCAACAATCAATTTATCAGTGATGCCGTCGCTGAAGCTGAAAAATTAGGGCTCGTCGTTCAGCTTGAAAATGTCGCGTCAACTTTACCCGAAGGAAGAGTTTTAGCCCAAGCTCCTGATGCCGGAACTGAGTTGCGAAAAGGTCAAGTGATAATTCTTCAGGTCAGCAGAGGCGGAGAACTTTATGCTGTGCCCGACGTTCGCGGAAAAAGTTTAACGGACGCTCAGAACGAGATAAAATCTTCCGGGTTTGCTCTCGGCGATATCGTGAAAATTCGGGAGAATAATATTCAGGCCGGGAATGTCATAGCACAAAGCCCAGCACCTGACGTGAGAATTGGAAGCGGACGAAAAATTGACTTGCTCGTTCAGGACGGAACTCCTCAGAGTGAAATTGTCAAAGTTCCCGACGTTAATCGAATGTCCGAACAGGAAGCCCGTGATGCTCTTGACGCTGTCGGCTTGAAAGTTAATGCGATTGATAGAGTTTACAGCCCGTTAGTTCCTGAGGGATTAGCGATTGAGACCAGACCGGGAGCAGGAAGCACAATGCGTGCAGGTCAAGGAGTTACGCTCAAGCTCGCAAGTCAACGAAGGCCGGCAGGATTTATGGACGCTAATACGACATCGACGACGACGGCAAACGGAAGCGTCAGACGCGTAACAAGTCAGCCTAATTCTTCACAGTCAACAAATCAGGCTCCAGCTCAGACGCAAAATAATCAAGCTCAAGCGTCTCAACAGAAAACTTCAACGACAACAACGCCAGCCGTGACTACACAGAAAGCTCCAGCGTCAACTCCGGCTCCGGCTCCTCAGCAGAAAACGGCCGCGACTACTCCAGCAGCTTCACAGCCAGCTTCATCAGGAGGAAACAAGACAGCTAGAATACGTTATGTTGTGCCTCCGATTGCCAAGCCGATGAATTTACGCGTTGAACTCACGGATCCTTCGGGAAAACGCGACGTTCTCAATAAACAGGTCAGTGCGGGCGAGAACATTAACACGACGGCGAAATATTCTCAAGAATGCGTAATCACAATTTACTTAGGCGGCGCATCCGTCTGGCAGGAAAAACAGAGGTAATATCATGCGTGAAATTTTACTTGCACCATCTTTATTAGGAGCAGACCCGTTAAATCTTGAAAGCTCGATTAAAGCGCTGAAAAATAATTATGACTGGCTTCACTTGGACATTATGGACGGTCATTTTGTGAGAAATCTTTCATTCGGGCCGGACGTTGCAAAAGCTCTCAGGAAGAAATTTCCGGATGACTTTATCGACGCTCATTTGATGATTGACGAACTCGAAACTATTTTACCGTTGTTCATGAATGCCGGAGTTTCGTTAATCACAATTCATGCCGAGACAGAACCGCATTTGCTTCATGCTTCACTCAGCGAGATTAAGCGTGCAGGAATTTTAGCAGGAGTTTCACTTTGTCCCCCAACTCCAGTGAGAAATATTGAGAGCGTCTTAGAATTGGCCGATTTAGTGTTAATCATGTCGGTAACGCCGGGCTTCGGAGGTCAGAAATTTATTGAGAGTTCACTTGAGAAAGTCAGGGAATTAGCGAGCTTAAGAGAAGTTCATAAATATAATTACAAGATTGAGATTGACGGCGGAATAAATGAGAATAATATTACTCGTGCTGTACTTGCCGGCTGTGATGTGATTGTAGCAGGAAGCGCAGTGTTCAAGAACGAGAAACCTGATGAATGGCTTGAAAATGTCCGCAGAAAAATTAAGGAGGCAATGAAAGATTTTGAATGATGAGATGAATGATGCCTTGATAGCTTTGGGGCAGCAAGTATTAGAACGCCGTGAAAGTATCGGAATGACGCTCGAAACAGTATATGACAGAACGAAAATTAGGCCTGAATATTTGCGCGGAATTGAATCCGGAGATTATAAAGGTTTTCCCGAAGTCGTGTACATTAAGGGCTTTGTCCGGACATACTTGAAGTTAATCGGAGCTGAAGACTTGCAGGAAGATTTTATGAATGAGCTTGATAAACTCGACAAGACTAAATCACCTCGTAAGCAGGAGAACAAGCCTAACAACATCAGCAAAATTCTCAACAACGGCTCATCAATCCCGAAAGGTTTTAAGCCCGCCTCGCATTTCTGGTTATTCCTGGTGCTAATCACAGCTCTTCTCGGAACTGCCGCTTATGTCTGGTACGCGATAACTTACGGAGGATTTGACCCGAAAACGTTTGAGTTCTTCAAGTTCGGCAACAGCAATAATAATCCCCCGACAATAATTTCATCAGGAGATTTAGGCGTAATCGTCGACGGAGAAATTGAGAGCGTAACACTTTCAGAAGATGAGACTGTCTCAGAAGAACCTGAAACTGAACCAGAGCCTTATATTGAAGTTCACGCAATTAATGACGTATGGATGAGTGTAGCTTTTGGGAATGCTCAGCCAATTTTCAGAAGGACTTTGAAGCGCGGTGAAGTTATGCGATGGGATTTGACGAATTACGCCCGCATAAATTTTGGACGACCGAGTGCGGCACAAGTTATTCTTAACGGCAAAGATTTAGGCATAGTGAACCCGTCAGCGAAGAGATCCGAGACATATATTTACAATCCCGACGGAACTTTCAGACGCTCCGGCACAAGATAATGTAATTCACACTCAGCAGGTTTATTTACGTAATTGGCCTGCTGATTTTTATTGCTTGAAACGAATGTTTTTAGGCGTTATCATTTATTCTTCACTATTAAGAAATTACACACATGAACGGAGGAATTATTCATAAATGGCAGCTGAGGCAGTAAAACCCTGGTGGCGTGAGACAATTGAAACTATTATATGGGCATTCGTTCTAGCAATGATAATCCGGACTTTTATCGTTCAAGCATTCTGGATACCGAGCGGCTCAATGATTCCGACTTTGGAAGTTGGCGACCGAGTTTTAGTTGCGAAATTCTGGAACGTCTTCTTTGAACCTAAGCGCGGCTCACTTTACGTTTTTCGTTATCCTGTTGACAAGGAGCGTGATTTTGTGAAACGTTTAATAGCAGTTCCAGGTGACATTGTCGATATTCGAAACGGAATTGTTTATATAAACGGCGAGCCTACGGATGAACCTTATGTGAAGCATCATGATTATTTCACTATGAGGCCGAGCAATCTTTTCCCTGAAGTTCCGTTCAAAGTTCCAGAGGGAAAATATTTCATGCTTGGTGATAATCGCAGCAATTCTCAGGACAGTAGATATTGGGGATTTGCAGATATTGACGACATGAGGGGGCCTGTATTCTTTCGTTACTGGCCGCTCGACAGAATAGGGATCCCGAAATAATTTCATGCCTCGAACAGTCTGGTATCCCGGCCATATGGCTCGTGGAACTCGAAAACTTTATGAACTCGTTAATAAACTTGACGTAATCGTTGAAGTTCGTGATGCCCGCGCTCCTGCGTCAACTTCTTCGCCGTTAATAAAATCTCTCGCGAAAATTAAGCCGGTAATTCATGTTTTGTCGCATAAAGATTTAGCTGAAGACGAAAAGTTAAAGTTATGGCTAAATTCGCTGAAGTTCACGTATTCTGCAGATTTGAGAAAACGAGAAGGCCTCGCGAATATCAAGAAAGCAATCATGAAGTTCAAGCCGTCTCATCGTGAAGTTCGTCTTGCTGTCGTAGGAATTCCGAACGTCGGGAAATCTTTATTGCTGAACTCGTTAATCGGCAAATCAAACGCTTCAGTCGGAAATATTCCGGGCGTAACTAAATCCGTGAGCTGGTACAAGAACGAAGGAATGTTAATCGTCGACAGTCCAGGAATTTTAGACCCTCATGCTGAAGCCGGTGCGCATTTAATTCTTTCGTGGCTTGGATGTGCAAAAGCTGAAGTTGTCGGAGGTTATGAGAATGCCGCAATTTCCCTGATAAATTTTCTCACAGTGAAAAATCTTACGTCATTAATCCCCGTTGAAGCTGACGAAATCCCGGCTTTAACTCTTGAAGCAATCGGCCGAAAAATGGGTTGCTTAATCTCAGGTGGACGCGTGAATATGGAATTGGCCGGACAAAAATTTATCGAGGCGTTTTCAAGCGGGAAGTTCGGACGCGTGTGTCTTGAAGTTCCAGATGGCGAGCGGGCAATAGATTTTCATGACGATAACGATATGATAAATAATGAGGCAATTGACATTGTTTAGAGATTTAATTCTGACACCTCGCGCAAATCTCGAAGAAGCTCATGAACTCTTGAGTGAACTCGTCAAGCGCGGCCCAATAATCGGAACTGACGAAGCTGGACGAGGAGCATTAGCAGGTCCTGTTGTTGCGGCGGCTGTGTATCTTACGGCTGAGCAGGAGAAGGAATTATTGAGGCTCAAGCTCCGGGATTCTAAGCTAATAACTCCGGCGGGGCGTGAAAAAATATTCGAGGCGATTAAGGATTTAGGCGTTTTGTGGCGTGCATATTCAGGAAGTGTTGAGAGAATTGACAAGGATAATATCTTGCGGGCTTCGTTATGGACAATGAGCAAATGCGTGAATAAACTCGCTGAAAAACTTAATCTTGAACCGGCTTGTATAATTGTTGACGGAACAGAAAGGATCTCCGGGATAAAATTTCCGCAATGGACGTTAATAAAAGCCGATAATTTAATTCCTGTCGTGTCAGCCGCCTCAATCGTTGCAAAAGTTATTCGAGACAGATTAATGACCAAACTTGACGCTAAATATCCTGGCTATAATCTTGCGAAGAATAAGGGTTATCCGACGAAATTACACATGGAAGCAGTGAGAGTAAAAGGGATGTCGGAAATTCACAGGGAGACATTTTGCCGAAAAATTTTACGCACTCAAGGAGGGGAGTAAGAATTGCCGTCAATAAACGTTCAAGTAGATAACGGCTATAATCAGGCTCAGCAGAATATGACGACCAATATGAGGCAGGGACAAATTACAACACAGCCTCAAATTCAACAGCCTTCACAAGTTGCCGCACGACTTGCCGGAGTTCGTACGGGAATGGTCGTAGAAGGGAATGTTCTTGCGCAAAATGAGGACGGGACATATCTTGTTCGTGTTGAAGTAAACGGAGTGCCTCAGGAATTACGCGCTCGTGCGACGGTTTCATTGATTTTAGGCGAGCGATTTAGAGCAGTTTGGGACGCTTCCGGGCCGGACGGAGTTCCTGTGTTGAGATTATCGCAAGGGGAATTGTCGTTCTTGTCGCAAATTCCGGCACGTGACAGAGAATTAGCGACGGCGTTATTAGCACGAGGCCTGCCATTGTCAAGCGAAGTTCTGAACGCGATTAAAGACGCTTGGAGAAAGTCAGGTTCTCAGGAAAATAATTTGTCGTCATTCATTGAGTTATGGGCGCGAGATGTCCCGATGACGCTTGAAAACGCAACTTTGCTCTCACAATATGCCGCAATGACCGGTGCTGAAGCTACGGAAATGTGGAACAGAATACGCAAGGAACTCAAGGAACGAAGCAGAGGCAATGACCCCGTGAAAGTTCTGCGTGAGATGAAAGACGGCGGCGATGACATCGCGAAATTCTTGCAGGCTCAATCAATCCTCATGAAATCCCCCCGTAACGAAGTGAACCCCGCATTATTAGCAGCTCCATTCTGGCCGGTTCTTAACGACGCTTCACAGAACATGACGGCGAAAATTTACGTTGGACGTTCAGCCGAAGAGGAAGGGCAGAAATATTGGCAAATAGGATTTGGCATAACTGGCTCAGTTTTAGGAGAAGTCGGAGGATTGGTCGAGAGCGACGGAAAAAGCTGTAACCTGACACTTAACGCCGAAAAACCCGAGACATGCAGATTAATCGAACGTCGCCGAAGGGATTTGCGAAAAGAATTACAGGGCTTGGATATTCCCGTTACGTTCATCGGAATTTCCCGGCGTGCTGTTGAGGCTGAACGTGATTTATTGCTCGCTGGTCGCGGACTTGATATTACTGTCTAGTGTCGCCAAAGAAAATGACTTGCCTTATTAATAAATTGACGGACAAAAGGATAACTCTTCAGCCATTTTCTAAATCTCACAAGCCAGCTTTCATTGAACAGTTTGTTGAAATAATCTGGAGCGACTGAGCTGTAATATTTATAGACATCGGGATTATCTGCATATGCCACTGCTCTTGTTATAGAATAACCGAAGCAAACTCGTAAATATTTCTTGAAATCAGAAACGCTTACTATACTTTCAGTGTTATCATCGTGGAAAAATTTTCTCAAGTTGCTGCTCACAAAATAAAGGAATGGGCCGCCTAATATTGATTTACCGACGAAAAGCGAGAACGAAGAGTCAACATAGTTTATTCTCAGTTTATGAACTTGATCTATAACTGACTGCCACGGACTCAGGTAATACGTTCGGGGGATTAATATAACTTCTGTATTATCCCGCAAAAAAACTATATTATGGGAACATGAGCCCACAGTAGAAGCAAAACTCTCACATTGAATTAATATATTCAGCTGCTCGTCAAACGTAAGTTTTTCCGGATGATATATAATTTCGTAACCTTTTGAGGCAAAATATTTTTCGAGCTTGTCCTCACCGATTGAGCGGTTGACGTGATATTTTGAATAGGAAAAATATACTTTACGAGATTTAACCGGGCGAATATTGGCAAGAGCAAAATTCCTCACTTGGTCGAATGTATCTATGTATTCCTGAGAGAAGAGATAAAAGAAAAATTCGCCTGACCCCCAAAAACATGTATCAGGCACAACTAACTCGTCATATTGTGAAGGCTCTGTAACAGGTTCAAGTTTAGAACAATTAACCCCAAGAATCTCAAGAATCCTTTTTTGGCTGCCTGCAATTTTAAAATCACCCATTGATATATAGATTAGTGGGCATTCAGAAAAATTTTCAAGATATTCTTTCGTCCTTAGAAACCATAACAGGCTCATAGACTCAACGATAAAATGTCCATATGCTTGAAAAAGTTTCCCTACATATACGGCTCTGTGAGTTTTGTGCACATAATATGTAGATTCAGATTTCTGTTCTAGTTCAATACCTTTGGGAGTAATGCAGCCTCCCTTAAGAATTTTGTAACTTAATTTCTTGTCCTGAAAGTGATTTGCATATAATAACCGGCTGTAATATTCTTTATTATATAAATAGTCAAAATTAGGCTGGTCTGGTCTAGGCTGGTCAATTATTGAAGGCATTTTCTGATTTGTCAAGCTCCTTTTTCAAAGACTGATAATGAAATAATTTTAGCATAAACCACATTAATATTTACATAGTTTATAAATTTATGAAGTATAATAATCAATCATGGCAGATAATAATAGTAACAGAGGCAATAAACCCGATAAGGCCGTAGCCGTAAAATATGACAACAAGCAAATGCAAGCTCCTACCGTCGTCGCAAAAGGTGAGGGCTTTATCGCACGAAAAATTGTTGAACGCGCAATCGAAGCTGACGTTCCCATTGTCGAGGATGCCGCGTTAGTCTCAGCCTTAATCTCACTGGAACTCGGCGAGGAAATCCCGGCAGAATTATATGAAGTCGTCGCACGTGTCTTAGCTTGGGTGTATAAACTTGACAAAGAAGCTCAATGACGAAAGCCCAAGAGTTAGGAAAATTTGCTGAGGATAAAGCCGCTGATTATGTTTTGTCGCTAGGCTGGAAAATTTTATCTCGAAACGTTCATAATCAATACGGCGAAATTGATATTGCTGCGGTTGATAATGATAATAAAGATTTAGTGATTGTTGAAGTCAGATGCAGGACGCTGGGAAAAGTTCAAGCTCCTTTGGATTCAATCGGGCCGAAAAAATTAAATTCCCTCGTTAAAGCCTCAAGGGAATTCATAAACTCTATAGATTGGCCGGACTTCTGGAGAATTGACGTAATCGGCATCACTGTAAACAATAAATCTGAGCGTCAAGACTGGGAACTCGAACACTTCAAGAATATCACCGAAGGAATGAATATCATGAGCTAATTATTTTTCCAGAGCTGAGAAATTGCTTTATTCATCAATTGTTGGCGTTCATTACGCGACATTTTCCCTAATGCAGAGTTTATATCGTTCAAAAGTTTTGTATCTTTCTTTCGAACTCCTGCACAAATTCCCTTGAAATCAAACTTGAAGCCCTTACCTTCCGGAAGTTCTATAAGTTTTACGTTGTTGAAGCGTCGTTCATATGAAAGTCCCGTATCAAGATTAATCACTATCGCGTCAACTCGTCCGCTCGTGAGCATATCGAGCATCTCCGAAACAGTATCAACCGCCTCAAGCTGAATTGCTCCGGGAATTTGTTCAATCGCAGAATATAAATTTGTCCCGTTCTGGCCCGTAAATCTTGCTCCGGAAAAGTCATCGAGAGTTTTTGCGTCCTTATATTTCGTGTCAGTGTTCACGCAAATTCCGTATTTTGTTCGGTCAATCTCGTAAGTCTCAGAGAATGCCGCAACTTGTCTTCGCTCTAAAGTGTCAAGCATTCCTGAGAATATCGCGTCAATTTCATTCTGATTTAAAGCGTTAAGAAGATCACCCCAAGCAATTTTTTTCACTTCGAGCTTGTAACCTAATCTCTTAGCTATAACTTTTGCAACTTGTAAATCATAACCTTCGGCGTAAAATCCTTCGTGATTAACCAGCGGCATATTTGAATCGGTTGGATTTTTCTCTTCCCAGTTGTTAGGGGCGTAATCACACTCCATGCCTATATGCAAAACCGGCTTCTCCACGAAATAACCTCTTGCCAGGAAAAATACAGCGCATATTACGACGATTACAGCAGCAAATTTTTTCATGTTCAAATTCACCCCTTTTTAAAATTTTAAGAATATTAACATAGATTTTTAATTTACAATATTATCAATTATGATTTTTGCGCATTAAACATGAACTTCATGAAGGCAGAATATTATTATATCCGCGCTTAGTGATAAATTTTCCGTTGAGAATACAGCTTTGTGAATTGCCAATTATAACCGTACAGAGCATGTCAATATTGCAATTTATGATTTCTCCGAGCGTCGTAACTTTTGCCTCTTCGTCCTCGCGCCCAATATTCCGAACATAACCGGCCGGAGTTGTGTCAGGTTTATATCTCCTGATGATTTCACAGGCTCTCTTGAAGTGTTCAGGCCTATGATTGCTTGCAGGGTTGTAAATGCAAATCACAAAGTCACCTTCACACGCACAAATTAATCTTTTCTCGATTACGTCCCATTCTGTCAATAAATCGCTAAGGCTTATAATTACATAATCATTCATCAACGGAGCACCAAGAACAGCCGCGCACGAATTAGCCGCCGTAATTCCGGGAATAATTTTTACCTCTTCATCGTCAGCAAGCTCAAGCATTAAGCCCGCCATTCCGTAAACTCCAGCATCGCCGCTCGAGATTAAAGCAACGTCGTAATTATGTTCACGCGAAAATTTCAATGCCATTAAGCACCTTTCACGTTCGGCCCGCATTCCTGAGATGTAAAATATCTTCTCGGGAAAATATTTCTTTATCAGCTCAACATAGACAGTGTAACCAGCAATTACATCACATGACTTCATAATCTCAAACGCACGCGGTGTAATCTCATCAAATCCGCCCGGACCAATCCCAATTACGTAAATCATAATGCCTCCAGAAATTTCTTGAATACTTTAATCCCTATAAACTTTTGCATAATTTTCATCACAGCAAAAAGAAAAAATTTTTACAGTTCAGCCTCAAGTTTCTTGAACTTCTCGATTGCTTTGACTTTCTTAATCATAGCTCACACAAAATCTTAATTACTCAGTCTTTCAGCCAGAAAATTTTTGAACACTTCAAACGCCCGGCCTCTTTTTAATCATAGTTCACACAAAAATTTTTTGAACGCCTCAATCGCTAAATCCCTATGAACTTTTGCGCGTTCTTTCTTGCCTCGAACTCCCTTAAGCTCCGGGAAAATCCCTAAGTTCATATTCATTGGCTGAAAATGTTTCGGCTCGGTCGTGTGTAAGTAATTCAGGAGTGAACCGATTGCGCTTTCACGAGGCCAATTCAGCAAATTTTTTCCGTCAAGAACTCGTGAAGCGTTAAGCCCTGCGACTAATCCCATCGCCGTACTCTCGATATAACCCTCAACTCCGGTAATTTGTCCGGCTAAGAAAATATTTTTGCGCTCGTTCAGCCGTAAAAACTCATCAAGAACAGCCGGAGCATTCACGCTTGTATTTCTATGCATAACGCCTAATCTCACAAATTCTGCGTTCTCAAGGCCGGGAATGAGAGAAAACACGCGCTTTTGTTCCAGCCACTTTAAGCCGGTCTGAAAGCCGACGAGATTATAAAGAGTTCCTTCAAAGTTATCTTGTCTGAGCTGGACGACTGCATAAGGTTCATGGTCAGTTCGTGGGTCTCGCAAGCCTCTCGGTTTCATAGGGCCAAATCTCAGAGTGTCAATTCCCCTCTCAGCAAGAGCCTCAACAGGCATACAGCCCTCGAAGTATTTATCGCGCTCAAAGTCATGCGGCAAGTTTCGTTCAGCATGGATTAACTCATCGTAGAAGCGCAAATATTCTTCCTTCGTGAATGGGCAATTTATGTAGTCGTCGCCTCGTCCGTAACGTCCTGACACGAAAACTTTTTGCATATCTATACTCTCACGCATAATAACCGGAGCTACAGCGTCATAGAAATATATTCTTTCACCGGCAATTGCTTTAATCTCGTCAGCGAGTTTATCAGAAGTAAGAGGCCCCGAAGATATAATTGCTAAGTCTTCAGGGATTTTCGTAACTTCCTCGCGTATGAGTGTGATATTTTCGTGTGATGTGATTTTTTCGGTGATTAAGCCGGAGAATTTCTCACGGTCAACCGCTAATGCTCCTCCTGCTGGAACTCGTGAAGCCCTCGCGCATGAGAGAATAAGCGAGTTTGCAAGCGTCAATTCCTCCTTGAGAATGCCGGCCGCAGTAATCCTGTCATCTTTATTCTCTGACCCCAACGAGTTACTGCACACAATTTCAGCGAGTAATCCCGTCTTGTGAGCTGGAGTTAAGAGCTTCGGGCGCATTTCGTAAAGTTCAACGTGAAACCCTCGATTAGCAAGTTGATACGCCGCTTCACATCCGGCCAATCCAGCACCGATAATTTTTATGCTATTCATTATTCGTCGCTATTATCACTTTCAGCCTTATACTTGCACTTTGCACAAAATATCGTCGAACCTCGCCTGAATAAATCTTCTCCGCATTCCGGACATTTTTCGCCGGCCGGTTTGTTCCACGCTACATAATCACACTCAGGATAACGCGAACAACCGTAAAAACTCCGTCCCTTCTTGCTCTTACGCTTGACAATATCGCCATCTCCGCATTTCGGACATTTAACGCCGATTTTGCTCAAGATTGGCCGAGTATATTTGCATTCTGGATAATTCGAGCAAGCTATGAACTCGCCGAAACGTCCGCGCTTCTTCACTAAGTCATGACCACAGTTCGGGCATTCCTCGCCGATTGGTTCAGGGCCGGGCAATTCAACTCTTGGGGCTTCGTCAGCTTCATCAAGAGTGCTCGAGAACTCATCCCAAAATTCACTGACAACCTCAAGCCATTTTCGTTTAGCCTCTTCAACTTCATCAAGCTCTTTTTCCATTTGAGCCGTAAATCCTGCGTCGACGATTGATGACAAATCCTTACGGTTGAAATATTGCGCGAGAAAATCATCAACGATCATTCCCAGTGAAGTCGGGCAAAATCTTTTTTCCTCGTTCTTCTCGATGTAATCACGTGACTCAAGAGTTCCCGCAATCGTCGCATAAGTTGATGGTCTGCCTACTCCGTTTTCTTCGAGAGTTTTTATCAATCCGGCTTCAGAATATCTTGCAGGCGGCTTCGTAGCTTTTTTCTCGCTTTGAACGTCAACAAGTCCTAACTTTTCGCCCGCTTCAATCTTCGCTAATTCATTCCCCTTCAAGTCAAGCGGCCATAACTTGCTCCAACCGTCGAAAATTAAAGTCTCGCCCTCCTGTTTCAGGCTAACTCGTCCGGCTTCAGCTTTAAGCGTTGACTTTGAGCTTACTGCGGGGGTCATCTGGCTTGCTGTAAATCTTCTCCAGATTAACGAGTAAACTTTGTGCTGTTCGGGCGTAAGAATGTCTTTCATGACATCAGGCGTTAAAGTTATGTCGGTCGGTCTAATTGCCTCGTGAGCGTCCTGAACTTTCGCTTTGCTCTGTGCTCCGAATATATTCGCTTTTGACGGCAGATATTCTTTCGGATAAGTTGACTTGATGAAATCCCGGCATGATGTCAATGCTTCATCCGAAATTCTCAAGCTGTCAGTCCTCATGTACGTAATCAACCCGACATGTCCGCGTCCTGGAAGACTTATTCCCTCGTAAAGAGCTTGAGCAACCCTCATCGTGTGAGCCGGAACCATGCTTAATTTTCGTGAGGCTTCCTGCTGTAACGTGCTCGTCCTGAACGGAGCAGGAGCTGAATGTGAACTCGGCTTCTCCTTGAACTCCTTCACAATAATCTCATTAGCTTTAATCTCAGCAATAATCTCTTGAGCTTTCTCCCTCGTGTTAATGAGCAAGGGCAAATTATTCTTCATTAAAGTTTTTCCGTCGAGCTTATACGCGCGCAACTCATAATGACGGCCCTCACTCTCAGCAATCGCAGTAATCACATAATAAGGATCCGGCTTAAACGCTAAAATTTCCCTCTCACGTTCACAGATTAAGTTCAACGCTACAGATTGAACGCGTCCGGCAGAAAGTCCATAACGAATTTTCTTCCAGAGTAACGGGCTCAAAGTGTAACCTACAAGCCTGTCAAGTATTCTTCGTGCCTGTTGAGCGTCAACCTTATTCATGTCGATATAATCCGGATTACTCACAGCGGCTTTTACAGCATTTTCCGTAATCTCGTAAAATCGAACGCGGCATTTCTCAGACAAATTTACTCCGAGAATGTCGGCCAAGTGCCACGCAATTGCTTCACCCTCACGGTCAGGGTCAGACGCTAATAAAACGTGTGAAGATTTTTCAGCGAGTTTCAAGAGTTCGTTTTTCAGCGCGGCTTTACCCTTAACGAGAATATATTCCGGCGTAAAATCATGCTCAATGTCAATTGCAAGCCGGCTCTTCGGTAAATCCTTCATGTGGCCTTTGCTGGATTTAACAACGTAATTTTTCCCCAGCATGTTAGACAACGTTGCGGCTTTTGAAGGCGACTCGACGATGACTAGGATTTTTCCGCTTGATGACGCTGTAGGCTTCTTTTGTGCTGTAGATTTCTTGGCGGGTGCTTTAGTCTTTGATGCTGATGATTTCTTCGTAGCTGTTGCAGTTTTCGATGTCTTAGTTTTCTTTACGCTCTGCGTTTCGTCCTTCGCAGATTTTTTTGATGGCGAAATTTCAATTACCCCCATAATATTAAAATAGCTGATTTCAGATAAGTTTTTAGGTGAACATGTTTATTTTTTACACTTCAAGCCGCACCCAGCACAGCCGGTTCTGCAGTCAAACGTAAGTTTTTGATTATATGCGTTATGTCTCTCACGAAGCAGAAAGTTTTTGTCAACTCCAACGTTAATAAAATCCCATGATAATTTTTCGGCTTCCCCTCGTTCTCGCGTAAACTCCTCAGGATTAAGCCCGCATTGTTCAAACGCGTCAAGCCAGCGTTGCAAATTAAAATATTCCGTCCAGCTGTCAAATCTTGCTCCAGTCTCCCAAGCTCGCAAAATCACTTCACACGTTCTTTTGTCGCCTCGTGATAATAGGCCTTCAAGAAAAGTTTGTTCGGGTTCATGATACGCGATTGATAAAGCTCTGTCGTGAACTTGAGACTTTATTCGTCGGCCTTTATCTTTCAACTCCTCAATAGAATTTTGCCGTTCCCACTGAAACGGAGTATGAGCTTTAGGGACAAATCCTGAGACACTTACACTTACGCTTGCACGTTTACGACCAATTGCTCGGCCGAGCTTCAAGACTTGATATGACAAACTTGCGATTGCGTCTAAATCTTGTTCAGTTTCAGTCGGAAGTCCCATCATGAAATATAATTTTACGTGTTCCCAGCCGCGCGAGAAAATTTCACGAACACACTTAATTATCATTTCTTCGTTGATGCCTTTATTAATAACATCGCGTAATCTTTGAGTTCCAGCCTCCGGAGCAAAAGTTATTCCGCCATGTTTTGAGCGTAATCCTTCAAGTTTCTCGGCCAATCCCACAGAAAAACCGTCCATCCTCAAACTTGGCAGACTCAATTTCACGTGTCTATCGTTCAGAGTTTCAGCGAGTTCATCAATTAGTCTCTCAATTCCCGAATAATCACACGACGCAAGAGACATTAAGCCCGCTTCTTCCCAACCTGTTGAGTTGATAATGTCCATGATTGACTGTGAAGCTTCCTCAACGCTTCGTTCTCGAACAGGACGATTTACCATTCCTGCCTGGCAAAATCGACAGCCTCGTCCGCAGCCCCTGAAAAGCTCAACAGCCGCCCGGTCATGAACTATGTTAATGCTGGGAATTATCATTGAGTGTAAAGTGTGAAAGTTTCTCGTGATTTGCCGCGTAACAATCTCGCCTTCATTATGACACAACGGCACGTAAAATCCCGGCAACTTCGCAATCTCACGTAATAATTCCTCGCGATTATTCCCATTCTCAAGCACAGGTAATAACTCAGGCAGTAACGCTTCAGCTTCTCCGACGCAGAACACATCAATAAATTCACTCATGACTTCGGGTGTGTAAGCTCCGTAACCTCCAGCGATTACCAACGGGGAATTTTCATCACGTTCAGAATTTCTTAATCTCAGTCCGGATAAATCAAGTATCGTTAAAATGTTCGTGTAGCTCGTCTCGTGTGGAAGCGTGAACGCGAGAACGTCAAAATCTTTCACGGGCCTTCTGTGTTCAACCGAGATTAACGGCATATTTTCCCTGCGCATTAATTCTTCCATGTCAGGCCATACGCAATAAACTCTGTCAGCAAGATAAAATTTACTCTGTTCGTGAATAAAACTCTCGATAATCTGAAAGCCGTAATAACTCATCCCAGTTTCATAAACATCCGGAAAAGCTAAGCATATTCGTAATTTTGCCTCGTCCCAAGAAATTTTTTCACCAGGCCGCCACTCACTCCCGCAATATCTAGAAGGACGAGAGACTTGCGACATTAACCGCCATTCAGGACGCGAAAATTCTTCAAATTCCATGCTTCGAACTCGTCCCCTCAATGTAAATGCTCGCGACAAGCCCAAGTGCTATGAATATCGCTAGCAATGAACTTCCTCCGTAACTCAAGAAAGGCAGCGGTAATCCTGTAACCGGAACAATCCCTATGCTCATTCCCATGCTCTCGAACATCTGAAACCAGAGCCATGAAGCTACACCGGCCGTGAGAATTTTACTGCGTCTGTCCCGGCTGTTAATTCCCGTCATGATTATTCTGAATAGCAAAAGTGAAAACAGGAAAATTAATATCATGTTGCCCAAAAATCCGAACTCCTCAGAAAATACGCTGAAGATAAAATCCGTATGAGGCTCAGGAAGAAATTTCAACTTGCTCTGTGTTCCAAGCATGAAGCCTTTTCCCGCAAATCCTCCTGAACCTACAGCAATTCGCGATTGAATGACGTTATAGCCCGCGCCTAATGGGTCTCGCATTGGGTCTAGAAATACTAATATTCGCTTCTTCTGATAATCTTTCAGGACAAACATAATCAATAATGGAATTGCTGAAGCTCCAAGTCCGATAATGCTTAGTAAATATTTCAATGGAGTTCCGGCGGCTAAAAGCATTCCGAACGAGATTACGAGAAAAACTAACGCACTTCCGGCATCAGGCTGAAGTAAAACGAGAAAAACAGGCAGTGAAATTACTCCCAAGCCCATCATGAAAGTCTTGAAGTCCAACGGAGGATAACGACTCAGAAATTTTGACATCATCAGGATTATCGCAACTTTAGCAAACTCCGAAGGCTGAAATCTTAAGCCCCCGATACCTATCCAGCTTTGAGCACCATTAACTTTTGGAGCAAATATAGCCGTCAACAACAGGAATAATAAAGTCAAGCCGAATAACGGATAAGCCCCTTCGAGTAATTTATTATGTCCGATAATCATGATTAATAACATAGCAAGAATGCTCACGATTAACCAGAGAGATTGACGAACAGCGAAGTCAAAGCCTCGTCCTGAAGCTCCGGCGGCAGCACTGTAAATGCAAAAAACTCCCCAAACTGAGAGAAGAATTGCCGCTAAGAACATAATTCTGTCAGTCAGGGAAAAATCTTCTTTGAGAGATGTCCAGAGATTACGCAAGGCTCAATTTACGTCAACTTTTCCGCGCTTAATCTTGATTACTGGAATATTCGCAACTAAAGCTACCATTTTATCGTCATGGTCAAGGTCAATCTCGATTTTGTTTATGTCTATATCCATGTATTTTGTCAGCACTGTGATAATCTCGTCGCGCAAATTATCAAGAAGCTGAGGGGACATTTCCGTTCTGTCGTATGCTACCACAAGTTTCAAACGGTCTTTGGCAATTTTACCTGAACCGTCCTTACCTCCTCCGAATAGATTTTTCAAGAAGTCCACTTTTCACACGCCCCTTCCTTACTTACTTCTTTTTGCCCGTGAAAAACTTCTTGAGCTTGCTGAAAAATCCCCTTGTCGCGTAACTCTCTAAGTCCATCAACGGAACATCCCTGCCCAATAACCTCTCGGCTATGTTCAAATATGCATGGGCCGCAGGACTGTCAAGCGTCATAGTCATTGGCTCACCGTTATTCGTTGACCTTATTACACTTTCATCTTCAGGGACAACGCCGATTAAGTCAATCGAAAGCACATCAAGAATATCATCTTTTGCGAGCATATCTCCGTCCTGAACCATGTTAGGCCTTAACCTGTTAATAATTAATCTTATCGGAGATTTTCCCATTGACTCAAGCATTCCGATAATTCTGTCAGCGTCTCTAACAGCAGGAATTTCCGGAGTTGTTACGACGAGTGCCTCATCAGCTCCGGCCGCAGCATTCTTGAAGCCTCCTTCAATTCCAGCAGGACAATCAAGCAGGACAAAATCAAACTCAGGCTTTAACTCCTCAACAAGCCCTATCATCTGTTCGGGATTAACGGCATCTTTCGTCCGAGTTTGAGCGGCAGGAAGAAGATACAGGCCCGGAACTCTTTTATCCTTCACGAGAGCTTGAGCCATTTTGCAAGTTTTTTCGATTACGTCAATAAAATTATAAACAACGCGATTTTCCAGGCCCATAATCACATCGAGATTACGAAGCCCAACATCAGCGTCAACAGCCACGACTTTTTTACCAAATTTAGCCAGAGCGGCGGCAATATTCGCGGTTGATGTAGTTTTGCCGACCCCTCCTTTGCCTGAAGTCGTTACGATTACACGTGCTGCCATTTACGAATTAGACCCTCCTGTTCTATTCAAGAAAAATTTATTTTCACGGATTACCGGCATATTATTTTCGAGCGTGATCAAGACACTTTTACGCCAGCAAGCTGTAGAGTTTTCATCAGCGTAACATAATTTATTCCCAATTCTGACCTGAGGAGTTTCGAAACATCCTGCCCAGACGAAAACGTCATCTCGTCCGTGAGCTCCGGCATGAACTACACCGATTAATTTCCCAGCAATGATTATGCTTCCTCCTGCCAAGATTTCGGCACCTGGATTTAGATGTCCCCAAATCAGAATGTCGCCTTCTGTTTCAATTCGCTGACCTGAACGAAGAGAATTATATACGATTTTGAGGGCTGAATTTTTTTCCCTTTCTTTTTGAGCTTCAAGAATTTGTGAAATCACTTCAGCATCAGGCTCAACGGAGATTAATCCTGCCGCCCGAAATAGTTTCAAGCTGTCATCGTTAGTGCTCAGCCAAGCGAGAATTTTTATGCCCTTTTCCCAAACGATACTGTTAAGCATGTGAAGAATAAGCCGCCTTGAACATGCACGTCCGGCGAAGTCTAAAACTATTCCCTGTTCGTCAGGAAGTTTATAATTTCCCGTCGGAATGCGAACGAATGACTTTAACAATTCGTCCTCCGTCAGGCTCTCAGGAATAATAAACTTTATCCCGTAACTTGTTCTTTCGGGCTTAATCTGAGAATTTGGCTTGTGAATTTTCCTTAGTAAATTTGATATCTTCATTCTTTAAATCATTCTTTAAACTTTTATGTCGAAAAATTTTTATGTGCGTAATTTTTATGTGAAACTTGATTTTTTGCAAGTGTTAATTTTTCCCAACGTTCTACAAAAAAATTTGCTAATCTTCATGAGACAATAAATGAGCGAGTAACTGAGCAACCAAAGGAGCCGCAACGCTTGAACCGTGTCTTCCAGCTTCGACGACAGCAACAGCCACGTACTTGGGATTTCCGACAGGAGCATAGCCGGCGAATAAAGCATGATCTGCGCCGTGAGAGTTCTGAGCTGTTCCGGTTTTGCCAGCAATGGGAATTCCGAAGCGTCCTGCTCTTGAGCCTGTTCCTCGTGATACGACGTACTCAAGACCTTTTTGAACGATCGCGAGCTTGGCAGGAGTTACGCCGATATTCTCAGGAGTTTTGTAACCTTTTTTATTGAGATGTGGCGTTACCATTTTTCCGCCGTTAGCTATAGCCGCATAAACTCGTGCAATCTGTATCGGTGTCATTAACATATAGCCTTGTCCGATTGAGTAATTTATCGTGTCGCCGTTGAGCCATTGAGTTTTGAAGCGTCTCATTTTCCAGTCAGGCCCGGCAATATTTCCTCCGCTCTCACCAGGCAAATCAATTCCCGTAGGTTCGCCCAAGTGAAATTTTCTGCCCCATTTGATTAATTTATCAATTCCAGATTTCAAGCCGGCAAGATAGAAAAATACATCACATGAATGCTGCAACGCTCCCGTCACGTTTAAGCCGCCGTGTCCTGAGTGTTTCCAGCATTTGAAAGTGTGTGAGCCGAAACGTAATCCCCCTCGACATGAAAACATCGTACGTTCGTTAATCACGTTCTCTTCAAGACACGCAATTGACATGAAGGCCTTGAACGTTGAAGCAGGAGGATAAACTCCAGCAATTGCCCTGTCAAGCATGGGACGATCCGGATTATTCACAATTGCGTTCCATTCACGAGCAGAAACTCCCCACGTCAAAGGATTATTATCATAAACGGGACTTGAAGCTAAAGCTAATATCTCGCCGGTGTTCACGTCCATAGCCAGCAATGCACCTTTGTAATCGCTCAACAACTCAACGGCCAATTTCTGAGCCGCCATATCAAGCGTCAAATGCAAGTCCTCACCTTTAACAGCAGGATTAGCGTCAAGAGTTCTGATTTTTCGGCCTCGTGCGTCAACTTCAAGAGCTTCCTGACCAGGTGAACCTCGCAAAATTTCCTCGTATGAACGTTCAACGCCGGATTTCCCGATTAAGTCGCCTCCGGTGTAGCCTTGTTCCGAACGAGCTTTTAACTCCGTCTCTGATATCTCGCTGACATAACCTAAAATATTTGCCGCAATCGTCCCAGCCGGATAAGTCCTTCGCCAGACGCTTAACGGGAAAAGTTCACGAGGAAATTCATAATCAGCAACGAGTTCAACCATTTGTGTCATCGTCAAGTTCTGCACGATTTTCATTACACGATACGGAGCTAATCTCTGCTGCTTTATCGTCTTCTCTAAGTCCGGAACTGTTATCGGGATACCATGACGCATTAAAATTTTGCTTAAGTTTTCGAGCTTGGCCGGAGTGTTCAAATCTAACGGATAACCCATAATGCTGAACGTCGTATCATTGACAGCAAGAGGCACCCCATGACGGTCAAAAATTTCGCCTCTCGGTGCAGGAAATCGTATCATCCTTAATCTATTTGAATGCGCTAGACGAATATATTTATCACCTTGATTAATCTGAAAGAAGTATAAGCCGGAGATTAAGATTAACACTGAAAGAGTTATGCCGTAAAAGAAAAATTTCAATCGTGAGTCCAAAATTTCCATATAATTATTTACACCTTCATATCACGAACTTTGCCGGAATATATTGCCATCGTAATGAAAATTGCAGGAAGTGAATAAATCTGTTGATAAAGAAAATAACTCCAGCCGATATTGCCGCCCAAAATTAAAACAGGAAGCAAAGGAGGGATTAACTGTGTAATTTCCAGGAGAATAAACACGAGCCAGCCTGTCCCGGAAACTCGGCCTTGAGGAGGAATTAATCCCCAAACCTGAATTATGACTAGGACGACAGCAACATAACCGAGCGTGAAAAATCCGGGAATTCCTACCCAGCGTAAATCCCATAATGCTCCTCCGGCAAATGCGCTCCAGATTGCCCAGAGATTGTCATCATTGCCCTCGTCAATCAATAATTTATACGCAATCCCAAGCATGAATAATCCGGGAATTTGCATCCCGCCGCCAGTAAAAACTGTTAAGACATCCTGAATTAACCATAAAACTACTAACAACATTAATATTTCACCGTGTAAAATCTAGACATGTCAGCACCAGGCTCAACCCTGTACATTCTATAACCGTCAGAACCGGCAGGAAACTCACCAGCAATTTTTCCAATCGGAAGACCAGGCGGCAATTGTTCACCGACCATAGCCGTACAAACTTTCATCCCTAAGCGAACATTTCGGCCAGCAGGAATATATTTCAGCAGGACAATTCCATTCCCCTCGCCTGTGATAACGCCTAAATCCCGAGTTTCCTCGATTACTGCAGGTATCATGAACGAACTTGACGTGATTAATTCCGCCCATGATGACATTAATGATACTGTGCTGATACGGCCGATTAAATATCCCTCACTGAAAACCGGTAATCCCTGAGTGATTTTGTCCTGTTCACCCCGATCAATTCTAATTTCGCTCCACCATGACATTGGCGCTCTCAGAGTTACGCGTGCTGTCTTTACGTCATCGCTTGAAATCGTAAAATTCTTCTCACTCGTAACTTTTGCCAGTTCAAGACGTAAAGCGGCGTTCTCATTACGTAATTTCGCAATCTCAGTGTTGAGATAATTATTATCGTTTGAACGAGACCGCCAGCCTAAATAAATTTCACGCAGGACAACAGCAGGATATTCCGGGACGAATAAAATTGCTCCCCAGATGTCAATAATATTCTTCATTATGCCAAGTCCTGAACTTACACCGAGCAAAAACAATCCCAAAATTAAGGCCGTAAGTCCGTGTGCCCATTCTCGTGTAGTATTGCGGGTATTATTGTCCATTAACGAGTTCCGCGCTCAACAGACGTTAAAATTTTGCTCATAGCTTCAAGATTGTCTAAAATTTTTCCAACTCCCAGAGCAACAGAATTTAACGGGTTATCAGCGACTATCACAGGCGTATTGATTGCACGTGATAATCTCTCACTCAAGCCGCGCATTAAAGCAACTCCGCCGGTCAAGATTATTCCTCTGTCGACGACATCTTTTGAGAGTTCAGGAGGCATTTTCTCAAGAGCAACTTTCACCATGTCTTCAATGCTGACTAAAATCGGCTCAAGAGCTTCACGAACTTCAACCGAAGAAACCGTATCACTCTTAGGAAGTCCGTCCGATAAATCCCGGCCCTTAACGTTCATTTCGAGTTCAGTATCAAGAGACAGAGCAGAACCGATTGTATTTTTCACCTCTTCGGCTGTAGCTTCACCGATTAATAACGCGTAACGTGAACGAACCATATTTACGATTGCTCCGTCCATCATTTTGCCGGCAGTTCTCAGTGAGCTTGTTACGACAATTCCGCCGAGTGAAATTACGCTTACTTCGCTTGTTCCTCCTCCAATGTCAATAATCATGCAGCCATGAGGTTTATCAATCGGAAGTCCGACACCGAGCGCGGCAGTTATCGGCTCTTCAACAACGAAGGCTTCTCCTGCTCCTGCACCGAGTGTTGCGTCGATTACGGCTTTACGTTCAACTTCAGTAACTTCGGCAGGAATAGAGATTACTACGCGTGGATGAACTTTGAAGGCATTACCCGAATTTATTCGTTTCAAGCAGTAGCGTATTAATTCTTCGGTCATGTCGAAGTTCGCGATTACTCCACCTTCGAGGGGCCAGATTGCTTCGATACCATGCGGGACTTTTCCGGACATTGCTTTTGCTTCCGTTCCGACGGCGATAACCTCAAAGCCTGCTCCTCTTGGTAATTTCCTGACTGCTACGGCTGAAGGCTCACTGAACACGATACCTTTATCCTTGACATAAACGACGACATTTGATGAGCCTAAATCTATGCCTACGTCCATTCCCAGCATTCCAGATAAATATTTGAACATTTACTTTATTCCTCGTTATCTTGGCCAATAAGGATTTAATTCCCGTTCTTCACCGATTGAAGTATCCGGCCCGTGTCCAGGCAAAACGTGTAAGCTGTCATGAAACTCCGCAATTTTTCTCAATGACGCTTCAAGCTGTAAATCATCTCCGCCCTCTAAGTCCGTACGTCCGACGCTCTGAGCAAAAAGTGTGTCGCCTGAGATTAGGACGCTGTGATTATCTTTGTCGGTGATTAAGTAACACACGCTGCCTTGAGTATGTCCGGGAGTCTCGAAAACTTTGATTTTATAGCCGGGAAAATCGATAACTCTTCCGTCGTCAACTTCCTGAAAATGAGAACTCTCAAGCCCCGAACAGTTCACCCCGAGTAAATCTTGAAGCTCACGTGAAGGATTACTAAGCGAATTTGCATCTTTTGAGCCGATGAAAATATTATTGCCGACGAGATTAACAAGCTCATGAATGCCGGCAATATGGTCAATATGTCCGTGAGTTAATAAAATCATCTTGAGCTTCAATTCATTATCATTGAGAAATTTTCTGACATGCTTAGTATTTCCGCCAGGATCCACGAAAAAAGCCTCTTTCGTCTCGTCATCCCAAAATAAATAGCCGTTCGTCCATAATGCCCCTAATGAAAAGCGTTTGTAATTCATTAATCTTTCTCCTTAAGCGTCAATAATAAAAGTTAATGGCCCGTCGTTAATAATCTCTACGGTCATCTCAGCTCCGAATTGGCCGGTTTGAATATTCTTCAGGCCCATAGATTTAACTTTCTCGACGAAATAATCATACAACTTTTCGGCTTCTTCTGGTTTAGCAGCATTCGTGAAGCCCGGACGTCTTCCTTTTTCGCACGAAGCATAGAGCGAGAATTGCGACACTAATAATACCTCACCGTCAATGTCCTTGAGTGAAAGATTAATTTTCCCGTTATCGTCCGCAAAAATTCGTAAGCCCGTCATTTTCTCAGCGAGCCAGTCAGCTTTTGCAGTGTCATCACCATGTGTTACGCCGATTAATACGCACATTCCCTGCCCGATTTCGCGACGTTCATTATTCTCAATCGTAACTGAAGCGCGCTTTACACGTTGAATTAATATTCTCATTGTTTATCCTCTCGTTACTGTGATAATTCCTCTGACTTCGTTTAATTTTGCCATAACAGAATATAAATGTTCAAGATTTCGCACTCTTACGGTGAGTTTTATTCGCATTAAACTGTTTCCGACCATAGTAGCTTTAATCCCGGCAATGCTGCTTCCTTCGAGACCGACAGCGCGGCTTATGTCTGAGATTAAATCTTCGCGGTCTAATCCTTCAGTTTTGAGCTTGGCAATGTAAATCTTCGGCTTTCTGTTAGGGCTGTAATCCTGCTCCGGAGCTGACCATGAGACATTTACGGTTCTGCCGTTTTTTAGCCCTTTCAAGCTCGGACAATTCGCGCAATGTACTGTAATTCCTCTTCGTGTTGACGAATAGCCGATAATCTCATCGCCTGGAACTGGATCACAGCATGAAGCAAGCGTAACGCTCACGCCGCCTTCACCTTCGACGAGAATATCAGATTTGTTATCTTTCTTTTTTTGAGCGGGGATTTCTTGTTCAAACTCAACGGGTAAAGTCTGAGGGCCTGAAGTATTATGATGCTGGAGATATGCGAGTGATAATTTTTGAGCGGCTTCACCTGGTCCGATTGAGCCGGAGCCGACAGCGATTAATTGTTCGTCGATGTTGTTGAAGTCCTCACGCTTGACATCGCTTAACCCTCGACGCTTTAATTCCCGTTCGATCAACTTCCAGCCGCGTTCAAGTTTTTCTTCACGTTCAGTTTTCTCGGCCTGTTTGAAATAGCTTCGGATTTTCGCCCTCGTCTTCGCTGAACTCACAATTTTTAGCCAATCTTTAGACGGTGAGCCGTTCGGGGACGTGAGAATTTTCACCATATCGCCGCTGTGTAATTGGGTATTAAGCGGGACAATCCGGCCGTTAATCATTGCACCGACACAGTGATTGCCGACCTCAGTATGAACAGAATACGCGAAATCTAAAGTTGTTGAACCGTTCGGAAGGATTAAAGGTTTGCCGTCTGGAGTGAAGACGTAAAGCTCATTAGTCAACAAAATATCCGTCTTAAGAATGTCGATGAACTTTTCAGTGTCTCCGTTTTGTCCAGCTTCGAGAGCCTGACTTACCCAGATTAAGCGCGCGTCCATTCCCTTAATCGCTTTTCGTGAGCCTCCGCCGGATTTGTAAACCCAGTGAGCCGCAATTCCATATTCGGCGTAATTGTTCATCTCGTAAGTCCTGATTTGCACTTCCAACGGGACACCGAATGCCATTACTGTAGTGTGAAGAGATTGATACATGTTGCTTTTTGGCTGAGCGATATAATCATCGAATTGGCCGGGAATTGGAACCCATATTGAATGCACAATGCCTAAAACTGAGTAACAAGTTGTAACGTCTGAGACAAGAATACGAACGGCAAGAATGTCATAAAGTTCATCAAACGAGATTTTTTTACGCTGCATCTTCTCGTAAATGCTGTAATAATGTTTCGAACGTCCTTTAATTCGACACGGGATATTCTCATTCTGCAATCTGTCCTCAAGAACTTTCCGGGCTTTCGCAATAACTTCTTCCATCTTGGGCATACGTTTTTTCACGCGTGTTTCGACTTCGGCGTAAATGTCAGGCTGAAGATACATGAACGATAAATCCTCGAGCTCACGTTTCATGTGATAAATTCCGAGCCTGTGAGCAAGAGGAGCGTAAATTTCCATCGTCTCGCGCGCAATTCGTTCTTGTTTATCAGGCCTCATAACTCCGAGCGTTCTCATGTTATGCAACCTGTCAGCAAGTTTTATCAACACAACCCTAATATCTTGAGCCATGACAATAAACATTCGCCGTAAATTCTCGCTCGTCAAATCCTCACGCGACATGAACTCCTTCACGTCTTCACCGGCCAATTTCGTAACACCCTTAACGAGAGTTTCAACGTCAGCACCGAACTTTTCACGGACATCTTCACCGGTAACCGAAGTATCCTCGATTGTGTCATGAAGCAAAGCCGCAATCAGCGTAGACATGTCTAAATGCATTCCAGCGAGAATTAATGCCGCGCTTAGAGTGTGAATAATATACGGATCTCCTGACTTCCTGAATTGGTCCTTATGAGCAACTGCCGCAAATACGAAAGCCTCTCCAAGTTGATTTAACTGTTCGGGATTTAATGACAGCATGGATTTTGCCCATAACTCCTGCCAGAGAGAACGGACGCATTCCTGCTGTGAAGCCGGAGGAATTTTCAGGAAGAATTCATCACGTAATGCATACATATCACGTAAATAATTCGATGAGTTGTCAATTGACGGGACGCTGTTAATAATCGATGAAAAACTGTCTCTGCTAGTATCAAGAGTTTCAAGGGCACCTGCCATCACTAAACACCTTCTTTCTTAACTGCGAAGTCCAGTATAAATTGTAACTGTTCCTCGTTCTTCCAATAATCTAATCTGGGATGATAGATCCAACCTTGTACGTCGCTGAAAATGTCAACAATATCGCTTGCAAGTGTATTAAACGCTAACAACCTCGAATTATTGACGCGAATATAACTGTGTGCTTCGTCCTTGCCCATTGAGTGAATTTCTGAGTGAGCAAAATCCTTATCGACATAAAATTTCGGAGCCGGATTGTTATTCCCGAAAGGTCCAAGCTCTGACACTGCCCGCCAATCTGATATGCTTATATCCGACGGAGCAATATTAATCACAGGAACAGCAGCTTCAGGCTCAATCACAATGTCTTCAAGCATTCGTTCAAGCTCATCACGAACTTCCGGCCAATTTTCAGAACTTACGGAGAAACCTGCCGCGAATTTATGACCTCCCCAAGCCTCGAGTTTCTGAGAGATTTCACGCAAAATTCCTACAGCGTCGCCGCCTTCAGGAACTCGCAAAGTCCCGCGAATAACTTTTGCACCAACCGGAGCGGCTAAGACTATCGGCCTGTTGTATTGCGCACATACACGGCTTGCAACTCCGCTTAAAACTCCGATTGGCCAGTCGTCATGGAATAAAACTTTGTGGGTAAATTTTCCCGTTAAAATTCCGTTGTCAATCTCTTTGGCGATATTATCAGTCCAAGTTTGACGTTTACGATTAATTCTCACGAGGTCATTTACATTGTTATAGACTACTTCATTGCTTCCGGCTCCGAGTAAAGCACGAACTCCGGCATCTGCTGTAGCAATTCTTCCTGGAGCGTTGAGACATGGGATTACTCGCATTGATAAATGTTCTTCGGTTAATTGGGGCCTGTTAATCTTCAAGCAGTCGAGTAACGCGCTAATTCCTCGTCTTGGGTTATTACGCATTAAGTTCATTCCGTAACGAACGAGCGAACGATTAAGATTATGAAGGGGCATACAGTCAGCAATCGTTGCGAGGGCGGCTAAATCGACTTCATACTGCAAAAATTTTCTGGGCACAATATTTTCTTTCCAAGCCCAGCACCATAATACGGCTGTCGCACAAATTTTCTGGACTTCGCCGGCTTCCATGTTGAGACAGGGATTTACGATTGTCGGGATTGTTACGGGAGCTGAAACTGAATGATGATCGAAGACGAAAATGTTTATTCCCTTCTGCCGTAAAATTTCTAACATCTCACTGTCATTAGTTCCGCAGTCAACTACGACCAGAGTATTACAGCCCCATCCCGGAACTTTTTCAAGAACTCCAGCGTTAAGACCATAGCCGTGAACGTCCCTTCTTGGAATGAAATAGCGGACTTGAGCGGCTTTATTCCGGAAGATTTCCATTGCAAGCACAGTTGAAGAAATTCCGTCGGTGTCATAATCTCCATAGACTAAGACATTGCCGAATGAACTTTTTGCTTCCCAGAGGGCTTTAGCTTCTTTTCCTCCTGTTCCTAAGTCTAAACTCTCAATTTGTTTTGCGAAGTCAGGATGTATCCATTCACGAAGAGTATTAATATCTTCATCGCCCTTCAGCATCTCAAGGACTCCGGCGGCGAGTTCAGGACAAGAAAGCTCATGAGCAAGGTTTGTAGTGCTTGCGGACTTGTGAAATATTTTCAGGCTTGAGAGTGAACATGTTTGTATCATAGTGATTTTCTCCTGCGTAAAAAATATTCCTGAAGTATAGCCAGGCATTCAGCTTTCATAACTCCGCTTTGAACTTTGCAAGTGTGATTTAATCTAGTGTCCTGCAAAATGTTATAGAGAGTTCCGGCGGCTCCTGACTTGTAATTTTTTGCGCCGTAAACAACTCGTGAAATTCTAGAATTTACGCAAGCTCCTGCACACATTGGACAAGGTTCAAGAGTGACATAAAGGGTACAGCCGGACAAGTTCCAGTGATTAAGTTTTTTCGCGCATGAACGAATTGCGATAATCTCGGCATGTTCGGTCGGGTCAGAAATTTTTGCGTCGCTTCCGTAAGATAAAATCTCATTATTGCGAACGATTAATGCTCCGACTGGGACATCACCGCGAGTGAAGGCGTTTCGGGCTTCGTTCAGAGCTTGTTGCATGAAGAAATTATCACGGGTAATCATGATATTTTTGTTGTCCTTGAGTTAAGAATAAATTAATTGTCATAAAGTTATCATCTCCGTAAAATTTGTAAATCTGGATAAAAAATTTGCAAGATATTATACACGCACTGCAAGCCGGCAAAATTTTTACGCTCATAAAATATAACACGTTCTATTTTTTTATCATCTTCACGTGTTATCATTAACCGCAAAATTTTTTGAAAGGAGAAATTATTTACATGGCCTATTTCTACACTGAACCTTCGCATACATTCTCCGAGTACTTATTAATTCCGACGTACTCATCAGAAAATTGCGTGCCTTCAAACGTCTCGTTAAGAACTCCGTTATGCAAATTCCGACGAGGTGAAGAAGCTCCAATCAGCATTAACATTCCGTTGATATCCGCGTGCATGCAATCAGTTTCAGATGACAATATGGCGATTGCTTTAGCACGAGAAGGAGGATTAGCATTTATTTACTGTTCACAGCCAATCGAGAAACAAGCTGAGATGGTCGAGAAAGTTAAACGATACAAAGCCGGATTCGTCGCGAATGACTCTGCAATTGGCCCGGACCAAACTTTAGCTGACATTCTCAGGCTCAAAGAACAAACCGGACATACGACGGTCGCAGTAACTCAGGACGGGAGCTTGAAGGGAAAATTATTAGGGATTGTAACGAGCAGGGATTATCGAGTGAGCCGGACAAATCTTGACGTGAAAGTTAAAGACTTTATGACCCCAATTGATAAAGTAATCTCGGCTAAAGACGGCGTAACTCTGAGTGAAGCTAATGATTTACTCTGGGAACATAAACTAAACGCGCTTCCTGTTGTTGATAATGACGGACATATGGTAGCGTTCGTGTTCAGAAAAGATTATGACATGCACAAGGAAAATCCGCTTGAACTTCTCGACGCAAAAAAACGTTTCATGACAGGAGCAGGAATTAACACGAGGGATTATGAGCAAAGAGTTCCTGCACTCGTGAAGGCCGGAGCTGATGTACTTTGCATTGACAGTTCAGAGGGTTTTACGGAATGGCAAAAGCGAACGCTAAAATGGGTACGTGAGAATTACGGCGATAACGTGAAAGTCGGCGGAGGAAATGTTGTAGATGCTGACGGTTTCAGATTTCTGGCAGAAGCTGGAGCTGACTTTGTGAAAATTGGAATTGGCGGCGGCTCAATCTGCATTACTCGTGAGGCAAAAGGAATTGGACGAGGACAAGCCACATCAATAATTGAAGTTGCTGAAGCTCGCGACAAATATTTTGCTGAGACAGGAATTTACGTTCCAATTTGTTCTGACGGCGGTATTGCTATGGATTATCACATAACGTTAGCTTTAGCAATGGGCGCGGACTTCTGCATGCTTGGACGATATTTTGCCCGTTTCGACGAAAGCCCGACTAATCGCGTAATGGTCAACGGGAATTACGTAAAGGAATATTGGGGCGAAGGAAGCTCACGAGCAAGAAACTGGCAGCGTTACGACAGCGGCGATGCTTCTCAGGCGAAACTTTCATTTGAAGAGGGAGTTGACAGCTACGTTCCTTATGCCGGCAGTTTACGTGAGAATGTCAATGAAACTCTGAGCAAGATAAAATCAACTTTCTGTAACTGCGGAGCTTTGAACTTGGCCGAACTTAGAGATAAGGCAAAATTGACGCTCGTATCACCTGTTACACTTATGGAAGGCGGAGCGCACGACGTAATCATGAAAGAGGCAGTGAAACGGAGCAAATGAGATTATATATTTTCCCCCTTGTTTAGAGCATGGGGGATTTTTTAACACTCACAAGAATATCACGAATGACGCGAGACTTCCGGCAATCATGATTATCAATGTCCTTAAGAGTGAGAATTTCAGTTCACGGCAGACAAAGAATATCAGCGTTGAAGCTCCGATAAACGCGAGAAAGTAATTCCAGCTGATGAAGTCCGGGAAAATTCCGACGAAGAAATTAGCAATCTTATCGAACAGAATAAAAACTCCTTCGACGGCCCAAGTATAAATCATCTGAAGAGTTTTCACGATTAACGACACGAAGCCCATTATGAACGCGAACGAGAAATACAACGGAGCAAACAAGTTCAGAATAACGCCGACAACTGGAGTTTCTCTGAAAGAGTAAGAGACCTGAGGAAAAGTTACGAGCCAAATTGCCGGACTGAATATGAACACCGAAAATTTTTTGCGTGGAAGCGAGCATATCAACATTGCGGCAAGAACTGAGAGCCTGAAGCCGATATCCCAGAACATAAACGGAGAATAAAGCAACAAGCTCACTCCTGCAACGCTCACAGTGTTAATTCCTGAAATTGGCCGGTTAATAACTCGCGCGAATAATCCCACTTGAAGCATTAAGCCCGCACGCAAAGCACTAGTCGCGCAACCAGTCAACAAAATATACGTCCACATGATTAACGAGAGCACGAAAATATTTCTGCTGAAGATTAAGCTCATGCACAAAATCACTAAGCCGACGTGAAAGCCTGAAACAGCGAGCAAATGACTTGTTCCCCAGCGTCGATGAGAGATATTCAGCGTGTAATCTCGTTCTCCTAACATTGCTTTGATGTAAGCGGCTGTACGTTCGGGCATATGAATGCTGACGTAACGGGAAATTCTGTATCTCAATCTCGCAAAGCTGAACTTAACCGGCAACTCTTGATATTCATAAAGTTTCAGCCAGGAATTAACGCCTTGAGCACGCCAAAATTTAGCCTCGTCGAATTTTCCTGAGACGTTGAAAGTTTGAGTAATTCCGTCAAATTTTATTCTCGTTCCCGGCATAATCTCAGCAAATTGCAACTTTGCCGCTAATTTCCCGTAATTTTCCGTGTCAATCTCAGCAACGTAAATTCTTCCCCATTGCCGCAAATTCGTAATTGTTCCGCTTTCGTTTGTAATCGCTTGTTCTTGTGAGACATTCGGCCTCGAAACTTCATAGCCAACTCTAAACGAGCATAACAAGGTAAAAGCTAGCGTGAACAGGAAAACTCGCCATTGTTCGGGATAATCATATTCGTACGAGCAGAACATTACGCCGATGAAAATTAACGGAACGCCGAAAATTAACGCGAAAATACCTGCCTTATCGTAAAGAGCTAAGCCGGAGATTAACGCGATAAACACTCCCAACATTGGAGCACGCTGTAAAATTTTCATTATCTTATCTGGATTTGTGAACGCATATTTTTTAATTTAGCCTGGCCAATTCCCGAAACTTTCAGCAAATCTTCAGGCTTCGAGAAAGCGCCGTGTGATTGACGATACTGAACAATCCGTTTTGCTAATGCCGGGCCAATCCCGTTTAATCTCTGCAATTCATTTTCAGACGCATGATTTATGTCTATGAGATTTCCTGTTGATTGTGAACGAGGTGAAACGATTGAAGAGTTTTGCGAATAATTTATCCCGTTGCCGACTTGAATTTGTGAGCGAATATTATTCAGTTTAGCCTGGCCAATTCCTGACACTCTCAATAAATCTTCGGGACGCGTAAAATTTCCGTGAGTTTGTCGATAATCTATAATTCGTTTTGCTAGTGCCGGCCCAATCCCGTTTAATCGTTGAAGCTCACTTTCTGACGCGTTATTAATGTCTACAAGATTTCCATTTCCAGACGGAGCAGTGACGACAAAATTATTCTGCTGAACTCCGGGAATTCTGACTGAGTTATTTTGCTGGTTATTATTTCTCTCACCTTTCGTAGCAACATGAACATGAACTCCATCGGCTAAAGGTTCAGCGAGATTTAGCGAAGTATCATCAGCCCTTGACGTGAAACCTCCGGCAGCGTCGATCGCCTGAAAAATTCGCGAGTCCTCAGAAAGTTTGTAAACTCCCGGACTTTTTACGGCTCCTGTTACGTAGACATACCAGATTTTTGCGGGGATTTCGGCTTTTTCGGGTTCAGGTTCAGGCTGAGTTTGTTCGACTATGACGGGTTTAGTTTGAGGCCGTGAGCTTGGCTCTGAGGGCATAAGAAACATCGTAACTGCTCCGGCAATCAGGAGTAAGACGGCTCCGGAAGCTGTGATAATCGTTTTAGTGCTGAAGTTCGGCATTAGGGGGTCTCCTTTTTGCATAAATTATATTATGTTTTTCCCGTAAATTTTACCTGTTAATTCTCGTTAGCATTGACGCGGTTTTATCCCACGCATAAAATTATTCACATTCATAATTCATAATTCATAACAGAAGGGATTGACAGAATTATATTCACATCAGCAAATTTCTTATTGCCCAATCTCGATGATTTATCAAAATGGGCCGTAATAGCTTGCGATCAATTTACTTCGGAGCCGGATTACTGGGAAAAAGTAAAGGACTTCGCTGGCCTTTCACCTTCAGCATACAATTTAATTCTTCCGGAAGCCTTGTTGAGTGAAGCTAATTCGGAAAAAATTGCGCAAATAAATTCCATGATGAATTATTATCTCGAGGCAAAAATCTTCACGGAATATAAGAACTCGTTTATTTATGTAGAACGTGAATTACTCGACGGCTCAACCAGACGTGGGATTGTCGGAGTGATTGACATTGAGGAATATGATTACAAGGAAGGCTCAACGTCGAAAATTCGCGCGACCGAAGAGACCGTGAAAGAGAGAATTCCTCCGCGTAAAGCTGTTCGGGAGAATGCCGCGCTTGAACTCTCTCATGTAATCTTGCTCTGTGATGACGAGAAGCGTGAAATTATTGAGCCTCTGACAATCTCGAAACACTCAATGAAGAAACTCTACAGCTTCAACTTAATGTTCGGCGGCGGGAAAATTCAAGGCTGGTTAATTCATGGCGACAGCGCACGAGCTTTGAACATGCGGATTGCTTCATACGTAAAACGCAAGAGTAAGGATTTATCGCTAGTTTTTGCGGTTGGCGACGGAAATCATTCACTTGCGGCGGCTAAATCTTGTTACGAAGAGGGCTTCACGTCTCGTTATGCAATGGTTGAGCTTGAGAATATTCATGACAGCGCACTGAAGTTTGAGCCAATTCACAGGATTATCAAGAACGTTGACACCGAAAAATTTATCGCTGAACTCCAGAGGACAATTTGCGTGAAGAGTGCAAAAAATTCATGGCCGATAAAATATTATTCACACGGAAAAAACGGAACAATCTACATCGACAAATCAAAAGGAGCTTCGGCGTTAATCGTCCTGCAAAGATTTCTTGATGAATATATTGATGAGTATCATTGCGAAATAGATTACATTCACGACATGGAAGCATTAATGAAACTTTCGAGCGAAGAGAATTGCGTCGGCTTTGAACTTCCCCCGTTTGACGAGAAGGCAAAAAGTGAGTTCTTCCGTGTAATCTCTGAGTCCGGCGTGCTTCCTAGAAAAACTTTCTCAATGGGACATGCTCAAGAGAAACGCTATTATCTCGAAGCCAGAAAAATAAAATAGGGAGAAAAAATAATGCTTGCTGACTTGGGATTATTTTACTGTGCATTATTCTGGGGATTAAGTTTTCCGGTCATGAAAATTTTAGTGAGCGTTTACCCGACTTGCTGGCTTTTGTTCGTGAGATTTCTTGCAGGAGCTTTGATGATTTACGTCGTCTTTCACAAGAGAATAAATAAATCCATCCGCAATGACTTCAAAGGAGGCGTAATAATCGGAGTTCTTTTATTCTTAGCGGCAACAACTCAGACGCTCGGCTTGAATTACATTGACTCCGGACGAAACGCTTTTATCACGTCAATTTACGTAATTCTTGTTCCGTTATTCTTATGGGTAATCAAGCGTAAATTTCCCGGATGGTTCACACTTGCGGCGGCCGTAATCTGCGTTGCTGGAATGTATTTACTCGCTGGCGATAATCTCTCAGGAAAAATTAACATTGGCGACGTTCTGACGATGTTATGCGCGGTATTCTTTGCTGTCCAGATTATAGCGATAAGTCATTACACGCAGGGAAGCGACCCGTTGACTTTGAGCTGTGTAGAATTTTTCACGCTTGCCGTTCTGTCGTTCATAAGCTCATTAATTTTCGAGACACGAACGGAGATTATCAACGTCCCGACATTATGGGGATTATTATTCATGATTTTTTTCTGCACGTTCGGATGTTATGCCGTCCAGATTTGCGCCCAGAAATACGCCGAACCAAGCCATGCGACAATAATTATGAGCCTCGAAGCAGTCTTCGGACTTGCGAGCGGGATAATATTTCTCGGTGAAAAAATTTCGTTCAAAGCCGGAGTAGGTTGTGCATTAATATTTATTGCTGTGTTAATCTCGGAATTGGCCCCGTTAATTCGCAAAAAGAAATGAGGAGCTGAAAATGTCAAATTTCTTCACTGAGACAAACTGGCTGTTAATATTCTCGTTAATTTTGGGGTCTGCGGCTCTTGCTGTACTCGGCGACATTGTAGGCTCAAAATACGGCAAAAAGCGATTATCAGTCTTCAAACTTCGTCCCAAGCATACGAGCAGATTAATCACGGCATTAACGGGAGGATTTATCGCAATCGGAATTTTGGCGGTAATGTCTGCTTTCTCTCAGGATGTCCGTACAGCTTTATTCGGTATGAAGATGTTGAAGCAGCAATTATATGACTTGCAATTTCAGCTGACACAAAGCGAAGAGAACACTACGCAGATGAGGGTTTCATTAGCTGAAGCGTCGGCGAGTTTGGATCTTACTGGGTTTGAGCTTGACACGATGCGCAACGAGAAAATTATTCTTGAACAGGAAAAACGTGAACTCGAAACGTCGTTATTAATCATGCGTGAGGAGTTACAGCAGATACGTCATGACTTGAAGGCTCTCCGAAGTGAATCAATCGCTTTGAACGCTAATGTCTTGCTTGGACAACGAGCTTTTGAGCCTGGAATGTCCCGTGAAGAAATTGTGAAAGAACTTGACGCGCTTAAACAAACTGTGAGATTGAACGTTCTCGCTAAAATTTCGGACCAGGCATTTACTCGGCTTCGTGATATTCCGATTGAGTTTGACGCTGAGACGGAAAAAGCGTTAATTGATGAGCTTGCAAATTCTGACGAAAGGCAATACGTCCGGGCATTATCAGGGGAAAATTACGCGTTCGGTGAAAATTTAAGGATTGTGATTAAATTGGAAACAGGAACGAGCATTTTAACTTACAGGAGTGGCGAGCCGGTTTACAGAAAATTTTTCATGAATGACCGTGAAGAAACGAAGACTACAGCCGAAGGACTTCTGCATACTTTTTTGCGCGACTTGAGAAATAAGGCCGTCAACGATGGAATTTTGCCTGACCCTGCGACTAATAACGTCGGAACTCTCGAGGGAGAAGCATTCTTTAACGCCGTCGAAGAACTCAGCTCAATAACTAATCCCGTCATAATCAGCGCAATAGCCTCTGGAGATATTTATACTGAAGGCCCGGTTGTGATTGATTTAATTTTTGAGGAATAATCATGACATCTCACGTGATAATTTACACTGACGGCGGAGCTTCACCAAATCCCGGACGCGGAGGCTGGGCGGCAGTTCTTTACTCACCATCTCATGACGCAACCCGCGAGATTTACGGCTCTGAACCTGAGACGACGAATAATCGCATGGAACTTACGGCGGCGATTAAAGCTCTTGAAGCCCTGAAGAGACCTTGCGAAGTTGATTTACACACGGATTCTTCATACTTGCAAAATGCTTTCGTCAAACGCTGGCTGTCGAACTGGAAACGCAAAAACTGGAAGACTTCAACCGGAAGCGACGTTTTGAACCGGGACTTATGGGAAAGATTGCTTGAGCTCACGAAAATTCATAAAGTTTCCTGGCATTGGGTCAAGGGGCATGCTGACGACGAGAGAAATAATCGCTGTGATGAACTCGTGAGAATTGCTCGTGATGAAATTTAAGCGTTTATGTGAATATTTCTTACATCTTTTATGGCCGGTAAATTGTCCGGTTTGCGGTCGTCCTGGCGTGGAAATCTGCGATGAATGTTTAAGCTCAATTTTTCCTGAGAAAGTTTTCACGTTCAAGCTCGACGATTTAACGATAAAATCAATTTCACTCTACAACGATGAACTTCATGAAGTCTTAAGCGCGCTAAACGACGAGGAATTACAACGGGTTTATCGGGCTTCAGGCTTCAAGTTGGCTGAAATATTCTCATGTCCTGATGATATTGACTTAATTATTCCTGTTCCCTCACGTTTCAATAAGGCTCAAGAAATCGCGAAAGGTCTCGGCCAATCTTGGGGAATAAAAGTTTTTGACGACGCTAAATTTACGGACGATAGAAAAAGTTTTGTACTTAACGAGAAAGTTAAAGGTTCACGAGTTCTGATTGTCAATGATATTTTCGTAACAGGCTCTACACTCTCGAAATTGGCCGGAGCATGTGAGGATTACGGCGCTGAAGTTGTGAGTGCATACGTCTGTGCTTCGGTGAAACCCGTAGAAATTTTCACACAAGAGACGAAGACAGAAATTTTTACGCCTAAGCATAAATCGACATTACAAGTTTTACTGCCGCCGTATTTCGAGCTCGTCCCAATCATAAACACGTTCGGAAGTCTTGAAGTCCGTTCGGCTATGATAAATCCGGAAGAAGTCAAAGGGCTTAATCAATTTGAAGCGGGCTTACAGATGGCTGAATTTTTCGAGGAGACAGAAGCAGATTATCTAATTCCCGTTAACTCTCAAGCTCAAGAACTCGCAAAAGGAATGTCCGAACATTGGGGGATTGAAAGCGTTAATCTCACGCAAAAACTTTCAGGCTCAAAAGTTGCGATAGTGGATTACGTCTGCACTGACGGTGAAAAATTGCTCGAATTGGCCTCAGAATGTGAGAGATCCGGAGCAATCATCGTGTGTGCGTATGCTCTCGTATGTTCGGGCTTGAAACTTGGCACTCACAAACTTGGCAATCTGAGCATGAATATTCTTGAGGGCCTGAAAACTTTTGATGCCAATTCCGGGAAAATTGCGGCTGAGAAATTCGGCGAGCCTGAAGCGGATTGCCTAATCCCAATCAACTCAAAGTTTCATGAACTCGCTGAAGGAATGTGCGAAATTTGGGGAATTAAGATTTTGACGAGTGATAAAGTTTCGGGCTTGAGAGTTTCGATTATCGGCGATGACGTGAATAAAATCCTTGAGCTTGCTTCGGAATGTGAGAGGGCTGGAGCTTTCGTGATTTGCGCGTATCTTTTCGGTGAACTTGGAATGATACGGGAGCTTGACGAGCGGGAGACAGCAAAATTATTCTCACCTGAGCCAATTAAACGAATTATCGGCGGACTTGAAATTTATTCTGCTGGACTTTACACCGAAGAGATGAAGGCTTTAGTCTGGGATTTCAAGTTTTTCGGCAAAAAAGAACTCTGTGAACCGACGGGCCGAGCAATCGCAAAATTCATAACGAAGCCCGAAATTGATTACATTATTCCAGTTCCGTTGCACATTAACAGCAAGAGAAATTACAACCAGACTTACGAGATTTCAAAAGGGATTAGCGAAATTTGGGGCGTAAAAATTCTCGAAGCTGCCGAATGGTCGCGTGAAATTCCCAAGCAAGTCGGATTGACGGCACAAGAGAGACGAAAAATTACTCCTGACGATTTCAGAATTACGCAAAATATTTCAGGCTTAAGAATTGCTCTTGTTGATGACATTTGCACGACGGGTTCAACATTGAGGGCTTTAGCTTCAGCGTGTGAGAGTTCCGGAGCAAAAGTTATTTACACATTCACATTAGCTTCAACAAATTAGTATAATTCCTGTGAGGTGATTTCAATCTTGCAGAATAATAATTCATCTAATCCTTCAATGGTACGTCATGCTGTGTTCATGATGGCCGGAACGTTATTGAGCCGTATTCTTGGGCTTGCACGTGAAATTCTTGTTGCTGCGTTTTTCGGAGCTACAAAATCGATGGACGCTTTCAACGTAGCTTACACGCTTTCAAATCTTGCTCGTCAGTTACTGGCTGAAGGAGCATTATCGGCGGCGTTTGTCCCAGTTTTCTCGCAAACGTTAACGAAGAGCCGGGAGAAGGCAATTGCTTTAGCTCGCGGAACTATGACGGTGTTATTATGTCTCACATTTTTTGTCGTCGGGCTTGGAATTTTGGGAGCTCCTGCGCTTGTTCACATTATGGCTCCTGGTTTCGATGAAGCTAATCACGCGTTAGCTGTCGGTTTAACTCGGTGGATGTTCCCGTTCTTGATATTTATCTCGCTTGAGGCGTTGACGATGGGCGAGCTGAACTCGTTAGGTTCGTTCTTTATTCCTGCGTTGTCTCCGGCCTTCAGCAATCTTGTATTCATAATCACAGCTCCATTCTTTGCGGCAAAATTTGGAGTTTACGGCTTGGCTCTCTCAGTTTTGAGCGGGGGATTTGCGCATTTTATGACACAATGGCTTTGGGGCTTCAAGATGAAAGCTCCTCTTTATCCGATTAAGCCGGACTTGAAGGATAATGATTTACGCCGCATTATGAAATTATTTATCCCTTATGCTGCCGGACTCTCGCTAAATCAAGTCAATCCGGTAATCAGCCGAATGTTAGGTTCATTTTTGCAAGAAGGGAGTATTTCCGTCCTGAACTATTCGAACAGGATTTTGCAATTGCCGCTCGGATTATTCGTAATCGCGATTTCCCAAGCAGTTTTGCCGCAATTATCTCGTGCAAAGGATGACGATGAATTTATTATGACATTGAGGCAGGCCGTAAGATTTGCATTATTCGTAGTAATTCCTGCGTCGCTCGGAGTTATTGAGATATCGCGTGAGTTCGTTCATATTGTCTTTGTTCGCGGTCAATTCGGAGCTTGGGCATGGTCAGCAACTTCTTCAACTTTAGCTTTCAGCATGCTTGGACTTCCCGGAATGGCTTGTTCAACAGTTATTATGCGCGCGCTTTATGCGTTGTCAATGCCGAAAGAAGCCTTCAAGGTTACGAGTTTCAGCGTTTTATCGACGGCAATATTCTCGTTAATTCTAGTTTATCCAATGGGCTATAACGGTTTAGCTCTTGCTCCGGGAATTGCTTTTACTTTGTCGGGAATGTTGGGATTATATTATGTTCGTCGGAAAATTGGCCGTCCCCTGAAAATAATTACGTCAAAAGTTTTAGGAGATTATTTCATTGCGCTTACTGTTCTTGACGCTTCGATTATGCTTTACAAATTTTTATGGCCGTATAATCCCGCCGGAAGTCTCGTGCTTAGAGCCTCATGGATTTTGGGCGTAATAGCACTCAGCGCAGGAATGTATTCAATCGTTACGTTCAAGATGAAATTTGAGGAATGGGGATTATTACGTCAAGCCTTCAAGAGATAAGCTATAATTACACGAAAAATTACGCATGAAAAATTTAGGAGAGTGTTATATTTGGCATTTACAGTTTGTGTATTGACGGCCGCGACAAAACGAGACACGTATATTGCGAGCTACATTGCTGGTGAAGCTCCTGTTACGGGCCATGACGTTATGAGCGAGATGATTACGAAGCACGACATGCCTCAACGAAGGGTTATAGCGTGGTTCGTGAATAATTATACGCGCCCATTAGACTGGATTGTTGACGAGGATGCTACGGTTGAGTTTATTGCGTCGACTTCTCCGATGGGCCAGAGAATTTATAAACGTTCATTAGGATTTGTGTTGATTATCGCGTGTGCAAGAGTTTTAGGGAAAAAGATTAGCTTGAAACATTCAATTGCTGACAGTCATTATTTTGAACTCGAAGAAGGGAATTTTACTCAAGCCGACGTTGACAAAGTTAAAGCTGAGATGCTCGAAATTATTAAACGAGACACGCCGATTGTCCGCGAAATTTTGACGATTGACAAGGCCCGAAGAGTTTTTCAGCGTCAAGGTGAGAATGAAATTGCTGAATTATTCGTGAGAGCTAATCTAGATCCCGTTGAAGTTTACCGATGCGGAGAACGTTACGGATATTTTTGCGGAGGACCTCTTGCGCCTTCAACCGGAGCTTTGAGAATGTTCGACTTAATTTTATACGAGCAGGGAGTTTTGTTGCGTTTTCCGAACCCTGAAGCTCCTGAAGAATTGCCGGAATTAAAGCTAGATCCTTCAATGGGAAAAGTTTTCTTTGATTATGCTCATTGGCTGCAAGTTTTGGACTTGAATTATCTGAACAAGTTACATCATAGAGTTACAGAAGGGAAAATTCAGGAGTTAATCTTAATCGCCGAAGCCTTTCACTCTCAATCACTTGGTAACATCGCCGAAGATATTGCAGATAAACCTGTCAAAGTTGTAACGATTGCCGGGCCTTCAGGTTCAGGGAAGACGACATTCTCGGAACGCTTGAAAGTGCAGTTAATGGTCTGCGGAAAAACTCCTGTAACTCTTCCGTTGGATAATTATTTTAAAGAACGCGAGGACAGCCCCAAAGATGAGACGGGCGAATACGATTATGAACGACTTGACGCTTTAGATTTGGATTTGCTCGAGGACAACTTGACGAGAATTTTAGCGGGTGAAGAAGTCATTACTCCTGTATATAATTTCATCACTGGCAAGAAAGAACCGGGCAAAATTATCAAGCTCAAGCCTTCTGACGTTCTAATCATGGAAGGTATTCACGGCCTTAATGACCATATTTTAGCGATGCTTCCGGAAAGTTCACGCTACGGAGTTTTCGTTTCGCCATTGACCGGAATTTGCATAGATCCTCATAACAGAACGAGCACGGGCGATAATAGATTGTTACGTCGAATAATCCGTGATTACAGGACGCGCGGGAAATCAGCTCAGGTTACGCTTGAAGTTTATCCAAAAGTTATTAGGGGAGCGAAAAAATACATATTCCCTTATCGAAGCCGGGCCAATGCAATTTTCAACTCGTCGCTGCCTTATGAACTCGGAGTGTTGAAGCCTTATGTTGAGCCGTTATTACACACGGTTGATGAGAACTCCAGCGTCTTTAGCGAGGCATTGAGACTGTTGAATATCTTGCGTTTCGTGCCGGCTTTGAACAATGACGGTATCCCTAACAATTCCGTAATTCGTGAGTTTATCGGCGGAAGCTGTTTAGACGTGTAAATTTTACTCCAGGAGGTTTTAATAATGTTAAGAAAAGTTTTAGCGTTTGCATTCGTCCTAGTCATTGCGTTAGCTTCAGTGTCATTTGCGGCTCCTGTTCCTCCGTCAAAAGGTCAATGGGCCTGGCCTCTTGAGAGTTCATTACGGCTTTATGAGAAGGCTGATAGATATTCTGAATATTCGACCGTCAAGATGCCTGCAAAGTGGCTCAGTGTTCCTAGCGCTGTTCGAGATGATGATAATTACCTCTGGTACAAAGTAAGCGTCAACGGCAAAACCGGCTGGCTTCCTCAGAACGGAATACGCTTAAAGATGGGCGGAAAAAGTAAATCAGCCTCGAACCTTTACAAGAATTACGTGAAGGCCCGCAATAAAATCATGTCAAAGCCTGGAGACTGGAGCAGGGACAACGATGACGGAACGATTACGTACACTGCTGATGACGGCGAATTTCGAGTTGTAAAGGGCAAAAAGAGCGTCGAGGATGTTTACTTCCAAACGTCTGACGGCGGCATTTGCAAACAATTTTTCGGAACTGACTTAATCGGCATGTATCAGTCAGACTTACGAAAGAAGCTCGGAACTCCTACAATGCGAGAAACTCCTTTTGAGGATCCGGAGATTAGCATACTTTCGTTTGAGCTTGCTGATAAAGATTTGACGTTATCAATCACTGAACGCCGCGAAGATGGTGATGATGAAGGGCAGGTTATCACGGTTGAGCTTTACAAGGGAAGAACTGGCAGCCAAGATTAAATTTTGAACGCGCAAATCTTCCTTGTTGCAATTCTTCTTGACCAGGCGTTAGGAGACCCGAAAAATTTTCCTCATCCTGTAATCTTAATCGGGAAAATTATAGACTTCTGGCGCAAAATTTTTCTCACTGATACTCATTCATTCATTCAGGGCCTCGCTGTCTGCATAATGACGCTTACGACAACGGGGCTTTTAGTCTTCATAATTCTATACATCTCAGACTGCAATTTTCTCGTTCAAGTTTACTTGCTTTATTCTGCGCTGGCCTGGCGGGACTTGAAGGATGAGACTGCGAAAGTTGTTGAGGCCTTAATGCGAAAGAATTTACCCGAAGCCCGAAAATATTTATCGTTCGTAGTTGGCCGGGACACTCAAAATCTCAATGAGACCGAAATTTTGAGAGCATTAATTGAGACCATAGCTGAAAATTCAGTTGACGGCGTATTTTCCGTGATGTTTTTTGCGATAATAGGCCAATTCATAAACGCTTCTTATGGAATGGCTTTATGCGTCTGGATTTTTAAGGCGGCAAGCACTCTTGACTCAATGATAGGCTATGAAACTTTTCATGAGTTCGGAACAGCGAGCGCGAGGCTTGATGACATTCTGAACTTTTTACCGGCTCGACTTGGCGGAATAATTATAATCTTGGCCGGAGCATTAACAGGCTGTAATGTGAAACGAGCTATGAAAGTTTTTCTGAATGACAGATTGAAGCATAAAAGTCCGAACAGTGCACACGGAGAAAGCGCATTTGCCGGAGTTCTTGACGTGAGATTAGGAGGAGGAGCGTTTTATTATGGGAATTTTGAGCCTCGTCCGTCGATTAATCTTGATGGAAGAGAGCCGGAAATTGTTGACGTTACGCGAGCATGGAAATTGCTTGATGTCTCGTGTTCACTCTTCGCGTTTGTGATAATATCTCTTTCATGCAAAATATAATTCACGGAGCTAACCCCGAAAATCTTTATCACGCTTTCAATATTCCGATGCCTGATAGAATTATTGACTTCAGCACGAATGTTAACGTTCTCAAGTGGCCGAAAGTGAATATTAATCTTGAAAAATTAGCGTCAAGTTATCCGGATATAGAATGTTCAAGGCTCAAGCAAATTATTTCTGAACGAGAGGGAATTTCTCAGCAAAGAATTTTATTCACGAACGGGATTAATCAGGCGATATTTTTGCTCGCAAGATTATTTGAGAATGACACAGCTATTCTTCAGCCGAATTACTCAGAATACAAGCGGGCGTTTAAGAATGCTCATGACATTTTCACACTCGAAGACATCGGCCAATTTCAGAATATAATCATCACGAACCCGAATAATCCGACGGGGAAATTCATAAAGCTCGCCGAAGTTATAAGCTCATTTCCCGACAAAATATTTATCGTTGACGAGGCATATATAGACTTTCTGCGTGAGATTGAGCCTGAAAGATTATGCGATTTTGACAACGTGATAATCCTGCGTTCACTCACAAAAATTTTTCACTTAAGCGGCGTTAGAATAGGCTACGTCATCGCGAATGAGCAAATAATTTCAGCCTTGAAGAACTTTATGCCGACTTGGAGCGTTAATGCGATTGCGCAAGAATTAGCTTCACAATTTTTACTCAACGAAGATTTTTGCATGAGGACAAGAAATTTTTACCGTGAGAATACGCCGAAATTCATGAACGCGATTAGAGACTTGGGATTTGACGTGATGAGTTCGGACGTAAATTATTTTTTGATTAAAGTTGCGAATGATATTGAGACGATAAAATTTTTGCTGAAATCTGGAATTGTTGTGCGTCATACTCGGAATTTTGCGGGATTACAAGCTGAAGAGTTTAAGCCCGACCGTCTGCTCCCACCC
>ERZ842401.173-NODE-173-length-86465-cov-8.168395_pt1 | contig 86465 bp, 90 predicted proteins | sample MGYA00521270_ERZ842401 | MGnify/ENA primary metagenome ERZ842401 (study PRJEB31892, sample SAMEA3878208) | bioreactor metagenome | biome: Moose rumen | place: Sweden | collected 2011-10 | study: EMG produced TPA metagenomics assembly of the PRJEB12797 data set...
CCGCCCGGAGCTCGTATGCGCGTCGGCTTGACGGGCTTGACTATGGCGGAGTATTTCCGCGACGAACAGGGCAAAGACGTTCTGTTGTTTATCGATAACATTTTCCGTTTCATACAAGCCGGCTCGGAAGTGTCGGCGTTGCTTGGTCGTATGCCGTCCGCCGTCGGTTATCAGCCCACGCTTACCACGGACGTCGGCGCGTTGCAGGAACGTATCACTTCGACCAAAAAAGGTTCGATAACGTCCGTGCAAGCGGTTTACGTCCCCGCTGACGACTTGACAGACCCTGCCCCCGCCGCGACGTTCACGCACTTGGACGCGACAACGGTTTTGAGCCGTCAAATCGCGGAGCTGGGCATTTATCCCGCCGTCGACCCGCTCGACTCGACCAGCCGTATCCTCGACCCGCACGTCATCGGGCAGGAGCACTACGAAGTTGCTCGCGGCGTGCAGGCGGTTTTGCAGAAGTACAAGGAGCTTCAAGACATAATCGCGATACTGGGCATGGAAGAGCTTTCCGATAACGACAAGTTGACGGTCAGCCGCGCCCGTAAGATTCAGCGTTTCCTGTCGCAACCGTTTGCGGTGGCGGAAGTCTTCACGGGTTCGCCGGGCAAATACGTCGCGCTCAAAGACACGATTCGCGGCTTCAAGGAAATTCTTTCGGGCAAATACGACGACTTACCGGAGGCGGCGTTCTACATGGTCGGCGGCATAGAGGAGGCTGTCCAAAAGGCTCAAAAACTCAAGGAGGCGTAAGCTATGGCGACAATCCTGCTTGAGGTTGCCACGCCCGACAAAGGCGAGGTCTGCAAGAAAGATATTAACATGCTGATAGTCCGCTCGATTTGCGGGGAGCTGGGCATTTTGCCGAAACACGCCCGCCTGTTGACGGAGCTTATCCCGCACGCAATGCGCATTAAGGAAGGCGGCTCGGAAGTTCAGCTGTTCGTGAGCGGCGGCTTCATGGAGGTCACGCCCGATAAAATTACAATCCTCGCGGACGCGGCGGAGGTTCCCGACGACATCGACGTTGAGCGGGCTAAGGCGGCTTATCAACGCGCAAGCGACCGCCTCGCCAAGAAAGACGCCGACATTGACACCAACCGCGCAGAGGCGGCTTTGGCAAGAGCAAAGGCGCGACTGTTGGTTAAAGGCGTTCACATGGGCTGAAAAAAAATTATCCCCCTCCAAATCGGAAGGGGATTTTTTTTATTACTTTTGGCGTTCAGGCGGGCAGAATCTTCGCAAGAGTCGCCAACATGTTGGGCACGTCGATAGGTTTGGCAATGTGCGCGTTCATGCCGGCGTCAAGCGCGTTTTTAACGTCCTCGCTGAAAGCGTTGGCGGTCATGGCGATAATCGGTATCTTGGAAAGCTTTGCGTCGGCAAGCGCACGAATCGCCCGCGCCGCGTCGTAGCCGTTCATTATCGGCATTTGAATATCCATAAGCACGGCGTCATAATCGCCCGCCTTGCTTGCCGAAACTTTCTCGACCGCGTCCTTGCCGTCGGTTGCCGTGTCGACGATAAAGCCCTCGCTCTCAAGGAGCATTTTGGCAATTTCGCGATTAACCTCGATGTCGTCGACGAGCAGGAGCTTTTTGCCCTCGAAGTTGACAATCTGCGCGGCGGCTTCGTTTTCGGCAAGTTCGTCGCTCATGTCCTCGGCAAGCTTAAAGTTGACGTTGATAATAAATTCGGTGCCCTCGCCGGGCGCGGTGACAACCTTAATCGTGCCGCCCATAAGGTCGACGATACTTTTGGTGATAGCCATGCCAAGCCCCGTGCCTTGAATCTTGCTGACGGTGGAGGTGCGCTCGCGCTCGAAAGCCTCAAAGACTTTGGCGGCGAATTCGGGCGTCATGCCTATGCCGCTGTCCTTGACGCGCAACTCGTAATCCGCCGCGCCGTCGCCCGCGCCCGTCTGATTCAGCTTGACGGAAATGTTGCCGCCTTCGGGCGTGAATTTGTAGGCGTTGCTGAGCAGATTCAGCAAAACCCTGTTCAAGCGATTTTTGTCGCAGATGACGAATTTGTTCGTAACGTCGGCAGTTTCGACGCTGAAGGAAATTTTCTTGCCCGCCATTTGCGTAGCGAACATATCATGAACTTCATCAAGCGCGGTAACAATGTTCATGCCTTCGAGTTCAAGCTCCATTTTGCCCGACTCAATGCGGCTCATCTCCAACACGTCGTTAATCAGCGCAAGCAAATGTTGACTGGAGGCGTCGATTTTCTGCAAGTAGCTGTACATTTTATTTGGAATGTCGTCGGGGCAATAAGCTTCGCGATATTGCGGGCAACGTTCGCAAGTCTTATGCAAATCCTTGGCGATATTCAGGTAGCCGACGATAGCATTCATGGGCGTGCGTATGTCGTGGCTCATGTTCGACAGGAAGGTTGATTTGGCTTTGTTAGCTTCCTCGGCGCGTTCCTTTTCCGCGATTAGTTCAACCTGTTGCGTCTTCAAGCGGTCGCTCTGTTGCTTGATTGTCTCCAAATTTTCCTGCAGCTGAACGGTGTAAGCCTCCTGCGAACGGACGTAGCGCACCTGCATGAACGTGTAGCCGATTAGCAGGATAACCATTAGCGCACTTGTGATAATCAGCGCGATAAGCCACGGGCGGCTCGTGACCATTTCCTCCAGCGTGATGTTTTCGTAGTGATTGATAATCCATTTGCGCGTTAGGGCGTCGAGGCGACCCTCCTGTTGCATTTGGATAAGGACGGCGTTGACTTTGACGCGGAGCATCGTATCTTCGGGGTGCATGGCGAGCGTGCCGTAAACGTGTTGGACGGCGTAGCTCGGATAGAAGTCATCGATACCCATTTTTTCCAGGAACGCGCCGCCGACTTGAATGGGGCAGATAGCGAATTCGTATTCGCCGCTTTTAAGTCCGTCGAACATGCGCTTGTAGGAGTGCACGTAGGAAATTTCGTCGTCGAGACCGAGACCGGGCATTCTGTGGAGCGAGGCGACGCGTCTGCCGTAGAGTTCGGCAACGGACGTGATATTTTTCTGCCCGTAGACGACGTATTGTTTTTCGGTGGTGGGCAACGTTGCAATAATCGTGGGATTGTTTATAATTAAATCGGATTCCATATTCATGATAATATCCGCGCCGCCGCCGAGGAAAATCTTATTGGCGTCATTCCAATCCATGAGCACGAGGTCAAGGTTCATTTGCAGGCGGTTGGCGATTTCGTTCATCATTTCCACATCGTAGCCTTGATAATCGCCGTTTGGGTCGACGTAGGAATAGGGGGCGTAGTCGCGGTCGGTGACGACGTGCAGAGTTTTTTTGAAGGTATTCGCCGGCTGAAGTTCGACTTTGGGCGGTTCGCGGAAAATGCCCGACAGGTTAAAGTATATGCCCGCGAACATTATCGTCAGGATTATCGGCAAGACGATTGCTGTTTTTACCAGGATATTTTTTTTCGGTGCCTGCGTGTTCATAAAAGTCCTTCCCTCCGATTGGAGACGCTTCAACAGTGTTTTCGGCTGATTGAACTATATCAAAAATCCCTTAGATTTACAACGCAAAGGAGCGGACGAGCCATGAAAATTCTTGTGAGTTGCGTGTTGGCGGCGATTATTTGTTTGGCGTCGAGTGCGGGAGCCTCCGCGCAGATTTCGAGCGACGGATACTTTAAGGGGATTCGGCTTTGGGGGCGGGTGCGCGTCGTGAATTCGTTCCCCGACCTCAAGGTTCAAGTCGTCGATTCTTTTCCCGACCTCAAAGTCAAGAAGGTTTCCGCGTTTCCGAGTAAGATTGGCGAATGGCAATTCGTCACGAGCGGCGAGGATTTTACGATTCAATTCGTCGATTCGTTCCCCGACATAAGGATTAAATTCGTGGACGCGTTCCCCGGTCTGTGAAAATTTTTCTTGACAGTTTAAAAAACAGCGGCTATAATTGCGCTTGTCTTAGGGGGTAACCCGAAGGACATGGGGTTGTAGCTCAGATGGTTAGAGTGCCTCGTTGACATCGAGGAGGTCACAGATTCGAGTTCTGTCAGCCCCACCATTTTTTTTACCTGCTCGCTTAGCTCAGTTGGTAGAGCATCTCCGTCACATGGAGGAGGTCGGGGGTTCGAGTCTCTCAGCGAGCACCAATATCGAAAATAAAAAACGCCTTCCAAATTGGAGGGCGTTTTCCGTTTACAATCTGCGCGGCGGACGTTCAGAGATAGTCCCACGGGCTAACGGGTTCGCCGCCGAGCCTAACCTCGAAGTGGCAATGCGGACCTGTGGAGTTGCCCGTCGAGCCGCAATAAGCCACCACGTCGCCTTGATTGACGTATTGCCCGACGCCGACCGCCAGGCTTTCGTTGTGCCCGTAAAGCGTGACAATGCCGCCGCCGTGGTCAATCATAATCGTGTTGCCGTAGCCGCCAATCCAGCCCGACTCAATGACGGTGCCGCTTGCCGCCGCGTGCACAGGCAAACCGTAATCGCCGCCGATGTCAAGCCCGCTGTGGAAGCGTTGACTGCCGAAAATCGGATGCGTGCGCCAACCGAATTCGCTGGTTATCGGTCCGCTGATTGGCCAAATCATGCCGCCGCCGTAGCTCTGCATGACGTAGCCGCCGTCGTCGTAGAGGTCGTCGTCGCCCTCGACCAAAACGATATTGCCCGTAGCCGCCGCCTCCTGTTGAGCTTGCAACTGCGCCAGACGTTGAGCCTCCAATTCCGCTTGACGGCGACGCGCCGCCTCAGCCTCCGCTTGACGCCGACGCTCCTCCTCCTTGGCTTGAATCAATCGCGCCACTTCCGCCGAGGACGCCATCATCTCATCGTATTGCCGATTGTAAACGTCCTTGTCGTTTTCCATTAAATCTATCAGTGCCTGTTGCTTAGCCGCCTTGTCCAGCTTGAGATTCTTAGCCTCCTCGGCTTGCAATGCCTGTTCCTCTTGAACGCGTCGGTCAGCCTCAAGTTGTTCGCCGACTTCTTTTATTTCCGTTTGATACGCCAGCACGTCCGCCACAAGTTCCGAATCGCGAATTATTACCCGCTTGAGCAAATCCATGCGTGTTAAAAAGTCGCCGAAGTCTTGTGCTCCAAACAAAACGTCCAGATACGATATTTGCCCGTTGATGTAAATGTCGCGCACGCGTTGCTCAAGGACGGCGTGTTTGGCATTAAGCTCGGCGGTGACCTCGGCAAGTTTGGTTTCGTTTTCGCCTATGCGGTAAAGCGTTTCGTCGAGGGTCGCCTGTTTCGCCTCGTAGTCGGCAGTAGCCTCCGCCGCCTCCGCGTCCAGTTGACGTTTGAACTCCGAAACCGAATCTATCTGCCCTTGAATCAGCTCAGCCGCCGCACGCGCCTTTTCAGCCGCCGCCTCATAGGAAGCCTTTTCCACTTCGAGCTGTTCAATTTCGTCGACTTCTTCCTCGGCGTATTCGTCCTCGTAATATTCCTCGTCGTCTTCGTCGTCGGCGAATACCGGCGCACTTATCAGCAACAGAGCCGCCAACACGATTAAAAATTTCCTCAACTGTCAAACCTCCATGAAACGCTTAAGCGAGACCGTGCTGCCCATTATGCCGATTAAAATTCCCGCCGTTATCAGCGTCAGCATTAAATAATTCATGAACGGATATTGCTCGACCATCGGGAAAAATGCCAGCGATTCGTAGATTTTGGCGACCATTGCCGAATAGAAACTGCGCAACGTCAACGCGCTCAGCGAGCCGCCGATTAAGCCCAGCCCCACGCCCTCCAATATGAATGGCCAGCGTATGAACCAATCCGTCGCGCCGACGTATTTCATTATCGCGATTTCCTTGCGCCGCGCAAAGACCGTCAGGCGTATCGTGTTCGAGATTATGAAGACCGTCGCGATTAACAGCAAGCCCATTAAAATTACGCCGAAGAATCTCATCAAGTGCGTCAGCTCAAAGAGATTCGCCGCCACGTCTTGACCGTACTTGACCTCGTCGACGCCGTAAAGGTCTGCAATGGAGGCGGCGGTTTTCTTAACGTCTTGGGCATTGCCCACCGTTACCAGGAACGCATTGGGCAACGGATTCGATTCGCCGAGCGCGTCGAGGATTTTTTTATTTTCGCCGAGCCGCTCCTGCAAAGTCTTCAACGCCTTTTCACGCGGCACGTATTCTATCGCCGTGACGCTCTTTAAGTCGCGTGTCATGCGTTCGATTTCCTTGCGCCCCTGTTCGGGCAGGTTGTCGTTTATGTAAACCGAGATTTGCACTTGACTTTCCAGCGACGACGCCATTTTGTTAATATTCATGACCAGAATCAGAAAGACGCCCAGCACGAACAGCGATACCGCTACCGTGCTGATTGACGCGAATGTCATCCAGCGGTTTCTTATCATCGACAGCAACACTTCGCGGAAATAATATTCCACCGTTTGAAGTTTCATTCGACCACTCCCAAAAGTTAAGGTTGCCGCCGATTATAGCACAGAAAATTTCGGGAGGCATGAAAAAATTCGCAACGCTCAAAGGCGGCGCGGAGCTTTTTTATTGCGCATAAAATTTTACCGTGATAGAATTCGTAAAAACTTCACGGCGCGGCGAGAGCGTTTCCGACATCGTAAAGAATCAACGCGCTTGCTGTTTGGTTACTTTTTAAAAGTAACCGTGATAGAATTCGTAAAAACTTCACGGCGCGGCGAGGACTTTTCAACCGCCGAAAATTTTTAAGAAGGTGTTGCGTTGGACAATAACGGGCAAAAAAAACCTCAGCGGAATATCTTGACGATATTATTCTTCGTGCTGTGCTTTATCGGGTCGGCAGCGGCGGGCGCAATGTTCGCCTCCTCCGACCTGTTCGATTTGGAAGGCACCGCTCAAAAATTCAAGGGGCGCGAGGCAAGCGAGGAACTCATAAAGGCTACGGACAAGGCGACTATTCTAATCATGGGCGTCGACATCCGCAAAGACGACGTGGGTCGCTCAGATACGCTCATGATAGCCACGATTGACCCGCGCCTCGACCAGGCTACGCTCCTTTCCATACCGCGTGATACTCGCGTCAAAATTCGCGGGCGCGGCTACGATAAGATTAACGCGGCGTTTGCTTACGGCGGCGTCAGCCTAACCGAGTCCACCGTTGAGAATTTCCTCGGCATCGACATAGACCACTACGTCCTGATTAACACGCGCAGTTTCGTTAAGATTATCGACGCGATTGGCGGCGTGGACATCGACGTTGAAAAGCGCATGTATTACGAAGACCCGTGGGACGACGACGGCGGGCTTGTCATTGACCTTTACCCCGGCGAACAGCATATGGACGGCAAAACCGCCGTGACTTACGTGCGCTATCGCGACTCGGAAGGCGATATAGGGCGCGTCAAACGGCAGCAGGCGTTCATGGCGGCGTGTATGGATAAAGTCACTTCGCCGGCAATCGTGCCGCGCATTCCAAAAATCGTCCGCGAAATTATAGACGCCGTGGAAACGGATATGTCACTGCGGCAACTGCTGGAGCTTGCGGGAGCTTTAAAGGCGGCTCAGCAAAACGGCTTGGAAACCGATATGGTGCCGGGCTACCCGCTCTATATCGACGACATAAGCTATTGGATACCCGACGTGGAGATGGTAAGAATTTCCGTGGCGGACGCGTTGGGCATAGCGGTTGACCCGTATCTGCGCGAACGTTTCGAGCAAGCGGCGCGTGAATATAACGAATCAATCCCCGTCGGAGCGAGGGACATTCCCGAAGGCGAGGATTATATCGGCACGCCCGTCCGCGAAAGCCGCGAGCGTCGGCGCACCCTCGAAGACCGCACGACTGTCCGCACCTACGACGACGACCGCTCAAGTATTCGCACGCTTGACGACGAGCGCACGAGTTCAAGCAGTCGCGCTTATGACGACGAGCGCACGAGTTCAAGCAGTCGCACTTATGACGACGAGCGCACGAGTTCAAACGATATTCGCACGCTTGACGACGACCGCGCAGGTTTCAATGACGGTCGGGCTTATGAGGAGCGCGATTCACAATCTGCGCGGCGGACTTACGAGGAACCTAAAATTGAGCGTCGGACGATACCCGAAGTTGACGAAAGTTTTGAGGAGCCGAGCCGTTACGACGCGCCTAAGACGAGGTATTGACGTATGATTGATTTGACTGACGATTTATTTTTGGGCGACGGGAATCATAAGATAGTTTACGCGCACCCGACCGATAATAAGTTGTGCGTAAAAATTCTGCGCACGCCCGACGACCCCGACTTTGCCAAGGAGTGGCGTTATCGCGAGGCTTTGGGTGACCGCGCCGAGTCCATGACGCTCCTCACTAAGTATTTCGGCGAGGTTGAAACTTCCAAAGGCAAGGGCTATCTTTTTGAGCGCGTGCGGGATTATGACGGAAAAAATTCCAAGACGATGCTCCGCGTCCTTGACGATACCGTTGCCGACAAAAATCTCTTGCCCGATACGGAAAAGCTCCTGCTCGACTTCAAGCGCAAATACTTCGACGAGAAATTTTTATTGGCGGGCGTCGACATGGATAATTATTTGGTGCAGAGAATTTCTCCGAGCGAGCGGCGCGTCCGAATCATTGACAATATCGGAACGTCGGCGCGGATACCGTTGGCATACTACTTTGATTTTCTTGCGCGGCGGCGACTCGAAAAGTATTGGCGCGTATTGATTGAGCAATTGCGTTCGGATTACGGAAATTTGTTTTCGGAAGAATTTTTGAGAAAGTTGGCTGATATATGAATCGGACGACGCGGACGATTGTAAAGCTGATAATAATCGCGGCGGCAACGGTGCTTTGCATGGCGGCGGCGTACTATGCCGGCTCGAACGCGACGGGACACGCCTTGGCTTCCGCCTCTGACAACATGAACTATTCGCGGTGGCTGGAGAAATATTTTGCGTTGACGCGGGCGACGGGCTTGGCGAACGGCTTTTGCGCGTTGAGCTGGTTTTTGGCGGCGCGATTTTTATTGGAAGTGGACGACACGCTCGGCGCGGGCAAGCGGCTGATTTGGGCGGGCTTCTGCGCGGCGTCTTTGGCGATAAGTTTGGGCGTGCCGCACTTCTACGCACCGCTCCTGGGCATAAAACTCAACGGGATAATCTTCGCGCTGTTCGCGATAATCTTCACGGGGGCGGGCTACTGGTTGCTGACGATATTCGCGTCGCCGCTGGCGTTCAAGTACACGCCGCCGGGCGCACAACTTTTCGGGAGGAGCATATGAGCTACTATTTTATATCGATTGGCGGCACCGGAGCTAAGGTTATGGAGTCTTTGACGCACCTTTGTATTGCGGGCTTGTTGCCCGATAACGAGCGGCTTTACATAGCGGCTATTGACCCCGACGTCGGCAACGGCAACCTCGAACGCACCGCTACCGCCTTGAATAATTTTGCCGTCTTCCAGAATTTCGCCGTGGGCAACGATACGCCGCTGTTCAAAAATAAAATTTCGATTGTACGCCCGTTTCCGTGGAATCCTACGGGTCATGACAAGACGCTCGACGATCTGATTGAGTTTCATCATCACAGCGGCACGCCCGTCGGCAAGCTCTATGAAGTCCTTTACACTCGCGACGAACGCGCCACGACGTTAAACGAGGGCTTTCGCGGTCACCCGTCGATTGGCGCGGCTGTCCTGGCTAAAAAGTTCGACGACGGCGCAAAGTTGACCGCGCAGATTGAAAAGATTATCGGCGAGGGCGACAGCGTTAAAATATTTTTGGCGGGTTCGGTATTCGGCGGGACGGGCGCGGCGGGTTTGCCGACTGTGGCGCGTTTGCTTAGGGAAAACCTTGCCGACTACGCTGACAGAATTTCTATCGGCGGCGTGTTGATTCTGCCGTATTTCAGCTTCACGCCGACGGAGCATTTCGACGAGTTGTTTGCCCGCAGTGAAAATTTCCTGCCCAATACCAAGGCGGCGTTGAAGTACTATTCGGAGCGGGAAAATCTCTTCGACGCTACGTATTTTGTCGGCGATTCAGTCTTGACGCCGGTTGGGGAGTTTTCGGTCGGCTCGGCGAATCAGCGCAACGAGGCTCATATCGTGGAGTTGTACGCGGCATTGGCGGCGGCTGATTTTTTTGCCCGTCCGTTGCACGCGCCGAAGATTTTCAAGTACATTTGCCGTCACGAGGCGGATAAATTTTCCTGGAGCGACTTCCCCGCGCAGAGTGAGCGTTTCGTACAATTTGCGCGGTTTATCTTTGCCTACGCCCACTTGATTAAGCCGGTGTTGAACGATTTGGTTGCGGGCAACGCCAAGGCTTACAAGTATCCGTGGTTCGTGGATTTCCTAAGTGGCGTCGACGTGACTGCGCCCGACGTGGTGAATTTTAATTTTTACGCGGAGGCGTTCGCGGCGTGGCTAAAGCAGTTGGAGACGCTGAGCGGTCGGGAGGTCGCGCTGATTAACCCCGCCATGTTCGACGCTAATCCTGCGCGGTTGGTCGACAAGAAATTATTCGCCGCGCTTGACGGCAACAAGTCTAAGCTGACGGTGCACGAGGTTTGGTATCGCCTGACGGAGCCGTTCAAATTCGATTCGACGGTCGCGGGCTTCGGCAAGTTCCTGCGGCGGCTCTACGACGTCTGCGCGGCTTAAGGGGTTCGTTCGATGAAAACGATTGAATTATTCGCGGGCGCGGGAGGCTTGGCATTGGGACTGGAACGCGCCGGATTTGAGCCGCTTGCCTTGATTGAAATCGATAAAGACGCCGCCGCTACGTTGAGATTTAATCGCCCGAAATGGAACGTGATTCAAGCTGACGTGCGCACAGTGAACTACAAGCCGTTTGAGGGCAAAATCCGACTGCTTGCGGGCGGACCGCCGTGTCAACCGTTTTCATTGGGCGGCAAACATAAATCTTGCGAAGATAAGCGCGATATGTTTCCCGAAGCCGTCCGCGCAGTTCGCGAGCTGAAACCGCCGACGTTTCTTTTTGAAAACGTTGCGGGACTCCTGCGCAAAGGCTTCCAAACGTACTTTAATTATATCCTTTTGCAACTGCAGTATCCCGAAATTGCACGCGGCGATTTGACTTGGCAGGAACACCTTGCGCGGCTCGAAAAGTATCACACAGCGGGGTATGCCGACGGCTTGAGCTATCGCGTTTTGTTTCGTTGCGTTAATGCCGCCGACTATGGAGTTCCGCAAAATCGGCGGCGCGTGATTATTGTCGGGTTCAGAAATGATTTTCGCGTTAATTGGTCTTTCCCGTCGCCTACGCATTCGCAGGAGGCTCTTGAATACGCCAAATGGATTTCAAAGAGTTATTGGGCTGAACATAATCTGCCCGCGCCGAAAGAAAATCCCTTGAGCACCGCTGAAATTAGGCGTGTTTGTCAAAGTGTCGAAGAAAATATTTTCCCGTTGCAACGCCGTCGAACGGTGCGGGACGCGCTTAAAAATCTTGACGCGAAAAATATTCACAACGACGAGCCGCATTCGGGAGCAAAGATTTATAAGGGACATTCGGGCAGTTCACTCGACTTGCCGTCGAAGGCGATAAAGGCGGGCGTTCACGGCGTTCCCAGCGGCGAAAATATGCTTGTCGAGGATGACGGCAATGTTCGATATTACACCGTTCGCGAAAGTGCCGAGGTTCAAACTTTCCCGCAAGATTATATTTTTACTGCGTCCCGTTCGGAGAGTATGCGGCAAATCGGCAATGCCGTGCCCGTCGAGTTGGCACGCGCCATAGGAGAATCTTTACATGAGGAATTCAAACGCATCGCTTGTCGTGCTTGAGCCTTATAATCCGCTTGAAAAAAAGCGAATCGGTGAACAAGTTGCGGCGGCTCTCCTTGCTCAACCGATAAAGCCGTTCCCGAAGATTCGCGCAAAGGCGGACAGGGATTAAACGAAACTCAAGGCTTGGCTCTTTATAAACGCCTGAACGACCATGCAAAATCTCTTGAAGCCGTCAAAAATATTCGCTTGCGGATTTTCACTGCAGATTTCTTGCCGTCGACGACGTTTGGATTGCCTTAACCGAATCGATGCTTATCGAAAAGTTTTTGCCCGTGTGTTGAACTGAGCATTTGAAGCCATATCCAAAAAATGTTGAACAAATCGACAAAGAGATTCAAGACTATCTGAAAAATTTTTAGCAAGGAGACCTGATAACTTTGGAAACATTTTGTATCGGCGTGGCGATGGCGGGGCTGATGTTGTTCGCGTATCGCGGCTGGTCGATAATCCTAATCGCGCCGTTCTTCGCGGTATTGGCGGCGGTGCTTAGCGAATTCGGCGTGTTGCCCGTTTACAGCGAACTGTACATGACGCGGCTCGCCGAATACACCAAAACTTATTACCCCGTGTTTTTGTTCGGAGCGGTGTTTGCGCGGCTCATGGAAAAGGGCGGGCTGGCGTCGGCTATCGCGGGCAAAATCATGGAACTTTTGGGCGAACAGCGGGCGATATTGGCGGTATTGCTCGGTTGCGCGGCGTTGACTTACGGCGGCTTGAGCGTGTTCGTCGTGGCGTTCGTCATGTACCCGTTCGGCGCGGAGCTTTTCCGTAAAGCCGACATACCAAAAAAATTATTGCCCGCCACGCTGTGGATGGGAATTTTTTCGTTCGCAATGGTCGCGTTGCCCGGCACCCCGCAAATCCAAAATATTATCCCGTCGTCGTACTTCGGCACGTCAACATGGGCGGGCGCGGGTATCGGACTTTTCGCGACGATACTGTTCATGGCGGCGGCTATGGGTTGGCTGACCTTCCGCGCAAAAAAGCTTCAAGCCGCAGGTGAGGGCTACGGCGAACACTTGGAGGGCGGACAGCGGCGCGAACGCAACCTCCCGCATTGGACGCAAGCACTTATCCCGCTCGGCATGGTTATCGTCATCAATATAATCCTTAGCAACCCGTTCCATTGGGATTGGGGCTTTCATTGGGACGAGGCAAGCCTTGAAAAATTCCTGCCGTTCAAGCTGAGTTTGCTGGCGGGCAGTGTCGGCAAAGTGCAGGCGATTTGGTCTATCAGCGTCGCGCTTATCCTAAGCTCCGTGGCGGCGGCTGTTATCGGGCGCAAACGCTTTATCCGCAAGAAAGAAAACTTCCTGCAGACGATAAACTTTGGCGCGGCGTCGAGTTGCGCGGCTGTGCTTAACGTGGCGTCGGGCTTCGCGTTCGGCAGCGTCCTCGTCATGATGCCCGGTTTCCTGCCGATTAAAGAAATTCTGCTCGGCATTGCCGATTCTGCAGGTCCGCTGGTCTCCGCCGTCGTCACGACAAATATCATGTGCGGCGTTACCGGTTCGGCGTCGGGCGGCTTGACTATCGCGCTTAGTATGCTCGGCGACACGTGGGCGCAAATGGCGGCGGCTCAAGGCATTTCGGCGGACGCGCTTCACCGTATCGTTTCTATCGCCTCCGTCGGCATCGACCCCGTCCCGCATTGCGGCGCACTTGTCACGTTGCTTGCCATTTGCGGGCTTACGCACAAGGACGCCTATTTTGACATCGTTGTCCTCATGGGCTTGAAATTTCTCGTGCCGTTCCTGTGCGTACTTTTTTATACCGTCACCGGCATTGCTTGAAAGGAGTATCCGTCATGCCCAACAAAAAAATCCTCCAACGCCTTGAAAATTTCGACCCCGAACTTTGTCAGGTTTTGAACAACGCGCTCCGTCGCCAAATTTCTACGCTGTCGCTAATCCCGACCGACAGTGCCGCCTCGCCGTTTTCCGCCTACCTCAAGGGCAGTGCGCTCGGCAATGATTTTATCGACTACCGCTCCGCCGAACACCACAGCAAGTTGGAGCGTATCGCCGTCAAACGCGCCTGCGACCTCTTTAAGGCTGAACACGCCTTTGTTCGCCTCGGCAATCCCGCCGCCGCCAGTCGCGTCGTACTGCAGACCTTTGCCAAATCGGAAGATACGATTATGTCGTTCAACCTCCGCAAGCGCGAATATTGTACCGGCGACCAAATGCAATACGATTTTATAAAGTTCGCGCCGGAGCCTGAAACTTTCCGCTTGAACTTTGATAAGCTCCGTTCGCTCGCGCTCCTTTGCGAACCGAAGATTATTATCTGCTCGCCCGTGAATTATCCCAAGAACGTTGACTACTCCGCGTTGCGTAAAATCGCCGACGATACGGGCGCGATTCTTTGGATTGACATCGGGCAAAATGCGGGGCTTGTCGCCACGGAGAAAATTCCCTCGCCGGTACCTTTCGCCGACGTTGTGACGTTCGCCGCCAATGACGCCCTCCACGGTCCGCAGACGGGCATTATCCTCTGCAAGAAGAAATTCGCCGCCGCGCTCGACCAAAAGATTATCGACACGGGGCACGCCTCGCTGAAAAAGAATGTCCTTGCCGCGCTTGCCGTCACCTTTGCCGAGGCGGCTTGCGAGGCTTACGACGATTATTCCGAACAGGTTATCGTCAACGCCCGCGCCCTGGAAAACGGCTTGAAGAAAGCCGGCGCGAAAATTCTCTGTTCGCCGACGGAAAATCATTTGGTTATCGTCCGCGTGGAAAATGCCAAAGCCGTCGCCGATAAACTTGCGCAGGCGAATCTTCTTGTCAAGCCCGAAGTCTTCATGACCTCAGACGAAAAAATTTCCTACCCCGTGCTTAGGCTCTCTTCGCTCGACCCGACGACACGCTCCCTTAAGGAAAGTGACCTGTTCAAAGTCGGGCAGACGCTTGGGAAATTCTTATACTCCGCGCAGGACGCAACGGCAATTCAAGCCGTGGGCAAAGTGATTCGTAAAATGGTGGAAAATCAGCCGCTGTTTTCCGACGAGTGGCTACCCGACGCCGAGTCCGCGCAGGACGTTGATTCAGATTTGCTGATGACTGCGATGGTTCATTGGCGGCTTTAAATATTGGAGGCTGTTTTAATGACCGAAAAAATTCCCAACGTCGACTTTGCGATTATCGGCGGCTCCGGCACGTTGAGCAGCGATTTTCCCAAGAATTTTGCGGGCGTGGAGATTTTGGCGGATAATTTATTTTTCGCCACGCCTTACGGTCAAAGCCCCGCCTTCCGTCTTTGCGCCGTCGACGGCAAAAATTTCCTTACCTGCAAAATGCACGGCTGGCGCAACGGCGTCACCCGCGCAGATTCTTCGCGCCAAATCTTTTGGACGTTCAGAGAGGCGGGCGTTAAAAAAATTTTCTCCGAAAGCGGCGTCGGCACCGTCAATCGCCTGCTCAATCCCCGCGACTTGCTTATCCCCGACGATTATCTTGACTTGTCGACGCGTAAGGACGTGCAACTTGACGGGCGGTATCTGCTGATTATGCGCGACGCCCTTTGTCCGAATCTGCGCGGAAAACTTTTGGAGGCGGCTAAAAAATTCTACACGGGCAGAATCTTCGAGCGCGGTATCTGCGCCGTAACCGACGGTCGCCACTTTGAAAGCCCCGCCGAAATTACCATGCTCAAAGGGTACGCCGATATTGTCGGGCAAAGTTTGGCTCCCGAAGTTTACTTGGCGCGGGAAATCGGCGCGTGCTATGCAAATCTGTCGTTCGTCGTCAATTACGGTGAAGGCATTCGCGTTTGGTCGCACGAGGTCATGAAGAATATTTTCTTCGACGACGCCCGCTTAATCGGCAATATCTTGCTGGACGCGCTGAAAAGTATCGACGCCGAGCAAACTTGCCAATGCCGCGCCCTCCGCAAGGAAACGCTCCTCAAAGAAATTTACGATATCGAATAAAATTTTTCCGCAACCTGCGCGGGAGATTGGCGCGTGCTATGCAAATCTGTCGTTCGTCGTCAACTACGGCGAGGGGCTTAAGCTTTGGTCGCAAGAGGTCATGAAGAATATTTTCTTCGACGACGCCCGGCTTATCGGCAATATCTTGCCGGACGCGCTGAAAAATATCGACGCCGAGCAAACTTGCCAATGCCGCGCCCTCCGCAAGGAGACGCTCCTCAAAGAAATTTACGACACCGAATAAAATTTCTCCGCAACCTGCGCGGGTTGTGGAATTTTTTTTTTGCGTGTTGTAGAATAGCGAAACAATTTTTTGAACATCGGAGCAAAGGAAATGCAAAATATCGATATTACGTCGAAGGTCAAGAATTATATCCGCTTCGGGCTGGTCGGCGCGATAATTTTGTCGATGGCGATTGGCTACGGCGAGTTTAAATATTGGCACCGCGACGAGCTGATTGTCTTGGACGACGCCAAAGTAGCGGGGACTATGGTCTCTGTGCGCGTGTTGACGAACGGCAAAGTCAGCGAATTGGTTTTCGAGGACGGCGCGGAAGTCAAAGCGGGCGAAGTCATAGCGCGGTTGGAAGTGGCGATAACCGAGGACGAAATCCGTCAGCTGGAGGAAACGGTTCAGCTTGCCAAAGACAACTACGCGGAGCTGCAAGCGGGGCAAACGGTCATGGTTCCGGTACAGCGCGAACGCGTGATTTATCAAGCCGCGCCGCCGCCCACGGTTCACTATTCGCAAGCCGCGCCGCCCGCCAACTTAGCCGCCTTGGAGGAGCGGGCAAATCGCATGGCGGAGCTTTTTGAAATGGGAGCCGTCAGCGCGGTACAACGCGACGCCGCGCAACGAGCCTACGAGAGCGCACTTGCCGAATCGCAATCGTCGACCGCGACCTATGAATACAACGAGGCACCCGCGCCGATTGTCGAGTACTATACCGAATACGTCGAGGAGTTTCGTCCCACGCCGCCCGAAGTCTTGGACGGAGCCGCGCAGGCTATCCGTCAAGCCGAGTTGTCGCTTAACATAGCGCGTCAGGAGGCGCGGGAGACCGACGTTATCGCGCCGGTGAGCGGAACGATTTATTACGGCGTGGAAGTGGAGCAGGACTTATCGGCAGGCGAAAGCCTTGCGCGTGTCGGCGACAGTCGCGAGCTTTGGATTGAGGTTGCCGTCAGCGAGGAGCTGTTCAATAAAATTCCGCTCGGCAAGCTCGTCAGCTACACCATTGACGGCAGGGAGCTGTTTGGCACCGTCATGGAAAAAATCGAGCCGACCGCCGCCCCGACCGAAGAGACGCCCCTTGAATTGCCCGACATCCCGACTTCAGATAATGCGCCCGCGCCGCTAATCGGCAACGAACAACCCGACGAAACGCCGCCCGCCGACGAACAAACCGAATCATCGGAAGAAACGCCGCCCGCCGAGAATCAAGCCGACGACGCGGAGCAACCTCAAGTTGTCGAGGCTGAAGTTGAAACCGTCGAGGAGGCGGCTCCTGCCGAAGACGAAACTCCTGCCGAGGACGAACCCTCTGCAGATACGCCGCCGCAACCGCCGTCGACGCCGAAATTTCTTAACGGCACGGAAAGTCAGCCCAAGCCCAACGACCAATTTATCATAAAGATTTCCCTGCCCGCCGAGCGCGATTTTAACTGTCACCCGAACACGCCCGTCACCGTCAAAGTTAAAATCTGAACTTTTGCAGGAAAAATTTCGCCCCGCAACGAATAACGCGGGGCATTTTGTTTTAGGAGGTTTCTTTATGCAGTACTCAATCCCGCCCGAAAAATATTTTACGTGGGGTGCTCCGGCACCCGCAAAGATTTGACTCAACTCAATCGCACGCAAAATATTTTTGGAGGCTTAAATCATGGATTATGCAACTTACCTTAAAAAATATCCCTCGGCGGACGGTCGCTTCGGCAAGTACGGCGGCGCGTACCTTCCTCCGCAACTCGTTCCCGCCATGGAGGAGATCACGCAGGCTTACTTGACGATTTGCCATTCGTCGCAATTCATTAACGAGCTTCGCCGCATTCGTCGCGAGTTCCAGGGTCGTCCGACGCCCGTTTATCATTGCGAAACGCTCAGCCGCAAGCTCGGCAACTGCCAAATCTACCTCAAGCGCGAGGATTTGAATCACACGGGTGCGCACAAGCTCAATCACTGCATGGGCGAGGGACTGCTTGCCAAGTTCATGGGCAAAAAGCGCATAATCGCGGAGACCGGCGCAGGTCAGCACGGCGTCGCGCTTGCTACGGCGGCGGCTTTCTTCGGACTCGACTGTACGATTTACATGGGCGCGGTTGACATTGCCAAGCAAGCCCCCAACGTCGCCCGCATGAAGGTTCTCGGCACCAAAGTCGTTTCCGTCGAAAAGGGCGCGAAGACCCTCAAGGAAGCCGTCGACGCCGCCTTTGAAGACTACATGGAAAACTACAAGGACACGATTTATTGTATCGGCTCGGCTGTCGGTCCGCACCCCTTCCCGATGATTGTGCGCGATTTTCAATTTGTCGTCGGCGAGGAGGCGCGTGCTCAGTTCAAGGAAATGACGGGCTTTTTGCCCGATGTCATTACGGCTTGCGTGGGCGGCGGCTCCAATTCAATCGGTTTCTTCCTGCCGTTTATCAATGACCCCGTCGAGATTGTCGGCGTCGAGCCTTTGGGGCGCGGCGATAAATTGGGCGACCACGCGGCGTCTATGAGTTACGGCTCCGAGGGCGTCATGCACGGTTTCGATTCGATTATGCTTAAGGACGCCGACGGCGAGCCGGCTCCCGTCTACTCCATTGCCAGCGGGCTTGACTATCCTTCCGTAGGTCCGGAACACGCTTTCCTCCGCGAGCTTGGGCGCGTCAACTACGACGTGGCGAGCGACCGCGAGGCTGTCGACGCGTTCTTTAAGCTCAGCCGTTACGAGGGCATTATCCCTGCGCTGGAGAGTTCGCATGCTTTGGCTTATGCCATGCGTCGCGCAAAGGAGATGGGGCAAGGCTCAATCCTCGTCAACCTCAGCGGGCGCGGCGATAAAGATTTGGATTACGTCATTGAGCATTACGGCTACGGCGACGACTTCAAGGACTTTTGACGCATGGAGCAAATTTCGCAGGCTTTCCTTACTTTTATAGATGAATGGGGCTACTTGGCGGTCGCAGTGCTTATGGCTATGGAAAACGCGTGTATCCCCGTGCCGAGCGAACTGATTTTGGGATTCGCGGGCTATCTGGTCAGCGCGGAGCGAATGACATTTACAGGCGCAATGATTGCGGGCATGATTGGCGGTATGGCAGGGTCAATCTTAGCTTTCGCCGTAGGAGCTACCGGCGGACGCAAGTTCGTCGACAAGTACGGCAAATATTTCTTCATCAAAAAATCGCACGTCGACCTGGCGCAGACCTGGTTCGACAAGTACGGTATTCGCGCAGTCTTTTTCAGCCGAATGTTACCCGTCGTGCGGACGTTCATATCGTTGCCGGCGGGTTTCGCTCGCGTCAACTTTAAGCAATTCCTTTTTTACACGTTTGCCGGCTCGTTGCCTTGGACGGCTTTAATCCTCTATGCGGGCGTCCTCCTCGGCGACAACTGGGAATATCTCCTCGAACTCGGTCACAAGTTCAGCGCGGCTTTTATAGTCATCAGCGTCGCGATTATCACGTGGCTTTACTTCAAACGCAAAAAATAAATTTAAACCCCTCCGCCGAATGCCGAGGGGTTTTTTGCTTCAAAAATTTTTTTTAAAAGGGCTTGACATATATATACATAATGTTATTCGCCAATTTTTAGGTAAGGATTGGAACGGAAATGAACAGCGTAGAGCGGCTAAGCGAATCGGAATTGGAAAAAATATTGCTGACAGGCAGAATAAAAGGCTACGCCGACCTGTCGGAATACAATTATCTGGTGGAATACTACATAACAACGGGCGAAACGCCTGAGGATTATGAAACGGCTCGCAAATCGGCAACGGAAATTGACAGTGTCCTCGCAAATACATTAAAATAAAACGGCATAGGCAAATACGTGTTTGACGAGGATTTTAACATGACTACGCTTTTTAAACTTCCCATAAAGAACTTTCTCCGACCAAGTTCGGAAATTTTTTTATAATCGAGGAACGACCGCTATGAAAAAAGCAATACTGCTGTTAATGACCGTAATTCTGTTGCTGACGGGTTGCGGGGCGGAAACCGATACACGAGAAACAATAATCGTCGGCTTCGATGAATCGCCGCTGGGCTATCGCAACAAGCAGGGCGAAATAGTCGGCTTTGAAATCGATTTGGCACGCGAGGCGATAAAACGAGCCGGAGCCAAAGCTGAATTTAAAATTATTCATTGGAACGAAAAGGAAGCGGAATTAAACAGCGGACAAATCGACATGATTTGGAACGGAATGGACATCACGCCCGAACGCCGGAAAATTATGCTTTTCAGCAAGTCGTATATGGATAATCGCCGAATGAAAGGCAATCCGCTCGGCATAAATACGGAAGGCGACCTTGAGGGCAAAAATATCGGCGTAAAAACCGGCACGACTTCGGAACTTTACTTTGATAGTGCGGAAGGCAGTAAGGACAACGTAAAAGAGCTGAAAAAATATGACAGCGACGAAAGTGTATTTGCGGCACTGGAAAAAGGCGAAATCGACGCTATAATTTGCGACGAGATAATCGGACGCTATGAGGTCGTAAAACATCGCAATCATTTCGTGGTGTTGAACGTGACTGTCGGCAAAACAAATGAGTACGGTATCGGCTTCAGGAAAGACGATAATAAATTGCGCGACAGGATTCAAGCGGCGTTCGACAGCATGGTAAAAGACGGCACCGCGAAAAAAATCTCGGAAAAATGGTTCAAAGCCGATTTAATTAAGTACAGCAGATAAATAATTTTCGTCATGTAAGCAGGAAATAAATCGCGCTCAATGCAAAATAAGGACCGTAAGCGAAATAACTCTTGCGGTCTTTTTGCTTGGTCAAAATCAGGAGGAAAGCCGCCACGCCACCCGCGATTGTCCCGGTCAACACGACGTTTAAAAGTTTTTCGGAGCCGAACCATAAGCCCAAAGCCGCGATAAGTTTCACGTCGCCGCCGCCCAATGCGCCCTTCGAGATTATCGCCGGCAACAAAAATATTCCGCCGCCTATTATCGCCGCCAATAAATGCTCCGTCAAAAAGCCGCCCTGCCACGCGCAAATTCCGCCGAGTAGCGCAAGCGGCAACGTCATCGCGTCGAAGAGCATGTATTGTTCAAAATCTGTGATTGTCATGAGCACCAGCAAATAAATCGCCGCCATTATCCGTAAGTCGTCGGTTGCGTTCAATAAAAATGCCAACGCGCAAAATAAAATCGCCGCCCTATACCGCGACCGCCGCGCTATTTCGTTCGGAAAGCTCAGCTCCGCGCTCCGCGAATAAAGTTTGTTTATCCACAGCGATCCCGCGCAGGTTAATATCGCGCTTAAAATAATTTTTGCAAGCAAAGTCCTCAACTCCTTACGTCACAAAAAAACCGCCCGAATTCGGACGGCTGAAAAAGATTTTGCGCCCCGATTATTTGAGCGAGCAGGTTATCTCGGTGATTATGCCGTTTTGAGACGTGTAGACAACTTTGGACTTTTTGTCGCCGCTGTTGTATTCGTACTCCGCGCCGCCGCTGATTTGGCGAATCGCATCGGCAGGTCCGCAGTAGTCGTTGAGGGAATACTCGCTTGCGCCGACGTAAATGCCTTCGGGCGTATCGAAGTCCATGCTCATGGTGGAGACCGATTTGACTTTTTGCTTGGTGTCGTCAAGCGTAACCTTCAAGCCGTCAACGAAAGTCATAACATTGCCGTCCGTCGAAGTGGGTTCACCGAACATGGCCTGAACGTCCTCAAGCGACGCGCCCGGCATGACGCCGTTAATCGCTACCACGCGCCCGGCGACCGCGCTCGTAAGCTCGTCGACTCTTTGAGCCGTATCGCCCGCTATCTCGTCAACCTTAGCCACAGCGTCTTCCGCCGCCTGGTTAGCCGCGTCTTTAGCTTCGTCGACCTTAGCCGCCGCGTCCTCTGCCGCCTGATTTGCCGCGTCCTTAGCTTCGTCGACTTTAGCCGCCGCGTCATTCTTTGCCTCGTCGACCTTGTCCTTAGCCTCGTCAACTTTTTGCTCGACTTTCTGCGCGGCTTCCTGAGCGTCTTTTTTTGCGCCGTCCATTGCGTTGTTGCCGCAACCTGCCGACAACATCATTGCCGCCAACATTAAAACTGCCAAAGCTTTTTTCATGTGAACATACCTCCAAAACTTTTTTCCGCGCCCCAATCGCAACGGGGCTTGCAGAATATATGTTACCAAAAGCGATAGCGTCAAGCAAGCGTTATTCGTCGATAAGACGGCGCAGAGCGTCAATTTCGGCTTGGAGGGCGGCGAATTTTTCGGAATTGCGGGCGACGGGGCTTTTGCTCATTTCGGACAGGACGCGTTGAAGTTTTTCGATACGTTGAGCCGTGAACTTTGGCAACAGCGGCGACGAATCTCGCTTAAAAATTTTAGGCGTGACGTTCCTCTCCGCGCAGATTATCTCGTAGATGATACCCGCCGATTCGGCTAAGTCTTCGTCGGCGATAGTCCAATCGTTATCCGCCAGCCACGTGCGGATTTTTTTTACGCCGTTCATGGGTTGGAAGATAAGGCTCCGCGCAGATTGAACGACTTCCGGCGCATCGTCGAGGATTTTGGCAATGAGTGCGCCGCCCATGCCCGCGATACAAATCGTGTCGACCTCGCCCGCCGTCAAGACTTGTAAGCCGTCGCCGAGCCGCGCCTCAATCACGCCGCTAAGCCCCGCCGCGTCAATGTTTTTAATCGCCGCCCCTAACGGGTGAATATTTTTTTCCGTGGCGATAACCTTGGACGCCCGCCCGCTTTCAATCAGCGCAATGGACAGGTAGCCGTGATCCGCGCCAACGTCGGCGACACGACTGCCCTCGCGCACAAAATTCATTACCGCCCGCATTCTCGAATCCATATCAACGCCTCCCGCACATTTAAATTAAGGTTCGCTAATCGCGTAATATTTGGAGCCGCCAAGGATGGCGGCTCCCCCGCAACAGAAACATGGATGTTTCTTTGCGGGCACCACGCTAAAATTATAAGACGGCGCGGATAGCCGCAACCCCAATACGCCCCTGCGAGGTGCCCTTTTCTTTGTTACTTTCTTTTGGGCAAGCAAAAGAAAGTTAATTAAAATCCACGTTTTATAAAAAGGGGGGACAGCTCCCGCGCTTTGATTGTAAAGGAAATTACTGCGCGGCAACGAATAAACCTGCAAGGAGGTTTTCTTAATGGAACAGCGCAGATTATCGCCGTTTACGTTGTGGGCATTGGCGTTCGGCTGTTGCATAGGTTGGGGCTCGTTCATCATGCCGGGCACGACCTTTTTGCCGACGGCGGGCACTGCCGGCACAACCGTTGCCATGGTGCTCGGCGCACTCGTCATGATTCTTATTGCCTACAACTACCATTTTGTCATGCAACGGCTCGCGGGCACGGGCGGCGTCTTTTCCTTTACCAAAAAGCTTTTCGGCGGCGACCATGCGTTTTTCTGCGCGTGGTTCCTTTGGATTGCCTACGTCTCGTTGCTGTGGGCTAACGCTACCGCCGTAACGCTCATGGGCAGAAATTTGTTCGGCGACGTGCTCCAAATCGGCTTCCATTACAAATTCGCGGGCTATGACGTTTTCGGCGGCGAAGTCTTCGTTACGCTGATTTTACTTTGGATTTTCGGCATCATGTTTGCGCGTGTCATTCCCCTCGCCAAGCTCCTCCAAAAAATTGCGGCGGTCGTCCTGCTCGGCGGCGTGATTTTTATATTTATATCGTCGGTCAATGCGTTTGAGGCTCCGCAATTTTATTTCGTGGAAAACGAATCGCCCTTAAAGCAAGTCTTTATGATCGTCGCGCTGATTCCCTGGGCTTTTATCGGCTTCGAGACCATCTCCCAATACACGCACGAATTCAAAGGCGGCACCGGCAAAGCCTTCACGATTATGGTTGCCGCCATAATCTGCGCGGGCGTCGTCTATATTCTCATGACCTGCCTGGCGACGCTGACTTTCCCTGCGCGTTTTACCGATTCCGTCGTTTACATTAAGGGATTGCAGACGCTTTCGGGTATCGAACGCGTCCCGACCTTTTACGTCGTGAGTGAAACTTTCGGCGGCACGGGCACGCTGATTTTGAGCGTCGTGATTTCATCCGCGCTGTGCACAAGTTTAATCGGCTACTATCGCTCCGTCGGCAACCTGACGCAATGTTTTGCAAGGGAAGAAATTCTGCCCAAATGGTTCGCCACGCGCCGTCACGCCACGATTTTTATTTTCGCCACGTCGCTGATAATCCCGTTTTTCGGGCGGACGGTCGTCGGCTGGCTCACCGACGTGACTACGATTGGCGCAACCATTGCTTACGGCTACACCTCCGCCTGTGCTTACGTCTTGGCACGCCGCGAAGGCAACCGCCGCGCCGAGATAACCGGCATCACGGGCTTTATCTGCGCGGTGCTCTTTACGTTTTTCCTGCTTATTCCAAATCTCTGGTCAATCAGCATTCTTACCGACGAATCGTATTTTATCTTGTCGGTTTGGGGCTTGCTGGGCTTCGCGTATTTCAATTTCCTGTTCAAGCACAACGAACGCAGATTCGGCAACTCCACAACGGTTTGGCTGATAATGTTCTTCCTGGTATTCTTCTCGGCGTTAATGTGGATGCGCGAAAAAATGTACGACGAGCTGGTCGTCTTCATTCAAGAGACGAATACATTTTTCTCGGAAAACACAATCGCGCCGCGTTTCGCCTACACCAACAAGCAAATCTCAAAAATGCGCGATGTCCTGCTCGAAAACACGCTGATTCTGCTGATATTCACGGCAATGGGGCTGGCGTTCCTGTTCAGCATATACCTGCGAATTCAGCGCAAAGAAATGCTCGCTTTGGAGGAGCAAAAGCTTAAAGCCGAGGAAAGTTCCCGCGCCAAATCAACCTTCCTGTCGAATATGAGCCACGACATACGCACGCCCATGAACGCCATTATCGGCTACACGACGCTTGCCAACCGCGACGGCGTGACCTTCGACGACATGAAGGGTTTCCTTGCAAGGATTGACGTTTCGGGCAAGCACCTCCTCGACCTTATTAACGATATTCTGGAGATGAGCCGCATTGAATCGGGGCGCATGGAGCTGGAGCTTAGCGAGGTTGACCTTAAAAAAAATCTCGACGACCTTCAAACTATGTTCCGTACTCAAATGGAGGCAAAGGGCGTGGCGTTCGGCGTCGACGCGGCGGGAGTGCGCCACCGTTGGGTTCGTTGCGATAAAAATCGTTGGAACCGTATCCTGCTGAATTTGGTCGGCAATGCCTACAAGTTCACGCCGAGCGGCAAGAGCGTCGACGTAACCTTAACCGAGCTTGAAGACGGTCGTTTTGAGTTGCGCGTCAAGGATACGGGTATCGGCATGTCGGAGGATTTCGCCAAAAAGGTTTTTGAGGCTTTCGAGCGCGAGCGCACCTCCACCGTCAGCGGCATACAGGGCACGGGGCTTGGCACCGCCATTACAAAAAGTATCGTCGACCTTATGGGCGGCACCATTGACGTTGTGACGGCTAAGGGTGTCGGCACCGAGTTTATCGTCCGCGTGACCTTCGCGGTTATCGATAAGCCCGACGTCGACGACGAGCCGGCGCAGATTGACGACTCCGCGCAGACAGACTTCAGCGGCGTGAAACTGTTGCTTGTCGAGGACATTGACGTTAACCGCGAAATAGCGACGATGATGCTTGAGCAATTCGGCTTCGAGATTGAGACGGCAGTCAACGGACAAGACGCGGTCGATAAGGCGACTAAGGCGTCCTACGACCTGATTTTAATGGATGTGCAAATGCCGATAATGAACGGCTACGAGGCGTCACAGGCGATAAGAAAAACCGGCAACCGCGTGCCGATAATCGCCATGACGGCTAACGCAATGCCGGAGGACATAAAGCGGGCAAAAGAGGCGGGCATGAACGACCACATTGCCAAGCCGCTCGACGTGCCCAAAATGATGGAGACCATTTCCCGCGTCTTAAAAAGCGACGGCAGTCAACGGACAAGACGCAGTTGAAAAGGCGTCACGGGCGGTAAGAAAAACCGGCAACCGCGTGCCGATAATCGCAATGACGGCTAACGCAATGCCGGAAGACATAAAGCGGGCAAAAGAGGCGGGCATGAACGACCACATTGCCAAGCCGCTCAACGTGCCCAAAATGCCGGAGACTATTTCCCGCGTCTTAAAAAATTTATAGGGGTGAACCTTATGGCGGAACTTCAGTATTTGATTTTCACGGTGATAATTTTGGCGTTAGTCTTCGATTTTATAAACGGCTTCCACGACACGGCGAACGCCATAGCGACCTCGGTGAGCACCCGCGCCCTTTATCCGAATCACGCGATAATGATGGCGGCGGGTTTAAATTTTGTCGGGGCAATGGTGTCAACGGGCGTCGCAAAGACGATAGGCGGCGACATCGTAAGTTCGGCAAGCCTGGTCAATGAAAAAGTCCTAATCGCCGCGCTTATCGGAGCGATTTTCTGGAACTTGCTGACGTGGAAATTCGGAATTCCGTCAAGTTCGTCACACGCGCTAATCGGCGGGCTAATCGGCGCGGTACTAATCTCCGTGGGCACGAGCGGCTTGAATTGGCACGGCATAGGGAAAATATTCCTCGCGCTGATACTTTCGCCGGCAATCGCGTTCATGACGGGGATAATCATCATGAACATAATCTTTCGCGTGTTCGAGGGATTTTCGCCGCACTACCTCAACGATAAATTTCGTAAAATGCAAGTGGTCTCGGCGGCGATGATAGCGTTTTCCAACGGCTCAAACGACGCGCAAAAATCTATGGGCATAATCACGTTGGCGTTGTTCAGCGGGGGATTCATATCGGAGTTTGAAGTCCCGACTTACGTTAAAGTGCTGTGCGCAACGGCAATGGCAATGGGCACGGCTACGGGCGGCTGGAGCATAATAAAAACGGTCGGCGGGAAAATCTTCAAGCTGGAGCCTCCGAGCGGATTTGCGGCGGACTTGAATTCGTCCTGCGTGGTATTCGGCGCGACGCTGTTGCACTTGCCCGTTTCGACGACGCACGTTGTATCCGGCTCAATAATGGGCGTGGGCACGGCAAAGCGGGTAAATGCGGTGCGTTGGGGCACGGCGCGGCAAATGGTGAAGGCGTGGGGCATGACGATACCGATAACGGCGGCAATCGGCGCGGCGTCGTTCGTGTTGGTCGAGGCGGTGTTTTAGGCTTGACATTCTGTCTTATTCGATGCTAAAATACGAATCGTGTTGAATTTAAAAATTCTGCGCGAAAATTTTAATCGAAAGGGGCAAATATCATCATGACAAGCTCAAAAAGATTCGGAAGGCTTTACAGGTTCGATAAAGCCGAAATCGACAAGTACATTTCTGCGGAGGGAGGGAACTACAGATTGGGCGTGCTTGACGACGACGGGAATTTTATCGTTACTTACGTCGGCAGGGCTCAAGATTTAGAAAAGCGTTTAAAGGAGCACGATAACGACCCGCATTATTATGAATATTTCAGTGTTCGTTATGAGCCGAATGAGTTACGCCGCTACTACATTGAGTGTCGCGAGTATCACTATTGGCGCAAAAAATTTCCGCTCTATAATAAGAATCACCCCGCTAAGCCCGCCTGTTGCGACGATAAGTATACCTGTCCGGACTGCGGCAGATAGTCACTGAGTAAACGTTTCAGACAAAATAAAAACCGCCTCAAAATTCGGGGCGGTTTTTGCTTTACCAAAAGTCAAAATTAGCAAAATCGCAGTGAGGAGCTTTGGCAAAGGGGGATTAGTCTTCCTCCTCGTCTTCCAAGGCGAACAGCTCGCAATAGTAGCCGTTCTTGCCGCTGTTCTTGACGTGATAGACCGCCTTATCCGCCGAGGCAAACAGCGTATCATAATCGCGCCCGTTCTGCGGAGCAATCGCTATGCCGATACTCGCCGTCACGACGTGCGTCTTGCCCTCCACCGTCAAGTTGAACGCGATTTGCTTAATCTGCTCCGCCTTGCGCACCACGACCTCCATATTCGGCAGGCTGTCCACGATAACAACAAACTCGTCGCCGCCGAAGCGTCCGATACAATCATTTGGGCGGAAAATCTTGCGCAAGCCCTTCGCGAACTCGATAAGCACCTTGTCGCCGAACTGGTGTCCCATAAGGTCGTTGACTTCCTTAAAATGGTCAAGGTCAATCACGTACATTGCCATGAAAATATTGGTGTGCTCGTTCTCGTTGAAAGTCTTGAGCTTCATGCGGCAAAGATTTTCCATGGTTTTCTTGTTGAAAAGCTCAGTCAGCTTATCCAACTCCGACTCCAACTGATAGGCGTCGCGCTCGGAACGCAATTTCTTGAAAGCCGCCGCCACTTGCCCGAACTCGTCGTCGGCTTTAACTTCGATCTTATCAACCTTCGTATCGCCGCTTACAATCTCGTCGACAACGTTTGTCATCTCGATAATCGGCTTGGTAACGCGAATCGTCAGCAGATACGCCGCCAACGTCCCGATAAACAGCATGACAATCCCGAAGATAACCGCCTTAATCGCCTTGTCGTAGACTATATCCATAATGTAATGGTAAGGGCGAATCGTGACAATCACCCAGCCCGTCTCGACGTTGCGCGAATAGGTGGCAATCGAATCCTCGCCGTTAACGTCGACATGCAGGACGCCCGTGCTGTTGTAAATCCTGTCCAAAATGAACTTGTAGCTGTTGTCAATGGCGTAGTCGCTGCCCAGCCCGACAATATCATCGGAGTTGGCGATAATGCGCCCCGTCCTGTCCATGACGACGACCGAAATCTCGCTGTCGTCCAGATTCTGAACAAATTCCTGCAAGGCGTTGAGATTGAAATTTCTCTGCAACATGCCTACGGGTTTGCCCTCCGCGTCGCGCACGGAAACCTCCATGACGATAATCATCTTGCCGGTAGACATGCTCGTCAAAATATCGGAGACGTAATTGCGCCCTTTCATTGCCTCTTGGAAGTGTTGACGTTTGCTCAAGTTTACGCATTTCTCGCCGTCGGTGCGAATCAGCTGTTGCCCGTCGCCGCCCGTTACCGCCATTAAGTTGCTGTCGTCGAAAACGGCATTCGTGTCGTCCAAAAGTTTTGTAATGCTTTCGCGCTTTTCGTCGGTCGGGTTTTGAACGTAGTCAATCACATTCGGACTTAAAGCCAGCGATTGTAACACCGCCTGGTTTTTTTCAATGAGTGCCGTCACGTGCTCGGAGATAATTGCATTTCTGAGGGAGCCGTTTTGCTTGACGAAATCCTCCAGCTCGTCAATCGTGTTTATCGCGCTGACCGTTACGAGGATAATGAACGGTATCGCGCCCATGACGATAAAAAGAAAAAAAAGCTTTGCTCTGATACCTTTGCTAATTTCCATTGTCCTAAACTTAAATCAATCGCCGCCCAAACTCTTGAGCAACATGAACAGTGCCGGGAAAAGCAGCACGACGAACATTGACGGGAAAATAAACATAACCATCGGGAAAATAATTTTGGCGGGAGCTTTTAAGGCTTCCGCTTTTACGTGTTGGCGGTGACGGTCGCGCATGTTGTCCGCCTGCTGCTTGAGCGTGCGCGTCATGCTCGTGCCGAGTTTCTCCGCCTGAATTACCGAGGTCGTGAACAAATAAACTTCCTCCAAATCGCAACGCCGCGCCACGTTCGTTAAGGCGTATTGGTGCGTCATGCCCAAGGATACGTCGTTTTGCATACGCTTGAACTCGTCAATCAGCGGTCCTTTCATGCGTTTGGTAAGCTTTGAAACTGCGCCGTCGAACGAAAGCCCCGCCTGCACGCTAACGCACAACAGGTCGAGGAATTCGGGCAACTGCTTGCGCAGGAGATTCTGCCGCTGTCGGATTTTGGAGTTGAGCACCGCGAACGGCAACGCCGCGCCCGTGAATACGCCCAGCCCAGTTATCATGATTCGTTGCAGGGGGTGAAGTTCCACCTCTTGAATCGCCGCGATTGTCAAAAGCGTCGTGCCGATTATCGACAGGAACCACATCACGACGAGCTTTTTAACGTCCCAAATGCCCAGCTTGCCTGCGCGGAAGATTTTATCTTCAAGTTGCGCTTTAATCTCTGCCGGCGCGAATTTTTGCATACGCTCGCTTAGCGCGGTGATAATCGGTCGGACTGCCCGCTCGAAGAAATCTTTCGGGATATTGGAACGTTGGGGGCGTCGCGTGCCCGATGACATTTCGGCGGCGGTCGGCGTGGCGTTTTTGCGTTGCTTGGGATTTTTGGCGCGTTCAGCCTCCGCTGCGTCTATCATTTCGTTCAGACGCTTTCGCAACTGCGCTTCGGGGGTTTGCTTGACGTAAAGCAGTGCCGCGACGAATACGAACCACAGCAACGACGCGAAAAGCGCGATAAGTACAATCATTCAGCTCACTCCTGCCCGCTCAGGAAAAAGGATTGCGGTAAGTCGACGCCGTTCATTTGGAACTTGTCCATAAACGCCGGCATAAGCCCCATACTCTCGAAGTGCCCGACAGATTTGCCCTGCTCGTCGATACGATCCTGCACGTAGCGGAACAGATCTTGCAGGATAATCGTATCGCCCTCCATGCCCTGTACCTCCGTGATGTGCGTGATTTTCCTTGAGCCGTCGCGAATTCTGGACTGCTGAATAATCAAGTCAATCGCCGAGGAAACTTGCGTGCGCACGGCGCGGACGGGAAGTTCCATGCCCGCCATTAAAACCATAGTCTCAAGGCGGCTCAACACGTCGCGGGGCGTATTGGCGTGGGCGGTCGTCAAGGAGCCGTCGTGCCCGGTATTCATTGCCTGCAACATGTCAAGAGCCTCGCCCGCACGCACCTCGCCGACGATAATTCTGTCGGGGCGCATACGCAGGGCATTCTTAACCAGGTCGCGGATTGTTATCGCGCCGTTGCCCTCCAAGTTCGGCGGGCGGCTTTCCAGCGTCACGACGTGAATTTGTTGGAGCCTAAGCTCGGCGGCGTCCTCGATAGTGACTATCCTGTCGGTGTGCGGGATAAACGACGACAGCACGTTTAGCGTAGTGGTTTTGCCCGAACCCGTGCCGCCGCTTACCAAAATGTTCAGCCTCGCCCGAACGCACGCATTGAGGAACGTAGCCATATCGTGGCTTAACGTCCCGAAGCCTACGAGGTCATCTATCGACAACGCTTTTTTGGAAAACTTACGAATCGTGACGGCAGGACCGACCAGCGACAGCGGCGGGATTATGATATTGACGCGGGAACCGTCGGCGAGGCGGGCGTCTACCAGCGGCGAACTTTCGTCCACACGGCGTCCCAGCGGCGTCAGGATTCGCTCGATGATATTCATCAAATGTTCGTTGTCGTAAAAGTGTATGTCCGTCAGCTTGAGCTTGCCCTTCTGCTCAATGAAAATTTGCTTCGGACCGTTGACCATGACCTCGGTTATCGTTTCGTTTTGAAGGAGCGGCTCCAAAGGTCCCAATCCGAGCAATTCGTTGCTGATGTCGTCGACGAGCTGAATACGTTCGCCGCGTGTCAGCGTGTAGGCACTTTCCGCCAATTCGCGCCCGCTGTAAACGGAAATGATATTGCGAATCTGATCGCGAGCCTCTTCGCCGCGAATGAGGATTTGCTGTTCTTCGGGCGTCATTTCGTCGACTATGCGGCGGTGCACGGCAAGCTTAATTTCCTGCATGGTGTCGCTTTTGGAGCTTATCGAATGTTTGCCCGCGAACGCCGACGCCTCCACGGGAGCTTCGCGTTCCTGTTGCATTTGCCGTTCCGTATAGACTTCGTGCGGCGCGTGAATGTGTTCGTGCTGTATGTGTTGATGCGGATGTTGTTGCAATGGCACCGGTTGAGCGTCGCCGGGCTTGGGCAAGCGCACGCGTTCGGCGGGTTTATTGTCTTTCTTGCCGCCCAGCCGCTCCAGCAATGACAATGATCTCGGCATATCGTTCACCCTTACGAACTGTAATCCAGTTTTTCAAGCTTCATGGTGTACCTTATCGCGAATTCTTCGGGAGGAAAGCCCGTCTTGTACAAAATCAACGGCAAATCCCTGTTATCGCGCTCGAACTTAACGACGACCACAACGTCTATCGGCTTGGTTGTATCGTCGACTTCCTCCGTCGTACCTTCGTCCGTCGTTATGGTCTTTTTCGCGTAGCCGTAACTGACTTGGCGCGTCACGTTATAGAAACGGGCGAACTTGGAATTGGCGGCGGTGTTGTAATCGTCGATGAGCTCGGCGCGGTCGGTCTCGTTGGTCGTGACAGCTATGCGGCGGGCTACGGCGCGGGCGTCGTTGCTGAAGTTCAGATAATCCAGAAAGATAACCGCCCCGTAAATCAGCCCGAACACCATTAAAAACATCAGCGGCATCATAAACGCGAATTCTACCAAAGCTTGTCCGTGTTGCCTTTTCATACGCCTCACCCCTTTTGCAGTTAGAATTTAGGATTTAGGAATTAGGAATTGGGATTTAGGAATTGGGAATTAGCCGCGTACTTTAGAGCCGTCATGGATGACGGCTCGCCGCGACTTGAAACCGTGACGGTTTCATAGCGGCACAGGCGGTATCGGGTAGCGCAGACGTCCGAACATCAAACGGTATCCGCACCACGCGCAGTGGCGACTTTTCTTTGCTACTTTCTTTTGGTCGCTCAAAAGAAAGTAGTTTACAACGATAAAAATCAGAATTAGCCGAATCAGCGCGACGAGCCGCCGACACAACAGCGGTTCCGCGAGTCCACGCTTTGGCAAAGGGGGGACGAATCGCCCCTCGGCTACTATTCCACATGCCTAAGCAATTTCCCGCTTGCGGCTAAAAAAAATCGCTCCCAAATTTTATTCGGAAGCTTATAAAATTTCTCTTAAGCCAATCGTTGTCTGTCGATTTAAGATTCTCCGCCGCGATTAAGTATCAGGTGGCATTTTGAGTTGTTCCTTTAGCTGAGGTATCGGTCGCCGCATTTGCCGCCTCCTCCACGGCACTGCTGGCTTTGTCGAAAGCTCCGCCAATAACAGTACCGAGTTTGCCGTTGAGCACGAAGATGGCGATAGCCGCGACGAACGCAATGATGAGCGCGTATTCGACCATGCCCTGACCTTTTTCCTGCTTCTTGAGTTTAGCGACCAGCTTGTTGATGTACTGCATCATAGTTATCTCCTCCATCCTTGAATAGGATTGTGTTCTTATTGCTTCGACCTGTCACGCCGTCGCTCCTTAAAGCCTGTGCGTATTCTAGCCGATTTTCCTACAAAAAATGCAATAGGCTAAGGCAATTCTTAGAAAACTTTTTTGAAAACTACCTGAAAGTCTAAATCACCTGCCGAAGTTCAGACCTCGATGTCGACGATTTTTTGAATGACGATGAAGCCGAAAATCTCCATGATAATCGCGAAGGCAAGCGCGAATCGCCCCGCCTCCTCCGATATGAACAGCTCCATTTGCTCGCGGTTGAAAACTAAGCAGAAACCCGCCACGAAGAACGGCAACAACATCAGCGTCCAGGCGGAGAAACGCCCCTGCGCGGTCAGCGTGTGAATTTCGCGCTTCATGCGGATTCGTTCGTTAATGGTGTCGCTTATCGTGTCGAGAACTTGAGCGAGGTTGCCGCCGACTTCGCGCTGAATCAGCACCGCCGTAACCACCAAGTCGAAGTCCGAGGAGCCGACGCGTTTATTCATTTGCTCCAAAGCCGCCTCCATAGTCACGCCCATTGCAATATCTGTCGACACGCGCTCGAATTCGGTACTGATAGGCGGCTCCATTTCCCGCGACACCACGTCCATAGCCTGTTGGAAGCTGTAACCTGCGCGGAGGGCATTGGCGACGGTCGTCAAGCAATCGCCGAGTTGTTCCGTAAAAGCTTGGCGTCGACGCCCGACGCGTATCGTTACGTAAATCCACAAGCCGGCGGGAATCATAGCCGCGACAATCGGGATAATGGCGACGTTCAGCGTTATGACGTAAATAGCGACGGAACCGAGAGCGGCGGCGATTAGCACCAAAATTATAAACTCCGAGCCGAAAAGCGGTATGCCCGCCTGCCGAAGCTTGAAGTCCAAACTTTTGGCGAAGTTGAATCGCTCCAACGGCTTAGCCGCACGCTTGATAAATTTATAAACGCGGTGCAGAAAGTCGGTCGTCTTTTTGAATCGTTCCGAGTCTTCGCCCAAGTGTCGGCGCAGGCGGTGCAGTATGTCCAAACTCTGCTTTTGCCGCACGAACAGTGCCGTAAACAGCACGAACAGGAACGTAAAAACCGCGCACAACAACGCCACGAGCACCAACATTGCCCTACGCCCCCGCCTCGATGATTTTGTCCGCCATGCCGCTAATCGTCTTCATTAGGAGCGTATCCATAGGCAAGCCCTTTGCAAGGCGACCGCTGTTTGCGACGGAAATCATGCGATATTCGTTGGGAATCATCACGTCGACGGGGAAACCGAGGCTGTCGGCGATTTTTTGACGATTCTCCTCGGTGAAGGGATTAACACGCGTGAAAACAGTATGAACTTTGCGGCGACCATCGTCCTGCGAGGCGAACATCTCCATAGTCTTTTTGGCGTGCTTAATCTCAAAGCCGCTGTTAATCATGGTGGTTACAAAAACAACGTCGGAAATGCGGCAGACGTTCAAGGCAAGCGGATTGAAGCCGGCGGGCAAATCGACAAGCACGTAGCGGAAAATGCTCTCCGCCATCTTGACGACCTCAACCAGACTGTCGGGCGCGACCAGCTCGGCATATTCGGGGCGTTCGGGACTGCTAAGGAGCGCGACGCCGTCTTTAATCGGGAAGAAATACGGCGCGAAAGTCACGGGGGTAAGGAGCTTAATATCCTGCGTGGCGTCGACAACGGTGCGTTGCGGTACCACGTCAAAGAAAATCGGCAAGTCGCCGAATTGCAAATCGGCATCAATGAGCGCGACGCGTTCGCCGGTTTTATCGGCTATCAGCAAGGCAAGAATCGCCGCCAAAGTCGTCCGCCCCGCACGTCCCTTAGGGCTGAAGAATGAAATCAATCTGGCGGGCTTGCGTTGACCGCGCACGGAGTAAAGCTGGAGGTGTTCGATAACGTCTTTGGCGGTGAACGGCTTCAAGATACAACCCGTCGCGCCGCCCTCCATTGCGTCCTGCACGATAAACGGATCCCATTGATTCAGCGTGCCCAAAATATAAGCACCGGGAAATTTCTCAACGAAGTCGGGAACCATATCAAGGACTTCGTCGTCTTCGACGTTAAGCAGAAACAAATCCGGGTGGAACATGCCCGAAGGGTTAATCGCGGCGTTCGCGCTCTTGTAGGTCGCCGTAACTTCAAAGTCGGGCGAACGACGGAGCTTGGCGATCATATCGCTCAAAACGTCGGGATTGTTTTCGATAACGATAACACGGTAAGCCAAAATTCAAACCCCCTTCCACTCAAAAGCCGAAGAATTTCCCGACCTTGCTTAATAAACCGCCGCCCGTGCCAACGTTGACATCGGAGTTCGCGGGGCGATTTATGTAGCGCGACACGAGATTATTGAAACTCTCCGTCAAACGCGAATCGGGCGCGGCGAACATGAGCGGCATCCCCGTATTGATTGACTTGTTGACGGACGGATAATCGTTTGGCAGGCGGTGATAAAACGGCTCGCCCAAAAGCCTTTCCACGTCGCGGCTTTCAATCAGCTTCTGCGAATCGGAGCGGTTTTCCACGAGGCGAATCTTGCTTTCCTCATATTCAAAGCGGAGCAGCGTATCGTAGCCGATTTTGTAATTCTTGAGCGCGGGCAGAAAGTCGATAACGCCGACATAATTTATAACCGTGCTGAGGTCGAGAATCGCCAAATTCAACGCGCTGAACATGGAATTTAAATCGATTATCACGTAGTCGAAATAATTCAGCTGATTGATAATGTCGGTGACGAGCTGAATGTCGGTCTGATAGGCGTCGTAGATTTGATTGGGCGCGGGCAGAATCGCGAAGTTCAAGCCGCCGTAGGAGTAATAGACGAGAAAATCTCTGATGTGGAAGGTGTCGGGGTGGTCGAGCATGGCGCGTTGAGCACCCGCAACGGTATTGGCGGAGGTCAACTTGAGGTAGTTAAGCACGTCGCCGAATTGCAAATCCAGGTCGGCAAGGCAAACCTTATAACCTTCACGCGCAAAGCCCGCCGCCAGGTTAATCGCAACGATAGTTTTGCCGATACCGGGCGTCGTGCTGAATACGCTGATAACTATACTGCTTCGTTCGATTGAGTTTTGTGTTGCAACTGCCATGCGTATGCCTCCGTTCTTAAATTATTCGTCAAAAGGCGCGGAAGTCTCGGTGCCGTCGGGCGAAATTTCTACAACGTCGTCCTCTTGAGCCTTGCGCTTGGATTTTTTATCGGATTTGTCAGCGTCCTTTTTGTGGCGCGAAGGCGGCAAAATGTTATCGGACTCCTCTTTTTCCTCGTCGACGACCTCAGGCTCCTCGTAAGGCTTGGTTAAGTCAAAGTTTTCCATTGAGCGGCGGTATTCGTATTCCTGCATGTACCATTCGCGCATGGGCTTGGACATGGGCGTTTGAGAAACTTCGTCCGCGCCGACCAAATACGGCGTCACGATGATTATCAGCTCGCGCTTATCTCTGGATTTGGACGTATGCTTAAAGAATTCGCCGATAATCGGAATGTCGCCAAGGAGCGGGATTTTCTGGACAGTCTTTGTTTCGGAAGAATCCATAAGCCCGCCGATAACGATTGGTGAACCCGAACTTAAATTGATGACGGAATCTGCGCGGCGGGTGGAGATAATCGGCTGCCCGTTGACGGCTTGTCCGCTGATATTGCTTACCTCGGCGTGAATCATGGAGTTGATACGATTCTGCGCGTCGACGACGGGCTTAAACTGCAGGATAATGCCGTAGTCCTCGAATTGGGTATTGCTTGCGCCGTTTGAGTTTGTGGTGGTGTAGGGGATTTTGCCGCCGATTTGGATAGTCGCCTGTTCGCCGCTAAGCGTCATGACGCTGGGGCGCGACAAAACTTTAGCCTTGCCCGACGTGACCAAAAGATTCAACGTGGCATTGACGGGCGCGAAGTGTTGAGTTATCCACTTGAGCGGGTTATTGCTGAACTGAACCATATCGTTCCAGCTCGAAGTGATAATCCGCCCGAACGTCTGATTTATGCTGAAATTGTCATTGCCGCTCCTGCTGAAGTTGTTGCTGTTGCTGGCGTCGGCTCCGTAGGTGTTGCTGTAGCCCGTGCCGTAAGTATTGCTGTAGCCCGTGCCGTAAGTATTGCTGTAACCCGTGCCGTAAGTATTGCTGTAACCCGTGCCGTAGGTGTTGTTGTTGCCGTTGGTGTAGGCATTGCTCGTATCGTTGGCAGAAGAGCTGTTGCGCCCGCTTGAGGCGGTGTGGCTTGAACTGTTCGAGCTGCTGTCGGAGCCGGTGTCGCTTGAGTCGGCAGTGGAGGAGGAACTCGATCTTGAAGTATTATTGCTGAAGGAGGTGCTATTGCCCCCGCTTGTGGAATTTGAATTGCTTCCGCTGTAAGAATTGGAGGCATTGCCGCTGTAAGAATTGGTGTTGCTTCCGCTGAAAGAATTCGTATTGCTCCCGCTGTAAGAGTTTGAATTGGAGCCGCTGTAGGTATTGGAGCCGCCGGCGTTATAGGAGCTTGAGTTTGAGCCGTCGGAGGAACTGCTTCTGTTGGCGGAATAGCTGTCGCTTATGGTTGTGTGCGCGTGATTGGTATAATCCTCGCCGAAGCTGAAAATGCCGCCGCTCCCCGACGTGCCGTATTGAAGTCCGAGGTCTTTGGCGTTATCGGAATTGATTTCGATAATCTGAGCCTCAAGGCGGATTTGCGTGGGGTTGCGGATTTGGAGGAGGTCGATAATCGTGCCGCTTGATTGAGATTTGCTTGCCTCCAAGTCGTCGGAGCTGCTTGAGGTTGATTCTTGCGTTTCGAGGGTCATATCGTAACCGCTGCCAACCAAAAGACTGCTGTCAGTGCCGCCGTCGACATAGAGCCGCACCGTTTGCAGGGCGTAGTTGCGTTCGTATTGATTTTCAACCGTGCCGGTAAGCAGAATCTTTTTGCCGACCATTTTGACGTGAACGTCGGGCAAATTGATAGCCTGTTCGATAAGCATGGCTTGCCCCGGGTCTTCCTCCGAAACGACGATTGTATATTCGTGGCGCATACCGTCGAGCGTCCAGACGAACAGCGCGGTGGAGCCGGGGCTGTCTTTGGTGACGATAAGGAATTCGCTTGCCGAGCCGGGCAACTGGATAACGGTCGCAATGCCGGGGTTGCCGACGGCTATTCGCTTAATCGTCTGTTGCATGTCCATATAGTGGGACGTTTTGCGGTTAATGTTAAGCGTTTCGGGCGCGGCATAAACTGTCTGCGATATGCAAGCGCAAGCCGCCGCCGTTAAAAAAAATTTTTTTAAGAATGAATGGCTCATGATGATCATTCCCATAAGTTAATTGCCGCCGGGCGGTCTGATAACGTTGGAGCCGACGAACGGTGCGCCCGCCAGCGGTTGACTTGCTCTCGGCATACTTTCCGACCGCGAAGGTATCACGGGCAACGGAACATCGGCTCCGCCCGCCGGGACGTTCGGCATTACGACTTGCGGCTCCTCGTCCGCCTCTTGAACTATCTCGTCGCCTTGGATAATTTCAATCTTCGGGACGGGCGGCGTCAAGGTCGGCGCGGGCAAGACGGGCAGCGGCGTATCGGGTATGACGGTCGCGGGTTCTTGATAAACCGGCTCGCGATAAACGGGTTCGGGTTCCTGCTTGGGCGGCGGCGCGGTTATCGATTCGATTGTGTATTCCATTTCGCCGACGTAAGCACTTTGCGGATCGGCGGGGCGCAACGACATATAAATTTCGCCGATTTTGGTCGCGGAGATGAGCTTAAGAATTTCGGCGGGACGCAGGGCGAACGTCGCGATAGTGGGGTTGCTGATAGCCTGTCCGCCTCCGTTCGTGTCAATCATGTTGTTGCCCATGTCCTGGTTAATGCTAAGCAGAAGGACGTTTTGCAGGAGGATATTGCTCGTCGCGGCGTAGTCGCCTTTTTCGGTGAGGATTAAGTCAACGAAGTCGCCCGGCTTGGCGAAACCCGCAACACCCGTGATGTCGTTAATGCTGATTGAAACGGCTCGGCATTCGGGCGGTATCGTACCGATAAAGCCCTCCGCGCTCTTATCGGTGAAGACCTTTTGAATCGTGAGTATGTCGCCCGCGAAGATTGAGACTTTGATTTGAACGTTTAGCACGTCGTCGAAGTTGGTTATCGCGCCTTCGGGCACCATGTCTGAGGGAAACTCCTTCATTTGGAGCATGGTATCTTGAATGCGCGTGCGCGGCGGGATGTTCACTTTGGCGACGACCACCGCGATTTTCTCGACGGGTTTCTCCTCCTCTGCTTTTTCGATTACCTCTTCATTGACCAAAAAGCTCATGCCTATATAAATCGTCACGAACATGAGCATTGCCGCCAAGCCCGCCAACCCCAATAACTGACGAGGTCGCAAGTCGTTAAGCTTATTTATTATTTTCTGGAACATGCGCAACCTCCTCACCGCTTTAAGCCGCTGTTTTGGTTTGTGATATTCTAATCGCTGTAAAGCTTTTGTCAAGATTATTGCCGCTTAAGTTAACATTAAAAAATCGGTGACGATGACTCGAAAATTCTACGGCGCATTATACGCCGCCCTTATGATTTTCCTATGACGAACGCAAAAAAAAATTCCCGAAATATAGGGCGCGATTCAGCTTACGCCGCCGAGCCGAGAATCCTTAACGACCTGTGTTTTGGACAAATGCTTTTCGTCGAGCAAGTAATCAAGGTATTCGCCGAGCATGCATTTGCGGAAATTATCGGCGTTTCGTGATATTGAAGCGCATGAGGTTGACGGGCTTGCCCTACGGCTTGTTGCAACAAGGCACGTTCCGCTTGCTCGCGCAGATATTTTTCTTCGCCGAGGACGAAGCGGAGACGATAGTCGTTGAGGAATTTATACGCGGAGAAATTTTATCGGATTGGCTCAAGCAACCGAGGTATAAAGCCGTCGAATTTGATATTGCAAGGAGGATTGATTCGGCTGATAGAGTTCGACGCGGCGCGGCTGTTCAAAGCGCACGACGTTTCCAATCGGTCGACGAAATTAAAACTGCTTTGCGGCTTGAGCAATTTTCGTATTGGGGCAAAATCTTCGCGGCGATATTTTTCACGATAAAAATTTTGATGTCATTCCACCGCATAAGCAACGACACGAAAAATCTGCCGTTTCGAAGAAAGCAGGACGTCCGTCCCTTAATCCTCGCACTGTTCTTAATGGGATTTTGAGGATACTAAAGAGCGGAGCACGTTGGCGTGATTTTGACCGGCGGACAAATCCATGACAGTGAATCGGCTCTTGCTCTTTAAGTGTCTGTTGCTTGGTTCCACAGATTTTGCTTTTCGTCGTCCGTCAAGCCTTCACGACCGCCGCCGAGTGCCATAAACAAGCCCGTCAAGGTCGCTGTAATTTTCCGTCGCCGTAGCCGAAACGTCATCCGCTATCGTTGAAAGCCCCGCGTTGGTTACGTCCGCAACGTCCGTAAACTTCGGAGCCAAACCGCTCAAGTCAATGTAATTCGTGTCGGCTTTCCTTATGACGTTCTCTTTCAGCGGGCGCAATTCTTGATTCGTCGAATCGGCAACCGTTTTGAACTCCGGTATCAGAAAGTCGAGGTCGCTGTAATTTTCCGAAGCCTTGTCCGCAATGCCTTCGTCGTAAGTCGTCAAAGCCGAATCAAGCTCAGCGTTTGCCGATAAGTATTCGCTCGGTATCAACGCCAATCGCTTTTCTGCTTTCTGCAGACAGCCGCCGCAGTCGCGCCCTGCTTGCAACGCCGCGCTTATGAAGCCGCTTTCCCGTTCCTTCAAGTCTTGATACAGCTCGACGGGGACGCCGTTAAGCCACGCCATTAAGCCGTTTTCGCCGCTCAAATACAGCGTGTCATAATCTGTGATTTCCTCTAAATAATTTTGATTTGCCTTTGAAATTTCCCGCGACACGTCAGACACGGCAGGTGCCGCATTTTTTTCCATATCCGCTATGCCGTGCGCCAAGCCCGCAATGCCCGCCGCGATTTTTGCGTCCGCATCCAGAAATAAATCATCATAATGCACGGGGATTGAGCCGCCCGATTGATTCAGCAAATTCAATGCGTCCGCGCTTAATAATTCTGCCGCCGGCATCAGCGAACTCGCAGAGTAATTGTATTCAAGCTCCTGCAAGCCCAGTTCCCATTTTGTCGGCTCGTAGGTCTGCGTTATCGTCGTGCCGCCCTTGCCGCCCCCGAATCGCTGTAAGTCAAAGCAAAAGCCCATTTCGCCCCCTCCTAAATTTCCCACGTCACCATGTAGCCGATATTGCCGTTTTTCAATCTGAAGCGCGGAGAGCACGTTGCCGCCTTGCCCGTATCTTTGAAGCGGCAATGGTAGCGTTTCAAGCCGTCCGCCAAGTCCTCCACGCGTTCAATTTCCGCGTTGAAAAATTTTATATACGGCTCAATTTCGCGTATGCACCACGTGCCCAAGTGTCGCAAGTCGTGTTCAATTGCCAAAACCTCGCCGACTTGTTTCCAAAATTTGGCGTCTCCGCACAGTTGGTGAATTATTATCATGTCGTGCGCCGCCGCGAATTCCGCAAAGCCTCTGTCGGGGAACCATATCAATCGGCAACGCGGCTCGGCATTGAACTTGACGCCCGTCTTTTTTTCATATAGTGCAATCCATTCTTCCAGCGTCTTTTTATCCGCCATCGTTCACACCTCCGCGCCCAAAAATCTGTATCGCTTGCCGCCGCTCGTCACTATCAGACACGGTATATCGCCCTGTTGCTCCAGTGAAAAAGTCAGTTCCGACGGCTCCGTTTCCTCATCAAAAAGTTTCGATATTTCCGTTACGTTCGCGCATTCCAAAGGCGGCGGCTCAGGTTGCCACGGATAATTTCTCATCTCTCTTGCCTCCTTAAAAAATCGTGTCGAATAATTTCGCGCCCCATTTGCCGGCGGGACTGTTCGCAAGCGCGTTGACCGCCTTGACCGCCGGGGCTCCGAATCTTGAGGCGGCGAACATTGCCACAGGATATGCCGTCATGCCCGCGACGCCGCTCGGCGTTGAGCCCGTGCCCGCTCGCAAGAGCCCGTTTTGCGTCATTTGGTTTACCAAATAGCCGCCCGCCGCTGTACCGACTGCTCCTATCGGCAAGAGATATTTAACCGCCGCCCGTTGTGCCTCGGCAGGTATCATTGCTTGCCCGCCGTACGTCGAAAAGCTTTGATATTGCGGGTTTCGATACGGTGTTGCATTCGGCGCAAAAAAATTGCCGAGCAAGTTTTGCACGGCTTCCGCATTGTAATTCACATATGGCGTCGGATTATAAAATCGCGACCGTTGTTGTTCTATCGGCGTCATTTAATCATCTCCTTAAACCTCGGCAACATCCATAACGATTGAGTGAATCGTGACGCCGCCGCCTTGACCGTGTCCGCTTACGTCCAGATATTTGCCGCGATAAACGTTGCGGCTCTCCAATATGACGGTGTCTTGCGGCAAGCTCGTCGCGTTCAAACTGATTTGCCTCGGTGCCGGCAATTTAACTCGTCCGCAAGTGAAATGTCCGCAGTAACCTTCGGGCTCCGACGGCGTTATCGTCACTTGCGACCGCTTAAGCAAAAAATTATGGTGACTTACGAGCCGTTGCGTCATGAATCGCCAATTCAAATATTCGCCGTTATCCTTGCCCGTATTCGCGTCCAATTTTGAAATTCTGTCGGGCGCGACGATATAAACCTCCTCGCCCGCGCTGAACACGTCAGATATTGCAGAGTTGAATTGCCGCTTGTACCACGACTTTAACAGCGTGTCGAAAATTAAAACTGTGCCCTCGCGCCCCAAACACCACACTTGCGATAACGGCGCGACGTACTTCACGACCGCATTTTTCGGGAGCTTGCGGACTTCGCGCTTGACCAACGCCGCAATATCCTCAGGCTTGACGTTCCCGTAATAAGCATTCTGAATCAAATGCGCCGTTTCCGTGCCCAGAATAAATACGTCATCGCCGACCGCGCAACTGCTAAGCCGACCGTTACATTCGACGTTCGTCGCAACCTCAACTATACTCCAGCGCGGATATTCCTCGACCAGCCGATAACAATTTCCAGTCGTCTTAAAGAGCAAGATGTTATTCGACAAAGACGCCGCGCATATTATTTTCTGCCCGTCCTTGTAACCCGCCTCTGCGAATTTGGATGCGCTCTCCACGTTTGAATCCTCGCGCCAATCGGTTTCGTCACCGACCGCGCTGTAGCGGAGTATTGAGCCGCCGATCACGACTACGCGCCCCGCTCGAATAAACACGTCCTCTGCCGGCGGAGAATTTATCTGCAAGAGGTGCGCCCCGTTAAAGTATTGCAACTGCCCGCCGCTCGCGATTAGGACGCCGCTCTCCCACGCCGCATATTTCGGATAAAGCTCGCCCGTCAGCTTGCCCAAAGAATTTCCGCCAAGGTGCCCGTCGAAGTCCGCCAAATAAATTTCCCTGTTTGTCTTGACGACCAGAATCACGCCGTTTATCGAATCATGAATCGCCGCGTACACGTCGGGCGTCCGCAATATGTCAATCGTGCCCGTTGCCGTCCTAAGTTTCGCGCTCGTGTGGTCGACTTCCATGTTCAAAACGTCCGCCAACTAATTTTCGCCGATGTCCTCCGCGCTCTGCGAAGTGTTCAAGCCGCCCGTGAAATCAGCTCGGATTATCGCTCGTTGAGCCTCGCCGTGTTTGCTTGCAAGTTTCATCACCAATACCCCCGCAAGACTGCGCCGAACGGCGGCGGTGCCAACAGGCTCGCGATTTGCTGATGAATATTCGCTATCAGCTGTTGCTCCTGCGTCATGTCGAATTCCTCCGTCAGCGACAACCGCCATATCGCGTATTCCAACAAAAAGTCGTCGAATTCGTTCAGCAACGGCGTTTCGTCTTCCAAAGCCATTTCCGCCAAATCCTCAACCAATCGCACCGTCAATGCCGTTTCCACTCGCGGCGGCGGATATATTTTCAAGCTCTGCAAGCCCGTCCGATAAAAATATTTCGGGCGTCCCGTCAAGGGCTTTTCGCGAACGTGTTGCAGATTCGTCTCCAAGAGTTTGAATTTGCCCGCCGTCACGTCAAGTATCATCAGCGGGCGGCTCGGCAGTTGAATTTCGTCTTCGCCTGCCGCAAGTTCAAACGTCCGCGCCGTCATTAAAATTTCGGGCTGTATGTCCGCTATCGTTCGGCGGAGCACGCGCAAGCCTGCATTCAGCGCGTTCAATATTTCCGCGTCCGTGTAGTTGATTCGCTGTTCCTCGTCGTGTACCGCCGTCCTGATTCGCCTTATCGCCTCGCGTATCGGTATCATTTCAGCCGACCCTCAACTTCTCATTTTTATAGCGAATGTCGTCCGTGTCTTCGATAAGCCACAGCGCATTTCGTTCTATCGCGTTTATCGTCTCAAAAAGCCTGAGTACTTCGTTCGGATAATCACGCCAATGCGTGCCCTGCGTGAATATCAGTTCCAAATCCGCCCGCGTACCGTTGCAAATTTCAAATATCGTTTTGGCGTTCACGATTATCCTTTCCAAACCGCTCGCCAATGTTTCCGAATACGCCATGAATATTCCTCCTTAAATTGCGGGCATCATGCCGCGCATTAAACTTTCCGCAGCCGCCTGCGTCAAGGCTCTGCCGCGTTGCGGTTGAGTTTGTCGGGCGGGAACGGGCGGCTCGTCAACGTCCAGTGGCATTTCGGCTTGCGCTTGAGCCTCGGCTTGTTGCTCGGCGGCTTCCTGCGGGAACGTCGCCGCTATCCAATTCGCCAACACCCGCTCCACGACGCCCGAATCAATGTAGCCCGCCTTTGCCGCCATTGCCAACTGTATCGGCGGCGGTGCGTCGCGGAAATTTATCACCTGCCGCGAATCTTGATTCTTTATCTCCTCAAGGTGCAATTTCATTTGCATTTCGGATTGAGCGGCTTTGGCTTGCGATTCCTGCCGCTCCTGCCAACGTTGCTTGATTTCCTCTTTGTGCGGCACGTCCGACAGGTCTAAAATTATGTCGAATACCAAATCGCCCGGCACACCCAAACGGCTCACCGCGTCAACCAACGTGAACATTTGCGCTTGCCGCTGGGTCGTCGACGCCTCCACGTCCGCTATCACAATATCAAACTCGCCCTGCGAAAGGTCGTTGAGCGTGTGCACTATCACGCCGGCTATCGGGTCTTGCTCTGCCACTTGCTGATTCACCGTGATGAATTTCTGCCCGTTCGCGCCTTCCACGCGATAAACTTTCTCCGCCGTGTAGAATTGCGGAATTACGCCCGCATGTCCGCGTCGTCCCCAAAGCAGATTCGCGACTTTTTTCTTCGCCGTCCGCAGATTATCAAATATCACCGCCAAATGGGTAATTGATTGACGTTGCTTAAGCTCAATCGCACGTCCGCTTGAGCCGCTCGGTATGTCGACGCCCATTAACGCCTCGTTTATCCCGCTGATTGCCGTCAAATCTGCCGTCGCTTGAGTCTCCGCTTGCGCCACGCCCGCAGGGTATTGCCCTATCGGTCGCTCCAAAATTTTTCCTTGCGATAAAACCATCGGGCGCACTTTCTGAAAATGCCCCGGTATCGAGCCGTATCGCTCAAACTCCGCGAATTGCTTTTCCGTCATGGCGTCGTCCTCTATGAACCCTCCGCCGTTCCCAATTTTGTTCAGTATGTCAAGCTGTTGAATACGTCGCTTGTTTATCTCCCGTTGCGGATTCTTCAAGTCGCGAACAAAGCCCGCAGGTATCTCGTCGCCGCCGATACCGTAGTAGTAGCACGTCAGCGGCACCAACGGAAATTCCCCGTGTTGATACGGCGATTCCATATCCTCCAGTAACACGTTGTCGAAGAATACGCAAACTTTCACGACCGGCAAATTCGTTACCTTCGGCGCAACTATCAGCCCCTGCAAAAATAATTCGGGCGTCACTGCCTCGGCGGGAATTTCTTCGCCCGTCGCCAATACGAACGTCGTTTTGGTTTCGCGCTTTTTATACCAACACTCGACAAGCCTAACCTTTTGCAACTCACGCTTGTACCAGAGCAATTCATCACGACGTGACGCATTCTCCCGCTCGGCGGCGTCGTAGATAGCAAACTGCGCCGCTATCGCCTCGGCGTGTTCGGGGTAGACTTCGCTCAATTCGTCTTTATCAACCCACTTGGCGCGGAAAATATATTTCGAGTCGCTGAAGTCGGCTTTATGCGCTTCGGGGTCGGCGTAGATTGAAAACGGGTCTTCGCGTCGAACATAAGCCTCGCCGTCGGAGCCGTCCTCGTTCAGTTCGTAGCCCACGAAAAACCAGCCCAGCCCGCCGATTGCCGCGTCCATAAATGCCGCCGATTCATGCGTCGTGTAGTCACAGCGGTCGAGGATATATTTCGTCAAACCTTTGCGCACTTGGCATATCTCAACGTCGTCCTCTGTTCGTGCCTTAAATTCAATATCGAAGCGATTGATTCTTTGGTAGCCGCTAAGCAAATTCATCAGCGGGCGGATTCGATTTATCGTTATGGCGGGGCGGCGCATTTCCTTGAAGCGCATCAATTCAGCCCGCGTCCATTGCCGCCCTTCCACGAAGTCATAATCCTCACGAGCCGCGTCTTGCCAACGTCGCGCCGCATCGACCGCGTCCCTAAACCACCGCCGATATTGCCCGATTCCCTCTCGTTCAAAAAATTTCTCAAGCTCCAATGCCGTCACCTCAACAAAAAAACACTCGCCTAAGCAAGTGCCGTAAGTTTTTTTACTTTAAACGTCAAGATATTTTAGCAGTTGTATCAGAGAATGATTCTTTAATTTGTATTGCTCCTCGCCCTCCGGAGAACGTTGTCCGAACTGTACAAAGCCATTTTTCTCATAAAATTTTACTAATGCAGGAACGTCTTCACATTCGAGATAAACGACACGCCCGCCGAATATCCTTTGCCCGTCCGCAACGGTATCACAAGCGATTTTTAGGAGCTCGTCTCCGGTTATAAGCTCGTTATAACTGTTGGTAAAATTTTTTCCGAGTTGCCCGATTAAAGGAGCCGTAAGCAAATATTTATCGATTTCTTTGTCAAACATCACAAATTTTCTTAGCCGCTGTCTGAGCTTACTGCTTAAATTCTTCAGTTTAATGTGAGTATATTTTTGTGCCAAAGCGAAATAGCCCACATTAACCCATTCGTTTCTATAAGATGCCAAAATAAGCCATACGGACGCCAAACGTTGAAGGGAAAATGTTATTGCTTTATTGCGGATAAAATCTTCGACATCAGCATTTGGCGGGCACGAAAAATTTTCAAGGGCTTTCTTAACTAAAGTCTCGTCTGTGTCTTTCAGAACGTCGAGCAGGTTGATTTTTTGAAACCCTTCCATAAGTCAACTCCACTTGATTTTGGCAAAAAAATCCTTAGCCTGCTCGCGTTTAACTTCGTGCACGGAACGGCTCATCTTAACTTCTTCGCCGCGATGCTTTTCGGCTTGTTCCAAAGCTCTAACCAAACGTTGAGCTTGCTTTGCCGTGGTTATGTTAATGTTTTTAAGAAAACTCGACGTTGCCATAGCTGACACTCCCTCTGAAAATCCAAATATCATAAATTATTTAAGGGTAATTTAGCATTAGGCAAAACGTCCGTCAACATTTTAATCAAAAAGTAATATGACACATTCAATACGTCCAAGCCGAGGGTAATGTTTCTTCGCGCCAAGAATCGCGACGTTTGGGCGTCTTCTTCGTCGGAGCAAACGGGCGCGATAAACAGGCGTAAACAATCGCGTCGACCGCGTGGTCTTCGGCGTCGGTGTCGTAGGTTTCGGGGTTGTGCTTATCGTGCGCCAACATCGGTATCGTCCGCGCCACATGCAAGCACGTCGTGAAAAATTTTATCGCCGGTACATACTCGCCCGCCGAATTTTTGTTGCCGATTAACCGTTGTTTGAAAGCGTTGGAACCCTCGGCGCGCCCCTTTGCACTCTTGCCGAACGTCGGCAACTTAGCCGCGTACAGCTGATTGTTTATTTCCTCCGCCACGCAAGGCACGCCCGTCTTTGCCCAACACGCCGAATCCAAGACGCCGTAGCTGATATTTTCCTCGCGGCGTTCCAACTTGGCAATTTTCTCGCCGACTTGAGCCGCCGTCTCGCCCGTGCCCTGATTAGCTTTGCCGCCCCAGCCGTACAGCTCGCGATAGCAAAATAAATTCCCGTCATAATCGACCGCGAACCATAAGCAACAATACGGCTTGGCGCAACCCCAATCCATTGCGCGGAACTTTATCCAATCCGTCGGTATCGCGAACGGCGCAACCAAATGTTTACGCTCGTCCCATTCGCGAAAGAATTGCCCGCTCGCCACGCCCCATTGTCCAAGAGCCGCCACTTTATAGCGTTGCGGGTTGCTTAACCTCATTTCCTCGAATAACGCCTTGTCCGCCGCCGATAAGAATTCGTTGCACTCGTAGGTTGTCGTCATCGCCAATACGTCCGCGCTCGGCTTGTCGAAGAATCGCGCTTTGAGCCAACTGGAGCTGTCCCACGGATTGAAACTTATCGACCATTGGATAAAGTAACCGTCGGGCATTTGTCCGCGTAACGATTCGTCTATCAGCTGAAAATCGTCCTCCGTGACTTCAAACGCTTCCTCCAGCCAGCCCCAACATAAAAAGCCCTTGTCCACCGTGATTGAAGTCAGCTTAAAGGCGTCGTCCAAGCCGCGAAAAATTATGCGTTGTCCCGTCGGCAAATATTCAAGTTCCAAAGGGCTTACGCGGGCTTTCCAATATTCCGACACGCCCAGCCGATTTATCGCCCAGCGTAATTGCGCAAAGCATGAATTCTTCAGCGACTTTTCCGTTTTCCGAATCACCAACGTGTTCGCCGACGGATATTCCATCATGCGGCAGATTATGTTCAATGCGATTGTCGTTGACTTCTTCGACGCACGAGAGCCTTTGACCACGCGGTAACGTTTCTTGCAATTCCAAAAGCGACCGTAACCTTTGCCAACCACGTCGGGCAAATACAGTTCAGTCTTCAAGTTGCTCACCGCCCGATATGACTACCGGCGTTGCTTTGAAACTGATTTGCGTCACGTATGCGCCCTGCACTTTCAGCAAAAGGTGTATCGCTTTGATTCGATTTGCGTCGTCCGCCTCCGAATTCCGCGCTATCGCCGTTAAAATTTCTTGGCATTCAACCACGCCCGCAATTTTTTCGCGTTTGACTTCCGCCGCCAATTCTGCCAGCCGCGCTTGTATCTCAGGCTTCTTGAGCAAATTCGACGCCAAGGTTTGGCACGAGGTCTTTTTCTTTTGGTAGCCCGCTCGCAAGTATGCCTCTGTCGCATTTCCGCATGACGCATATTCCAAACAAAATTTCTCTTGTCGCGGCGTCAACATTTTTCTCACCGCCTTTCCATTATGCCAAGTTTATCAGAAATTCCCGCCCGTTATCGCCGTCATAAGCTCAAACTTTTATCAAGCCGAGTTGCACCGCCTGCAATGCCGCGTACATCCTTACGAAGTCCAATAATCGGCGTCGTGTTGAGTTTGAGATTTGGAGTTCCCGACACGTCTTGCGCCAATCTTCGCGGGCGTAGCGGCGGCGTGCTGCCTCAAAGCGGCAATCCGCTTGCTTTCGCGCCCAAGCCCATGTTTTGTCGACCACCGTCAGCCACAGCTCGGGATATTCTACCGTTTGCTCGCAATTTAGCATGACTTTTTTAAGCGGCGTCAAATTCCTTAGGACTTGCGCGACGGTCGGGTCGGACAGCTCAATCTTTTGCGGCAGGTGCGGGCGTCCGTCATAACAATTTTTAATCGGCGGTTAAAGACAAATGCGGCGATTTGCCTTATACTTGGCGCGAGGTGAAAAATTATGAGCATGAAAAAATTTTTGGCGGGCTTGTTGAGCGGCGCGTTGATTATGGCGGGCGGCAATGCCTTGGCGAATCCGCCCGATATGCAAGACCGCGACGACGAATCTTGGCAAGAGGAAGAGGCAGCTCATATCGGCGGCTGGGCGAAATATTTTTCCGAAAAATACGGCGTCGATTCCGCGCAGGTTGAGCAGGCATTGACCGACGGCGTACATATAGAGGACGTGCGTCATGCGGCGATTTTGTCCAAGCTCAGCGGCAAGAGTTTTTCGGATGTCCTCGCCATGAAGGTCGATTGGGGGCAAGTCGCCGATAAGTTGGGCGTCACCCGCGAACAGGTTGCGGAATTCTTCCAACAGGAGCGCGAGGAGAGTTTTGCCAAACACGCCGGCATTGACGTTAAGACTCTGCGCGGCTTGCTCAAAGACGGCTACGACATGCGCGACATTGCCATTGCCGGCAAAATTGCGCAGGCGGCAAACAAAGACGTTAAGAGCGTCCTCGGCAAGCGCAAACTCAACAACACCTGGGAAGACGTGGCTAAATCTTTCGGCGTCGACATGGGCAAAATAATGCCGCCGCCGCCGCAAGGTCATCAACGCGGCAGATAAATTCCTTTCCATAAAAATTCAGCGACAGGCTCGATTGAACCCGTCGCTTTTTTTATGCCGTGACAGCTCCCGCGCCATAGCCCGCCTTACGAATCGCCTCGCGTAACGTGTCGTCGGGAACGTCTGCTTTCAAGCCGACCTGCGCGGATTGCTTTTCAAGGCTCGCCGCCGCCAACGTCACGCCGTCGACCTTTTCCAACGCCCGCACGACCTTATAAATACATTTTTCGCACGTCATGCCGTCAACGTCAATGGTGCGGTGAATCGGGAACCGTTCAATCTTCTCCACGCGGGCGCGATAGCCGTCGTCGATAGCCTTCTTAGCGGAGCAACTGCCCTCGCAACCCGAACAGCCGCCCTCCGAACAACAAGCCGCCTCGCTCTTGAAAAACGCCCTGTAAATTTTTTTCAAACCGTAGCCGAACGCCGCCGCTATAATCAGCCCAAGTATAATTGTCGCTGTCATGAAATCATCTCCAAATTTTTTCGATAATCCGTCGGCGTCGCCTTGAATATCTTGCGGAACGCCTTGAAAAAATAACTCATGTTTAAAACAACTTCGACGGACTCGGCGGAAACCGACTGCGAATCCCTTTGCCCGTCGAAAAATATAAATTGCTTGCCCGCGTCGCCGAGTAGCGGTTGCAGGAATTTTATCCAAAAGACATCTGCGCGGGTGCGCATTTATAAAGCAACCGTCGCCCGACGTTACCGATTTGTACATTACCAAGCCTCCGCAAATTTATTCATAGAAATTTTCGGCGCGAAGGCAAGCTCCAAGTACAGCAACTTCCGCAACGCTTTCCTGAGTTTCGACGGCGGCTCGCGCATTGAGATTATGACGCGCACAAGCATGACCGACCCCGAAGGCAACGAGGTTGAACTTATCGCCGGCAACCTTGATTAAAAATTTTATCCCCGACAAAAATTCTTGCCGGGGATTTTTTATCGTCAACGTTTATTCAAAGCCGAGCAATTTACCGCCTTGATAGACGATAAGCGAGGCTATCCACGCCACCGCGCAGGTGTAGAAGAACGCGAACGCCATCCACTTCCAGCTTTGCGTTTCCTTTTTGATTGTGCCGAGTGCCGTCATGCAGGGCGAATACAGTTGCGTAAAGACCATGAACGCCAACGCCGCCAACGGTGTGAACGCACTGCCTAACGACGTTCCGATAAGCGTGCTTGCCGATTCTTCGAGGTCTTCGTCTTCCGTGGAGAGTTCGTCCGTGCCGTAGAGGATACCCATAGTCGAAACGACAGCCTCCTTAGCCATTATGCCCGTAACGACAGCCGCGCCCGCCTCCCACGTGTCAAAGCCTTGCGGAGCGAATACCACAGCCGCCGCCGAGCCTATGCCCGCCAGATAACTCGTGTCCATATCTTCCGTCATGCCGTCGGAATTGAAATTGCTCAGGAACCAAATCATAACGCTCATTGCAAAAATAATCGTGCCGGCTTTAATCAAGTAGCCCTTGCCCTTATCCCACGCCTCAAGCAGGACGGTTTTAATATCGGGCAGACGATACGGCGGCAGTTCAAGCAGGAACGTCGATTCTTGCTCCTTGAAGGTCGTCGTGCTCAAAATCTTAGCCATAAGGATTGCAACCGCTATGCCGAGGAAATACATTGCAAAGACGATATTGGCGGCGTTATCGGGGAAGAACATCGCTGCGAACAACATCAGCACGGGGACTTTGGCGTTGCAGGTGAGGAACGGCGTCACGAGGATTGAAATCATTCTGTCCTTGTGCGTGTCGAGGGCGCGTGCGCCCATAATCGCGGGGACGCCGCAACCGAAGCCCATTATCAGCGGCATGATACCTTTACCGCTCAAACCTGCGCGGCGCATAATCGGATCCATTATGAACGCGACGCGAGCCATGTAGCCCGTGCCGTCGAGGAAGCTCAAGCAGAGGAACAGCGTAAAAATCAGCGGGACGAAATTGATAACCGCGCCGACGCCCGCGATAATGCCGTCCGATACGAGCAACTGCATCCAATCCGCGACGCCCGCCTCAGCCATAGCCTCTGCCGCCGCAGGTGCCAACGTTTCGTCAAAGAATTCTCCGACCAAATCGGCGAGCGGTTGCCCTATCCAGTTGAACGCGATTTGGAACATCAACCAGAATATCGCGACCATTAAAATCAGCGACGATACGCCGTTTGCCAGGAAGGAGTCGAGCTTTTCCGTTAAAGTTTTGCCCGCCGCGCTGACCGTGACCGCTTGAGCCATAATCTTATCGATGAGGTCGTAGCGTGCAGATATGATTTCCTCCTCGACCTTAGCCGCCGCCAAGCCGCTGTGTTCGATATTGTGAATCCTGTCAATGTGTTCGCGAATCAGCTTGCCGGGCTTGTAGTTCGACATGACGGCGTTGGTGAACACGTCGAGAAGCTTGCGGACGCTCTTGTTGCTGCGCCCGACGGTATTGGTCACGGGCATACCGAAGGCGTCTTCGAGCTTCTTCATGTCGATTTTAATGCCGTGACGCTCCGCTTCGTCCATCATGTTAAGGTTGAGGATAAGCGGAATGCCGTTTTCCATGAGCTGAATCGTCAAGAAGAGGTTGCGGGCGATATTGGCGGCGTCGATAATGTTGACGACTATATCGGGCTTGTTTTCCTTGAAATAATCGCTGACAACCTGCTCCTCCTGCGAGCGGGCGTTGATTGAGTAAGTGCCGGGCAGGTCAATGACGGAAATTTTTCTGCCGTTGTGCTCAATGACGCCGACCTTTTTATCGACGGTGACGCCGGGCCAGTTGCCGATTTTCTGACGTGCGCCCGTCAATTCGTTAAAGATTGTCGATTTGCCTGTATTGGGGTTGCCCGTCAAGGCTACGGATAATGCTGACATTGTTTAGCCTCCTCACTGCACTTGCGAAACTTGAATCTGCGCGGCGTCGTCGCGTCGCATAGCCAAGTTGTAGGAACGGAGCCGCAAAGCTATGGGGTCGCCGAGCGGTGCCGAGTTGAGCACTTCGACGCGTGTACCGGGTATCAGCCCCATGGTCATGAGCCGCTGTTTAAGTTTCGATTCGCCGACGGCGTCTATCCTTACCGTCATGCCGGGTTTTGTATCTTTAAGCGTCAAGCTTATCATCTCCTTGAAAATCTTTTTCGTTTGGCGCAGTCTATCACACATGCAAATAATTATCAACACCGCTTGAAAAGTTTTTGCAACGAAAAAGCCCCCGCCGCATTGGCAGGAGCCATAGATTTTTTTAGTCGTTGGGACGTTCGCCAGTCTTGCCCGTGAATTTGTGATAGTTGCCGCCCTTGCGCCGATTCATCAGCTCGGCAAAGAGGTCTTCGGGCTTAATGCCGTGCCACGCCAACAAAACAAGGCAGTGATACCAAAGGTCTCCCATCTCGTACAGAATCTGTTCGACGTTGTTGTTCTTCGACGCGATAATCGTCTCGACAGCCTCCTCGCCGACCTTCTTGAGAATTTTGTCATGCCCCATGTTGAACAGGTAATTGGTATAGGAGCCGTCGACGGGGTGACGCTGACGGTCTTTGATGACGGAATAAAGCTCATACAGCACGAGCGACAAATCTTCGGGCGGCTGGTCAATGACGGCGGGCAGATTTTTATTTTCGTCGAGCCTGCGCCCGCTGAAACAGGAATACGTTCCCGTGTGACACGCCACGCCCGTCTGATGAACCTTGACCAAGAGCGCGTCGCCGTCACAGTCATAGTACAGTGCCTTGACTTGCTGGACGTTGCCGCTGGTTTCGCCCTTCTTCCAGAGCGTCTTGCGGCTACGGCTGTAAAAATGCGTGTAGCCCGTTTCAATCGTTTTCTTAAGTGATTCTTCGTTCATGTAGGCGAGCATGAGCACTTGCCCGCTTTCCTCCTGCACTATCGCCGGAACCAGCCCGTGCTGATTGAATTTAACTTTGCTGATGTCAATGTCCATAGAAAAAGCCTCCTTTGACCCGTTCATTGTAGCGAAAAATTTTCCCTTCGGCAAGCGGGCGGTTTTATGTTATAATGCAAAAAATTTTCGGAGGCGATAACTTTGGCGGGCAATAAAAATCTTCACACGTCGCGGGCAAGCAAGGCTGACGAATTTTATACGCAACAAAACACTGTCGAAGACGAATTGCAATTTTATACTGAACACTTCGCGGGCAAAGTCGTCCTCTGTAATTGCGATGACCCCTACGAATCCGAATTCTTTAAATACTTCGCGCTGTACTTTAACGCCCTCGGTCTCAAGAAACTAATCGCCACGTGTTACGCCGGCTCGCCCATTGTTCAGACCGAACTGGACTTTTTCGGCACGCAAAATGAAAATCCGTCCTTCGACAAGCGCAGACAGGCGATTCGCTTCGACGTGACCGAAGTCAAGGATTGGAACGGCGACGGCTACGAGGATTTGCGCGACGTTGAACTGTTGTTGAAGACCAATCGCAACGTCGTGACTTATCTGGACGGCGACGGCGATTTTCGTTCCTCCGAATGCGTCGCGGCTCTGCACGAAGCTGATATTGTCGTCACCAACCCGCCCTTCAGCCTCATGAAAAAATATCTGCCCTTCCTCGTCGACAGTGGCAAAAAATTCCTCGTCCTCGGCAACATGAATCACGTGACCTTCAAGGAAATTTTCCCCTACTTCATGAACAACACCGTCTGGCTCGGATACAACAGCGGGCATTTCTGGTTCAAGGTGCCCGATTATTACGAAGAGAAGGCGACCGACTTTAAGGTTGACGCGGACGGGCAAAAGTGGCGGCGCATGGGCAATATCTGTTGGTTCACGAATTTGGACTTCAAGAAACGCCACGAGCCGCTGATTTTGACGAAACGCTATTCGCCCGAAGAGTTCCCGCGCTACGACAACTACGACGCCATTAACGTCGACCGCACCGCCGATATTCCCATGGATTACGACGGCGTCATGGGCGTGCCGATAACTTTCCTCGCACAACATTGCCCCGAACAATTTGAAGTCCTCGGTATCGCGAATTCTGCGCGTTGGATGGATTATGAGTGCTTTACGGTCGTTAAAGGCAAAAAAATTTATAACAGGCTGTTGATACGGAAGCTAAGCGACATGGGAGATTGGAAAGATGATTGAGATAGAAAAGCTCAGAGGATACGCAACGGCGGATAGAATCTTTGTCACGAATCATGCGGCGGAACGTTTTCGCGAACGCGGGATAAGTGTCGGCGACATTCGCAACGCGATAACCGGCGGCGAAGTGATTGAGCAATATCCGAACGATTATCCGTATCCGAGCTGTTTGGTATTGGGCGATAATCTGCGCGGCGAAAAGATTCACGCAGTCTTGAGCGACGAGGGTACGTCGAGCAGAATAATCACGGCGTATTTCCCCGACGCCGACAAGTGGAGCGACGATTTGAAAGTCAGGAGGCAATGAATCATGAATTGTTTGGTATGCAGCGGCGGAACCATGGTTGCGGGCTTTGAGACGTATTTTGCGAAATTGGGCGACGGTTATCTGATTATCGAAAACGTGCCGTGCTTTAAATGCGACCAATGCGGCGAAGTGCTTTATTCGATGTCGGTAGTCGAGCGGCTTGAGAAAATGATTGCGGCGTACAAGAAGATTCAGAGCAAAATTTTTATCGTGGATTACGGACAGGCGGCGTGAAGCATGGAGATTGAGCGGAAGATTATCATGATAGCCGAACTGGTAGCGGGTTACGTCGAGGGCGAGGCAGTCACGGCTTACGGCGGCAAGCTGAACGTTCGCCCGCCCTATCAGCGCGAATACATTTACAAGGACAAGGAGCGCGACGCGGTGATTCGCACGGTGCTGAAAAATTTCCCCGTCAACGTGATGTATTGGGCGAAGTCCGGCGACGGCTACGACTTGATGGACGGGCAACAGCGCACGATAGCCATTTGCCGTTACGCGAGCGGACGAAGCTTTTCCGTCGACCGCCATGCCTTTTTCAATTTGCCGTCGGACAGGCGCGAAGACTTCTTGAACTACAAGCTGGACATTTACGTTTGCGACGGCAAGCCTTCGGAGATTTTGGACTGGTTCAAGGTGATAAACATTGCGGGCTTGAAGCTTAGCGAACAGGAAATGCGCAACGTCTCCTATACGGGCGACTGGTTGACGGACGCCAAGAAATATTTCAGCAAGCCGCAGGGAGCCGCGTACAATTTGGCGGGGAAATATCTTAGCGGGGCGGCGAATCGTCAAGACTACTTGGAGACTGCTTTGAAATGGATAATCGACCGCGAGGGCTTGAAGACGATTGAAGACTACATGTCGGCGCACCAACACGACGAGACCGCCGCGCAGTTGACGCTGTATTTTCGCCGCGTGATTGATTGGGTTAAGGCGGTCTTCCCGAATTATCGCCCGAAGATGAAAGGGCTTGACTGGGGGCTGTTGTACAATCGGCACAAGGACGACGACGTTGACCCTGCGCGGTTGGAGCGGGAAATTTCGCGGCTGATACTCGATGACGACGTGACGAACAAGGGCGGGATTTATGCCTACGTTTTGGACGGCGACGAGCGGCATTTGAATATTCGGGCGTTCAGCGACGCGATGAAGTTGGCGGCTTACGAACGGCAATCGGGAATCTGCGCGGTTTGCGGCGGGCATTTCGAGCTTGAGCAAATGGAGGCAGACCATATCAAGCCGTGGAGCGCGGGCGGCAAGACGACGGCGGATAATTGCCAAATGCTGTGTAAGGCGTGCAATCGGCGCAAGAGCAATCGCTAACAAAAAGGAGCACGGAGATTATCCGCGCCCCAATTTTTTTGCGTCGAAGTCAATCGGCGTTGATGATTTTACATTGGCAATTCTTCATGATGTCCAACGCCTTTTGATGAGCTTCGGGGGTGGTGCCGGCGCAACAAGCCGCGTCGATTTGCACGCGTTGCTCAGGGTAGAATGCCTTTACCAGCAAAGCGTTCGACACGACGCAAATATCGGTACACACGCCCGCGAATTCGACGACTTCATACGGCTTAATCAGCGTGGGCAGGCGCGTCGACCCGAAGGCTTTTTTCTCGATGACTGCCTTTGCCCTCGCCGTGAACTTTTGCAATTCGGGGACTATCTGCCAGCCCTCGGTTTTTTTTATGCAATGCGGCACGGGCAAGTTGCGCCCCTCTTGCGTGTCGAGGTAGTTATCGGCGTGCGTGTCCTGCGTGAAGATTAAATCGACCGCGCCCTCCTCGACGATAGCCTCCAATTTTTTTACCAGGCGCGGAAGCATTTCGCGAGCCTCCGCCGTGCCCAAAACCCCCGTCACAAAATCGTTTTGCATGTCCACTACGATTAAAGCCTTTGCCATTTAAATCCCTCCGATTTTTAATCCGACCGCGCAGGCGATAAGCCCCGCCGCCACGCTTAAGATAACATTTGCCGCCGCCGCAAAGATTTGCCCGCCTTGAATCAGAGCCAACGTCTCTGCCGAAAAACTTGAAAACGTCGTGAAGCCGCCCAGGAATCCTACCGCGACGAACAGCCGCACCGATTCATATCGCCCCGCCAACAACCCGACAACCAAGCCCATCAGCAGACTGCCCAAAAGATTTGCGGTGAGCGTGCCCAACGGGAAGTTGCCGAGCTTGCCTGCCAATGCCGTCGTGACAAGGAAGCGCGACACTGCGCCCAAGCCGCCGCCCGCGAATACAAGCAATAATTTCGTCATGTGAGCCTCCTTGAACCCTGCGCGGGGCTTGAGATTGAATTGACCCTGCGCTATAATTCGGCGGAAAAATTTTTGCGAGGTGTTAAGTATGTGTAAGGAATGCGGTTGCGGCAACGTCGGCGGCAATACCCGCCTGCAATTCACCGCCAAAGGTTACACGCCCGAAAACGCGGCGTCCGTCGAAAAAACTCTGCTAGGCTTGGCGGGCGTGCTCTACGTTCATATCCACGCGCACGACGGCGAAACGACGATTGACTACAACCCCGCCAAGACAAAGCTCCGCGAGATTTTGAGCGTGTTCGACAGTCACGGCGTCGAGGCTGATATTTAGGAAATCAGTACCACGGGCGGGATTTTTCCACGGCGACGGTAGTATAATGTCCGTGCCCGCAAAGCAGTTTTGTATAGTCGGGCAGGGCGAAAACTTTATTTTTAATCGTAGCCAACAAATCGCGTTCGGAGCCGCCCGCCAAATCGGTGCGCCCGTGCCCGCCGTAAAAAATGGTGTCGCCGACGAACGCCGCAGAATCTTTTGCGCTGTAGTAAATCGTGCCGTCGAGCGTGTGACCGGGTGCGGCGATAACCTCCAGCTTGAAATTCGGATTGGCGTCCAAAGTAAGTTCGCCCTCGTCAAGAATCGTCACGTCGTTGAGGATTATCTCCCGCTCAAAAAATATCGAGCCGTTGTTGACGGAGTCGCGGGCGTAAAAATCGCCGCCCCTGCCCATGCACACGGGAACATTCAGCGCGGCTTGAAGCTCGTTTACCGCGCCGATATGGTCGTAGTGCCCGTGCGTCAATAAAATCTTTTCAATCGTGAAACGTTCGCGCTCCGCGATATTCAAAAGCTCGTCGGCTTGTGCGCCCGGGTCGATTATAAAACCGTGACGCGTCTCGTCGTCGACATAAAAGTAAACGTTTTCCTGCATAACGTCGAAAATGTCCACTTCAACAGGCAAAATCATTCCGGTCGCTCCTTTTACTTCAAGTTGATTTTTGCGGCGATTTGCTTTAATAAGCTCAAGTCCTGCTCGCTAAGGGCGGGCTTTTCTTCTATCAGCGGCGCGTTGAAGGTTTCGCGTCTTGCGGTAAGTCGTGCCACGTCGATTCGCAAGTCGTCTATCGTCGTTGAGAAATTCTTTGACAGCCCGCCGTTGATTCTTACCAACTCCGAAAGCTCCTTCTGCGCGGTGTCGAGTGACGTTCTGAGCGCGTCCAAATCCTTTGAGTAGGTCGGATTCTTCATCATTTGCCCGATGACTTGCAACAATTTCAAAACCGTTTGGAGGTTGGTTTCGTTCGATTTGACGGTAGCGTTGAGGGTTTTAAGTTCGTCGACGAGTGCGGGGGCGGCGGCTTGTTCCTGCGTTTGGAGGGCGGTGACTATTTTCTCCAGTTCGACGTTGAGCGCGGAAGAATTTTCTTCCAGGCTTGCGACGGCGGTGTTGATGTCCTCGGCGTTCTTGGCAAGTTGAGTCAAGGCGTTCAGCTCGGTCAGTTGCGTTTGGATGTCTTCGGTACTTTTTACAATTTGCGGTAAGGTGCCAAGCTCGACCAGTTGTGTTTGAATGTCCGCAGTGCTTCTGGCGAGTTGGGTCAAGTTGTCGAGTTCGGCGAGGCGCACGCGAATCACTTGCATGTTTTCCTGGAGGAGCTGCGCGGTTCCGGTTATGGAAGACATTGCCTCCGTTACGGAGGTCATTGCCTCGACGCTTGCGGCTGAAGTCTCCATGATTTTGGAGCGCAGTTGCTGAAGTTGAATCTCCATGCGCTGATGATCTTCCTCTGCCGCCTGCGCCGATTTGACCAGTGCGCGACGCAAACTTATCGCCGCCAAGAATGCCCCGACCGCGCCCGCGACCAAGCCGATAACGTCGTCGAGATTGAGGAACGCGCCCAAACTTATCAGCGCGAGGAACATTGCGCCCGCGAATCCGTTTTCGCTTCCGTTCATGTCAAAAGCCTCCGATAAAAAACTTTCCGCGATTTTAACATTAAACCGGCGTGCGTGCAAGGTTAGCGTTGACAGAGTTAAGCCGCTGTGATAGACTTTGGCGCGTTAAGCAGGAGCCTGCGCTTCTCACCCGCCGACCTTAAATGAGTTGGCGCGGTTGCAAGAGATTTTTCCATTATCGAGAATCGCGGGTGGCTTACAGCCGCCTTTAATTTTTTTTCCGACGCGCCGCAGGAGGTGTATTTCGATTAGCAGAGAAACTTTGAGGATCAATGAGGAGATTCGTATTCGCGAGGTGCGTGTGACCGACGCGAACGGCGAACAGCTCGGCGTCATGCTTACACGCGACGCGCTCCGCCTTGCCGAGGAAAGGCACCTCGATTTGGTTGAGGTCGCGCCCAAGGCAAGACCGCCCGTCTGCCGCATTATGGACTTCGGCAAATATCGTTATGAGCAGCAAAAGCGCGAAAAGGAAGTCCGCAAGAAACAGAAAATCATCACGATTAAGGAAGTCAAGCTCCGCCCGAACATCGAGCAACACGATTTTGAAGTCAAGCTCAAGAATGCGCAACGCTTTATCGAGGAGGGCAACAAGGTCAAGGTGACGATAATGTTTCGGGGGCGCGAACTGTCGCATCCGGAGCTGGGCAGCGAGGTCTTGACCAAACTTGCCAAAGCTCTGGAGGATACCGTGACCGTGGAGCGTGCCGCCAAACTTGAGGGCAAGAATATGACGATGATTCTCTCTCCTAAGGCACAAAAGGCGCAAAAGACTAAGAAACCACTACCGACAAAAGGAGGGGACACAAGTGCCCAAAATCAAGACGCACCGCGCAGCAGCTAAACGTTTCCACGTGACCGGCAGCGGCGAATTCAAGCGCAACAAAGCTTATAAGAGCCATATTCTGGAAAAGAAAACGCGCAAACGCAAGAGAAATCTCCGCAAGGCTACGCTCGCTTCGGCGGCGGACAAGGCTCGCGTGAGGAGAATGCTTCCCTACGCTTAATTTTATCGAACGGAGGAGATTATCTTGCCAAGAGTAAAAACCGGCGTCACCGCGCACAGACGCCATAAAAAAATCCTCAAGCTCGCCAAAGGTTATCGCGGCGCGAGGAGCAAACAGTTTAAAAAAGCTCAAGAATCCGTCCTTAAGGCGGGACAGTACGCGCACCGCGACCGTCGAGTCAAGAAGCGCGAATTCCGTCGCCTGTGGATTGCCCGTATCAACGCGGCGGCGCGTCTCAACGGCATTTCCTACAGCAAGCTCATCAACGGCTTGACCAAGGCGGGCGTCGCCGTCGACCGCAAAATGATGGCGGAGCTTGCCGTCAACGACGCGCAGGCTTTCGAGCAACTTGTTGCCGTCGCCAAGGAAAATATTTAAACCGATACGCAAAAAATTAAGCGGCTGATTCAGCGTCAGTCGCTTTTGCATTGCGTGCCGTCAGAAAGGAGATATTGCCATGAATTCAGACGTAATTTTGGACGCATTGTATCTGCTCTTTTTCACGGCGTGCGTAATTATCGGCAACAACGTCGTTGAAAGTTGGTGGAGCTTTCTGTTTGGTGCGGTGGTTGCGTTGGCGGCGCGTAATGTCGGCAATGAAATGTTTCGCCGTTTCGAGCGTCGAAAAAAACGGAGAAGCAGACTCAGATAAAAATTAAGCGGCTGATTCAACGTCAGTCGCTTTTTGCTTGCCGCAAACCTTCAAGCCGCCGCTTAATCTGCGCCTCGTAACCCTGCGCGGACGGCTCGTAGTATCGCGCAGAAATTTTTTTATCGGGCAAATATTGCTGGTCGACGAAATGATTCGGGAAGTCATGCGGATACTTGTAGCCGACGCCGTGCCCGAAAGCCTTTGCGCCTTTGTAATGGGTATCGCGCAAGTGCTTCGGGACTTCACCGCTTGTGTCGGCTAGGGCTTTGTCAATCGCAAGGTACGCCGCGTTGGATTTGGGAGCCGCCGCAATGTACGTGACGGCTTGCGCAAGGATAATCCGCGCTTCCGGCAAGCCCACGAATTGCGCCGCCTGAGCCGCCGCGTTCGCCAATATCAACGCTTGCGGGTCGGCGTTGCCCACGTCCTCAGCCGCGCAGATGACGATTCGCCTCGCGATAAACTTCAGATCCTCGCCGCCGTCAATCATACGCGCCAAGTAATAAATCGCCGCGTCGGGGTCGGAGCCGCGCATACTCTTGATAAACGCGCTCGCCGTGTCGAAGTGATTATCGCCGCCCTTGTCGTAGCGTCGGATTTTTTCGCCCAACAGCTCGCCCAAAGTCTCGACCGTGACTTTACCCGCGAACGCCGCCTGCTCCAACAAGTTCAAAGCCATGCGGGCATCTCCGTCAGCGAAGTCCGCCATTATCTCCAAAGCCCGCTCCTCGACGTTAAAGCCTTCAATCTCGACGGCGCGGCGGAGTATTTTCTTTATGTCGTCAAGTGTCAGCTTATCAAGGCGCACGATTTTAACTCGGCTAAGGAGTGCGGCATTGACCTCAAAGAACGGATTTTCGGTCGTCGCGCCTATCAGCGTCAATCGCCCGTCCTCGACGTATGGCAGGAGGAAATCCTGTTGCCCTTTGTTGAAGCGGTGTATCTCGTCGATGAACAGAATCGTCCGCCGCCGATAAAACTTGCGCTGATCCTCCGCCTCCTTGACGATATTGCGCAGTTCGCCGATACCCGACAGTGCCGCGTTGACTTTGACGAAATTGCTTGCCGTGGTGTTGGCGATTATTTTGGCGAGCGTCGTCTTGCCGGTACCGGGCGCACCGTAAAAGATAAGCGACGGCGTCTGACCTTGCGCTATCATTTTGCCCAAGGCTCCGCGCAGAATCCTTTCCTGCCCCGCGAATTCCGCTAAAGTCTTCGGGCGCATACGCTCCGCCAGCGGCTTGTAACTCGTATCCTCAACATTGCTGAATAAGTCCATTTAACCGGCTCCTAATCGTCGGAATAGATTTCTGTTCCCGCATATATAAATGTTGTAAAAAGTTTGCTCAATGCCGCGTCGTAAGCGTCCGTGTAAAGCTTTATCGGTGATGTTGCCTTGATAATACCTTGCGGCAAGGGCGACGAATGCAACACAAGTTCTCCTTGAAATGCTTGAAAAACGCTCTATGTCTTTGGCATTGAGATCAGCCTCAATATCCCGTTTAAACTTTGGCAGGAATTTTTTTATAAAGTAATGGTCAATGTAAAGCAACTCTTTGCAGATTTGAGCGACTTGCGATTGCCGCCAAACACAGCTTGCCGACCTTCTCCGGCTTTGTGTGAAGATAAGCGACACGATATTTGGGTGGAATTTCATCGCCGCGTTTGGTTTGGTAAAATACGCCGGCAGCTAGCATGGCAACTTTAAATCGAAGTTGTTCCTGCCGATAACTTTTATAATTTTGCATGGGAGCCAAAAGTCATGCTTGGCATCGAGATTTTTGCTTTTATGAAGTTGATACGTGGTTTGCCCGCCGTTGACTATTGAAAAGTTGCGGAGCTTTACGATATTGCCGTCAATGTCGAAGCTGTCGCAGATTATCGTAATGCCGTTGTTCTTGAGCCGGAACGACGCGGGATTTTCTTTAATTGTTTTCGATATGTCGTCGTCAACGGTCTTTTCGGTTTTCCCTTTAACGTAATAACGAAAATTATGGGCGAGCAAAGTTTTGCCGTGTTCGGCATAAAGTTTCTTGATTGAAAAAGCGAACACGGCGTCGCTGATTTCGTCTGTTATATCCTCGGCAAAGAATATGTCCAATTCAATCGCGCTTGAATCAGGAAATTGTTCGCGAAAAATCTTTTCAATCTGAGTGGTGTCGATATTTTTCTTCGGAGCACTCGTATAAAAGACAAAATGGATTTTCGATTCGTCGCCCACATCGGAGTACAACGTAAGAAAACGACTTCTTGCCCCTTCATTAAATCGCTCGTAGTCAAAAGTTGCCCGTGGAACCGAAACGCCCGCGCCTCACTTCGCCGACGCCAACTGTATCGCCGTCGACAGTCAGATATTTTTGGAAGACGCCCTGCGCAATCCTCATGCCGCGTTCAATCACGACCTCGCCGCCCAAACTCGCGACGGGTAAAATTATATGCCCGCGATAATCCGCGTCGATAACGCCCACGCCGTTCGCCAATATCAGTCCGTGCTTGACGGCAAGGCTCGAACGCAGATAAATAAGCAAGACCTCGTCGGGAGGAAAAAAGGCCTTGAGCCCCGTCGGTATCAACGAAACCCTTCCGCCCGTCACGCGCACGCGCTCCGCTGCCGCCAGGTCGTAACCCGCGCTGTAAGCCGTCTTGCGTGTCGGAAGTTGAATTCCGTCGTATCCTTCGAGAATCTCAAAGCCTCGAATCACTGTATCCGCCTCGCCGAAAAGATTTATTCCTCTGTATCCTCCGTATTTTCCTCTGCCGTTTCCGTCGTCGCCGCGTCTGCCTTTTCCTCGGTTTGCGGCTTGGTGCCCAAAGGTTTCGACGGCGTGACTGTCGATATTGCGTGTTTGAATATCAGTTGCTGGCGTCCCATCGAATCGATTACCACCGTGAACTGGTCGAAGCCGCGAATCATGCCCTTAAGCTGAAAGCCGTTTACCAGATGAATCGTCACGGGGACATTTTCCTTGCGCGCCTGATTCAAGAAATTGTCCTGCAGATTGATGATTTGCTTCACTGTTGCCATTAAAACCTCTCCTTTGCTGAGCGTCATATTTTTAACCACTGTATGTAATGCATTCGCCTGTACCACGTAAGCTGGCGTTTGGCGAAATTTCTCGTGGCTTGAGCGACTTTTGCTATCGTGTCGTTGAGCGTCGTGCCGCCGCGTAAGTATTCAACCGTCTCCTTGTAGCCGATACCGCGCATTGCCTGAGCGTCGGGGCTGATTCCGCCGGCCAACAGAGCCTTGACCTCGTCGACAAGCCCGTCCGCGAACATTTGCTCCGCTCGTCGATTGATTTTGTCGTAGAGCCCTGCGCGGTTGCCCGTCAAGCCGAAGACCAACGCGTTGTAAATCAGTTCGCCCGTCCGCTTGTAATGGCTGATTAAACTTTTGCCCGCCGCGTCCAGTTCATAGCCCTCGACCAACGCTTGAATGTAAAGCCCGGTGCCGCCCGCGACGATTGGTATCCTCCCGCGCCGATTCAGTTCGCTGATTATCGGTCTTGCACGTCGAACGAATTCCCCGACGCTGAATTTCTCCTCCGCGTCCAAAATGTCTATCAAGTGGTGACGCACGCGTTCAAGCTCCGCCCGCGCAGGTTTCGCCGTCCCGACGTTGAAGCCTCGATACACCGCCATTGAGTCCGCCGAAATTATCTCCGTGTCGAAGCGCGCCGCCAGCTCCAATGCCAACGAGCTCTTCCCGACCGACGTCGCCCCCAATATCACGACCAGCTTTTCCCGTGGCGAAGAGGCTAAGTTCAATGATTGTACCGAATCACAAACTTTTGTCAAGTCAAACGGTTCCGCTACGAATTCTTTAACCTTGTTAGCCATGATGATTATCTCTAAGCGCGGCGATTAGCTCCGAACGCTCGAACGATTCAACGCGCCCACTGGATGCAACGTCACGTTGCCGGTTCCGCCTCGAATTCTTTAACCCTGTTAGCCATGTTGCAGATTGTAACAACGTTTCGCCGCCTTGTAAAGGATTTTCCCGCCGCCGATAGAATTTACCGCCCAAAAAACTTTGGAGGCGACGCAACTTGCAAAAATTCTTCGACAAGCTCCTAAACGTCCTCAGACACGACGAACGCTTTTTCAGCCGCGACGGAAACTTTTTGCGCAACAAAGTCCGCGAGGCTGCCGTCAGCATGGATGAACGCCTCTTGACGCTCCTGCTAAGTGACGACGAACTTTCCAAGCGGTTCTTCGTCGACGCGGCGGGCGTCAAAGTCTTCAACGGCTTCCTGTTCAGCGACGTGGTCAGCAACCAAGAGCTCCTCCCCGATAGCTTTACCCGTTTCAAAAATAAAATCGCCCTCGGCTTCAACAACGGCGATTTCCTGTCCGCAAGCGGCTGTGTCGTCGTCGACTTCCCTTACAAGGATTGCGTCCTCGAAGGCGACCAGACCGACGCTCACAAACGTGACGAACTCTTTTACAGCGCAACCCTCGCCACCGACGACGTTGACCGCCTCCTCAATCCAAAGGTGCTCGTCAATGCCGTCCGCTACTCCAACGACGCCGCGCAGGTTGCCAACGACTTCAAGCCCGACGATAACCTCATCATCAAGGGCAACAACTTGCTCGCGCTCGCCTCGCTCGAAAAAGTCTTCCGCGCTCAAGTCAAGCTGATTTACATCGACCCGCCCTATAACACCGGCAACGACAGCTTCGGCTACAACGACCGCTTCAATCACGCAACCTGGCTCACGTTCATGAAGAATCGCCTCGACCTCGCTCGCAAGCTCCTCAAGCCCGACGGCTCCATTTGGATTTCTATCGACGACGACGAACAGGCTTATCTCAAAGTCCTCGCCGATGAAATTTTCGGGCGCGATAACTTCGTCTGCAATGTCGTCTGGGAAAAAAAGTATTCGCCCCAAAACGACGCGACCTGGCTCTCCGACAGCCACGACTTCATTCTCGTCTACGCCAAGGACAAAATCCGCTGGCGTCCCAATCTCCTGCCGCGCACCGAAGAAATGAACGCACGCTATTCCAATCCCGATAACGACCCTCGCGGCGCATGGATGCCAAGCGATTTAACTTCAAAGACGCAAGCAGCTGGACATTCTTATTGCATTGAATCGCCGACGGGCAAAAAGTTTTATCCAACGCCTGGCAGACAATGGGCACCAGCTTATGAAACTTTTTTGCAATGGAGCAAGGAAAATCGAATTTGGTTTGGCACAAGCGGCAATCGGGCTCCAATGCTTAAAAAATTTTTATCTGAAGTCAAGCAAGGTTTAGTTTGCACGACAATTTGGAAACGTAACGACGTTGGTGATAACATGGAAGCCAAGCGCGAAATTTTAGCGTTGAATGTTGATTTTGAGACGCCGAAGCCCGAACGGTTATTGGAGCGGATATTGACGTTGGCGACGGGCGCGGGCGATTTGGTGTTGGACTATCATTTGGGCAGCGGCACGACGGCGGCGGTCGCTCATAAGATGGGGCGGCGATACATCGGCGTCGAGCAAATGGATTACGTCGAGACCGTGACGGCGGCGCGGCTCCGCAAAGTCATCGCGGGCGAGCAGGGCGGCATATCCGAGCGGGTTGGTTGGACGGGCGGCGGTTCGTTCGTCTATTGCGAGCTTGCCAAACAGAATCAGACCTTCGTCGACGAGCTGGAGGCGGCGCGTGACTTCGAGGCGATTGCGGACATTTGCGGGCGCATGATTGCGACGGGCTTTATCAGTCACAAAGTCGACCCCGCGCAGATTGATAAGCATTGGAGCGACTTCGAGGCGTTGACGTTGGCAGAGCAGAAACGGTTCTTGATGATGCTGTTGGATATGAATCTGCTCTACGTGAACTTGTGCGACCTGGAGGATACGGAGTTTGGCATTGACGACGCGGCGAAGAGTTTCACACGGAGCTTTTACCGTTCGTAAGATTCACTTCAACAAGGATATGACAAGCCCGCCGACCGCCAGCGCAAGGGCTCCGAAGCCGACGACTGCCGTGACCGTCAGGCTGTGAATCTGATTGCTGAGGCTGTCGAACTTTGAATCAATCCGTGCGTTCAAGTCCTTAATATCGGCGTCGTGTTTGGCTTGCGCTTGTCTGATGTCCTCGCGTTGTTGCTTAAGCTCCTCTACGACCATTTCAAACTTCGCGTCTTGCTTAGCCAACCGTATCTGCACCTCGGCGTTGAATTTTTCTTGTTCAGTCATGTTAATTACCTCCTCACTTCAACCTTGAGACAGCGGCGAATACGATTGCCCCGAAGCCGACGACCGCCGCGATTACCATGTTTTGGATTTTGTCGCCGAGCCTGTCGATTTTATCTTCGAGAGCTTTTCTGTCCGCGTCTTGTCTGTCCTGTGTCCGCCTGATGTCTTCGCGCTGTTGCTGTAGTTCGTTCATGAAAGTATTAAACCGTTCGTCCTGCGCCTTCATAAATACTTCAAACTTCGCGTCTTGCTTAGCCAACCGTATCTGTACCTCGGCGTTGAATTTCTCTTGTTCAGTCATTTTGATTACCACCTTTCGATTGTTTATGCAGAATCATTTTATCAGAGCATCTTTTTTGCGTAAAGGAGGCTTGAGCTGTGGACGACGATAATTTTCTTTACAAAGAACTTAACGGCGCGAGGAAATACGGCACTTTGAAGACGTTGCCCGACTTCGTGGCGTCGAACCTCAATCCGAGCTTTGAGTTGCGCCCGTATCAGCGAGCGGCGTTTGAAAACTTCATCACGCACTTTGAAAGCGACAACTGCCCGCGCCCGACGCAAGTGCTGTTCCATATGGCGACGGGCTCCGGCAAAACGCTCATCATGGCGGGGCTGATACTGTACTTGTATGCGCGAGGCTATCGAAACTTTTTATTCTTCGTGAACCTGTCGAACATCGTGGGCAAGACGCGAGAGAACTTTTTGGACGCGGCGTCGAGGAAATATCTTTTCGCCGAGCAGCTGATAATCGAGGGGCGACGGATACGCGTCAACGTCACGGATAATTTTCAGTACGCCGAGCCCGACGCGATTAACATCTGCTTTGCGACGACGCAGGGCTTGCACATGACGCTGAATTTCCCGCGAGAAAACGGCATGACGTTCGACGACTTCAACGAGCGGCGGGTTGTGCTAATCAGCGACGAGGCTCATCATCTGAACGTTGACACAAAAAAGAAATCATCGGCTGAAGACCGCGAGACGTGGGAGAATACGATTGAGCACATCTTCCGCCGCAATGCCTCTAACGTCTTGCTGGAGTTCACGGCGACTTGTAACCTTGCCAACCCGTCGATACGCGCCAAATACGCGGACAAGATTGTTTTCGATTACCCGTTGCAAAAATTTTACAACGACGGCTATTCCAAAGACATCATCGCGTTGCGTTCGGATAAGCCGCTGTGGGAGCGGGCGTTGCAGGCGTTAATCCTTAGCCAGTATCGATTGAAGCTGTTCGAGGACGAGCGGCTTGGCGTCAAGCCAGTGGTGTTGTTCAAGGCGCGAACGATTAAAGAAAGCGCGACGTTCCAATCCGAATTCGTCGAGCGCGTGAAACATTTGACGGCGGACAATCTGCGCGGAGTCTTTGAACACGGCAACGAGGTCATCAACGCGGCGCGAGGATATTTTACGGAGCGAGGCGTTACGTTGGAGGCGTTGGCTGCGGAATTGCGCGAGGACTTTTCGGAGGAGCATTGCATATCGGCGAACGACGAACGCGACGCCGGTAAGAATCGCGATTGGCTGAACACGCTGGAGGATTTGCGCAACCCTTATCGGGCGGTCTTCGAGGTCAAGAAGCTGGACGAGGGTTGGGACGTGCTGAATCTGTTTGACATCGTGCGGCTTTACGAGACACGGTCGCAGAGCACCACGTTAGCCGAGGCGCAATTGATTGGACGCGGCGCGAGATATTATCCGTTCACGTTTGACGGCGAGCGCAAGTATCAGCGGAAATTCGACGCGGACGCCGCAAGCCCTCTGCGCGTGTGCGAGACGCTGTATTATCATTGCGAGAACGACAGCCGCTATATCAGCGAGTTGCACAAGGCTTTACACGATTTGGGATTGGACTTGTGTAAGGTCAAGCGTTGCGAATATAAGCTCAAGCAAAGTTTCAAGGAAAGCGAACTTTATCGGAGCGGCGTGATTTTTGTCAATCGTCGAGTAGAGGCGGGGCGGCGCGACGTTCGCGATAAGATAGCCAATGCGATTTACAGCTACGAGGCTACGACCTCCGACGGGCGCGATAAGCTCATGGTTGCGGATTTGAACAGCCGAGCCCGCGCAGATTTGCATACGACGCGCAAGACGATTGGCGACATTGCCGCGAAAAATTACGCTATCGTCAACAAAGCCCTCATGCGTCAACCGATTTACTATTTCGCCACGTTGAGGACTTACTTCCCCGAGCTCACGTCGACGCGCCAATTCGTCAAAGAATATCTTAGCGGCGTTCAAATCGACATAACCAGTTCCGAGGTCGAGCCGACTGTTGCGACGTTGTATGACGCCGTGTGTCACGTGGCGGACGAGCTTGCCGAGGTCATCGCTCAAAACACAATGACTTATCGCGGCACGAGAGACTTTCACGCGCTGAATATCAATGACGTTTTCCGCAACAAGGTCGTCGAATACACGGAGCCTCACGAAGGCGGCATTGGCGATAAGCAGAAAGACGTTGACTTATCGGCGGCGGATTGGTTTGCTTACGAGGAAAACTACGGCACGAGCGAGGAAAAGGCGTTCGTCAAATATTTCAAAAATCAGGTCGATAAACTCAAGCCCGTTTACGATAAAATTTATCTTGTGCGCAATGAGCGGGCGTTTCATGTTCACGCGTTCGAGGACGGCGCACGCTTCGAGCCCGACTTTGTGCTGTTCCTGCAACGTGCAGAAGGTTCGGAGCAGTGGCAGATATTCATCGAGCCTAAGGGTGCGCACCTCGCCGCAAAAGACGCGTGGAAGGAAAATTTTCTGGAGCAGCTGAAGGATACGGCAAAGCTGCTTTCGGACGACAGCCGTTATCGGATATGGGGCTTGCCGTTTTACAATCAAGCCGACATTGGCAATTTCGATAAAGAGTTCCGCAAGTTGTTTGAGCCGTAAAAAAAATAGACCGCCCGTAAGTGAGCGGTTTTTTTATTGCATAGGGTTAAGTCATGCGAGTTCGATTGACTGCCCCGGCTTGACGATATGAACTTTCGCGCCTTTAACGAGCTTGAGCAAATCGTTAGCGTCCTGTTTGATGATGTCCCACGTGTTGTAGTGGAGCGGGATAACGTTCGCCGCGCCGAGGAATTCGACAGCCTTAGCCGCGTCGACGGGATCCATTGTGTAATGCCCGCCGATTGGAAGGAGCGCGTAGTCAATCTTGTCGCGTTCGCCGATAAGTTTCATGTCGCCGAAAAGGGCGGTGTCGCCCGCGAAGTAGACGACTTTACCGCCGATGCCGATAACGTAGCCGCAAGCCACGCCGCCGCCTATGCCGGAGCTGTGGAGCGCGGGAACCATCCTCACGAAGCCGAACGGCAACTTGACGGTGCCGCCGAGGTTCATGCCGATAGTCTTAACGCGTTGCCCGCCGAAGTCCATGATTTCGGGAATGCCCACGACGGTCGCGCCCGTGCGTATCGCAATATTTGGAGCGTCGCCGATATGATCGCCGTGCGCGTGCGTCACCAATATATAATCCGCCTCAACGTCGCGCTCGCTGATTGACGCTTGCGGATTGCCCGTGAGGAACGGGTCGAAGAGAATTTTATATTTGCCGTCGTCGAGCTGAAAGCAGGCGTGCCCGTAATAATTATAAGTAAGCAAGTTAATCGCCTCCCAAAATATTTTTGCGGTAATTCTGCGCGGCGGGCGATATTCCCTGCAAACTTTGCGCCGCGCTGATAACCGAACGCTTATAACGTGAAAATCGATTCAGCACTACAAACAAACTTGCTTATCCCGCAGGTCGCACAAAAAACGCGCAAAAGTTCAACGTCGACAACAATCTTGACCAATCAAGCGAAATTGCGGCGGCTGTCGATTTGTACGGCATTACTGACGTTAATCAGTTCGATTCGCCGTTCGGAAAGCTTTTCTTGAACAAGATTTCGGCTGATAAAGCCAATCCGATTAACTGCATCAACGAAAAATCCGCGCCAATGCTCCTAATGCACGGTACTGCAGATAACGTTGTGTCGCCCGCGCAGACCGATTTGCTTTTCCAAACGTTAAAGGCTCACGGCGTCGACGCGGAGCGTTATATGAAGGCTACGGCGACGTCACTTATCGCGAAGTGGTTCAAACAAAGCCGAACTTGACCGCCTCGCCGACGAGTTTAGTGATGAACTTGATGCTTTGGGCGTGCGCGTTGCCAAGCTTGAGAAATACTCCGACAAAGTTGTCCGTACAGGCAAATCGGACGCTTAGCGCAAGGATAGACGCCAATGCCGACATGACTAAGGACGCGGGCGTCTTGCGTCTAATAACGGCGGCGCGTCCTACTGCTACATCAAAGACAGCGACTTGAAGACGACGGAATACGTCAAGGGCGGCAAAGAGGATAAAGCGGGCGTTTGGGCTGTCAATGCCGGCTACAAATTCGGACGCAAGGCGCGAATCGGCGGCGGCTACGCGAAAAACAGCAAAGCCGATTACGAGGATTATTCGTGGATGGCGCAAGCCATTTACGACAACTATGCCGACAATCCCAATCGCGGCGACCGGGCGGTTTGGGGCGGCTATAAGCTTTACGGTACGAACACCTCCTTTAACGCCATAAGCCGGGACGACGTGCTGCCAAGGGCTGGAACGTCGGCGCGGCTTACGCCCCCATGAACAACATCGGTGTCCTGCTGAAATATTTCAAAGGTAAATATATCAGCGGCTCAAGAAAAAGAATCCTTTGCCTGCACCGCAGAGGAGTCTTTTCATTTGCACAAACTTCGTATGATTTTGCCGAGCGCGGGGTTTGTGTTTTGCTTATTCCACGCGGCAACAAGACTGTTTTTTTCGTTATCGCCCTCCAAAGGCACGACCGCCAATTTCAAAACGTCCTTGGATAGCGTCGTCCGGAATTCGGGAATTATCGTTATGCCCATGCCGACGTAAACCATTAACAAAATGCTCGTTTGCCAACCGGCTAGCTGTTGTTCTCCACGTCAAACTTTATATGTAAGCGAAGATACTCCGTTTGCCCGAAACCGATAAAAAATCCGACGGAAAGTTTACACGTCCAAGAAAAACGAATGCCCCGCCGTCGTCTGCTCCACGATATGAAAAAGTTTTCGGCTGTACGCGTGAAATTCAGCGTCTTGGCGAGGTCGAAATTTGCAAAAAAAAACGCCGAGCTTGCAAGCCCGACGGTTGGAAATTATTTAGGAATTAGGAACTGGGAATTAGGAATTAGTCTAGTCCCTGATTCCTGATTCCTGATTCCTGCCTTAGTACTGGAACATGGTAAGAGAATTCTGGAGGTCTTGAGCGAGGCGGGCGAGTTCGTCTGCCGCAGAGGAAATTTCTTCGGACGAAGCGGATTGTTGCTGAGCCGCCGCAGAAACGCTTTCCATTTCCTTGGATATGCCGAGCCCTTTTTCGAGCGTCTTATCGTTGCAATCGCGAATCTTGAACGTTGCAGTTTCGACCGCCTTGAGTTCGCGAACCATGTTCTTCGCCTCGGTCTCGACCTTCTTGGAGGCGTCTTTGATGCTGTCGAACGTGGAGCGCAGTCTTTCGACGGATTGGGTACCTGCGCGGACTGCCGCGTTGCCCTTCTGCATGGAGTCGACCGCGTTGGTTGTTTCGGCTTGAATTTCGCCGATAAGAGTTGCAATCTTCTGCGAGGCTTCTTGCGATTCTTCGGCGAGCTTGCGGACTTCTTCTGAAACGACGGCGAATCCGCGACCATGTTCACCGGCGCGAGCCGCTTCAATAGCCGCGTTCAATGCAAGCAGGTTAGTCTGTTCGGCGATGCCGCTGATAGATTCGACGATCTGCCCGATTTCCTTGGAACGTTCGCCGAGCTTGTCGACGGTAAGGGCTGAATCATTAACAATCTTTTCGACGCTGATAATCTGCGCGACGGACGCCTCGACAGCTTCAGTACCGGCGTTGGCTTCGTCCATAGCTTTGCCAACCATTGACGCGACCAAATCGGAGGTTTTGGTAAGAGTTTCGATAGAATGCGTGGCGACGTTGATAGCGTCCATGGCGTCGTTGATGAGAGCCTGTTGTTCGACGACTGCGCCCGCCGAGCTGGTGACGGATTGCGCAACCTGTTCAGACGCCTGAGAGCTTTGGTGCGCACTGGCGGTGAGCTCTTCGGATGAGGCGGCGAATTGGCTTGCCGCGTCGCTGGTCTTTTGGACAATCTTGCTTATGGTTTGACGCATGTCGCGGACGGCAAGAGCCATTGCCCCGAATTCGTCAGAACGGTCGGCGTCAAGCAAGTCAGTACGACGGAAGTCGCCGTCTTTGAGCAGGTGCAGAGCCTTAACCATGTTACTAAGCGGGTCGGTGACGGCTTTGGTAATCGCGAAGCTGAAGAACAGCAACAGCACGAAGGTGCCGCCCAGGACGAGGAACAGGTTGCGCGTTGCGGCGGCAATGCCTTCGTCACTGCGCTTAATCGTGTCTTCGGAGTCTTGGTAAGCCTTTTGCTGAATGACCAGAATCGCGTCGCCCGTCGAAACGGCAAAGGGCATGACGTTGTTCTGATAGAAATCCAAGGCTTGGATGCGGAATTGCGCGAGCGTCGTGAGGTCTACACCAACCGGCGAGCGCATAGCTATGATTTTATCGCCACCGTCTTTGAACTTCGCCCATTCGCGTTTGGCAGCGTCTACTTGAGCACGAGCTTGCGCGTCGTCTTTGATTATCTGTTCGTAGTTTGCCAAGGATTCGTCGAGCTCTTTGACAGCGTCGTTATATTTGTTGATACGTTCCTGCAAGAGCGTGGGATCAGTCGTGAAGGGTGCCAAGATTGACTGAACCTGCGCGTAACGCACGGCGTGACGGCAACGTCCAATTTCAAAGATACCCTTCAAGTACGTCTGGCTAATCGTGTTCAAGTCGGTTTGTGCCTGCATGACGGCGAAGTAGCCCACGAGCCCGATAATGATCATTCCGATAATAGCGATGGCGTTTAGGAAAATGAATTTGTATGCCACGCGCATGTTGTTCATCCAAGACATAAAATTTTCTCCTCCTCAATTTTTTGTGCGATAGTGTTTACTGCCGAGTTTATGTTCTATAAGGTGCCCCCTCCCAAAAATATCAAAAGACGTGTATGGCGCAAGTTACACCCCTCCTATTCTGCGCCGTAAAGCTTAATCCTTTCAAACGCAAAAAAAAAAGCCCCGACGAATTTGCCGAGGCTGAAATTTTTTTGCTGATATGTTTTAGTACTTGAACATCTGGAGCGAATTCTGCAAATCTTGAGCGAGGCGGGCAAGTTCATCTGCCGCAGAGGAAATTTCTTCGGACGAGGCGGATTGTTGCTGAGCCGCCGCAGAAACGCTTTCCATTTCCTTCGACACGCCAAGCCCTTTTTCAAGCGTCTTGTCGTTGCAGTCGCGAATCTTGAACGTTGCAGTTTCGACCGCCTTGAGTTCGCGAACCATGTTCTTCGCCTCGGTCTCGACCTTGGAGGAGGCGTCCTTAATGCTGTCAAAGGTGTCGCGCAATTTCTCGACGGACTGGGTACCTTGACGAACTGCCGCGTTGCCCTTCTGCATGGAGTCGACCGCGTTGGTTGTTTCGTTCTGAATTTCGCCGATAAGAGTTGCAATCTTCTGCGAGGCTTCTTGCGATTCTTCGGCGAGCTTGCGGACTTCTTCTGAAACGACGGCGAATCCGCGACCATGTTCACCGGCGCGAGCCGCTTCAATAGCCGCGTTCAATGCAAGCAGGTTAGTCTGTTCGGCGATGCCGCTGATAGATTCGACGATCTGCCCGATTTCCTTGGAACGTTCGCCGAGCTTGTCGACGGTAAGGGCTGAATCATTAACAATCTTTTCGACGCTGATAATCTGCGCGACGGACGCCTCGACGGCTTCGGTACCGGCGTTGGCTTCGTCCATAGCTTTGCCAACCATAGCGGCGACGAGGTCTGAAGTCTTCGTAAGAGTTTCAATGGAAGTCATAGCGGCATTGATAGCATTCATGGCGTCGTTGATAAGTCCTTGCTGTTCGACGACCGCACCTGCCGAATTGGTAACAGAGTTGGCAACCTGTTCGGAAGCTTGCGAGCTCTGGTGAGCACTGGCAGTGAGCTCCTGCGAAGAAGCCGCGAATTGGCTTGCCGCGTCGCTGGTCTTTTGGACGACCTTGCTTATGGTTTGGCGCATTTCACGGACGGCAAGAGCCATAGCTCCGAATTCGTCTTCGCGGTCAACATCGAGCAAGCTGGTCAAACGGAAGTCGCCATCTTTGAGCAAGTGCAGAGCCTTAACCATATTGGCAAGCGGATTGGTAACAGCTTTGGTAATCGTGAAGCTGAAGAAAATCAAGACAACAATCGTGCCGCCGAGGACGAGGAACAAGTTGCGTTCAGTGGCTTCAATGCCCTCGTTACTGCGTGCAATGGTGTCTTCGGAGTCTTGGTAAGCCTTTTGCTGAATTTCCAAAATCGCGCCGCCCGTCGAAACGGCAAAGGGCATGACTTCAGATTGATAGAATTCCATAGCGGCATTTCTGTGGTTGGCGATAGCTTGAGTGTCGCCGCTGGCAGGTGAACGCATTTGCATCATCTTGTCGCCGCCGGCTTTGAACTTAGCCCATTCGCGTTTGGCGGCGTCAACCTGTGCGCGAGCCTGCGCATCGTCTTTGATAATCTGTTCGTAGAGAGCCAAGGACTCGTCCAATTCTTTTACCGCGCCGTTATATTTGTCGACGCGAGACTGAAGCAGTGACGGGTCGGTCGTAAAGGGCACCAAGATGGCCTGAACTTGCGCATAACGGACGGCGTGGCGGCAACGTCCGATTTCAAAGATACCCTTCAAGTACGTTTGGCTGATTGTGTCCAAATCGTGTTGCGCCTGCATGACGGCGAAGTAGCCGACCATTCCGACGATGATCATTCCGAAAATCGCGATGACGTTCAGAGTCAAGAGCTTATACGCCACGCGCATATTATCCATGAACGACATAGAAATACTTCCTCCTTTTGTAGCGGCTCGACCGCCCGTATTGATGGTTGAACGCATTCCCGTGAATTCGGGCGTGACTTTCCGCCGTTCGTGCGGTAGTTTTAAGCTTTGTTTGCCTGCTGTTCTATGGCGTTCCTCCCTCCGCAAATCTCCCCCGCCGCATACTTTTTAAGCGTTGTGATTTTAGTTTAACGCAGGAGGAATGTCAAACACTTAAGCCACCTCCTGTGGATTTTCACACAAAAAAAAATTGACGGGCGAAGAACTATCTCCGTTCGCCAATTTCTAATCTCGTCGACGCAGTGGTATACTGTAAAAAATTTTTGGAGGTAATCTCAATGAACGAAAACTTAATCGGCTTGACGAACGCGGCGGAGGATACCGTGACGGAGGCGAACACGGCCCTCGCGCTGAGGTCGGGCAGTTTGAAGGTCTTGGCGACGCCCGCGCTGATTCGATTGATTGAAGTTGCGGCGTCCGAATTGCTCGAAAAAAATTTGCCGCCCGAATTGACCTCGGTCGGCATATTGCTTGACGTTAAACACACGGCTCCGACGCCGCTCGGAATGAACGTCCGCGCAGAGGTTAGAATCGTCGCCATTGACGGGCGCAAGGTGATTTTCGACGCGGTTGCCTTTGATGAGGTTGACGAAGTCGGGCGCGGCACTCACGAACGCTTTATCGTCGACAGATTGAAATTTCAAGCCAAAGCGGATTCAAAAATCTAGGGACTAGGGATTAGGTTTTTACTAGTCCATAATTAACTGCGATTTTCCAGCGCAACCAGCCTGTCCGCGCCGTAACGCTTGCGCAGGACGGGCTTTTCAATCTTGCCCGTGGCATTGCGCGGCACCTCGGCGAAGATGATTTTCTTCGGGCGTTTATAGCGCGGCAAATCCAGACAGAAATTGTTGACTTCCTCCTCCGTGCACTCGACGCCGGGTTGAAGCTCGATAATCGCCGCACTAATCTCGCCCAGCCGACGGTCGGGCAAGCCGATAACCGCCACGTCCTTAATCTTGGCAAACTTGTGCAGGAAGTCTTCAATCTGCACGGGATAAATATTTTCGCCGCCGCTTACGATAACGTCCTTTTTGCGGTCGACGAGGAAATAAAAGCCGTCCTCGTCCTGATGAGCCATGTCGCCCGTAAGGAGCCAGCCGTCCTTTAAAACTTCGGCGGTCGCTTTCGGGTCGTTATAATAGCACGTCATGACGCCGGGACCTTTGACGCACAACTCGCCCACGTCGCCGCGAATAACTTCAACGCCCAGCTCGTCGACAATCTTGCACTCCCAACGATAGCCGGGAACGCCGATAGCTCCGACCTTGCCGATATTCTCCAAACCCAAATGCACGCAACCGGGACCCGTCGATTCGCTAAGCCCGTAGTTCGTGTCGTAATCGTGATTCGGGAAATATTTCTTCCAGCGTCGAATCAAACTCGGCGGCACGGGTTGCGCCCCTATGTGCATGAGCCGCCATTGGTCGAGCTTGTAATCCTCCAACTTCAAATCGCCCCGGTCTAGCGCGTCAACTATATCCTGCGCCCACGGCACCAACAGCCAGACGATTGTGCATTGCTCCTTTGATACCGCGTCCAAAATTATTTCGGGCTTCGTCCCTTTGAGCAAAACCGCCTTGCTGCCCGCCACCAGCGACCCCATCCAATGAAACTTCGCGCCCGTGTGGTAAAGCGGCGGTATGCATAAAAAGTTATCCTCGCGCCCCGTCAAGTGATGTTTTTGCTCCATCTGCGCGGCTTGCGTCAAGCTCCTGTGCTTGTGAAGTATCGCCTTCGGAAAGCCCGTAGTCCCCGACGAAAAATAAATCGCGCCGTAATCGTCCTCGGTTATCCCGCCGACCATAGGCTTGACACTTGAGCAATCGTCAACCATGATGTGATAGCTCTCCGCGAAACTCGGACAGTTGTCGCCGACGTAAATCAGCAAGCGACCTTTGGACAGCCGCTCGGCATTAGTCTCTATGCGCCCGATAAACTCCGGTCCGAAAATGATAACGTCGACCTCGGCAAGCTCCGCGCAGTAAAGAATCTCCGCCGCGTCGTAGCGGAAATTGAACGGCACCGCTATCGCGCCCGTCTTCAACACGCCAAAGTAAATCGGCAACCATTCCAGGCAGTTGTACATCAAAATCGCGACCTTATCGCCCTTGTGCACGCCGCGCTCAATCAGCAGGTTGGCGCATCGATTAGCCTTCTCGTCGAAGACGCGCCACGTTATCTCCCGACGATACGGCGCGAAACTGTTCGATTCAATCAAGCTGAATTCTTTCCAACTCATACGCCGACCGTCAGCCACGGCGGGATTCAGCTCCACCAGCGCAACCTCGTCGCCGTACAACGCCGCATTGCGCTCCAAATATTCCATAACGGGCATAAATCTGTTTGCTCCTTTGTCTTGAATTTTAAACGCGCCTATTCTACACCGTCACGGGGAATTTTCCAAACCTTTTAGCCAATCAAAAATAATCCGCCGCGAAGTCGAAATGTCGCTTGAGTAAATATCGAGCGGCTCGGCAATGTCGGCATATTTTTTTAGCGCGTTCAAGCTCTCGCCGAAACCGCCGCCGCCGTGCGTAACTATCGGATAAATCGTCTTGCCCGTCAAATCACAACCGCGCAGGAAATTCTCCGCAGGCTTAGGCAAATTGCTCCACCACAGCGGATAAATCAAAATAATCTTATCGTAGCTTTCGACGGCGGGCAAAGACTTCAGCGCGGGCAACTCGCCGCTCTCAAACTCGCGCTTGGCAACCTGCGTCGTCTGCGAATAATCGGCGGGATAAGTTTTCTCGGTCTGAAGCGCAAAAATATCGCCGCCCGTCACGCTTTGGACGATTTGAGCGATCATCTGCGCGTTGCCGATAAGCTCGGAGCCGTCAACCATGAGCGACGCGCCCGATACCGCGTCAACCTCGGCGGGAAAATCCGTGTTGCCCACGCGCCCGAAGTACACGATTAAAATCCTCCCGTCAATGCTTAAACGCTCGCCGCGCAGAATCTCGGCGCGATTGACTTCAACCTTATGAAACCAGCGGTCGAGGTACGGCAGTCCGAATATCGCTCCGACTGCCAACACGAATACCGTAAGCGTCGCCGCGTAGAATATGCGCCCTTTGACGTAGCGGCTCGCGTGAATCAGTATGTGCACGAACAGCGCGACCGTTGAGCCAATCGCCGCGCCCAGGTGTATCGCCCGCCAATTCGCTTCGGGCGCAGTGAAATACTCAGCCAATGCCGCGCCCGATACCGCCAACGTCACCACGAACGCCGCGAATAAAATTATCGTCGCGTGATTGACGACCCGCCGCCGATTAAAGCCTCCGCGCAGAAAATTTTTGTAAAAGCTCCGATTCAAGACGTTGTGCGCCACGACTCCGACGACGAAAATTATCCCAATCGCCTCGTGAATCTGCGCGGAAAGGAAGTTGCTCGACAAGCCGACGAAGAACAGAATCAACAACGCCGCGTCCAAAAGTTTTTTCATGTAAGCCCTCCGCGTGAGTTTTTTTTATGATAACAAAAAAATCCTCCGAGCCTCAACCCGAAGGAAAATATTTCCGTCCGAAATTTTACTTGGTCTCCGTGAAAACCTTGGCGAAAATTTAATCGTTAATCGTCATGAAAATTTCCTACTCAATGAGCGTGCCGCGTAGCCTGCCAAAAATTTGTATCGTCCGACTGCCGCGCTAAATTCCCTTCAAAGCCCGTTGCCTTGCGCGACAGCCTTGCCCAGTTCGTAAGCCTCCGTTAATTCCTTGTGCCCCTTGATGTCGCCGACCTTCATGACGCCGCCCGCCAAGACGTGACCGCGCTCCGTCCAGCCGAGGTGCTTCATCAAGTTTTGGTAGTAAGTCAGCGCGTCGTCGAAACCGTAGCCCTCCGCCGCCATAAGCAGAACAGATTCTTTCTTCGGGTTGCGATAATTCGGGTCGCACTCCGCTACCGCAAACAATCTGTCGAACGCCGTGCGCAACTGCCCGCTAAAATTCCAATAGTAGAGCGGCGTCGCCAAAACCACGACGTCCGCCTCGCGATACACGGGATAAATCTTGTCCATGTCGTCGTGCTGAACGCAGGGGTGCTCGATATTCTTGCCGCCGCCGAAACAGCCCTTGCAACCGTGAATGTTCATCTTGTCAAGCTGAAAAATCTCGACCTCGCAACCCTCCTCGCGTGCGCCGCGTGCAAACTCCGCAATCAGAGCCGACGTATTGCCCTTGGCTCGCGGGCTTCCGTTCAATACGATAACCTTCCTGCCCATTCGATTCACTCTCCCAAAATTTATGCGACATTAAGCGCGAATTTCCTCGACGCCCATGTAAGGTATAAGAGCCGCCGGGATTTTGACTGAGCCGTCCGCTTGCTGATAATTTTCCAAAATCGCGGCGACGGTGCGCCCGACCGCTATGCCCGACCCGTTAAGCGTGTGCACGTATTCGGGCTTGGATTTGTTATCGCGGCGGAACTTGATATTGGCGCGGCGAGCCTGATAATCGGTGCAGTTGGAGCAGGAGGAAATTTCGCGATACTTACCCTGCGCGGGCATCCAAACTTCAATGTCGTAAGTCTTGGCGGAGGTGAAACTCATATCGCCCGTGCACAGCAACACCACGCGATACGGAATTTCCAAAGTGCGCAAAACGTCCTCGGCGGCGTCGACCATGCTCTCCAATTCGTTCCACGAATCTTCGGGCTTGGTGAACTTAATCAGCTCGACCTTGTTAAACTGGTGTTGACGAATCAAGCCGCGAGTGTCGCGACCCGCCGCGCCCGCCTCCGCCCTAAAGCACGCCGTGTAGCACGCGTAGTATTCGGGCAAAGTGTCGGCGGATAAAATTTCGTCGCGATGAAAATTCGTCATGGGCACCTCGGCAGTCGGCACCAAGTAATAATCCAAACCCTCAAGCTTGAACATGTCCTCGGCGAATTTGGGCAGCTGACCGGTACCAATCATGCTGTCGCGGTTGACGATATACGGCGCAAGCATTTCGGTGTAGCCGTGACGGTTGGCGTGCAAGTCCATCATGAAATTGATACAAGCACGCTCAAGCCGCGCTCCCAAGCCGCGATAAAATGTGAACCTTGCGCCCGTCACCTTGCCTGCGCGGTCGAAGTCAAAGATATTCAGCGCGGTACCGATGTCCCAATGCGCCTTAGGCTCAAAGTCGAAACTGCGCGGCTCGCCCCATTTGCGGACTTCGGGATTCTGCGTATCGTCAAGACCAATGGGCACGTCGGCGGCGGGTATGTTCGGGATATGCAACAGCAAATCGCGCAGGCTGCCTTCCACGTCGCGAAGCTCGGCGTCGAGGGCAGAAATTTTCGCGCCCATTTGACGAACCTCGGCGGAAATCGCCTCGGTATCCTCGCCCGCCTTTTTCAGCGCACCGATTTTTTTGGAAGTCGCGTTGCGTTGGCTCTTAAGCTGTTCGGTCTCGCCCAAAATGGCGCGGCGGCGTTGTTCAAGCTCCGTGAAGTTGTCGAGGCTCAAAGCGTTGTTGCGATTTTTTAACATAGCGCGAATCACGTCGAGATTGTCGCGCACGAATTTCATATCAAGCAAGTGAATTACCTCCCAAAGATTTTCCGCTAAGTCTAGCAAAAACGCCTTTGCAAATCAAATTTTTTTATGCTATAAAGTTTTCGGAGGTGTTGATTATGATTGCCGAACGCGGAACTCGCGACAAGCTCGAAAAATATTTTGACCTCAATCGCCCGCTGAAAATCACTTTGCAGACCGACGGCGCGGCGACTTATGATTTTTGTTGCTTCGGTGTCGACAAGGACGCGCAACTTTCCGACGACCGCTACATGATTTTTTATAATCAGCTCGCCTCGCCCGCCGGTGAAATTATCGGCAAGGAAATTCCTGCGGGCATGGAGTTCACCGTCAAGCTCAACGACTTGCCGACGACGATTCAAAAGCTCGTGTTCACTTGTTCTATTGACGGCGCGGGCGTCATGAGCGAAATTGTCCGTCATAAAATTTTAATCGGCGACGAAATTTCTGCAGAGTTCGGCGGCGGCGATTTTGAACAAGAGAAAGCCGTCACGTCGCTGGAAATTTACCGCAAGAACGGTTGGCGATTCAACGTCGTGGCTCGCGGCTTCAACGGCGGTTTGGACGCCTTGCTTGCCTTTTACGGCGGCGAACAGATTGACGCTCCTCCGCCTCCGCCTCAAAAAGTTTCGCTGGAGAAAAAAATCCAAGACGGCGCGCCGAAGTTAATTTCCCTCGTTAAGCCGCTCAAAGTTCAGCTGGAGAAACGCAACTTGCTCGACGTTACCGCCCGCGTCGCGCTGGTTATGGATATTTCCGGCTCCATGACGAACAGCTACGAGGACGGCACCGTTCAAGAGATTGTCAACAAGATTTTGCCGCTTGCCGTTCAATTCGACGATGACGGCGAACTTGACTTTTGGTATTTCGGCGACCGTTGCGAACGCCGCCCGACCGTCAACATGCGCAATTACGAGCAAGCCGTCCCGCGCAACTGGCAAAATTTGATGAGCAACCTAGGCTACGGCACCGCTGAGCTTGTCGTTATGCGGGAGGTCGTCGCCGAATACGAGACCGGCACTTTGCCCGCTTACGTCGTGTTCATCACCGACGGAGGATTTTTCGACAGGAGCCGCATTAAGGATTTTCTGATTGAGGCGTCGTATCTGCCGATTTTTTGGCAATTCGTGGGCGTGCGCGGTTCGGGCTACGGCTTGCTTGAGGAGCTTGACAACATGGGCGGGCGTTACGTCGACAATGCCAATTTCTTCGCGCTGGACGATTTCCGCACCGTGCCCAATGAGGAGCTGTATTCGCGCTTGCTGAATGAATTTCCCGCGTGGCTCAAGTTGGCTAAGGATAACGGCGTGCTTGACGGCTCGGCTAAAAATTCGCGTCCCAATCCGCCGCCCGAAAAATCTTTCGGTGACAGGTTCCGTGGGCTTTTCGGCTTATAAAATTTTGGGAGGTATCGATAATGGTTTCGTTGGAAAAGAGAATTCAAGACGGCGCACCGAAGTTAATTTCGTTGGTCAAGCCGCTCCGTGTCGAATTGGAAAAGCGCAACTTGCTCGACGTTACGGCTCGCGTCGCGTTGGTGGTCGATATTTCCGGCTCGATGAATCGCAGCTACAAGGACGGCACCGTTCAAGAGATTGTCAACAAGCTTTTGCCCGTGGCTGTGCAATTCGACGACGACGGCGCGTTGGACTTTTGGTTTTACGGCACGACCTGCGAACGTCGCCCGCCCGTCAACATGAGCAATTACGAGAGCGCGATTCCCGACGATTGGAAAAAGATTCGCGAAAGGATTGGCGGCGTCAACAACGAGCCTGCCGTCATGGAGGAGGTTATCGCCGAATTCGCCGAGAGCACTTTGCCCGTCTACGTCGTCTTTGTCACCGACGGCGGCATTTCCAAAACCGCGCAGATTAAAAAGCTCCTGATTGAGGCGTCGTATCAGCCGATTTTCTGGCAATTCGTGGGCGTGCGCGGCAAGGATTACGGCATACTTGAGAAGTTCGACACGCTTAAGGAGCGTTACGTTGACAATGCCAATTTCTTCGCGCTGGACGATTTCAGCTCCGTGCCCAATGACGAACTTTATTCGCGCCTGCTTGACGAATTCCCGACGTGGCTTGCGGCAATTAAAGGCAACGGCGTCCTCGACGGCTCCGTCCGCCAAACGACTGACGACTTGCTTGCAAGGTTGCGGCGATATTTCGGATTCGATTCCTAAGCCCGCGCACATTGACACAAAAAAACCGTTCCCCGTTTGAGGAGCGGTCTTTTTGATTTTGCGCTAAGCCTACTCGACGGATTCCTCCGCCGCGTCAAGGTTGGTGGCGACGGTATCCGACTGAACCTCTTCAACCGCGCCGTTGACAACTGTATCCTCGGAAACGTTTTCGGAAGTCTCTTCGGCGTCAAAAGTCTGCGCGGAGGCGTCGGCAGTCTCTTCGGGCGGTTGGTCGTAGACGTGACCGATACTGGAAATGTCGACCATGTATTTTTCGCCGTCCTCGTCCTCCACGACGATGCTAGGATTGCCCTCGACAATCGTCACGCCCGTAACGATGCCCGTCATATTCTCTTGGCGGCTCGTGGGATTGCCCTCGGCGTCCGCCTCGTTTATCGTGTTCACCCAATCGACCTGCTTGCCGATCATGCTGCTCAACTGCCCGACCAAAACCGACGTGTCGATATTGTTGACGACTTTGCCGAGGTCTTCCAGATTCTTGACGACGTTGGTCATCTGCTCCAAAGAGCTGAATTGCGCAAGCTCGGCGATATAACTGCTGTTGTCCTGCGGGTCGAGCGGGTCTTGATTCTTGAGCTGAGTGACAAGCAGTTGAAGGAACGCGTCCTTGCCGAGGTCGTCGTTAGCCTTAACCTCCTTGGTCTGCGAGGCTTCATAGGCGGCGGCGTCATAAGTCACGCCGTCAACCGTGATTGTGTTGAATGAATTTGCCATGTGAATCCCTCCAAAATTTTAAACGGAATAGTCGACGCCCTCGGTAGTGCTTTCGTTGACGGGGGCGGTCGTTTCAATGTCGCGTTCAAGCACGTCCATATCGAGGCGGCGATTGCCTTGCCTTTGCTGACGATTTTGTTGCCACGCCTGACCGCCCTGACCGTTCATCAAGCCGCCGTCGCTCAAGCCCGCGTAAACGTCGACGTGCTCAACCTTAAGCCCGACGTTGCTGAGTTCTTGGCGGAGCTGAACGAGCGAATTCTCGATAATCGTGCGAACCTGCGCGTTATCGCTGTGGAAACTGGCATTGACCGCGCCGTTGGCACTGACGGAAACTTTAAGCGTCAATTCGCCGAGGTGTTCGGGGTTGAGCTTGATAACCATTTCGGTATTTTCCGCCGTGCGAATCAGTCGGGCTTGACGGACAATCTGCGCGGGTACGTCGAAGTCTTCTTGAGGCGCAGGCGGCGCGTCGGGTGCTTGCAAAGGATTGGTCGGTTGCGGCGGAGGAGCGTCGTTTGTCGTCGGCGTCGGTGCCGCGAAAATTTCTCCGCCCGTCGAGACGGCTTGAGGTTGCGGGGCTTCGGACATCGATTGGAAGTTTTGCCCTTGGAAATTTCCCTGTTGCTGAGGCTCTTGATTGAATTGTTGCGACGCGGGCGGCGTCACGGGCGCGGCTGTCGGTGCCGATTCGACCTCAACCCTAACGCCGAGCAGTTCCGAGAAATTTTGCACTGTCGGGCGTTCGTCGACCGGGGGCGGCATTACGACCGTTTGCGCTTGAATTGTCGGCTTGAGTTCAGCTTGAGCGACAGGCTCCGAGGCTTGCGCTTGAGTTGTCGGCTTTAGTTCAGCTTGAGCAGTCGGCTCCGAGGCTTGCGGTTGAATCGTCGGCTTGACTTCAGCTTGAGCAGTCGGCTCCGCGGCTTGCGGCTGAATTGTCGGCTTGAGTTCAGCTTGAGCGGTCGGCTCCGAGGCTTGCGGCTGAATTGTCGGCTTGAGTTCAACTTGAGCGGTCGGCTCCGAGACTTGCGGTTGAATTGTCGGCTTGAGTTCAGCTTGAGCGGTCGGCTCCGAGGCTTGCGGCTGAATTGTCGGCTTGAGTTCAACTTGAGCGGTCGGCTCCGAGACTTGCGGTTGAATTGTCGGCTTGAGTTCAGCTTGAGCGGTCGGCTCCGAGGCTTGCGGCTGAA
>ERZ842401.174-NODE-174-length-86082-cov-5.757681_pt1 | contig 86082 bp, 60 predicted proteins | sample MGYA00521270_ERZ842401 | MGnify/ENA primary metagenome ERZ842401 (study PRJEB31892, sample SAMEA3878208) | bioreactor metagenome | biome: Moose rumen | place: Sweden | collected 2011-10 | study: EMG produced TPA metagenomics assembly of the PRJEB12797 data set...
GCGCGTGGGTGTGCAGGGGCTCCCAGGATGCAAACAGTGCCAAATGTGAACGGTATTCATCACAGTGCGCATTGAGGTTTGCCTGCGGCGCCACTTCCCAGACACAGTCCGCATCCGGGACAACGACCAATAACGGCCGTCTTATGCTTTGGACACATATCCCGGCATCGATGGTTTCGAAGGTAGGGGACAGGATTGTGATAAGTCCTCTTACACTGAAACTTAACAATGCCATCTGGATATGGAAAGTTTATGGTGAAGGTATCACCGACGAGAAGCTGGCCTCCGTAAAAGTGGAAAGTTCTATTGCGACCTTGGACGCTAACAATAATATGGCGAATGCCCTTGCCGCGAGAATATATAAAAGAGCGACGGACGGCGCTCAATTGCTGAGCCGATATAATCAGTACGCATATTCAACGGTGAGCCTTAGTACAAAACCTGCGGTTGCCACTGCAAAAAGCGCTGCCAGTATCCTTTATCAGAGTGTCTTCCCCCTGGCTACCGCATACAAATGCACCAAGCTGACCGTCACCACCGACAAGGCCACATACGTCAAGGAATATACCGAAGACGCCCCGCTTGAGCTTAAGAGGGTTGCCTCCAACGCCTATCCCCGCTATCTCAATATAGGCGACGGCACCTGGACCCGCACCGAGCTGTAGCACCGCGGTCTCCCGGCTGACGGGGAAGTTTCTGTAACCCATCTTTCATAAATGCGAAAGATGGGTTATATTTGTATGTTATTTATCGAAGGCCATAAGCTATGAAAGTATCAATCATAATGGGGTCTGTCAGCGATTATGACGTCATGTCGGGAGCTGAGCAGATTCTGGACTCGTTCGGCATAGCCTACGAGAAGAAGGTCATCAGCGCGCATCGTACGCTGGACTATATGTGTGAATATGTAAAGGGAGCCCGTCAGAGAGGCATTGGGGTAATCATAGCAGGTGCGGGCGGAGCCGCCCATCTTGCCGGTGTGGCGGCCGGACTCACGACGCTTCCCGTCATCGCGGTCCCGATACAGACAAAGACCCTCGGGGGGCTGGATTCCCTCCTGTCGATGGTGCAGATGCCCACCGGCATACCTGTGGCCACGGTGGCCATCGGAGGCGCCAGGAACGCGGCCATCCTTGCCGCCGAGATACTCGCCCTTTCGGACGAAGGCATCTCCAAGGCCCTGGATGATTACCGCGAGGAGCAAAGAAAGAAAGTTCTCAGCGCAAACATCTGACTATGAGCATGATAAATAATTTCAGGAGGTTGTATGTAGAAAAGAAGCCCGCATTCCGGGTCGAAGCAGACAACCTCCTTTCGGAACTTAACGAAAACCTGGGTGCGGGCCTTAAATCCCTGAGGCTCATAAATGTCTATGATCTGGGCGGCTTTTCGGACGCCCTGCTGGAAAAGACCAGGAATACGGTATTTTCCGAGCCGGTGACCGACGACGTCTATGATGATTTCGACCTGTCTGCCGCTCCGTATATCGGTATCGAGGCCCTTCCCGGGCAGTTCGACCAGAGGGCCAGTTCCGCGGTGGAGTGCGTCCGCCTGGCGGAGCCCTCGGCTGACGTGCGCATAAAATATACGAAGCTGATTGTATTTGACGGCGGTATAACCCCCGAGGCCCTCAAGGCCGTGGAGAAGTACTGCATCAACGCCGTGGAATGCCGCAAGAAGGATTTCAGCGTCAAGTCCTTCGACATCAACGCCGAAGTGGCTCCCATGAAGGAGTATCCCGGGTTCCTGCAGATGGAAGGGGAGGCCCTTACCGCTTTCTGCAGGGAGAACGGGCTTGCAATGAATGAGGCCGACCTTGCCGAAGTGGTGAAGTATTTCCGCCAGGAAGGCCGCGAACCCTCGGAAACGGAGCTCAAGATACTCGACACCTACTGGAGCGACCACTGCCGCCATACCACTTTCAACACCCGTCTGGGCAGCATTGAGGTGGAGGACAGTTTCATCAGGGAGGACATAGAGGCGTCCATAAAGCTGTATGATGCCATGCGGCAGGAGCTGGGACGTGCTTCCAAGCCGGTCTCGCTTATGGACATGGCGACAATCGGCGCCCGCTGGCTCAAGTCGAAGGGCCTTCTGGACGACCAGGAAGTGAGCGAGGAGAACAATGCCTGCAGCATCCACGTGACGGTGGATGTGGACGGCCGCGACGAGGACTGGCTGCTGATGTTCAAGAACGAGACACACAACCATCCTACGGAGATCGAGCCTTTCGGAGGTGCGGCAACGTGCCTCGGCGGTGCAATCAGGGACCCTCTGTCGGGACGCAGCTATGTCTATCAGGCCATGCGCATAACCGGCGCGGGCGATATATGGAAGCCCGTCTCCGAGACCCTCGAAGGCAAGCTCCCGCAGAAAATAATCAGCCGGAAGGCTGCTCACGGCTATTCCAGCTACGGCAACCAGATAGGTCTTGCTACCACTTTCGTAAAAGAGATAATCCATCCCGGATACACTGCAAAGCGCCTGGAAATAGGCGCAGTGGCAGGTGCCGTGAAGGCTTCCAACGTGCGCAGGGAATCACCCGCCCCCGGCGATGTAGTGCTTCTTGCCGGAGGAAGGACCGGCCGTGACGGAATAGGCGGGGCCACCGGCTCGTCCAAACGCCATACCGGCCATTCCATCGAAACCTGCGGCAGCGAGGTCCAGAAGGGCAACCCGCCCGAGGAGCGCAAGCTGCAGAGGCTGTTCCGCCGTCCGGACGTGACCTGTCTTATCAAGAAATCCAACGACTTCGGTGCCGGAGGCGTGAGCGTCGCAGTGGGCGAACTTGCCGACGGCCTGGACATCTGGCTTGACAGGGTGCCCGTCAAATACACCGGTCTCAATCCTACCGAGCTGGCTATCAGCGAGTCACAGGAGAGGATGGCCGTAGTCATAGCGCCCCGGGACAAAGATGCCTTTATGGAAAAATGTGCGGAAGAGAATGTGGAAGTGACTGAAATAGCGAAGGTTACCGATACCGGGAGGATGGTTATGCACTACGGAGGCAAGGTGGTTGCCGACCTTCGGCGCGACTTCATCGACAGCGCCGGAGCCGCAAGGGAAGCCGACGCCGTCATACGCCAGGTTACCGATAAGGACCCCTTTGCGCCCCTTGAGGCGGAAGGCAGCCTTTCCGACCGTCTTTCAGCCGTGCTGGCCCGTCCCGACGTGGCTTCGCAGAAAGGCCTTGTGGAGATGTTCGACAGTACGATAGGCCGCTCCACGGTGCTGATGCCCTACGGCGGAATGACTTATGAGACCGAGGCGCAGGTGTCGGTCCAGAAACTGCCCGCCGACGGATTTACCGATACGGCCTCGATGATGTCTTACGGTTTCGATCCGGAGCTTTCGTCCTGGAGCCCTTACCACGGCGCGGCCTATGCCGTCGTGGATGCGGTATCGAAGGCGGTGGCCGCCGGCGCGGACTGGTCCCGCATGCGGTTCTCCTATCAGGAGTATTTCGAGAAGATGACTTCGGATCCCCGCACATGGGGCCTTCCTGCATCCGCGCTGCTCGGCGCCCTCAAGATGCAGCATGCCCTCGGCCTCCCGTCCATCGGCGGCAAGGACTCGATGAGCGGTTCCTTCGAGGACCTGAACGTGCCTCCCACCCTCGTGGCCTTCGGCGTGGTGCCGGTGAAGGCTTCCGGCGTCATTTCCCCGGAATTCAAATGGGAAGGCAACAGCCTCTACCTTGTAAGGCATACTCCCCTCGGGAACCATATGCCTGATACCGACATGCTTAAGGCCAACTGGGACAATATCCGCAAGGCAATAGGAAGCGGGCTTATAGTGTCCGCCTTCGCACTCCATGCCGGAGTGGGCGAGGCCCTTGCGAAGATGTCTTTCGGAAATGCCCTCGGGGTAGATGTGAACTTGTCGGAAAAAGACCTTTTCGGCTCCGTGCCCGGCTCCATCCTGGTCGAAACCACCGGTCCTCTCGACATCCCCAACGCGGAATATCTCGGAAGCGTGACCGACGGCAATGACGGCAGGCTGCACATAAACGGCTCTTCGCTCAGCCAGGACAGGCTCCTGGAGAGCTACAAGGCCACATATTCAAGCATTTACCCCATAGCCTCCAAGCCTGCGGGCAAGAAAGTCCTTCCGGCCGGAATCAATGCCCCCGTGAAGGTAAGGCCCCCAAAGACCGCCTACGAAGGCACCGCAGGCGACAGGCCGCTGGTTTTCATACCCGTATTCCCCGGAACCAACTGCGATTACGACACGGCGAAGGCCTTCCGCAGGGAAGGGGCTGACGTCCGCTTCGAAGTATTCCGCAATCTTACTCCGGATGATATAGTGGCTTCCGAAAAACGGTTTGCCGGCGCCATCGACTCATGTCAGATCCTTGCCCTGTGCGGCGGCTTCTCGGCGGGCGACGAACCTGACGGCAGCGGAAAGTTCATAGCCGACGTGCTTTCCAGTGCGGATGTTTCGGCCGCCATCGAGCGGCTCATTGCCCGAAAGGGACTCATCCTGGGCATCTGCAACGGCTTCCAGGCCCTCGTCAAATGCGGCCTGCTGCCATACGGAAGGTTCGGAGCCGTCTCCGAGGCCTCTCCCACGCTCTTCCGCAACGATATCAACCGCCATGTCTCCCAGATGGTTACGACAAAGGTCACCACGGTGGCGTCGCCCTGGCTGAAAGGACTTTCCATAGGGGACGAGTTTACGGTCCCGGTCAGCCATGGCGAGGGTAAATTCGTCGTGAGTGAAGAACTTGCCAGGGAACTGTTCGAGAACGGGCAGGTTGCTTTCCGCTATGCCGACGCCATATCCTCCGAGGTGACGATGACCTCGCCTTCCAACCCCAACGGCTCCAGTTTCGCAATAGAGGGAATCATCAGCCGTGACGGCCTGATTCTCGGGAAGATGGGCCACAGCGAGCGGTATGAGGACGGGCTCTTCAAGAATATCACCGGCGATTTCGACATTCCCCTGTTCAGGAATGCGGTCAGCTATTTCAAAAAGGCTTCTGAGTGATGCTTGACGGAGAAATCATACACGACGGCGCGTCGATCAAGATATTCTCGGCCTCCGAGCCGGACAAGGTGATAGTGCGCTTCACCGACGACATCACGGCTTACTACAAGATAAAGAAGGCCGTGATAAAGGACAAGGGAATATATTGCTGCGGCATATCGTCGATGCTGCTTAAATATCTGTCGGACAACGGGATACCGACCCATTTCGAGCGTATGACCTCCGAGAGGGAACAGCTCTGCCGCAGGATAGGCATCATCCCCCTCGAGATGATAGTGCGCAACGTAATCGCCGGTTCGCTGGCGCAGCGGCTCGGCCTTCAGGAAGGAACGGTCCCGCCGGAGGTCATCTATGACCTTTGCTACAAGTCGGCGCCCCTGTACAATCCTCTCATCAACGATTACCACGCCCTTGCCCTCGGTCTTGCCACAAGGGAGGAACTCTCTGAGATATATTCGCTTACAGAGAGGATCAACGGGCTGCTCGTACCGCTTTTCGACAGCGTGGGGATAACCCTTGTGGACTATAAGATCGAATTTGGCAAGACCGCTTCCGGGCATATCCTGCTGGCCGACGACATCACTCCCGATACCGCCCGTATGTGGGACAAGGCTACGGGAGAGCGGCTCGACAAGGACCGTTTCCGCAGGGACGGAGGGAACGTGGGCCTGGCCTACAAGACTGTATATGATAAACTCAGGAAGGTATGCGCTCTATAAATGAAGAATGCGGAGTGTTCGGCATCTGGGGTGTCCCCGGAGCGGCCGAGCTCACCTACTACGGGCTTCATTCCCTGCAGCACCGCGGTCAGGAAGGCTGCGGCATAGTGGCCGTGAATGATGACGGCCAGCTCCGCAGGGTAAAGGGTGAAGGCCTTGTTACAGAGATATTTGACAATGCAAAGCTCGCTTCCCTGCAGGGCTCCATGGCAATCGGCCATGTGCGCTATTCCACTTCGGGCGGCGGCGGAATAGAGAATGTCCAGCCTTTCCTCTTCCGGCACAATTCCGGGGATTTCGCCCTGGCGCACAACGGCAATCTCGTCAATTCGATTCCCCTGCGCAAGTATCTGGAGGATATGGGTTCCCTGTTCCAGTCCAGCTCCGACAGCGAGATACTGGCCCACCTGATAAAGAAAAACCCCGTGGAAAAGGGTACTCCCCGAATAGTCCAGATCCTGGAGGCCCTGAACATGATAGAAGGTGCCTTCGCCTTCCTTATAATGACTAAGAACCGCCTCTATGTCGCAAGGGACAAATACGGGCTGCGGCCGCTTTCCCTCGGACGCATAGGAGACGGATGGGTGGTAAGCAGCGAGACCTGCGCATTCAATGTCATTGGAGCGGAATATGTCCGCGACGTTGAGCCTGGCGAGGTCCTGTGCATCGATCATCACGGAGTGCGCAGCAACCGCTATTCACAGTACCGCAGGCGTGCTATGTGCGCCATGGAGTACATCTATTTCTCGCGTCCTGACAGCGACATAGAGGGCGTCAACGTGCATTCTTTCCGCAAGGAATCCGGCCGGCTCCTCTACAGGCAGGCTCCCGTCGAGGCGGATATCGTGGTGGGCGTGCCCGACTCTTCGCTCAGTGCGGCATCCGGTTATTCCGAGGCGAGCGGCATCCCCAATGAAATGGGGCTCATCAAGAACAAATACATCGGCAGGACTTTCATACAGCCGTCCCAGGAAATGAGGGACAAGGGCGTGAAGATGAAACTCTCGCCGGTAAGGAGCATAGTGGGCGGGAAACGGGTCGTGCTTATCGATGATTCCATCGTCCGCGGGACCACCTCCAAGCGCATCGTGGGTATGCTGCGCGAGGCCGGGGCCACCGAGGTGCATGTGAGGATAGCCAGCCCGATGATAAAGTTCCCGTGTTTTTACGGAGTTGACATATCCACGAAGAAGGAGCTCCTGTGTTCCTCGCATACCTGCGAGGAGGCGCGCAGGATAATCGGGGCTGATTCACTGGAGTTTTTGAACAAAGAGTCTTTGCTGGAAGCAGGGCGGCGCAGCGACCTGTGCATGGCGTGTTTCACGGGGAACTATCCCACCGCACTGTATTCTTCAGCCGAAGAATCTGACATGGCAGATAAATTTTAAGATTATGGCGATACATTATGAACAGGCTGGCGTCAGCCTCGAAGCGGGATACGATGTCGTAAGGCGTATCAAATCCCATGTGCAATCAACTCAGCGTAAGGGGGTTATGGGCGGTATCGGCTCCTTCGGAGGGATGTTCGACCTTTCCGCGCTCGGAGTGAAGGAACCGGTGCTGGTGAGCGGCACCGACGGCGTAGGCACCAAGCTCAAGATAGCTTTTGCCATGGACAGGCACGACACTATAGGAATCGATGCCGTGGCCATGTGCGTCAACGACGTGCTCGCCCAGGGCGCCGAGCCGCTGTTCTTCCTCGACTATGTGGCCCAGGGGAAAACCCGTCCCGAAGTAGTGGAGGCCATCGTTTCCGGTGTGGCGGAAGGATGCCGCCAGGCCGGTTGCGCCCTTGTCGGCGGCGAGACGGCGGAAATGCCCGGAATGTATGCGGACGGTGAATATGACATTGCCGGCTATACCACCGGAGTTGTCGAGAAATCAAAGCTCATAGACGGAAGCAAGGTCGCCGTGGGGGATGTCCTTGTGGGAATTGCTTCCACAGGAGTCCACAGCAACGGCTTCAGCCTGGTCCGCAAGGTGGTCTCGGATGCCGGCCTCGACTATCACAAGGTTTACCCGGAGCTCTCCGCGTCCCGGAAGCTCGGCGAGGTCCTGCTCACTCCCACGAGGATATATGTCCGGCAGGTGCTCGACGTCATCTCGAAGTGCAGCGTGCACGGAGTGGCGCATATCACCGGCGGAGGCTTCGACGAAAATATTCCCCGTATCCTCCGCCCCGGCCAGGGTATCGAGGTGAATGAAGGTTCCTGGGAGATACTGCCCGTGTTCCGCATGCTCGAAAAGTGGGGCGGCATCGGCCACAGGGAGATGTTCAATATCTTCAACATGGGCATCGGAATGGTGCTCGCGATGCCTTCGGAAGATGCAGCCGCGGCCATCGATATCCTTGCCGGATATGGCGACAAGGCTGGCGTCATAGGAAAGGTTACCGATACGGAAGGAGTTGTGATAAAGTAATTTACAGATATAATGAAAGCTCTTATCAGTGTTAGCGACAAGGCCGGCGTGGTAGATTTCGCCAAGCGCCTTGAATCTTGCGGCTGGGAAATCCTTTCCACCAGCGGCACCATGAAAATGCTCAGGGAGGCCGGCGTGAAAGTGACCTCCGTCAGTGATGTCACCGGATTCCCCGAAATATGCGACGGCCGCGTGAAGACCCTTCATCCGAAGATTCACGGAGCCCTTCTTGCGCGCCGTGACGACCCTTCCCATATGGAACAGCTGGCCAGGAACGGCATAGAGACCATCGACCTTGTCTGCGTCAACCTCTATCCTTTCAAAAAGACTGTCGCCAACCCCGACGTCACCATGGAGGATGCCATCGAGAATATCGACATAGGAGGGCCTTCCATGCTCCGGAGCGCCGCCAAGAACTGGGAGGGCGTGACCGTGGTCACCGATCCTGCCGATTACGACCTGGTGGCTTCCCAGATAGAGTCGGAGGGCAATACGACCCGTGAGCTACGCCTTCAGCTTTCCGCGAAAGCCTTTACCCATACCGCAGAGTATGACTCCTGCATAGCCGCTTTCCTGAGGCCCAGGGCCGGCCTTTCCGAGAAACTGTTCCTCGAGTTCGAGAAGAAGCAGGATCTCCGCTACGGAGAGAATCCCCACCAGCAGGCGGCCTTCTACAAGGGTGGCGTGAAAGTGCCTTTCTCTCTGGCCACTGCCCGTCAGCTCTGGGGCAAGGAGTTGTCATACAATAATATACAGGATGCGAACGCTGCGCTTGACATAGTGCGCGAATTTGCCGGTGGTTCCGATGCCTTTGCGGTGGGGCTCAAGCACATGAACCCCTGCGGAGCCGGTATCGGCGCCACGGTCGAACAGGCCTGGCAGAAAGCGTACGACGGCGACCGCACCAGCATATTCGGTGGCATAGTGGCGTTCAACCGCGAGGTTACGGCGGCCCTTGCAACCTCCCTGAAGGCCATTTTCCTTGAGATAGTGATGGCGCCTTCCTTCTCGCAGGAAGCACTCGAGATACTGAAGGCGAAAAAGAACCTCCGGCTGCTGGAAGTGGATATGGACGGAACGGCCCATGACGAGCGCAAGCTGGTATCCGTAAACGGCGGCCTGCTCGTGCAGGAACCCGACATCCGGACGGCGATTCCTGCGGAGGCCATGTGCGTTACGTCTGCAAAGCCCGACAAGGCACAGCTTTCCGACCTCGGCTTTGCCTGGAAGATAGTCAAACACGTGAAATCCAATTCAATAGTGGTGGCCCGTGACGGCATGGTGCTCGGTGTGGGCGCCGGTCAGATGAACCGCATCGGGTCCGCGCTGCTTGCACTCGACCAGGCGGAAGGCAACTTCAAGACCCTCGGCATCGCTCCCGGCGGCCTGGTGATGGCTTCCGACGGATTCTTCCCGTTCGACGACTGCGTGACCCTCGCGGCGCAAAGGGGAGTGACCGCCATAGTCCAGCCCGGAGGCTCTGTCCGTGACGAGGACTCCGTCAAGAAGGCCGATGAATCAGGCATCGCCATGCTGATGACCGGAGAGCGCCACTTCAAACATTGACCCATGGGAATATTTGTAACCAAGACCGCACAAGCCGAGAATGCCGGCGGCCTGAATATGGAACTTCTTCATACCGCAAGGGTGCTTGTCGTAGGCGGGGGCGGACGTGAACACGCCATCGTGGACGCGCTTTCCAGGTCGCTGTACGTGAGCAGGATATACTGTGCTCCAGGGAACGCAGGCATAGCCTCGCAGGCAGAGTGCGTCCCCATAAAGGACGGTGATATCGACGCCTTGCTCAAATTTGCGAAGGAGGAACACATAGACCTTACTGTGGTGGGTCCTGAAGTTCCTCTGTCAAAGGGTATTACGGACAGGTTCGAGGCTGACGGCTTCCGCGTCTTCGGCCCTTGTGCCGCAGCGGCGCGGGTGGAGTCCAGCAAGGAATTCGCAAAGCGGCTCATGGCCTCGGCAGGTATCCCTACGGCGTCGTACCGGTCCTTTACGGATTACGGGGAGGCCCTTGCCTATGTAAAGGAGGGTACGTTCCCGGCAGTCCTCAAATACGACGGACTCGCCGCAGGGAAGGGCGTAGTCATAGCGGCGGACCTGGAAGAGGCCGATGCGGCCCTTCGTGACATGCTCCTTGACAGCCGTTTCGGGCAGGGCAAGGTGGTCATCGAGGATTTCCTCGAAGGTCCCGAATTCTCGTATATGTGCCTTGTCAGCGGTACCGACGTGGAGCCCCTTGCCGTGGCTCAGGACCACAAACGTGCATTCGACGGCGACCAGGGGCCCAATACCGGCGGCATGGGCGCATATTCTCCCGTTCCGTTCATCACTCCGGAAGATGAGGCCTATGCCCTCGAAAAGATAATGAAGCCGATGGCAAAGGCTCTCTGGGATGCCGGATGCCCGTTTTACGGGGTGCTTTACGGAGGACTCATGAAGACTGCTTCCGGAATAAAGGTCATAGAGTTTAACTGCCGTTTCGGTGATCCCGAGACGGAGGTCGTCCTCCCGAGGCTTGAAAGTGATATATATCAGGCGTTTGCATCTGTTGCCGAGCATAAGCCGGTCCCTTCCCTCAAGTGGTCTGAGGATGCCGTGATCGGCTTCGTGATGGCCTCTGAAGGCTATCCCGGCTCTTATGAGAAGGGTGCGCGGATAAAGGGTGTCGAAGGCCTGTCCGTTGCAGGCTGCGATAGTGAGGATGTGCGGGTTTACCACATGGGAACCGCCGTCAGGGAAGATGCCCTCATCGCCAGTGGCGGCAGGGTGCTCATGGTAGATGGCCGTGGCGCCACCCTTTCCGAGGCCGCCGCTTCCGCAAGGGACGCGCTGTCGAAGATTGAAGCTCCCGGTCTGTTCCATCGCACGGACATAGGACATTGGGTATTGTAATAAATTAGGAGATATTTTGTTATGCCAAAAGTAATCAGTGGAAAAGAGCTCGCGGCCTCCCTGAAGGCGGAAATGGCCGCCCAGGTAGCCGGCTTTCCGGAAAAATACGGCCGAGTGCCGCATCTGGTGGTAATCCTGGTGGGAGAAGATCCTGCCAGCCAGTCATACGTTCGCGGCAAGGCCAGGGCCTCGGAAGAGGTGGGTATCCGCAATACGACTATTCTCAAGCCGGCTTCCATAACCGAGGCCGAACTGCTCGACATCATAGCCGGCCTCAATGCAGATGAAGGGGTTGACGGAATCCTCGTACAGCTTCCTCTGCCCGACCATATCAATGAGGACCGCATAATAGCGGCCATCGCCAAGGAGAAGGATGTGGACGGTTTCCATCCCCTCAATGTCGCCGCCCTGTGGATGAAACAGCCCTGTACGGTCGCCTGCACGCCAAAGGGAATAATAAGGATGCTCGAATCGGCGGGGATCGACCCCAAGGGAAAGAGGGCGGTCGTCATAGGGCGCAGCCAGATCGTGGGACTTCCCGCAGCCAAGTTGCTGCTCGATCGAAACGCAACGGTAACAATCTGTCACTCAAGGACTCAGAACCTTCCTGAGGTCACACGCCAGGCGGAAATACTCGTCGTGGCGATAGGACGTCCCAAGTTCGTGACGGCAGACATGGTGTCCGAAGGGACCGTGGTGATAGACGTCGGCGTGAACAGGGATCCTGAAACCGGAAAGCTCTGCGGTGACGTCGATTATGAGGCTGTCGCCCCCAAGGCCTCTGTCATTACTCCCGTACCCGGGGGAGTCGGGCCGATGACCATATGCTGCCTGATGGAGAATACCATCGAGTGTTTCCTTGCAAAGATGCGCTGATTTAAAAATAATTTGTATATTGCGGCGCTTGAAATATTTTTTGAAGAAATGAGCATGGATATGGCGATAGAAAGGAAACAATACATGAGTCCTGCCGCAGAGGCATATTCTCTCGGGGCGGAAACGGGTTTCATGTCGGTGAAACTCCCTCCCATAGTGGAAGAACTCGATGAAATAGAGTTGTAAGGCGGCAATATAAGCAGATTTTACATTGGCCCGGTACCGCAAGGTGCCGGGCTGTTTGTTTTACAGATTATTATTATCTTTGAACGATTGTACTTAGAAGCTGTTTAAAATTTATTGGTCAAAAATTTTATGAGCAATTTTCGAGGCAGCTTCTATCGTTTTGGAAGGAGCATAGCCGTAGCTATGTGACTGAGAAAACGGACGAAGATGGCCGGAAATGGCCAGAAAAGATTGATTGGATAAAATTTAAACAGCTTCTTAATGGTTTGAATGGATATGAAAGTGAGTGTCAAACATTTATTGATTGCGGTATCCTCCCTGGCCCTGTTTGCAGGCTGCACGGAGACCGAGCCCGCCTCTCCCGCAGGGACTGAACCGCAGAAAGTCAAAATCTGCATAAAGACCGGAATCCCGTCCCTTGAGGATGAAGACGGCACCAAGGTCACCCTGGACGGAGACAAGCTTGTATGGACCGGAGGGGAGTCCATGGATATCCTTGTCGGCAATTCATCTTCCACAAGCAAGGCGGCAGGACAGGTGGCGCGGCTTGAAAATGCAGGAGACAATTCCTTTTCCGGCGAAATCGAGCTGAACGACGGTTTCAGCCTGCTGGATGTCCGCGGACTCACCATCCCTGCGGATCACGGGGCATGGCTCCGTTACAACGGTACATTCCGTGTCCGTGTCCCCATATCGCTTTACCAGGAGCAGGCAGAAGAGGGCGTGCTCAACGGGGAGTATTTCCCGCTGTATGCCCCGCTTACCACTGACATTCTGGATGCAGGCAGGCAGGATGACGGTTCGTACGTCATTGACGGTGTCCAGCTCCAGTGGGGTTGCGGAGTGTTTAAGTTCAATGTCTATGGCACCCATCCCCAGATGGAAAGCGATGAGGTCCTGGAAAAGGTCCAGCTTATCACGGACAACAATTTCCCCCGCAATTTCGAGGCGAAACTCACCGACAACAGCATAGTCCGCAACAGCGACGCGACCCAGATCGTCACTACGCTGAAGACCCCGGCGCAGGTAAGCGGCCGTACGAAGGATACAGGCGCAAAGGTGTATATGGCGTTTTTCCCTTATACCACCACCCTGCATGAGGTCCAGCTGACCACCGACAAAGGCATCTATACCTACAAGACGGACTACAAGGTGTCCGGCTCCGACCTTCGCGGCCACATTGTGGCGCTCGGTCTCAACCTCTCCAAATTCGACAGGCTTGACCGCACCGAGTATGAGAGTTACTATTCCAAGGTGCTCAGTATCATCAAGAGGGCGCAGCTCCCTTCCATGCAGGTTACTTACACGGAACCCGGCAAGACAATATCCTTCAACTGCGTCAATGAAGACTTCTACAAGAACACCGCCAAGATCCAGGAGGTCTGCCCCCTGAACATCAGGACGGTATATCAGTGCTGTTCGATGTCCAAGAATCCGGTGGCTTATGTCGCGATGAAACTCGTGGAAGCCGGCCGTCTGGATCTCGAGCAGCCTGTGTATGAGTATTATCCGGCGATGCTTGACCTGTTTGCCGACGACGCCAGCAAGGAAAAGGCCAAGCTTATCACCGCAAAGATGATACTCCTGCACCGCACCGGGTTGAACAATTCCGCATACAACAATATCACCTATACCGGCACCCCGGACGAAAAGTATGTCTATTCCGGTCCCGCGACCCACATCCTTGACCTGGCTCTTGGAAATATCATCGGGAGCGGGCTCAATGAATATGCCAGGACATACATTTTCAACAAGATCGGCATGAATCATTCCAGCTATATCTATGAGGATGAGATGAATACCTTCTATGCCTACGGTCACAGAGAGATTGACGGCGGCACCTACGGCCGCGACCAGTATTCTTCTCCCGGCAACTCCGCCTATTCGATGCTTTCCACCACTGAGGAATACACGAAGTACCTCCAATGGATAATGGGCGGAGCCGACCTTACGCAGGCGAGCTGGGATATAATCTTCTATCCGTATTTCTATACAACTGGGTCTGAAACGTCGGAGTATGCGACCGCCCAGGGCTTGATATGGCGCCGGGACACCCACCCGGAGCTCGGTTACCTGTGGCATCACCGCGGCAACAACGGAAAATTCAAGGGCTGGGAGTGCTTCGTGCCTTCCACCAGGCAGACCCTCATTTTCATGACCAACGGCGTGAACAGCCACAACTTCTACCTTCCGATGGCAAAACTGTTCCTCGGGGTAACCAAGGACATCGAGGCTCTCAGGGGAGTAGGCGCCGCCCTTCCCGAGGAGGATGACGGCAGCAACATAAGCAGCATCACCTCACCAGGCCGCAAGGACCCCGTGACTTGGTAAGAAACCGGTTGGACAGCTTATAAATGAGAAAGTTATGAGAAAAGTAGCAAATATATTTGTTTCCGCCGCATGCATGGTTGCCGCAGTAGCTTCCTGCAGCAAATCGGAAAGAAGCGTTCCCGAAAAAGAGAGCAGGATGGTGACCCTCAGGGTGTATGCCGAAAAGGAGGCGCCGACACCGGCCGTAAAGGCTGAATATGACTGGAATGCCAATGAATTCTCTTTCGAGGATGACGACCAGATGCTTATCCTGATAGGGAAGACTTCGGGCAGCAGTGTCACATCGCAGACTTCGGTCCGCCTCAATATGGAGGCTGGTGCTCCCGGAGTATTCTCCGGAACCTTTGACATAGGTGATTATGAACTTTCAGACATCCGGGGCGCAGTACTGGTGAAGCCGGAGACTCCCGCCTCGATATATAGTCTCTCGTTTTACAACTCCACTCTCGCTGCAGTTTTCAAGATGACGAAGGCGCAGACCCAGACTGCCGCAGGCGTGTTCTCGGACAAGACGGGACGGTTCATGCTTTATGGCCCCATCGCGTCCACGTCGCTCAGCCAGGATGATGAGAATGACGGCCTTGTGGCCCTTACCAAGGTGAAATTCAAGTACTGCTCTGCGCTCTTCGAGTACCATATATATGGTGCGGGACGCTCTGACGAAAAAGTGCAGTCCATTTCCGTGGCCGCGGCCGGAAGTTCCGTCTCATCGTCTTACATATTGACATGCAACCACATGATCAGCGCCACCGCCGCCGGCCACCAGGCGGTTAACGGGAACTATGCATACGAGTCTTCGGTTACCATGGAAACTCCGTTTGCCGTTCCGGCCGATGCCGACAACGCCGGTGTAATATATCACTGCGTGTATGGTTCCGGCGAAATCAAGCGGCAGTTGAGCGACGTGACTGTCACTACGGACAAGGCGATTTATAAGGCCACCCCCACTGCCGACCATTATCCCCTGGCGCAGTTCGGCTGCGTCACCCCCATTTATATAAACCTTGCAGAGGGGGGAATGTTTACCAGGTACACTTCCGCAGTTGCTGAGTATTCCACCGACGGCGGCGCCACCTGGACGGAATGGGACGGCGACCTTCCTTCCGGAAGCGGCTATACCCGGCTTGCCGTAAAGTCCGCGTCCGCACTTTTATCCACACAGATTGCTTCCATCAACACCTGGATTTCGGCGCAGGATTCCGCAGTGGATCTCGATCTTTCGCAGACTACCTACGAGACGGTCGTCTTCCCGGCCGTATTCGGCAGCTCCACCGCAGCCAATGCGAATACGAAGCTCCGTTCCATCAAATTCCCCTCGAACATAACCGAGATAGCCGCCAATTCCTTCTACAACTGCACCGGCCTTGTGACTGCCGACCTGTCAAAAGTGGTGACCCTGCGTGGCAACGCATTCCGCAACTGCAGTTTGCTGAGCGACCTTGTCTCCCTCGGCAAACTCCAGGACGCCGGCTCGTGGAATAACAATCAGTATGCATTCGGTTACTGCACAAGCCTCACGTCCGTAACTCTGCCCGCCATCAAGACCATGGGCCAGTATATGTTCAGGGGCTGCACCTCGCTTGTCGAGGCGCAGTTCGGAGCCGCCTGTACCAGCGTTGGCGGCCATCTTTTCAACGGCTGCACAAAGCTGGCGAAGATAACCTGCCTTGCCACGACTGCTCCGGGGTGCGGAGGCAACACCAAGAACATCGCCGTGTCTGCCAAGACCGGAGGTACCATTTATGTCCCTTATTCCTCGGATCACAGCGTCCTGGCCTCATATATGGATTCCGCCTCCACTGACAACCCGTGGTACGGAGCGGTAAAAAGCAGCAGCTGGACTATCGTTGAACTGCCTGAGGAATAAGCTGTCAGAACCGGGGAGCCATGATAGGAGTTTTCTATAAAAAAGACGGCAGGATAGCTGTCTCCCAGTCCGAGGAAGTCTTTTCCTCCGTCGGCAGGGATGACGTCATCTGGATTGACCTTTTCTCTCCTACTGGGGACGAAAAGAGGGCCGCCGAGGCTTTCCTCGGCACCGAGATCCAGAGCCGCGCCCAGGCGGAGGAAATCGAGAGTTCTTCCCGTTTCCGCGAGACGGACGATGCCATTTTCGCCAACACCAACTTCCTCATCCCGGGACCTGACGAATATGACCGTGAGGCGGTTTCGTTCATCCTGTCCGGAACCACCCTCACCACCCTCCGGGACGTCCCTCTGCGCAGCTTTACCGAGCTTCAGCGCAAGATGACCGCGATTCCCAGGCTGTATCCCGGCGGATATTGGGTTTTCGTCAGCATACTGGACCAGCGTGTCGATCTCGATGCCGACATGATCGAGCTTATGAGCAAGGAGATAGCCCAGTACAGCCGCCGTATCAACCAGCAGGAGGATATCAATGAGGAGTTCCTTCTGGACATCAACCAGTTGCAGGAGAACACCATGACCGTGCGCGAGAATATCGTGGACAAGCAGCGCCTCATCACCGGCATAATGAAGTCCGACAAGTATCCTGCCGAGCTGGAAGCCCGCTTCAACGTGCTCCAGCAGGATATAAAGTCACTGATAAACCATACCAACTTCAGTTTCGAGCGTCTGGAGTATCTGCAGGATACCGTGGTCGGCCTTATCAATTTGGAGCAGAACAAGATAATGAAGATATTCACCCTTGTATCGCTCCTTCTGATGCCGCCCACCCTCGTGGCCAGTTTCTACGGTATGAACGTGCATCTCCCTATGGAGGGCTTCCGCTGGGCGTGGCTTGTCCTTATCGTCGTGATGGTCATTTCCTTCGCCATCTTCCTGATTATCTTCAAAAAGAGGAAGATGCTGTAGGTGTTGATAGCTGATTTTTTACTATATTTGCAGGCTGCTGCGGACAAACGTCCGGCAGTGTAATAAATAATGTCCAACAACTAATTATGTTTGAAATGGAAGAAAACGTAAAAACCCCCGCCGTTCCCAACGAGGCATTCGATTGGGAGGCATTTGAAACAGAATCCGCCGTTTACGGCGAAGGTGCTGATCGTCAGCAGATTGCAGAAGCTTACAACCAGACCCTCTCCAAGGTGGTCGAGAATGATGTCGTAGAAGGCGTCGTCACTGCCATCAACAAGAGGGAAGTGGTTGTCAACATAGGTTACAAGAGCGAGGGTGTCATCCCTGCTCCCGAGTTCCGTTACAACCCCGAGCTCAAGGTAGGCGACAAGGTGGAAGTCTATGTGGAATCCGCCGAGGACAAGAAAGGCCAGCTCCTTCTTTCCCACAAGAAGGCCCGTCAGCTCCGTTCCTGGGATCAGGTCAACGCGGCTTATGAGAGCGGCGAGGTTGTCAAGGGTTATGTCAAGACCCGCACGAAGGGCGGCATGATCGTGGATGTGTTCGGCATCGAGGCCTTCCTGCCCGGTTCCCAGATCGACATCAAGCCCATTCGCGACTACGACCTCTATGTGGACCAGACAATGGACTTCAAGATCGTCAAGATCAACCAGGAGTTCCGCAACGTCGTCGTCTCCCACAAGGCTCTCCTCGAGGCCGAGCTCGAAAAGCAGAAGAGCGAAATCATCTCCAAGCTTGAGAAGGGCCAGGTGCTCGAAGGTACCGTCAAGAACATTACCAACTACGGCGTATTCGTCGACCTCGGCGGTGTTGACGGTCTCATCCATATCACAGACCTCAGTTGGGGCCGTATCAACAACCCCGAGGAGATTGTCACCCTCGACGAGAAGATCAAGGTCGTCGTACTCGACTTCAACGAGACCCAGAAGAGGATCGCCCTCGGCCTCAAGCAGCTTACACCCCATCCTTGGGAGAGCCTCGATTCCGAGATCAAGGTCGGTGACAAAGTCAAGGGTAAAGTGGTCCTCATCGCTGACTACGGCGCATTCGTTGAGGTATGCCCCGGTGTCGAAGGCCTTATCCATGTGTCCGAGATGTCCTGGTCGCCCAGGCTCCGTATCGCCCAGGATTTCCTGAAGGTAGGCGACGAGGTCGAGGCCCAGGTGCTTTCCATCGACCGCGAGGCCCGCAAGATGTCCCTCGGCCTGAAGCAGCTCGTTCCCAATCCTTGGGAGAACATCCGCGAGAAATATCCCGTCGGCTCCAAGCAGACCGCCACTGTCCGCAACATCACAAACTTCGGTGTATTTGCCGAGCTTGAGGACGGTATCGAAGGACTTGTACATATCAGCGATCTCAGCTGGGACAAGATCAAACATCCTTCAGAGATGGTCCAGCCCGGCGACAAGATTGATGTGGTCATCCTCGATTTCGACGAGGCCAACCACAAGCTCAGCCTCGGCCACAAGCAGCTCATGCCCAACCCTTGGGATGAGATCGAAGCCAAGTTCGCCGCAGGTTCCATAGTCGAGGGCACCGTTGCCTCCCTCACTGACAAGGGAGCCAACATCGACCTCGGCGCAGGCGCTGAAGGCTTCTGCTTCAGCCGCGACCTCATCAAGGAAGACGGCAAGACCGCACAGGCAGGCGAGACCCTTTCCTTCAAGGTGATCGAGCTCCGTCGCAGCACCCGCAGGATCCTTGTTTCGCACGCCCGCACTTATGCCGAGGTGAAGGAAGCCAAGGCCGCAAGTGAGGCGGAGGACACCAAGAAGACCGTCAAGAAGATCAACTCCAACGTGGAGAAGACCACTCTCGGTGACATTTCAGAGCTCGCCGCCCTCAAGGACAAGCTCGAAAAAGGTGAGTAACAATAATTTCACCCTCAGGATAATGGGTTCGGCTTCGGCTATGCCCGTTGTCGGAAGGAATCAGAGCGCCCAGGTATTGGATATACGTGGGCGCTTGCTTTTGATAGACTGCGGCGAAGGACTCCAGCAGGCTTTGGTAAGATATCATGTCCCCATACAGAAAATCGAGGTCCTGCTGCTCAGCCATATCCACGGAGACCATGTGTTCGGCATCTTCGGGCTCCTTTCCACGATGGGTATGCTGGGACGGAGCAGTACCCTGCATATCTTCGCCCCCGGCAGTTTCGGTCCGATACTCAAGTTCTTCCTGTCTTATTATGGGGACGGCCTGAAGTTCGACATAGATTTCCATAAGGTGGATTGCCCGGAGCCGGAGGTGGTGTGGCAGACTCGGACCGTCGAGGTGCTGGCCTTCCCGCTTAACCATAAGATAGAGACCTACGGTTATATGGTAAGGGAGAAGGAACCGATGCTGAACGTGGATAAGGACGCTATCGCCCGGTACGGCCTGACTCTTACGGAAATCGGTACCCTCAAGCGGGGTGAAGACGTTGTCCGTCCGGACGGGGTGATTCCCAACTCCGAGGCTGCGTACAAACCTTTCGAGCCCCGCTCCTATGCCTATGTGAGCGATACCGCACCTTTCCCGCAGCTGCCTGGATGGCTCTCCGGAGTTGACCTCCTGTATCACGAAGCCACTTACACCGAGGAGTTTACGGATCAGGCTGCGCTGCGTCACCACTCCACGGCCAGGCAGGCTGCCCTGTGTGCGAAGCAGGCCGGAGCCGGAAAATTATTGATAGGGCATTATTCTTCACGTTGCCGGGATATTGCTATATTTGAAAGGCAGGCCCGCGAGGTTTTCCCTGACGTTACCGCAGTTTCCGACGGGGACGTCTTCGATATTCCCGAAAAGGCCCGCAAAACATCGGTTCAGGAGTGATGAAAAAATACGTTCTTATTTCCATTCTGGCTGTTCTCGGAGTACTGGCCGCCGCCGTACCCGCGGGCCAGACTGCATACACCGCATATATCTCAAAGTATTCAGGCATAGCGGTTTCCGAGATGTACCGCAGCGGGGTCCCGGCCAGTATAACCCTGGCACAGGGGCTTCTGGAATCCCGTGCCGGCCTTTCCGTGCTTGCAACCGAGGGGAACAACCATTTCGGCATAAAATGCCATGACTGGAAAGGAAAGAAGATGTATGCCGACGACGACAGGAAGGGCGAGTGCTTCAGGGTATATTCCGATGCGGAGGCGTCCTTCCGCGACCATTCCGACTTCCTGCGATTCCGCGACCGTTACAAATTCCTTTTTGAAAACCGTCCCGGGGACTATAAGGCGTGGGCATACGGGCTCAAGAAGGCGGGTTATGCGACCGATCCGGCATATCCGGGGAAACTGATAAAACTCATTGAAGATTACAGGCTTTACGAGTTCGACACCATGACTGAGGAGCAGGCAGCGGAGGTGTCTTCCGCTGTCGAAAAGCAGGAAAAGCCGGCCTCGAAGCCAAAGAAACCGGCTTCCAAGCCGAAAAAGGTAAAGAAGGCTCTGCCTCCTTCACCTATGTCGGTGGAACAGCCCGTCCGCTCAGGCAGGAAGAAAGGTTCCGAATCCTTCAGCTTTTCACTGTCCAGGGAGTTGTATTCCCAGAACGGAGTCCCCTTCATCTATGCTGCAGAAGGGGAGGATCTTCGTACTATCGCCGAGGCTAACAAACTGTTTTATAAGGAGATACTCAGGTACAACGACATGTCCGACGGAGAAGTGCTCCTTCCGGGGGCCGTGGTATATCTCCAGCCCAAGAAAAAGCAGGCCGCGCGAGGCATCGACAAGTTCATCGTGGACAAGGAGGGTGAAACGCTGTGGGCCATATCACAGCGTTACGGCGTGAAACTTTCCAGCCTTCTGAAGATGAACGGGATGGATGCCGGGGCTGTCCTGAGGGAAGGGGATACGATTCTTCTCCGTAAACCTTCGAAACGATAGCATGAACCGTAAAGTATTGACTTGCATCTGCCTTGCCATGCTGTGGGTCGCTCCGCCGGCGGGCCTTCATGCCTGGAGGTGGTATTATGACAGGAAAGTATCCAACTTCAAGGCACTGGCGGAGCTGTATGTGTATCCCGGGATGGGACCTGAAGCAGTCGCCGATACCCTGGCCGGCAAAGGTGTCGTTAAAAACGCAGGGAGTCTCAGGCGCGCCTTCCGGAAAGAAAAAGGGATTGTCCGGCCCGGGCATTATACCATAGGGCCGGAGTGCTCCAGCATGTATGCGGCAAGGATGATATCCAGAGGCTGGCAGACGCCTGTGAACCTGGTGCTTGCCGGCAGTCTGCGTACCCGAGGGGGCATCGCTTCCAAGGTGGCTGCACAGATGATGATGGATTCCGTGCAGGTGGCCTCGGCCATGGCGGATTCCGCCCTTCTCGCCGGTTTCGGGGCCACTCCCGAGACGGTTTTCACGCTTTTCATGCCCGATACCTACCAGATGTATTGGACGGACGGGATGGACAAGGTCTTTGCAAAGCAGAAGGAAGCGGTTGACGCATACTGGTCTGAAAGCAATCTTGCCAAGGCGGAAAAGCTGGGGCTGAGCCGCCTGCAGGTTACCACGCTGGCATCAATAGTGAAGGGGGAGACCAACTTCGTGCCGGAGATGCCATCGGTAGCCGGGGTATATCTGAACCGTCTCCGCAAGGGGATGAAACTGCAGGCCGACCCTACCGTGGCATGGTGTTTCGACTATAAGCTGAACAGGATACTGAACGTGCATCTGAAATACGATTCACCCTACAACACTTATCTTCATGCCGGACTGCCTCCGGCTCCGATATGCGTACCTCCCAGGGAGGCGCTCGATGCCGTATTGAATCCCGACACCCACAGCTATCTGTATTTCTGCGCTTCGCCCGATTTCAACGGCACACACCGTTTCGCAAAGACTTATCCGGAGCATCTTGCCAATGCCCGGGCCTTCCAGAAAGCCTTGAATAACAGGAAATAATCAGCTGCGGCGGGCACGGATTACTGTCCGCAGCAGCCGAAGTTTGGAAAGGACCTTGTCCAGCTCCATATCCGAAGGCACCGATACGTTCATCACGACTTCGTAGGTGCCGTTCCTGGCATTCTCGGTGAAGCTGAACGTGCGCATCGAAGCCTTGAACTGGGCCACCGTATCTATGACTGAACTTATCGCCGACGGGTCGATTTCGGTAGTTATGCGCAGGGTGGTCTGGAATGAACCTGAGGCCGGGGAGTCAGACCAGCGCACTTTCTGGATCCTGTAGGGATACATCTCCATCAGCCTGGCGGCATTGGGGCACGACATCCTGTGGATCTTGATTCCCGCATCCCTGGTCACGAACCCGAACACATCGTCGCCATAGACAGGGTTGCAGCATCTGGCCATTTTGTAATCCAGCCCCTTGAGGTTGCGAGAATTGATGACAAGGATATCGTCCCTGCCGCCTTCGGAGGCCGTCCACTGCCTTTTTGCCGTATCGTCCGTACGGGCTTCCTGCGAGCTGTCCGACCAGGCCAGGATGAATGACTTTACGGTATTGACATCAACCTCCCCGCTGCCCAGGGCCGCATAAAAACCGCCTATGGTCTGGAGCTTGTGCTGTCTTATGAATTCCGCCCTCTGCTCGTCCGTGAGGGTGAGCTTCCAGTTTTTCAACCGTCTTTCCAGAAGCTCCCGCCCCTGTTCTCCGGTGCTGAATTCCGCTTCGTGCAGGGTCTGCTTTATCTTGTTGCGGGCTTTGGAGGACACTACGAAGTCCATCCAGTCGGCACTGGGCTTCTGGTTGCGTCCGGTCAGGATTTCCACCACGTCACCGGTCGAAAGCTTTTCACGTATGGATACGGCCCTGCCTCCGATGCGTCCTCCTGTGCAGTGGAGACCGATGTTGGTGTGTATGTTGAACGCGAAATCGAGCACCGTCGCACCCTTGGGCAGGATGCGCAGCTCTCCGCTTGGCGTGAATACGAAAATGTCCCCCTCAGGCGGTAAGGGCAGGTCCTCTTCCTTTGTATGGCCGGGATTTTCAAGGGCGTGACGTACGCTGAGCAGCCATCTGTCGAGGGTCTTTTCGTGCCTGATTCCTTTGTAGGACCAGTGGGCGGCCTGTCCGTTTTCGGCCTCGTCATCCATCCTCCTGGAACGTATCTGGACTTCCAGGAAGGTTCCCGAGCGGTTCTTCACGGTTATATGCAGGGACTCGTAGCCATTTGGCTTGGGATTGCTCAGCCAGTCGCGAAGGCGCGACGTGTCCGGTTCATATTCTTCAGTGACATAAGAATATACCTTCCAGCAAAGGTCCTTTTCCACTGCGGGATCGTCCTCGCAATCGATTATGAAACGTATGGCGAATACGTCGAAGACGCCTTCGAAAGGTACTTTCTGGGCGTTCATCTTCCGGAAGATGGAATACGCCGACTTGGTGCGTATCTTCAGCTTGTAGGCGATGCCGGCCTCGGACAGTTTCTGCTTCAGTGGCTCGATGAAGTCTTCCATCAGGGCCGTCCGGTCTTTCTCGGTGGCTTTCAGTTTGTTGTTGATCAGCCGGTACTGCTCCGGTTCGGAAAACTTCAGCCAGATATCCTCCATCTCGCTCTTGATGTTGTAAAGTCCGAGCTGGTGGGCCAGCGGGATATACAGCATCAGGGTCTCCAGCACCTTCCTCTCGCGCGCCTGTTTCGGGAAAATGTCCAGATTCCGCATAACCTCCAGACGGTCAGCTATTTTCAGGACGACGACGCGCGGATCGGCAGAGTACTGGACTATCAGTTTCTTGTAGTTCTCGGCTTCCAGCCGGGTGTCTTTCGGCTTGATGGTGGATATCTTGCCGAGCCCTTCGGCCATCGCCATGACCTCGTCCGGGAACATTCCCTTGGGAATTTCGGTGTCGGGATGCATCCTCAGGGCTTCGTGGATATACACGGCGGCGACGCATTCCGCTCCGAGGCCTATCTCGTCGGAAACGATCCGCGCAGTGCCTTCCGGATGCAGTATGAAAGGCGTTCCGTCGCTGCGGACATCGCCGCTGAGCACCCGGGCCGCCAGTTCATGGGCATTTTTTGCGATCAGTTCTGTTTCCATACTTTAAGATATTCCTGAAGGGCCCACATCTCATCCCTGAACCTGGCTGCGGCGGAAAAGTCAAGGTCGGCGGCCGCTTTCTGCATCTTGCGCCTGGCTTCGGCCGCAGCCGCTTCCACCTGAGGACGCGTCATCGAACGTATGACAGGGTCCTGCAACACGGCGGCCAGGTCGGCGGAAATGTACCCGTCAACGTAGGCGGAGTTGCCGTCCCTGCGGGAATCCTGTCCGAGCCCGACCGTGATCCTGCCCTTGCCCAGGGACGACGGGTCCGGGATGTAGCCGGGGTCCGCCCATGAGGCAGGAGCGCTTACTTTGCCCCGATCCTTGACGGAACCGAGTTCTCCGGCAAGGACATTGTGCTTTACCGCCACCTGCTCCGGGACAATGCCGTGCAGCTTGTTGTATTCCATCTGCCTGGAGCGGCGCCTGTCAGTCTCGTACATTGTCTGGCGCATGGAATCGGTTATGGTGTCGGCATACATTATCACCAGCCCGCTGACGTTCCTGGCTGCGCGCCCGGCTGTCTGGGTAAGGGCCCTGCCGGAACGGAGGAAGCCCTCCTTGTCGGCGTCCAGTATGGCCACGAGCGACACGGACGGAATGTCCAGCCCTTCCCTGAGCAGGTTTACGCCCACGAGCACGTCGAAGAGCCCGTTCTTGAAGTCTTCGATTATTTCCACCCTCTCGGTCGTATCCACGTCGGAGTGGATGTAGCGGCAGCGGACTCCCACCTTGCTGAAGTAGCCGTCCAGTTCCTCGGCCATCCTTTTCGTCAGGGTCGTGACCAGCACCCGTTCGTCCTTTTCGGCCCTCAGCCGGATCTCTTCCAGGAGGTCGTCAACCTGCCCTTCCGTCGGCCTCACTTCGATGGGAGGGTCCAGCAGACCGGTGGGCCTTACCACCTGCTCGACCACAAGCCCTGCGGATTTCTCCAGTTCGTAGTCGGCCGGCGTGGCGCTTACATATACTTTCTGTCCGGTTATCTGCTCGAACTCGTCGAATGTCAGCGGCCTGTTGTCGGCGGCCGCCGGAAGCCGGAAGCCGTAGTCTATCAGCACGCTCTTGCGGGAATGGTCACCGCCGTACATCGCCCTTATCTGCGGGATGGTGACATGGCTCTCGTCTATGAACGTTATGAAATCCTTCGGGAAATAGTCAATGAGGCAGAAAGGCCTCTGCCCCTCACGGCGTCCGTCCAGATACCTGGAGTAATTCTCGATGCCGGGGCACCAGCCCATCTCCTTTATCATTTCGATATCATATTCCACTCTCTGTTTCAGGCGTTTGGCTTCAAGGCTCCTTCCGACGGACTCGAAGTATTCCGTCCTGCGGACCATGTCGTCCTGGATCTGGGATATAGCCTTGATGCTGCGCTCCTTGGTGGTCACGAAATTGTTGGCCGGATAGATGGGGACTTCCAGGATGTTTTCGATCCTGGCTCCTGTGGACGGTTCTATCAGGGATATGTTCTCGACCTCATCTCCGAAAAACTCGATGCGGACCGCCTCGTCGGCCCCGCCGAGATACACGTCCACGGTGTCGCCCCGCACGCGGAAAGTCCCTCTGTGAAAATCGGTTTCGGTGCGGCTGTACAGGGCATCGACCAGATGGTACAGCAGCTTTGTCTGGCTGCGGCGCTCTCCCTTGCGCACGAATATCGTCTGGTTGTAGAAGTCTTCGGGGTTGCCTATGCCGTACAGGCATGAAACGCTGGACACCACTATTACATCCCTGCGTCCGGACATGAGGGCGGAAGCGGCTGAGAGCCTGAGTTTGTCGATCTGCTCGTTGATGCTGAGGTCCTTTTCTATATAGGTGTCCGTGGAGGGGATGTATGCTTCGGGCTGATAGTAGTCGTAGTAGGATACGAAATACTCGACGGCGTTGCCCGGGAAGAATGATTTGAATTCTCCGTAAAGCTGGGCTGCCAGGGTCTTGTTGTGGCTTAGCACGAGGGCGGGGCGCCGGAGTTCCTTTATGATGTTCGCCATCGTGAAAGTCTTTCCGGAACCGGTCACGCCCAGCAGGGTCACATCGCCGACGCCGCTGCGCAGAGCCTCGCAAATGCCGTTTATGGCCTGGGGCTGGTCGCCGGAAGGGGAGTAGGGTGCCTGAAGGTTGAATTCCATGATGCGAAAATAAGAAAATTGTATGGTTGTTGTTTGGAATTGTAAATATTTAATTATATTTGCGGTGTGTCGGTATTTGCCAAAAGACCGGTGCAGATGAGAAATCTAAAATTTTTATAAAATGAAAGGTATCAAAACAATCCTCGGAGCACTTGCAGTTGCAAGTCTGCTTACTGTCTCCTTCAGCGCAAGCGCTCAGGAGAATGGCAACCGCGATGAAAACGGAAACATCGTACGCGGGGCCTATGAGACCAACGGTTTCTGGGACAACTGGTTCATCGGTGTCGGTGCCGGTGCCAACGCTACATGGGAGAAGGACGCTGTGAAGCTTGGCTTCGGCGGTCTTGCCATTGATGCAAATGTAGGTAAATGGTTCACCCCCACCATCGGTGCACGTGTCGGCTGGAAGGGTCTGCAGAACTCCCTTACCATGAAGGACGGTTTCACCACCCCTTATGGTGACGACACTTTCACACAGCACTATATTCACGCCGACTTCCTGTGGAGCCTCAATAACTCCCTCGTAGGTTATAAGGAGACCCGTTTCTGGGATATCATCCCTTACGCTTCCGCAGGCGCCCTTTCCTTTATCAAGGACGGTCATGACTGGGAGTGGGCCCTCGGTGCAGGTATCCTCAACGACTTCCGTCTCGGCAAGCGCGTTGACCTCGCCCTCGACCTCTCTCTCATAAGCCATCGTTCGGCAATGTACCAGACCGCTCCTCACGGAACCAAGTTCGGATTCATTCCTTCCGCTACCCTCGGCCTTATCTTCAACCTCGGCCGCACCAACTTCGACCGTCACACCTCCATCACCCCCGTCGTTGTTCCTGTTCCCTTCACGGTTGACCAGTACAACGCCCTCAAGGCAAAGGTTGACGCCCTCGAAAAAGAGAATGCCGCCCTCAAGCAGCAGATTGCCGACCTGAAGAACCAGAAGCCCGACACAGTGTATGTGAACACTCCCGGCAATGACAACGTCCAGGGTGCCGCTACCGTGTACTTCAACATCGGCCAGGCCAAACTCACCGACCGTGAGCTCGCCCACCTCGACTACTTCATCGACAACGTGATCGCCAAGAGCGACAAGACCTTCACCGTCACCGGCTCCGCCGACAAGGGCACCGGTTCCGCAAAGCGCAATGCTACCCTTTCCCAGCAGCGTGCCGACTATGTGAAGGACTACATCGTGAGCAAGGGCATCTCCGCTGACAAGATCAATGTCACGACCAAGGAAGGTGACCTCTTCTCCACTCCCGCTGCCAGCCGCGTGGTTGTTATCGAGTAAGTTTATTCACCGATATATTCAAGGGCGACCGAAAAGGCCGCCCTTTTTGGTGTACCTGACATATTGTAATATTTTTGCTATATTAGCAAACTGTGTAAGTCGGTGTAATCATGAATATTATGAGATACGGTGTCATTGCGGTCGCACTTATGGCCGTGGTTTCGTGTGCCAAGGAGACGGCCTCACCCGACAGGACTTACTCCACTGTCAAGGGCGGTACAATCAATATGAGAATCAGCACCTCCCTCTCTGAGGCGGAGTCGGCCACTAAACTTACTTTTGACGGACAGAAGTACAAGTGGGACGGTGTGGAGAACCTCAAGGTCCTGGTCGGAAATACCAGCACAACCACTACCGAGTCCACCGGACAGAGGCTTACCCTGCCCTCCGTCAGCGCCGGCGTCTTCGCAGGCACCCTGGAACTCAGCGAGTCTTTCGGACCTTCCGACATCTGGGCCGTTGTGGCGCCCGGAGACATCGGGCCGTATCATTATTATCACAGCAGCAAGCTCACCAAACGTCTCCGTATGCCGATAGCCATTCAGCAGACACAGGAACTGGACGGGGTGATGAACTGCCAGTATTTCCCGTTCTACAGTACTCTGTCGCTGAGCACTGCGCCTGAAGACGGTGTGTATTCCATCGACAACCTGGAGATGCACCCCGCAGCCTATGTCATAAGGTTCAATGTGTATGGAAGTCCTTCCGGAATGGCTGATGACGAAGTCCTCAAATCCATCACCGTCAAGTATTCGGACGGGCACCAGGCATATACGGAATGCAATCTTTCGTCTTCCGGGGAGAACCTGGTAACCCAGAACAACAATTATAATACTTACGTCGTGACCCTCTCGGAAGAGAAAGCCCTCAAGGGCAGGTCTTCCGGAGACGGAGTGAAAGTGTTCCTTACCGTACAGCCACAGTTCAAGAACCTTGGGGAGATAGATGTCGAGACCTCCGGGGCGCTCTATGTGCTGCCGCTTGAGAAAACCCTCTCACCTGCATCCGGCAAGTCGCTGTTTGCTTCCGATCTGCGCGGGGACTTCTTCCAGTTCGGTCTGAACCTTGCCAAATTCAAGCGTTATTCCAAGGTGCTCTCCTATTCATTCGATGAAGGCGCCACCTGGGTGGAATCCCTGCCTGCCGATGGCACAAACGTCAGCAGCATCGCCGTGCGGGGTGCCGTCCTTACCGAGGATGCCGCACGTGCAGTCGATGCTTTCATCCGCACCCAGACGAGTCTGGTGGATGTTGATTTTTCCGCATGCCATGAATATGAAGCGGCGTCGTTCCCCATGATATTCGGCGGGGAAACTTCGGATGCTGCGAACAAACTGTTGCGTTCCATAAAACTGCCTTCCAACGTGACGGAGCTTGGTGAGTATTCGTTAAGGTATTGCTCGTCTCTTCAGTATGCCGACCTGTCCAACATCGTTACGACAGGCAAGGGTTCCCTGCAGATGTGCACCTCGCTCAAGGAAGCATATCTGCCCAAGTGTACGGCCCTCGGCGGTTATACCTTCAGCCTCGGCGCAGGCAGCGAGACCGACCTTACCTCCGTCTATATCCCGAACGTGGTCACCATCGGGGAGTATGCTTTCCGCAACCAGAAGAACCTTGTGGCCATTGACTGCCCTTCGGCGACCTCCATCGGACAATATGCATTCAGTTATGCCAATGAAAAAGCCGGCGGCAAGCTCAAGTACCTGAACATACCGAAAGTCACGACGATAGCCAACTATGCATTCTACAGGAACGAATCTATAGAGAACCTTTCCTGCCCGCTGGTCACGAGCGTCGGATACAGGGCTTTCGAAGGCTGCAAACGCCTTGCTTCCATAGAGCTTCCGAAGGCAACGACCTTCGTGATATCCAGCAACAATTCCTATACTTTCAGGTATTGCATAGCCCTTAAGTCAATCAATCTCCCGTCTATAACTTCGCTCGGGCATCTTGTCTTCTCCGGCTGTACCAGCCTTATGCATGTGACCTTCTCTTCTCCGGAAAACGCTGCCACCGGCATCACCAAGATAGGCTCCAAAATGTTTGACGGCTGTGCGAGCCTCACCGACTTCTATTGCTATTCGAACAAGGCTACGGTTCCTTTCGGCACTACCAAGAATGTCATGTACGGAGCCAAGACCGGCGGCAAGATACATGTTACCGCAAACGCGCTGGCTGCATATCAGGCTGCTTCCACCAGCTGGGTTGACAGCGTGACCGGCTGGACCCTCACCACGGACATGACTCCTCCAGCCGAGCCGGAATATCCCGAGGTGGAGCCGGACGGTCCCGGCAACATGGTGGGCTACAACAAGGTCAGCGACGTGGCGGACCTCATTTCCCTCACCACCCCGGACGGTTTCCCTATGGCCATTGCCCACAGGGGATGCTGGTCCAAGGAGGGCAGCAGCTTCTATATCAACGAGAACAGCCTTGCCGGCATCCGCATGGCCAAGAGGTACGGTTACACGGGTGTCGAGTGCGACGTCAAATATACCAGTGACAAGAAAATGGTCCTGATGCATGACGCTTCCATCAACCGCACCATGCGCAATGCCTCGGACTACTCGGCCATAAGCGGGACCGTGAACGTGACTTCCACAGACTTCGAGACGCTTCGTACCAAGTATGTTCTGCAGTCAACGGATCCGGCCGAGCGCGTCCCGATTCCCACCCTTGAAGAGTTCCTTCTGGAGTGCAAGAAGTACGATATCATCCCGATGCTGCACAGTGCCGTATGGGAGTCTTTTGATCTTGCGCAGAGCATCCTCGGCAACAAGTGGATTGCATTCAGCGGTTTCAGCAATATCCAGTATGCCCGCATCGTTTCGGACTGCATGGCGCTGGTCGATCCGGATATCACTACTGCCACGGCAGATGTGACAGTCAGCATGCTTCGCTCCCTCGGAGGATGGTGCGGGATGAGTACTATGAAGTATGGCATTCTCGACTCGACGTTCATCAATACCGTCAAGAAAGCCGGATTCGAGGTACAGGCATCGATATGGCCGGCGCCCTATGAATGGCGGGCCTGGCACGACGGTGTCACAATCCAGCTGTCCGACTTCTTTTGGCACCAGAACGTGGGCAGGACTCCTTCGCATACGGAAACCAAAGATTACGCCTCGCTTGCCGGCAATTCTTCTTATACCTGGACCGGAACCAAAGAAGACTGCCAGGGCATGATAGTGGAACTGGACTTTGTCGGGACCATAAAGGTTACCATGCCGGGTTCCAGGACTTATACCATCACCCATGACGAGCGCGGCACCGAGATGCTTTGCACGAGGCTTTACAAGACTGCCCCTTCAGTCACGGTAACCGCCACTGCGGCAGATACTTCCGTCGGAGTAAAGACGGAGGTTTACAGCCTGTAGCCTTTGTGCTTCTCAGCAGTATCGTTTGAGGATGTCGCCGTAGGCGTCGATCCGGCGGTCCCGAAGGAAAGGCCATCCGCGTCGTACATATTCCGTGCGGTCAAGGTCGATATCCACGACCTTGAAGCCTTCCTCGTCATATCCGAACTCCGCAAGGACCTCTCCCTGCGGTCCGGTGGCGAAGGAGCCTCCCCAGAATGAGAGTCCGGGAGTGACACCCGACGGATCTTTTTCCACGCCGGTGCGGTTTGCTGTGATGACTGGCAGCCCGTTGGCTACGCTGTGCCCCCGCTGCACCGTCTTCCATGCTTCCCTCTGAACGGCCTGTTCTTCCTTCGAATCAGTGGCCACTCCGCCGATCGCGGTGGGATAGATGAGCATTTCTGCGCCCTGCAGGGCCATTATGCGCGCCGCTTCCGGATACCACTGGTCCCAGCAGACCAGTACGCCGAGTTTCCCGACGGAAGTCTGTATGGGCTTGAAGCCGAGGTCACCGGGAGTGAAGTAGAATTTCTCGTAGTAGCCCGGGTCGTCCGGAATATGCATCTTGCGGTATTTTCCTGCAATGGAGCCGTCCTTTTCCATCACCACGGCGGTATTGAAATACAGTCCCGGCGCCCTGCGCTCGTAAAGCGACAGCACTATTACGACCCCGAGTTCTTTCGCGAGGGCACCGTACCGTCCGGTGGACGGTCCCGGAACCGGCTCTGCCAGGTCGCAGAGGCTCGCAAGCTCGGTCTGGCAGAAGTAAAGCGAGTTGTGCAGTTCCTGAAGCACTACAAGCTGTGCTCCTTCCGAAGCCGCTTTCCTTATAAGTCCCTCGATTTTTGAAATGTTCGCCTGTATGTCAGAAGTGCAGCCAAACTGCAGCAGTCCTATGCGTAAGTTTCTCATATATGGTTCTTTATAGTGTCTGAATATTGAGCCATCCCTTGGGATACTGCATCGTCACGCAGTGAAGGCCGCCGTGGCCGGAAAGCAGCGGATAGCAGTTTATGACTTCAACCTCCCTGTCGGGAAATGCTTTCTGCAAGGCGCCTGCGGCAACCCCGTCCAGGGGGCTTCCGGTACCGGGCATGAGCACGGCTCCGTTGATTATGAGGAAGTTGGCGTACGATGCCGGCAGCCTTTCCCCTTCAAGGTACAGCGTCTCCGCCATCGGAAGGGGGATGAGGCGGTACCTGCCTCCGGAGGGCGTGCGAAAGCGCCGAAGCTGGTCTTCCATTGCCTGGAGAGATTCGTAGTCGGGGTTTTCTGGGTCGTCGCAGCTGACATAGGCGATGGTCTCCGGCGAGCAGAACCGCGCGAGGATGTCCACGTGGGAGTCCGTATCGTCGCCCTGGATCGTGCCGCTGTCCAGCCACAGGACCCTTTCAAGGCCGAAGGCGCTTTTCAGTTCTCCTTCAATTTCTTCCTTTTCCAGATAATCGTTGCGGTTGGCGGAAAGCAGGCAGGATGAAGTCGTCATAAGCGTACCGGCGCCGTCGGTGTCGATGCTGCCGCCTTCCAGCACGAAGGGTCTCATATCCACGCACGCGGCATCAGGGGCGTAGGCATCGGAATTGAAGAACACTGTCCTGGTCACCTGATTGTCCAGGTCGGAGGCGAACTTGAGCCCCCAGCCGTTGAATACGAAATCGTATATGTATTTCTCACCTTCGGGCCCGGACACCGCAATACCGCCGTGGTCGCGGGACCAGGTGTCGTTGAGCGGGCACTGAACGATGTGCAGCCGGCTCTCCTGCAGGGAAAGCCCCTGTGCGGCAGCGGTCTCCCTCAGCCTTTCAAGGGCGGCGCCGGGCTCCCTTGCCGCCAACAGCACCCGTTCCCTGCGGAGTATTGCGGATATTATCCTTGCGTAGCAGTCCTGTACGCTTTCCAGCGCGTACCAAGGTGTATTTTCATCGGGCCAGGCCAGCATAACGCCATCCTGCGGCTCCCATTCTGCCGGCAGTCTCATACGCGGAATTTCTTAAGGTCGCTCTCGGCTTTTATCTTGTCGATTATGGAGCAGACTATGCTGTAAGTCCGGCTCTCCCTTGTATAAACCGCGGGGGTGATAAAATTCACGCGCCCCTGCCTGTGCATCTTCTCCGCCATTGCCTTCCTTCCTTCGTCGGACGGATTGTAAACGGCTATGGAATTGCCTCCGAACATGTTGACTATTTTCATGCAGGGGATGTCAGTGTCTCCGTCGCCGAAGTAAATCATGTTGCTGAAAGGGATGCGCTTCTTGTCGTCGGAGGTGCTGTCATTGACCTTCTTGGCATCGCGGGCGCTGAATATGCCCTTGTTTATCTTGAAGAGGAACTGGGTTTTGGCCGTAAAATCTACGGCGATTCCCGGCCATTCCGCAACTCCTTCGGAATCATAAAGATAAGTGCATGCGAAAATGTGCTTGAACGACGAGGCGATGGGGGAGCCTTCGATGATTTCCTTAAGTCCCGACGAATTGATGTAATGCTCTATGACCACCCCTTTCTGCCTCCCGTATTCGTTGACCATGGAGAACCATTCGGCCACACCCTCGAACAGCTCTATATGGCGGCCGAATTCCCTGAACTTCTCGCGGCGGAGCTGGATCCCGGCCTTCCGGGCTTCGTCCGTCATTAGTTTCATATACGAAAGGATATTGCTCGCATCCTGCCCCTTTGCAATCTCGTCGGACATCGTCCAGAATTCCTGCGGGGTTTTCCCTATGGCCTGGATGAAGCCGAACTCCTGCATGTTGCCGGGCGAAAGCGTGCCGTCGAAGTCGTAAATCAGGGCTGCTAGGGGTCTGCGTTTCATAAGAAGTATCTAAAAATGTCGTTCATGGAGCAAAATTAGTGAAGATTTCGCAGTTATTTAGTAAATTGCAGAATGTCAATATAAATAATATGGAATATCCCCACTATCTCCACAGTCTTCAGCAGGCTGTCAAAAAGTATTGGAACAAGGCTGCACTGAACAATTTCGGCGGCGAATCATTCACCTACGGGCAGATGGCAGAGAGTATCGAGAAGTTCCATATCTTTTTCGAGAAAGCCCGCATCGCAAAAGGCGACAAGATAGCGCTTTGCGCCCGCAACGGGGCCCGCTGGGGAATGTCGTACCTTGCAGTCAACACCTACGAGGCGGTAATTGTCCCGATCCTCGCCGACTTCATCCCGGAGAGCGTGGATTATCTCGTCTGCCATTCGGACAGCGTAATGCTCTTCACCAATGCCGACAAATGGCAGAAACTTGACAAGGACAAGCTGTCGGGCCTGAAAGCCGTGATTGATGTGGATTCCTTCGACCTGCTGTATTGCCCGGACGAGGCTCTGGCGCAGGCTTATGCCGCCCTGGACGAAGCCCTTGCGGAAAAGTATCCTTCCGGGTACGGCCCCGACGACGTGGTTTTCCCTACTGACAACATGGACTCCTTAAGCACCATCAACTACACTTCCGGCTCCACCGGTGACCCGAAGGGTGTGATGCTGACTTACAGGAACTTCTCGGCCAATGTCGATTTCAGCCAGCGCCATGTCCCCGCCGGCGACAAGATGGTGTCGATGCTTCCCATGGCCCATATGTACGGGCTCGTCATAGAGTTCATATATCCGCTCTGCAACGGTACGTCGATTTACTGGCTCGGCAAGACCCCGACCCCTGCGGCCCTTATGAACGCCTTTGCCTCGGTAAAGCCGTATCTTCTCATAACAGTGCCGCTTGTGATGGAGAAAATCTACAAGTCCAAGGTCAAACCTATGGTGGAAAAGCCGCTTATCAGGACACTGCTCAAGATTCCCGGGCTGAACAGCATAATTTACAAGAAGATAAGCGACGGGCTGCAGAAAGCGTTCGGAGGCAATGTCCAGCAATTCATCATGGGAGGAGCGGCGCTGAACCCCGAGGTGGAGAAACTCTTCCGCAGGATAAAGTTCCCCTATACGGTAGGCTACGGAATGACGGAAGCCTGTCCGCTCCTGGCCTATGAAGAATGGACGAAATTCGCGCCTGGATCCTGCGGCAAGCCTGTCGATTGCGCGCAGGTGCGTATAGATTCGGAAGACCCCCATCATGTGGTGGGAGAGATACAGGCCCGTGGCGCCAACATAATGGTAGGCTATTACAAGAATCCGGAGGCCACGGCCAACGCCTTTACGGAAGACGGATGGCTGCGTACCGGCGACCTCGGAATCATAGATGCCGAAGGCAATGTGTTCATCCGCGGCCGAAGCAAGAACATGATCCTCGGCCCTTCCGGTCAGAATATCTATCCCGAGGAGATTGAGGCGGTGGTGGGAAATCAGCCTTATGTGCTTGAGAATGTGGTGGTTGACAGGGGAGGAAAACTTGTCGCCCTGGTATATCTCGACGAACAGATGATAGCAAAGTCCCTTATGGACCAGGAGGCGCGCTCGGAGATTCCCGAGAATATCAGGATAGCTTCCAACAAGCATCTCCCTGCATACAGCCAGATTGCCAAGGTGGAGCTGGTTGACAGGCCTTTCGAGAAGACCCCGAAGATGTCAATCAAGAGGTTCCTGTACAAATAGCCATCCCGGACGTGTCATTTTGGCAGTCCGGTCTCCGCTGGAATATTATTTGATTTGATGTATGCGTCGCCATCGGGGCGGCGCATTGCTTTTAAATGAATTATTGACGATATGGCAAAGACAAATCTTACGACCGGGAAAATCGGCGTAACCACCGAGAACATATTCCCCGTCATCAAACAGTTCCTCTATTCCGACCACGAAATATTCCTGCGCGAGCTCGTAGCCAACGCCGTGGATGCAACCCAGAAACTCAAGGCTCTGTCCTCCACGGGCGAGTTCAAGGGCGAGACCGGCCCGCTGCAAGTCCGCATTGAACTGGATGAGAAGGAAAAGACCCTGAAGGTGATCGACAGCGGCATCGGCATGACTGCAGAAGAGGTTGACAAGTACATAAACCAGATAGCTTTCTCATCTGCCGGAGAATTCCTCGAGAAGTACAAGGACCAGATAGGCGGCATCATCGGCCATTTCGGACTCGGCTTCTATTCCGCCTTCATGGTCTCGAAGAAAGTCACCATCGACACTCTCAGCTGGAAGGAAGGTGCCGAGGCTGTCAGGTGGACCTGCGACGGAAGCCCGGAATATTCCCTTGAGGCATCAGGCAAGAAAGACCGTGGGACCGTCATAACCCTCTGGCTTGATGACGATTCGTCCGAATATGCCTCCAGGGAGCGTATCGGCGGCCTGCTCGGGAAATACTGCAAGTTCATGCCTGTCCCCGTCATCTTCGGGAAGGAGCAGGAGTGGAAGGACGGAAAGTATGTCGATACGGACAAAGACAAGATAATCAACAATATAGAGCCGCTTTGGACGAAGGCTCCTTCCGAGATAAAGGACGAGGAGTATCTGGAGTTCTACCGTGCCCTGTATCCCATGAAGGAAGAACCCCTTTTCTGGATACATCTCAACGTGGATTATCCGTTCGACCTCACCGGAATCCTGTATTTCCCGAAAATCAAGGAGCGCATGGCCATAGAGCGCAACAACATCCAGCTCTATTGCAACCAGATGTTCGTCACCGACCATGTCGATAACATAGTCCCCGATTTCCTGACCCTGCTGCACGGTGTCATTGACAGCCCGGACATCCCCCTGAACGTTTCCAGAAGCTATCTTCAGAGCGATTCCAACGTAAAGAAGATATCATCCTACATCACCCGCAAGGTGGCCGACCGGCTTAAGGACATCTTCACGCAGCAGCGTCCGGCGCTTGAGGAAAAATGGGACAACCTGAAGCTGTTCATCGAGTACGGAATGCTCAGCGACGAGAAGTTCTGCGACGCCGCAAAGGAATTCGCCCTCCTGAAAAACACCGAAGGCAAATACTTCAGTTTCAAGGAATACCGCGATGCCATCGCCCCTTCGCAGACCGACAAGGACGGCAAGGTCGTGCACCTCTACTCGACTGATGTGCAGGCCCAGTATCCGTATGTGCAGGCGGCGAAAGACAAAGGGTATGACGTGCTCCTTCTCGACTGCGAGCTGGATTCGCATTTCGTCAACCTGCTGGAGCAGAAACTGGAGAACGTGCGGTTCGCCAGGGTGGATTCCGACTCGGTGGAAAATCTCATCCCCAAGGATGACAGGATCAAGCCGGAGCTGAAGGAAAACGAGCGTTTCGACCTCGAAAACATGTTCAAGGCGGTGCTTCCGGAGGGGAACGATTACTATGTGACCGGCGACAACCTCGGCGCGGAAGGCCAGCCCGTGCTGATTACAGGCAATGAATTCATGCGCCGTTACCGCGAGATGAGCGCCCTCGGCGGAGGAATGAACTTCTACGGCCAGATGCCCGAGTCTTACAACGTAATAGTGAATATGGAAAACCCTCTGGTCCTGAAGCTTATGGATGAGAAAGCCGCCCAGGTGGCCCCTCAGGGAGAACTTCCTGCAGAGGCGGACAAGGATGCTTCCCAGGAGGAGAAGGACAAGGCGCGCAAGGCCCGCGAGGAAGTCATAAATGCCCACAGGGAAGATGTCAGGAAGTTTGCCGGCGACAACCGGATGCTTCACCAGATGGTGGACCTGGCCCTGCTGTCCTGCGGTATGCTGAAGGGAAAGGCGCTGAGCGATTTCGTCTCCCGCAGCGAGCAGGTTGTGCGCGACGCATACCTGAAATAGCCGCTGCCGGAAGCAGGTATTTCACCCCAAATAGGCCCCGGATTCCACAGTCCGGGGCTTTTTGTACCGTCCCGCCACATTTTTGCCGTATTTGCCCGACTGCGGCATATATTCGAACTTGAGTAATTGTATGATCATGTACGAACGATTCATAAACAGGAGGGAGTTTTCTTCCTACGAAGATTTTGCCGCCGGGCTGAAGCTTACGGCCCCGGATAATTTCAATTTCGCCTATGACGTCACCGACGCATGGGCTGCCGAGGCTCCGCGGAAGGTGGCGATGATATGGACAAATGACAAGGGCGAATGCAGATATTTCACATTTTCTGATCTTAAGGAACTGAGCGACAGGACCGCAGCATATTTCCAGTCCCTCGGGATAGGGAAGGGCGATACCGTCATGCTCATGCTCAAGAGGCGCTATGAATTCTGGCTGAGTATGCTGGCCCTCTGCAAGATAGGAGCCGTCGCAATCCCCGCGACCCATCTGCTGACCGCCAAGGATATCGTTTACCGGTGCTCAAGGGCCGATATCAAGATGATTGTATGCACGGGTGACCACCCCGTGCTGGATCACGTGACTGAGGCTCTTCCCGAGTGTCCCACGGTGAGCCGCCTTGTGAGCATAGGGCCGCAGGTTCCCGCGGGCTTCCTGGATTTCCAGGCAGGAATCGCCTCCGCAGGGCCCTTTGTGCGTCCCGCGCAGCCGCCGGCTCCGGAGGATGTGATGCTGATATATTTCACGAGCGGGACAAGCGGCAACCCCAAGATGGTCGCGCACAGTTTCACCTATCCGCTCGGGCATATTGTGACCGGCGTTCTGTGGCACAACCTTACCGAGGACAGCATACACCTTACCATAGCGGATACCGGCTGGGGCAAGGCCGTATGGGGAAAGCTGTATGGCCAGTGGTTTGCCGGAGCGACGGTGTTTGTATATGACCATGAGAAGTTTACGCCTTCCGACATGCTTGAGATGATAGGCCGTTACCATATCACCTCTCTCTGCGCTCCTCCCACGATATACCGTTTCCTCATAAAGGAAGACTTCTCCCGCTATGACCTCAGCAGCCTGAGGTATTGCTGCACGGCGGGGGAGGCCCTGAATTCCGCAGTGTTCGACCGTTTCAAGGAACTCACGGGGCTCGAACTGCACGAAGGCTTCGGCCAGACCGAAACCACCCTCACCCTCGGGACGTTCCCGTGGATGAAGCCCAAACCGGGCAGCATGGGCCGCCCCAATCCGCTGTATGACATCCGCCTTCAGGCTCCTGACGGGAAGGAACCAGAGCCAGGGCAGAGCGGCGAGATCGTGATAGACCTGCACGGGGGGCTTCCATACGGCCTTTTCCGCGGTTACTACAAGGACGAAGAGCTTACTGCGGCCGCAATCGAAGGCGGGCTCTACCATACCGGGGACCTTGCCTGGCGTGACGAAGACGGATATTACTGGTATATAGGCAGGAACGACGACGTCATCAAGAGCAGCGGCTACCGTATAAGCCCGTTCGAGGTGGAAAGCGTCCTTATGAAGCACCCGGCGGTCATGGAGTGCGCGGTGACCGGAGTCCCCGATGCCGACAGGGGATATGTGGTGAAGGCTACCGTCATCCTGGCCCCGGCATGGAAAGACAGGGCCTCGCAGGAACTTGTGGCTGAATTGCAGAAGTTCGTCAAGGAGAATACCGCCCCGTATAAATATCCCCGTATCGTGGAGTTCGCCGACGAACTGCCAAAGACCATAAGCGGGAAGATCCGCCGCGTGGAGATACGCAAGGAAGACAGGCAGCCGTCCTCTTTCCACAAGCTTGCAGGGCTGATGTCCGGGAGCCTTACAGGACGCAGCTGGTCGGCGCACAACGTGGCCTGGATGGAAGACCTGTTGTAGGAAGTGACAACATTGGTGGAATTTTGCTAAATTGCAAAGTAAAATTTCTAATATGCAGTTTACTTCCGTAAACAAGCTTTTGGAAGAAAGCTTCAGAAAAAACTGGGATATGCCCGCACTGTCCAATTATCAGGGCATTACCCTCTCATATAGGGACGTTGCGCGCAGGATTGCGAAACTTCATATTGCCTTTGACCAGTGCGGCCTCCATAAAGGCGACAAGGTGGCGATATGCTCCCGCAACCAGGCCAACTGGGCCGTATGCTTCATGGCGGCGCTCACCTACGGCGCAGTCCCCGTTCCCATACTTCACGAATTCAAGCCCGGCAACATTCATTACCTGGTGAACCACTCCGAGGCGAGGGTCCTCTTCGTGGACGATGTCATCTGGGAAGGCCTCAATGCCGAGGAAATGCCGGATCTGGTGGTCGTGGTGCAGATCAATACGTTCAAGTTCCTCTCGACCGCTTCCGAGGATATATGGCAGGTCCGCGAGCATCTTAACGAAAGCTTCGGGCAGAAGTATCCCAACAATTTCGGGCCCGAGGATCTCGACTACTATTGCGACACGGCCGATGAGCTTGCGGTAATCAATTATACTTCAGGTACTTCCGGTTTCTCCAAGGGAGTGATGATACCCTATCGTGCCCTTTACTCGAACATGAAGTTCGCCGTAGGGGCCGAGCCCCATATCGGTCCCGGGTGCAATGTCGTGGCGATGCTCCCGTCCGCCCACATGTACGGGATGATGTTCGAGTTCCTCTTCGAGATGACGGTGGGGGCGCATGTCCATTTCCTGAGCCGTACGCCCAGTCCGAAGGTCATCATGCAGGCTTTCGCCGAGATACATCCCTGCATCATAATAGCCGTTCCGCTGATTATCGAGAAAATATACAAGAACAAGCTCAAGCCGCTTCTGGACAAGAACAAGCTCATGTTCCGCATCCCCATCCTCGACAAGATGATTTACAAGAAGATACGCGAGGAACTGGTGCATTCTTTCGGCGGCAATTTCGAAGAGGTAATCCTCGGGGGAGCGGCGTTCAATCCCGAGGTGGAAGGCTTTTTCCACAAGATAGGCTTTCCCTACACCGTCGGCTACGGCATGACGGAGTGTGCTCCCATCATAACCTATGCCCACTGGGACAAAGTCAAGCCCTTCTCCTGCGGAAAGGCGGCCCCGAACATGGAAATCCGCATCGATTCGGACGATCCCAACAACATCCCCGGAGAGGTGCTGGTGCGCGGTGCAAACGTCTTCCTCGGGTACTATAAGAACGAGGAGGCCACGTCGGCAGTGTTCACCGACGACGGATGGTTCCGCACAGGGGATATGGGCGTCATCGACGAGGACGGCTACCTCTTCCTCCGTGGCCGCTCCAAGTGCATGATCCTGGGTCCTTCCGGCCAGAATATCTATCCGGAGGAGCTGGAAGCCGTCATCAACAACGTCAACTACGTGGTTGATTCCCTTGTCATCGAGGACGGCGGCGGGCTTACGGCGCTGATCTATCCAGACTACCATCAGGGAGAGCTCGACGGATTGTCCCGCGCGGGGCTTGAAGAACGTCTCCGCCAGGCGCTTCCCCAGATCAATAACGAGGTTCCCAACTATGCCAAAATCAAGAAGTTGGAGTTCCTTCCCGAGGATTTCGAGCGTACTCCCAAGCGCAGCATAAAGCGTTATCTTTACCAGAGAAACTAAGATTCCAGGATGGAAAAATACGATTCCAGATATATCGAGATGGCGTCCGTATGGGCCCGGAACTCCTATTGCAAGCGCAGGCAGGTGGGTGCCCTGATAGTCAAGGACAGGATGATCATATCCGACGGGTACAACGGCACGCCGTCCGGATTTGAGAATATCTGCGAGGATGAAAACGGCGTTACCAAGCCCTATGTCCTTCACGCAGAGGCGAATGCCATCTCCAAGGTGGCCAAATCCGGCAACAGCAGCGAAGGTGCCACCCTTTATGTCACCGCCTCTCCCTGCCTGGAATGTGCCAAACTTATAATCCAGTCCGGGATACGCCGCGTGGTGTACAGGGACGAGTACCGGCTCAATGACGGAATCAATCTGCTTGAGAGGGCCGGTGTGACAGTAGAAAAGGTTGACTGAAAGTGAATTCCAAGGCAGGATATGGACTTGTGACGGCGCTTCTGGGCGTCGTCATCGGCGTACTGGCTACCCTTCTTGTCTCAGATGTGGTGCGCGGCAGGCACACCGTCCGCGTCGGAGACAGGTCCTGGGAAAAGCTTAACGTCATCCTCGGACAGGTCGAGCAGAATTACGTAGATTCTGTCGATCATAATGCTGTTACGGAAGCCGCCGTGTCCGCAGCTCTTTCTTCCCTGGATCCTCACAGCGTCTATCTTCCCCCTGTCGAACTCAAGGAGGCCGATACCGACCTTGCGAGCAATTTCGAGGGAATAGGGATTCAGTTCAATGTCCCTTCCGATACGGCCGTGGTCCTTGAAGTTATTCCCGGCGGTCCGTCCGAGAAGGCAGGTCTGCGCAAGGGGGACAGGATACTGAAGGTGGATACCACGGTCATCGCCGGCCGTAAGTTCCCGCAGGACAGCATGGTAAGGCGGATGAAAGGCCCGTCCGGGACCAAGGTCGCCATCCTCGTGGAGCGGGACGGGCAGAAGGTGCCGTTCGAAATCACCCGCGGAAAGATTCCCCTGCACAGCATTGACGCATCGTTCATGATAGACGATTCCACGGCATACGTCCGTCTTTCCAAATTTTCCCGTTCCACTTTCAGCGAGTCGCTCTCTGCGCTTTCGTCCCTTTCGAAGCAGGGTATGAGGCGCCTTGTCTTCGACGTGCGCGGCAATGCGGGCGGGTACATGGACCAGGCCCTGCTGCTGAGCAATCTGTTCCTGCCCGCCAAAGCCGGAATCGTATATCTGGAAGGGCGTCACCGCAAAAGGGATGATTATTATGCCGACGGGAAGGGACCTTTCAAGGATCTGTCCCTGGCTGTCCTCATAGACCAGAATTCCGCCTCCTCTTCGGAGATTTTCGCCGGTGCCATGCAGGACAATGACCGCGGCATAGTGGTCGGCAGGCGTTCCTTCGGCAAGGGGCTGGTGCAGGAGCCGGTTTACTTCTCGGACGGGTCGGGCATACGGCTTACGGTTTCACGGTTCTACACACCGTCAGGCAGATGTATCCAGAAACCGTATTCTTCTGACTATCAGTATGATTTGTATAAGCGCTATTCCGGTGGCGAGTTCTTTGCGGCCGACAGCATCAAGATTGACAGCTCGAAGGTTTACCATACTGTAGGAGGCCGGACGGTCTATGGCGGTGGAGGGATTGTGCCGGATGTGTTCGTGCCGATGGACACGACCCGTGCCACGAAGTTTTTCATCGAGTGCGACCGCAAGGCCACTTCCATGCGATATGCGGCATATATCTTCGACCGTTTCAAATATTCCCTTTCCCCGATTGACAGTTATCCTGCCCTTGAAAGGTTCCTCGAAGGGCTCAATATCCCGGTGACTTTCAGGGATTTCGCCCTGCGCAAGGACGGAATAAAGGCAACTGACGAGGAGTGGGAGAAGTCCGCTCCCTATATGCTTCCGCAGATCCGTGCCCTCGTCGGACGCTATTCTGCCCTGGGCGAGAATGTCTTCTATAAGTTATATCTTCCTGTGGATGAGGTGGTTAAAGCTGCCATGAAGGCGCTCGGCACCACAGCGGAACAGGGGGCTCCCGAGTCCGCTACTGGGCGATAAAGGCGTAAACTATGTCTCCGTTCTGCCTTGGAGGCGCCGTCGGGCTGGATGAGAACAGCGACAGTCTTGCCGCGCGTATCGCATAGTCCCTCAGGCACCTGTCATCAGTGGAAACGCTTTCGAGGACCTTTGCGTCCGTAACCCTTCCCTGCGGGTTTACTGTGATTATCACCGTGACGGTTCCTGCTCCCATGCACCTGTAGGCCGGTACCGGCAGGCGGGAGGCCTTCCTTCCGTCGAGATTGTAGGATACTATGGAAGGTCCGCTGTATTCTTTTGCCTTGTCTTTGCGCTGAGTTTGTTTGTGCTGGTCTGCGACCGGGACCGTAAAGCCGTCGTCCTTTGTCTCAAGCCCGTCCTTGAGGTCTTTGGCAAGCCTTGCGGCATCTTCATAGAGTTTGTCGGCATCCGTTCCGCGGTCGTCCTTCAGGGAGGAGCGGTCCACTGCGATATTCCTAGGAGCCTGCGCCCCGGCTTCTGCGAGCATACGGCTTATCCTGGCGGCTATCTCCTCGTCGAAGGCTTCCTGCTCTCTGGCTTGCTGCTCCTCCTTCTCGCGGGCTTCCTCGGCTTCCTGCCTGGTGAAGTCCAGCACGAAGGAATTCTCGGCGCGGCTGAAGGTGCTGATATGGAGGACAAGCAGCAGGCATACGACGGCAAAGTGGACTATTACCGTAAAGTATAGCCCAGCCCTGTCTTCCGAGCGCCTGCGGTTCATTTTCCTTCGCGCTCCCTCAGGGATTTTTCAATGGTGGCGGTTATTATGTCGATGGCGACTTTGTTGTGGCCGCCCTGGGGGATGATGATGTCGGCGTAGCGTTTGCTGGGTTCGATGAACTGGAGGTACATCGGTTTCACCGTCTTGCTGTAGCGCTGTATCACCGTTTCCACGGTCTTGCCTCTTTCGAGGATATCCCTTGCCATCACGCGCATGAGCCTGTCGTCATCGTCCGCATCGACGAAGATCTTGATATCCAGCTGGTCCCGGAGCTCCTTGCATGTGAATATGAGTATGCCTTCGATGATGATCACCTCGGTAGGCTCAACCCTTATGGTCTCGGTCCTGGAGCGTGAACAGGTGATATAGGAATAGACGGGCTGATCGATGGACCGGCCTTCTTTCAGCTCTCCCAGATGGGCGCAGAGCAAGTCGAAGTCGATGGATTCCGGATGGTCGAAGTTGGTCTTCTGGCGCTCTTCCATGGGAAGGTGGCTGGAATCCTTGTAGTAGGAGTCCTGAGGAATTACGGTGACGCGTTCCTTGAGTTTGTCCGTAATGGCCCGCACAACGGTACTCTTGCCGCTGCCCGATCCGCCGGCTATTCCTATGACTAACATAACAATTTAGAATTCAGCGTTTTTCGGAGTCCTGGGGAACGGGATGACGTCACGTATGTTGGCCATTCCGGTGACGAACAGCAGGAGCCTTTCGAAGCCGAGCCCGAAGCCGCTGTGAGGCACTGTGCCGAAGCGGCGGGTGTCTATGTACCATTCGAGGTTCTTGCGGCTCATCCCGAGCTCGTCAATGCGGCCTTCGAGTTTCTCAAGCGAGGCCTCCCTTTCGGAACCTCCTATGATTTCACCTATCTTGGGGAAGAGGACATCCATGCCGCGGACCGTGCGTCCGTCGTCGTTGAGCTTCATGTAGAAGGCCTTGATGTCCTTGGGGAAGTCGATGAGTATCACCGGCTTGCCGAAATGCGTCTCCACGAGGTACCTCTCATGCTCGCTCTGCAGGTCGCTTCCCCAGTGTACCGGGTATTCGAATTTGCGGCCTTTGGCCACGGCATCTTCGAGGATGGCGATAGCTTCTGTGTAAGTGACTCTCTGGAAGGGGATTCCGATTACGCTGCGGAGCCTTTCGATAAGGCCGTCATCATATTTGTCGTTGAGGAACTTGAGGTCGTCCATGCAGTTGTCAAGGGCGTAGGAGACCAGGTATTTGACGAATTCCTCGGCGAGGACCATATTGTCGGAAAGGTCGTAGAAGGCCATTTCGGGCTCTATCATCCAGAATTCCGCAAGGTGCCTGGGGGTATTGGAGTTCTCGGCCCTGAAGGTAGGACCGAAGGTATAAATCTCTCCCACTGCCGTTGCTCCGAGCTCTCCTTCGAGCTGACCGCTTACGGTAAGGCTCGTCTTCTTGCCGAAGAAGTCTTTGCTGAAATCGACCTTCCCGCCGTGCACCGGGACGTTCGCGAGGTCGAGCGTGGTGACCTGGAACATGTCTCCGGCACCCTCTGCATCGGATTCTGTGATAATGGGCGTATGGAGATATACGAAACCTTTGTCGTTGAAGAACTTATGTATGGCGAATGCCATCGCGTGGCGTATCCTGAGTATGGCTCCGAAGGTGTTGGTCCTGGGGCGCATGTGGGCTACGGTGCGGAGGTATGCGAGCGAAGTGTCCTTCTTCTGGAGGGGGAAGCGCATCGGGTCGCAGGTGCCGTAAACGGTTATTTCTTCGGCCTGGATCTCGACTTTCTGCCCGCTCCCGGTTGATTCCACAAGTTTTCCGCGGACTCCGATGGCCGCTCCGGTGGTAATGTCTTTCAGGATGTCCTCGCTGAAGAGGGCGGTGTCAGCCACTATCTGTATGTTGTTGACGGTGGAACCGTCGTTGAGGGCTATGAATTTTATCTGTTTGTTGCCTCGTTTTGTGCGTACCCATCCTTTGACGAGCACCTCGCCGCCGGGCTCGCAGTCCAGCAGCCGCTTGATCTTTGTCCTTGTCAGTGCCATAAGTCTTCTATAAACTCTATCATACAAATATAGTTAACTTATGGGATATTCTGTCATTTCCGGCTGCCGGGGGTTCCTATATCTTCTGCACCCGCTTGCCATCCTCGCGTACACGTTGCCGTAGAGTTTGTTCACCACGAAGCCCGCCTCGCGGATGGTGTCGATGTACCGGTACAACGTGCGGGGAGTCACGCCCAGTTCCTCGGAGAGCGAGTCGATGGTACGGCTGCGTTCCCGGTGAGGAGTTTCATCAGGCGGAGGAGTTCGGAGATTTTCGGGGTGTCCATAGGCTGATAATGGTTAGTATTCTTTGTTCTTTACGTTATTCTCGTAGTATTCCTTCGTCATCCAGCCAGGGCATCCAGTTTTGTCTGCTTTATAGTTAGTACATCCAAGGAATGGTTCTGTGCGGCCTTTTCCTCTCTTAACGATGAGATATCCATCACTGCAACGGTCGCATTTTAGGATTGGTAGGGTGCCGCCACGAAGATCATTCGTCATAAAGTCACAGAGTTCAGGCTCGTTGGTGCATATCCAAAGACGTAGTCCAAAATCTCTCTTGTACTTGTACTGCATAGGATAGCCACAGACAGGGCAGCGCTTCATCACTGAGATGACTGGCTCTTCATTCTTGTCAATCTCCAGTTCTCCATTTACCTTGATGCCAGGATAGTCCTTTACCAGTTCTGCAATGAAACGAGAAGGCCTGTTCTTAGGCACGACGATGTACACGCGATTCTTGGTGCGAGTCATAGCCACATAGAAAAGACGACGCTCCTCTGCATACTCAATAGTCCTATCGCTGTGAATAACCAACTGTAGGACAGGATCATCCTCTATCATGGAAGGGAACCCGTATGTGCCATTGGTCGCATTGATAATAATCACATTATCAAAGCCTAATCCCTTGGAACGGTGTGCGGTAAGGAAAGTAATATCCACATCAGGGAAGGCCATTGACTTTACTTCTCCATTCTTTTCGTTGTATGTGTACCGGCCGGTCCTGGCAAGGTTAGAGGCGTCGAAACCATAACGGCCTATCAGCAAAATCGAAGAGTTGGCCGGCTTGCCCTCAGCCTTGTTCACCTCAATGATTTGCCCGATGACTCTATCAATTGCTGTCGCCTGCTGCTGTAGTTTGCCATTCTTTCCGTCATTGTCCTTTTTCTCGGTTTCCTCAGAATAAGACTCAATGACAAAAGGCATTTCAATGTGTTTGGGGCTCTCCAGATGCTTCCTTATCTGAGACGTGTTTTTTTGGATGAAATTGCCGGCAATATCAATTACCTCCTGCGAGTTGCGGTAGGTACGGGTGATTAGCAGTTCCTCACCATAGCCCATAATCTCCGTGAACTTGGTAAATAGAGAAATATCGGAACCAGCATAGGCAAATATGGACTGCCAGTCATCGCCAACAGCAATTATCTTGGCATCACTGATTTTGGAAAGTTCTTGGGCGAGATTAAAACGCTGTCTGGAGATATCTTGGTACTCATCAATGATAATATACTTGTAGTCCAGGTGTATTCCCTTATCTTGCTGCTGTTTAAGGATTTTCGCAGAATCGTTGATCATATCCTCAAAGTCCACAGCATTGGCGTCATCCAGTTTCTGGGTGTATTCCATATAACACTGCCTGCAGACGTCCAGGAAAAGTTGGGTGCGTACATTATTGGACTGGTTTCGCATATCCCGGAACGCATCCATCGGATACCCATTAGCCTTGAAGTTATGGATGAAACGGCAAATAAGCTTAACCAGATTGGCGATGTACTTATTTTCCTCAGTAGAAACTATCTTCTCATAGACTTCCTGTGGATCACGCGGCTCCAGAACGATCCCTCTCTTCTCAAGTTTTTGCTTGAGATCATCAATTATTGAGCGGCCGTCCTTATACTTAGAGAATGTGAATATCAAGTCTGTACCATGCTCTTTGTGGAACTGGACCTTTCTCTTAATCCACCACTTGTATTTCTCCAGCTGTTCCGGAGTATACCGACTATGTGTGCCGTCCTCTGTGATTCCAAAGTGCTCAATGTATATGGTCTTGCCGTTCTGGGTGATGGTAAAGTCTGGCGTGTATGCTCTGTGTGAATTCGGGAAACTGTACGGATATGGATTCTCGTAAATGTAATCAATCTTGTTGAGGTAGAGGAAGTTGGCGATAACCACCTCCTCAGAGGACCTCAAGGTCTCATAGTTGATGGTGATGGCCTTCTTTGTCCGCTTATTGATAATCTGTTGGCTGTCCTCAGACAGAATGTTCTTCATCGTGGCAAAATCTGCCTTGGACATATAGCTGAAGAAGGACGCCATATCTTCGCCATTGTAGGGCGCATCGAAATAAGTCCCGAAAAGGAGAATGAGTTTTTCTACCATTTCCGGCTTCTTCAAGACGTCATTCTTCAGGTATTCCGTGATGACGCTCCACATAAAGCCTTCGTCCTTGATATTGCGCTTTTTGGCATCATTCTCACGGAGAATAGTATATCCGGTCCTGTGGAAGGTTGATACAGGACAGTTGATGTGGAGTCCTTTAACAATCTTGTCTTCCAGCTCGCCAACGGCCTTATTTGTGAAAGAGATAACAAGGATATCCTCAGGATTTATGCCCTTTTTCTCTACTAAGTATTTGACCTTGGCGGCCATGGTGGTGGTTTTTCCTGCACCTGCGCCTGCAACAACTAACGTATAATCCTCATCAGAGAGGACCACTTTTCGCTGCTCGGTGTCCAGGGAAATAGCAGGATCAACCTCAGAAAGAATAGTATCCAGATACTCTTTATCTGATTCAAGGTGATGGGCTATGAATTTGTCATTGTGCTTCTTAATGAGACCGGGCATCTCCTTCAAGTTTTCCAGTTCCTTGAACAATACCAGAGCCTTTTTGATACGTTCTTCCTCTAAGCCATTCTTCTCGCAGTACATCCCGAGTAGATTGGAATCCTGGAGATTCAAAAAGAACTTCTTCGTGTCGTTATACTTCTCTACGATAGGACTGTAGTCTCTTCGAGCAATATACCTGTCCTCATTCAATAAACACATAAGAGCGCCACCAAAGGCCAGTAGACGGTCAAATTCAGGCGTTGACACCGGAGTCACCGAGGATTTCTCGGTAGCTTCTGGTTTAGTTCCGAATATGCGGCTGAGGAGGGACATAAATACGATCCGGGGTGAAACCTATAAACTATAGTAATACGAACGGATGAGATTCGTCATTTTAGCACGCCGACCTTCCAAGAAATCTTGATATCGGGTGTAGTCCATCTCAAGAATGTCATAGGGAATGCAATTATCCTCAAGATTCCGATAAAATTCATCCTCACTCTTGACAGACTTGAAGGAGGTGTCTTCTGCGCTCTTTATGGCATCAAGTGCCTCGTTGAAATACACTTTCGGAGCCTTCTTACCAATCTTAATATTGATGGGTGTATCTAAGTAAGCGTAGTTTGCCACCTGGTTGTACTGATTTTTGTCAAAACCGTTGTCCACTAGGTACTGTTTCGGGAATATATGATGGATATCACCGCCAAGATTTACGAGCTCGCCAACTGGAATATGCGACAGAAGGGAATCTTTCTTGAAGAAGTTCTGGGCAGCGAGGAAGACCTGGTAAGTAGGGTTTATTGATGAGACATAGGTCAAATTCTGGTTAAGTTGGATATTCCAGAAATTGTCGGATAGATTCGCATCCTCAATGGCTTTCAGAGTAGATTTGACTCCATTTTCACCAATAGCGCGGATATCCTTTGCGAATGATGATTCGGGCGACGCGCTGTAACGGCCAGTTAGGACCGAGAGCACATACCAGCACTGCACCAGACTCTTGATTTCATCGACAGGCACTTCTTTGGATTCCTGAAGGATGAGATAAACGGCGTACGCAAAGTCTATGGCCATTACGGAGTTAACCAGCTTCTTCGAGGTAAAGCCAGCTGCTCGAATAGCAATCATAAACTGTGTGAAGTTATACCCACTAATAACGTTATTTACGCCGGCCTCCAGATCCTTATAAGTGGATTCAACAATTTCCTCTTTGAACTCTCGGGTTTCAAAATCACGTCCAGAGAGCATAGCCACCAGGTCAGCGAGCTTAGCTCTCTTGCATCTGTGCATAAAGGCTACGCGAAGGACATCATCGCACTCTGGATCATAAACGGTCTCCTTATCATCCTTAAGCCATTCCAGTCTATTGAGGTAACCAGAGTTGGCAAAGGCCAAATCCTTCTCCTTGATTTTGTTATAGAAGGTGCCATCCTTGCAAAGATGAGCAAAGTAGTCAATGACTTTGCGGAGAGTATTACCACCGTGGATTTCATCCGCAGCAATCTTAGACATAACGAAGTCACCTTGGCTAAGTGCGGTTCCTTTTGAGTTTATACGAATGAAAATGTCGGTGACAATATCTATGTCAAGGGATGCATCAAGCTCAATCACACCGATGTTGCAGTGCTTCAGGTTTTTCAAACATTCCAAAACACGATGCAGAACTTCTTCATCCATTTCCGGATTGTCGGTCACATATTGGTGGATAAACTTGAAACTGGAAAAGTCTGACTTGAATATGTCAGCGATGTCCGGTATCCAGCGCTTGCTCTTGAGATGGGCCGGAGTTTGGACGGCAAACAACTCTGCATCTGGATTCTCTGAGATGGCAGCAAACGGGTCAAAAGCAATCTTCACGCGGCCCTCGCTATAATCATCAAAAACGATGGTCTTCCCGGCAATAGCCGTCATAAGGGCGGTAATCCGTTGCTGTCCATCAATCAGGACCTTCTTCCCCTCTGAAAGGGAACCATTTTTGAGCTTGACAGAAGGATTCTTCCAGATAATGATGTAACCGGTAGGATAGCCTTTGTAAAGGGAATCCATCAGATCACGAACCTGGGACCGACGCCAGACGAATGGTCGCTGAATCTCGGGAATAGCAATATCGTTGGCCTCAATGAGTCCAAGTATCTGACTGATAGCTAGTGGGTAGTTATTATATTTCTGTTTGTCCATATTCTTATTTCTTGTTCTTATTGAAGATGCGTCTAAAGAAACTTTCATGCTTGGACTGCTCCTCGGACTGGGGACGCACGGGGTCTTTCAGCATAATGAGCTGCTGGATGGTGTGGTCGTAGGCGACGGGCTTTTCTTCAATGATGTAGTGGACGGCCTGGTCTATGACCGGGAAGGGTACGATGTACCATTCCTTCGGTTTGGCGATGCCGGCGTTGACTTGGAGCTGGACGGCATCGAAGAGTTTGTGTATGAGGTTCTCGAAGGTGGAGGCTTTGATGTTGGCCACCTGATAGGTCTTGACAATCTGGACGTCGGCAAAGAGGTAGGTAGATTCGTTGGCGGCGTCGGCAATGCGGTGCTCGACGGTCTGGCGGGTGAATCCTATCTTGTAGAGGTCCTTGATGGAGGCGATTTCGGGGTCTTTGGAGAGGGAGCGGAGGACGTAAATCCAGCCGCTGATGACATCGTTCTCGCCTGGAGTGAAATGTTTGGAAAGGTAGTCCAGGTCGGTCTCGCTGTAGTCTATGACTGTATAGCCCTCGGTGTATAGGGATTTGGCGAGGGTCTGCTGATAGACGTTGTTTTCTGTGCCGTTCTCGAAGATGCAGCGGGTGCGGTCATCGGCACGGCCACGGGAGTCACGACGCTGGGCGTCCTTGTTGATGTGGGCCAGATAGAGAAGCATATTGCCGAGGACGAAATACTGTCCTTCGGCGAGGTGGGCTTCCTTGAAGCGGATGAGGCGGCAGCGTCCGTCATCGAGTTTCTTGTGGATGATCTGGAAGCCTTCTTCATAGTCGGCGAAGTCCTTGCATTCCGTGCGCTTGGCAATGGATTCTGCCTCGGCGCGTTCCTGCTGGTGTTTCTTCATATAGTCCGGCAGCTCGAAGATGCTCTGGTCAACGGGGGCGACATCGTCGAACATCGGGTCGTTGAGGATGTCATCCAGTTCGTCGTGGGGTTGTGTGAGCAGGCCGGCGTCATCGACACTCTGGCAGATGCGTAGCTTGGTTTCGTCGCTGCGAATGCTGCGGAGGGTACGGAAGAGTTTCTGCTCCTCCAGCGGGCCGTTCTCGGAGGGTTCGCGGCCTTCTGCCTCCACGAAGTCAAGGACCTCAAGGAAGGAGTTTACCAGACGGTCGTGGGAGGTGGTCTGGCGGCGAACCGGTTTTACATCGTCAAAGAAGGGGTCGGACAGGATGTCCTGGAGTTCAGCGTCCCAGTCTCTCATAGGCTTACTTGGCTGTTAGGGATTGCTGCTTGAGTTTGCGGAGGAAGGCGATGGCCACAGCGATGCGTTTTGCCGTGGGGTCGGGGTCGTGGACGGTAGGAAGGGCTCCTCCGTGTTCCTCTTTGTACTTGGGCAGGTATTTCTTGTAGAGCAGGATGGCTTCCTCTTTGGTCATCTCCTCGCGCTGGGAGTCGATGGTGTCCTGAATGGTGCGCAGGATTTCCGGCGTGAGGGATTTGGAGAGGATTTCGTAGGCCCGCTGGAAGGGATTGATGCTGTCGATGAGGTTGATGCTGAGGTCGTCCAGATTGATGAACTGGCCAGCGACTTTCAGGAACTTGCTGCCGTCCTCGTGGGTTACGACTTCGGCGCCCTGGAGCGTAGTGGAGAGGACAAGGTGCTGGCGCAACTGCTCCTGTTCCTCGGGCGTGAGTTCCGGATAACGCTCCTCAATAATCTTGGGAATGAGGGACTGGGTGATGACCTCGGCAATCTGGTTGCCGGCGAGGGCCTGTTTGATGATGTCGCTGGAGTAGAGGGTGGCCTTGAGTTCGGTAAGGTCGTTCTCTACAATGGCCTGGACACGGTCGGTGGCTTTCTTGAGGCCTTTGACACGGATGGTGCGCTTGTCGGACTCATAGCGGTCGGAATCGTCATCGGTGTCTTTCTCCGGGGCCGTGCGGAACTTCCATTCGGGCTGCATTACCTGTTCCATCAGGAGGGAGGCGGTGATGGCCTTGAGCATATCGTTCACGGCGTTCTTGACATCATCCTCTGCCGCTGAGGGACAGGGAATGAGGTTGGTGAACTGGGCGTGGGTCTTGCCTTCGCAGTCACGGGTACAGCGTCCGATGATCTGGATAACCTCGGTGAGGGATGCGCGGATGCCGATGGTAAGGCAGCATTCGCACCACTGCCAGTCGAAGCCTTCCTTGGCGGTGCCCAGGGCTATGAGGATGTCGAGGGCATCGGCACTGTCCATCCGGTTGAGGTAGGCCTGCAGGGCGTCGCGCTGGCGGGGATCGTCTTCCACAAGGTCGCCCACTTTGAGGATGCGTCCGTCGGGGGTCTTGACCATCTTGATGTAGTGCTCGGCGTCTTCACCCACCACGGTGCCGATGCAGGAAATGATGTCGGCTACCTGGTCATATTTGCGGGTGTAAGAAGAGCGGGAGTTCACATTGGGGATGTGAATGAGGGTCTTCTTGTGGGTGTCGAGGGTGAGCGGAATGGCGGAGATATACTTGCCCTGATAGAACTGATACCCGATGCCCAGGCTCTTGAGATACTTGTAGCCGTTGAGCTGCTGGTAGTAGTTGTAGGTGATGGTGGGCTGGAACCTGGCTTCGTCTTCGGGGCGCATCACGGGGACGGCGTCACCCCGGAAGTAGGAGCCGGTCATTGCCATTATGTGGGCATTGGTGCCGCCGATGATGGCGCGGATGGCCGTGCCCAGGTTATTGAGTTCGTCGGCCGAAGTGTGGTGGAATTCGTCGATGCCGATGAAGGTGTCATTGAGCAGGGTGATGTCCAGATCCTTGAGCGCATTGCGGAAGGTAGAGTGGGTGCAGACCAGGACGGTGGCATCGCTGGTGAGGAAGTCGATGAACTTCTGGCGCAAGCCGCTTTCTTTGAGTCCGGGGGTGCAAAGGTTGTAGCCTTCGCTCACTTTCCAGTCGGCAAAGAAGCCGTAGGGAACGAGTTCCGTGTCCTTGAAGGAGCGGGCGATGGTTTTCTCAGGGACGGCTACGATGACACGCTTGATGCCTTGGTTGGCCAGTTTGTCGAGGGCTACGAACATTAGGGCGCGGCTCTTGCCGGATGCAGGCGGAGCCTTGACCAGCAGATACTGGCGGGAGCGTGCCGCATAGACGATGCGTTGCATTTCCCTCATTCCGAGGGCGTCGGTGGTGGCGGATACGCCAGTCTGACCGTATTGGATCTGGACTAAATTTTCCATAGCGTGGATTTGTCAGTCGTTAGTTTCACGTATTGTTTGAAGAGGAACTCCAGGCGCTCCTCGTCGGACTCGAAGGGCTTCTCCCGGTAGCAACGCTCGACAGCCAGGTCCAGTGCGTGGTGGGCTTCACGAAGGTCATCTGGGAAATTCTCAGGTGAGTACATCTCTCCAAGAGTCATTTCTGTATGTTCAGCTCTAACAAGAAGTATTTCTTGCGCCAGCTTAGATAGTGTCTCTTTTTGATTGTCTGAAATCTTCGGGAACGGGAATGTGTTGTAGCACAAAGTCGCAGAGTATCTGAAATCTGATTTTAAACGTCCAGCAGTTGCTCTCATCCATACATTGTGCATTCTTGATGTAAGGATAGCAAAATCGAAATAATCAGCATTATAAACCGCAAATGAAGAATAATACACGACCGTGTCTTTTGGCACAAATCCAATCGGAATGTAGTCGCGCCGTTGCGAAGATACTACGGGTATGAGAATTGCCGGGGCTGGATTGAAGCGGTCTTCTGCAAAGCGGTAAGGTATTGCTGCAAGTTTTTGTGTGGTCGCTTTTTTGCTCTCACTTCTCATTTTTGCAACAAGCTCAAAGCGGCGTCTTAACTCTGGAATTGAGTATGCCAACTGCTTCTGTCCCTCAGTAATCCAAAGACAGTAGCGCTCCTCTGAACGCAAAAACTCTTGTGAGCCAATAAAACGCTTAATTAGCGGTTCTATTTCTGGAAATTTTTGCAATAAGTCTTCTCGGTCTTGAGGATAAATTGTCAAATTATTCTCATCAGCAGGGAGACTACCTTTGAGAATAGGCCTCAAACCGCTTATGCTTGACGATTGTGTTTGTACTCCTGAAAAGCCCTGGTCAGATAAAGTTGGCGATATGTAGTCAACTGTTGTTTTGACCTCATCTTCGTAAATGTATTTAGGATTATTCTTTACTGCAGGAGCATATCCAATAACAACACAGAATACAGCCGCCTTATTCTTGGCGTTATTCGACCAAGTAAATGTTTTATGGGCAAACTGAATCTCCATTCCCATTTCAAAGATTGGATTCCACATCATTTGAACCTGGATTCCCTGTGTAATAGAATTGGTACTCACGAATGCTGTTTTAGTACGGGTCTTACCCCGCATGTACCTTGCACCATTGTAGAACCAACAACCAATATAGTCAAGCATTCCATGCTGGACATCCCCAAAAGTGTGATTCATGTCATCTTTGTGCCACTTCTCCTGGTTACGTGTGCCAAGATATGGTGGATTGCCCATGACATATATCTCATCGTCATTATTAGTGTGTGAGCAAACTGTTTCCCAGTCTGTCGTACAGGCATTGCCGCAGACGATGTGACCGCTGGGACGCAGCGGGAGCGGATTGGGAGAGGTGCCGAACTGTTCACGGAACTTGTTGTTCATCTGGTGCTCGGCCAGCCAGAGGGAGAGCGTGGCGGTGTCGCAGGCGTATTCGTCTATCTCAATGCCGTAGAACTGCGTGAGGGCGATGTCGCTGAACGGGAGCATCGGGGAACCGAGTTCCACGAGACGCTTCCAAATCTCAATCTCCAGTTCACGGAGACGTTTGTAGGAGATGATGAGGAAGTTGCCGGAGCCGCAGGCAGGGTCGAAGAACTTAATCTTGCTCATCCTGACCAACAGGGCGTTGAGGGCCTTGGCATCGTTGCGCGAGCGCAGGAATTCGGCAGCGAGGTCGTCCAGGAAGAGTGGCTGGATGACCTTCATAATGTTGGGCACGGAGGTATAGTGGATGCCCAGCTCGGCGCGGTCTTCCGGGGAGACGATGGCCTGGGTCATCGAACCGAAGATGTCGGGGTTGATTTCGCTCCACTGGTATTTCCCGCACTGGATCATCAGGAGCCTGGCACGGCGGCTGAGGACCGGGATGGGATAGCGCTGGAGGAAGAGCCCGCCGTTGACATAGGGGAAGTCGGCAATGACTTTGTTGGTCTGCTGCTCCCGGAGAGCCTTGTCGTCCGTGGACATTATGACAAAGAGGCGGTCGATGAAATCGGCCAGGTCGGAGCCGTCGATGGCGGTGTTGTCTTCGATGGCTTTTGTGAACTGGTTGTCCTTGAAGAGGCCGGTGTCCTCGGCGAAGAAACAGAAGAGGAGCCGGGACATAAAGACGTTGATGCTGTGGGAGACCTGCGGGTCGCGGAAGTCGTTGTAGCGGCAGATGTCGTCGTATATCTTGGCCATCAGCTCGGCTGACTTTACGTCGGCCTCGGCTTCTTCGTAGTTGCGGAATTTCTCGATACCGGCGAGGGGCTTGAAGAACTCGAAGTCCCGCCAAAGGGTTTCCAGGGTGCCGTCGTAGAGGTCATCGTCCTTGGGGTCGTAGGCCACAAGGGAGGAGCCGTCGCAGGCGATGTAGAGACGGGGGTTGTGACGGGTGACGGAGGCATCGTTCCGAAGGGCGATGATGACGTCCATCGGCTCGGTGCCCCTGCGGAAGGGACGGTACACGAATTTGTCTTTTACGAGGATGGTGTGCGGGTCGCGGGACTTGTTGTCACGACCGTCGCGGACGCGCTGGAGGGAGGCGTCCCCGTATCCGCAAAAGATGTTTAAGAGTTGGTACGGGAGGTTCTCTGCCGTCAGGGTGGAAGTGACGGATTCGAGGGCCTCCTGTGCCGCTATATGTGAGAAGTTCTGCTTCTTGGCCATAAGGGATAATAATAACAGGGTATTGTTGCTGTAACTAACAATTTTAACGATTTTTATGTAAAGACGTATAAGATTGCGCAACAAAATGAAATAACAAATGCAATTTGACGGACTGTTGTCATAAAAACTGACTCCAAAATACAAATAGCCCCGACATCGGCTGTGGTGACAGGACTGAATAGTAGAGATTCTTTGCTTACGTTCAGGATGACAGGAGGAGGGTTCGGGAGGAGTACCGGCAGGCCATGTGGGCACAGAATGCCCGAGAATCAACACTGCTGAAAGAAATCAAGCGCAAATAAGCTCATATCTGGTCACGGGAAACACCAAGCACTTTCCGCCGATTGGCTTGACTCCTTTCCGGACTATCCCATAAAAAAGGAGGATGACCTCAAGTCATATAGACTTTTAGCCATCCTCCCTTAAAGGGCTGTGTGTAAGCCGTTACTCGCCGCGGCGGGATGCATACATTATCTTCAGGGCGGAGCACCTCCGCAACTCCTGCTTGATATCTGTAATGATACCCATCCGGACGTCTTTGTCGGCACGGATCGATACCTGCATGAACTGGCGGTCAGCCTCGCTCATCGCATCGCGCTCCGCAGCGATGAAGTCGCGGATGTCGTCGATGGTCTTGAAAGAGTCGTTCAGCTGGATCCTCGCATCGGTACCGTACTGGCTCTGATACTGTGCGGTAGGCGGGCCTACATTGATATAGGAAGCCAGGTCCTTGCGCTCGAGCTTGACGATTTCGGTAGCTTCAGGGAGCTGTACCATCACCTTCGCCTCGTTCTGGCGGAGCTGGGATGTCACCATGAAGAAGAACAGGAACATGAACACTATATCGGAAGATGTTCCGAGTTCGGGCATGTCTTTTTTGCCGCTTCTCTTGAATGTTGCCATAATCTCTCCTCCTATCGTTTGGATACATCCTTAGGCTCAGCTTCGGAGATGTTCTGCGGAACAGCTTTCTTCACGATGGCCTGCTGGTCTTCAGTGAGGTTGATATAGGGCTTGCCCCAATGAGCCATACTGAAGGCGTCGCGAAGCTCGTTGACGGCCTTCACCAGTTCGTTCTGGACTGCGATATAGGCCTTGTAGCTTGTTCCACGGTCGTTCTGAAGCGAGATGACACCTTTGGAAACGGGGTATGCCCCGAAATCTTCGATGTTGGTTACCTCCTTCTCCGGCAGGTTGGGATCGTTGGCCGGATTGGTCAGGAACTCCTTGATCTTATCTTTAAGCTGGCTTACGTCAATGGGCTCACTTCCGGCAAGAATCCTGTCGGCCGAGTTGATCTTCACAATGATGATGTTGCGCCTGTTGACCTTCTGGTCGTCCACCTTCTGGTCCTTGTCGGGCATGGGAGGAAGACGGCGCTGCAGACCGGACTGCTGGTCCATGGTGCTGGTCATCAGGAAGTAGCAGAGAAGCAGGAACGCTATGTCTGCGGTCGATTGTGTGTTTAACCCGGGAGTTTTTTTCTTTGACATAATGCTGGCCCCCTTATTTGTTTCTTACCACGCCGAGGACTTCTCCTACGAGGATAGCCACGATAGCTCCGCCGCCGAGCATGTATGCAAGGTTGAGCAGGGTATCGGTAAGCTTGAGGTCAGCCTTTGACGGCGCCTGGCCGATATAGCCCACGAGGTCGGCACCGGAAGCGAGGAAGTAGGCTATGGCCACGACCACGGCAACTCCCACAACTGCAATGCCGAGCTTCATGAGGCTCTTGGGGTCGTTGGCCACGCTCACCCAGAGGGCGAGTCCGACGGCCAGGGCGGCAGCGGCGACAAGGAGCACGTAGCCCCAGCGCAGCAGCACGTCAACAGCGGTCCCGTCATTGGCCTCGAAGCCGGCGAGCCAGCCCCAGATGAGGATAATGACGCTGACGGCTATCAGCCCCCACATTATAAATTTGAATATCTTGTTCTGCATCTTGTGTCAGGTTTAGGAATCCGACTTATTTCTGATACTTTACAAGGGTGTCCACCAGGTCGATGGATGCATTCTCCATATCGATGGAAAGGGAGTCGATGCGGGAAAGGATGTAGTTGTAGAAAACCTGGAGGATCATAGCCACGATAAGGCCGGCCACGGTGGTGATAAGGGCCACTTTCATACCTCCTGCAACGATGTTCGGGGAGATGTCGCCGGCAGCCTGGATGGCGTCGAAGGCCTGGACCATACCGATAACCGTTCCGAGGAATCCGAGTGAAGGGGCGAGGGCGATGAACAGGGAAATCCAGCTCAGGCCGTTCTCCATGAGGCTCATCTGGACGGAACCGTAGGAAACGACGGTCTTTTCGACCACGTCGATACCCTGGTCATAGCGGAGCAGACCCTGGTAGAATATGCTGGCGACGGGACCGCGGGTGTTGCGGCAGACGTCCTTGGCTTTCTCGATACCGCCTTCGGCAAGGGCTTTCTCAACGCTTTCGATGAGTTTCTTGGTGTTGGTCTTGGAGAAGGACAGATAGAGGATCCTCTCGATTGAAAGGGCCAGACCGATGATGAGGCAGATTATGATGAGGGACATGAATCCGGCGCCACCCTCGATGAATTTGGTCTTGAGAGCCTGATGCAGGGGAACTTCCTCACCGGTACCCTTGAGAAGGTCGGCACCGTCAGCTACGACAGGGGCAGCGGTGACTTCCTCGGTGGGCTCAGAGGCGGGCGCGGAAGCCTGTTCGTCCTGGGCTGCTGCTGTGATTGCAGAAGCGGCGATGACGCCGATTGCTGCCAGAATCATGAAAAACTTTTTCATAATAGTGTTTAAGTGGTTTGATTGATATTGATTTGTTTATGTTTACAATCTCATCGGGCCCGTTGCAGGATACCCAATATTCCGCAATTTAGGAAATTTTTCTCATAATGCAACCGGACCGGCACAATTACTTTGTAATTTCTCCTTTGAGGTTCCTCTCCATCATCTGCCTGATGCGTTCTGAATCATTTGATTTGCCGAGCAGATAGAAGAGTTTGGCGAGGGCGCTTTCCGTGGTGCAGTCGAACCCGTTCACGGCCCCCGCGCTGCCGAGCGCCTTCCCGTTGGCATAGAGGTTCATGTCCACCGAGCCTCCCAGGCACTGGGTTATGTTGACCAGCACCTTCCCGGAATCGGCGGCGGACCTGACCATGTCCAGGAACCACGGGGCGGAGGGGGCGTTGCCGGACCCGTACGTTTCCAGTATGACTGCCCTTATATCGCTGTCATTTAGGATGTTGCCCACCGTCTTGGGCGTAATGCCGGGGTGTATCTTCAGTATGGACACCCTTGTGTCGAGCGCCGTGTTGACCGAGATGGACTGGTACCAGTCCAGGGGCTTGCGTATAAGCTCGGAATTGTACCTGATGCTCACTCCGGCTTCGGCAAGGGGCGGGCAGTTGGGAGATTCGAAGGCCCGGAAAGTCTCGGCGCTTACCTTCGTGGCCCGGTTCCCCCTTATCAGCAGGGAATCGAAGCAGATGCAGACTTCAGGCACCATCGCGTGACCTTCCCTGTCCCTGGCGGAGGCTATCTCGACTGCGGAGATCAGGTTCTCCCTGCCGTCCGTCCTCGGCATGCCGATGGGAAGCTGGCTTCCTGTGAAAACCACCGGTTTCGTCAGCCCGTCTATCATGAAACTCAGGGCGGATGCCGAGTAGGCCATGGTGTCGGTGCCGTGAAGGATGACGAAGCCGTCGTATTCTTCGTATTTTTCCTTGATGAGAAGGACCAGCTTCTGCCATAGGGAGGGATCCACGTCGGAAGAGTCTATGACCGGGTCGAAAGTGTAGGAGTCAATCCTCCCTGCAAATCTCCCAAGTTCGGGTACTTCCTGGCTTATCTGGCTGAAGTTGAATGGTTTGAGGGTGTTGTCCACCGGGTCCTGTTTCATCCCGATGGTGCCTCCCGTGTAAATCAGCAGCAGTGAGTTGTTTCCTGTCATGGTTCAAAAAATTATTCCTGAAGTCCGAATAATTCAATCGCCCCGGCGGTCGTGACTTCCGCCACCGTGTCGATGCTGACGCCTTGCAGTTCGGCTATCTTTGCCGCCACCAAGGGGATGTTGGCACTCTCGTTGCGGGTGCCTCTCAGAGGCGTGGGCGCGAGGTAGGGGGCATCGGTCTCAAGCAGCATCCTGTCCAGCGGCACTTCCCTTACGACATCCTGGAGGGAGGCTTTCTTGAAAGTCACCACCCCGCCGATGCCGATGCGCCAGTCCCCGAATGACTGCAGCATGCGGAAAGTCTCATAGCTTCCGCTGAATGCGTGCATGTTGCCGCGTAAGCCCAGGTGCCTGCAGGCCTGCATGACGCTGAAAAAATCTTCCGTGGCGTCCCTCAGGTGTATGTTTACCGGGAGGTAATACTGTGCCGCAAGCTCCAGCTGGGCGGCGAATGCGTCCTTCTGAAGGGCGGCGAAATCCTTCGACCAGTGGTAGTCCAGCCCTATTTCCCCGATTGCAGTGATTCCTCCTTCGCGGAGGGAGCGCTCGACCGCATCCACCTCATCCCGCCAGAGGGCGGTCACTGACCCGGGATACAGGCCGGCCATGGGATAAAGCACTCCGGGATGCCGCCTGCATACCTCCCTCATCCTGGCCCTTTCCTTGCCGTCGATGTCGGGCACTATCATCTTGAATACGCCAGCTTCCAGCGCGCGGGCTATCACCTGCTCTATTTCCGCATCGTTCCCGTATGCCTCGTCGCTGACATGCGAATGTGTGTCGATGTATTTTTGCATAGTCCCGCAATTTACTAAAAATCAGCATAGGGAACACCGTCGGAGCAGGTCGGTTTGCAAAATACCTTCGGCTTCGAGTATGCCCACCGCAGCGTTGACTTCGTGGTATGGCAGATTCATCCGGCGGGCAATCTCTTCCGGGGTGATGTCCCTGTTGCCGGCCACCATCGAGATTATGGCGTTCATAAGAGCCGATTTCCCTTCGGCAGAAACTGTTCCGGCATCCTTTTTCCTCCCTTTCCGTGAAGGCTTCATGCCGAGAAGGTCCAGGAAGGACGGGATATCTGGGATAATTTCGGATATCTTCTTGTGTATAAGATAATTGCATCCCTGGCTCCGCACATCCTCCGCTCTTCCGGGGAGGGCGAGGACATCCCTTTCGTATGACCAGGCAAGGCGTGCTGTCATCATCCCGCCGCCCTTGATGCGGGATTCCACCAGCACCGTCGCGCCGGAAAGGCCGGCTATTATCCGGTTCCGCCTCAGGAAATTCATTCCGAGGGGACTTGTCCCTGAGGGGAAATCCGTCACGAGGGCGCTCTCATGCGCGGCTGCGATCTCGCCCGCCATGTCCGTATTCCGGTATGGATATACGTCATCTATGCCGGTGGCCATTACGGCAATGGTTGGCAGTCCGCAGTCGAGTGCCGTCCTGTGCGCCACGGAGTCGATTCCGAGGGCGAGCCCGCTCACTATGGAGACTTTGCCTCCGCTGCCGGCTATGGCCCTTACGAGCCTGGCGCACCAGTCCCTGCCGTACGACGACATGTCCCTCGTCCCCACGAAGGCCACTGCCGGGATGCCGAATATGTCCTCAGGCCTGCTGCGCCCCTTAAGATACAGTCCTGCGGGAGCATCCGGGCAGTCTTTCAGGGCGGAAGGGTAGCTATCCGAGCAGATGCCCACGTAGCAGGCTCCGCATCGTTCCAGTCCGTCGAGTTCCCTGGCGGCGGCCTCCATTGCTGCATGCGGCGCAGGAACATAATCCGGTACCAGGGCGGGCCTGTCCCGTACGTATTCCAGGACCTCCTGCGGGCCTCCGCATTCCTTCAGCATCTGTTGCAGTTTCTTCGGTTCAAACCCGAACATCCTTCCCAGGGCGTTGCAGGCGAGTGTGGCTTTGTCGTAATCCATGTCGGCAAGATACTCCGGAGGCGGAAACCCCACAATGAAAAAAGTTGTACGGAGGGCGTCCGTACAACTTAAATTCACGATTTTGAACTTTCTGTGACGAAATCCGGGGGACTAACCGCCGAAGTTGTCGTAAAGCACGTTGGCGGGATCGACTCCGAGGCTGTCGAGAAGGCCGTTCACGGAGGCTACCATCATGGGCGGGCCGCACATGAAGTACTTGATGTCCTCCGGAGCCTCGTGGTTCTTGAGGTAGGTCTCGTTCATCACGTTGTGTACGAAGCCTGCGGTGTACTTCACTCCGGCTGCATCTGCAGCGGGATCCGGGCGGTCAAGCGCAAGATGGAAGTGGAAGTTCGGGAATTCCGCCTCTATCTCCGCGAAGTCTTCCAGGTAGAAGGCCTCGACGAGGGCGCGCGCGCCGTAGAAGAAGTGGACCTCGCGTTTCGTGCGCAGAGTCTTGAACAGGTGCATGATGTGGCTGCGGAGAGGTGCCATTCCGGCGCCGCCGCCCACGAAGATGTACTCCATGTCCTCGGGATCGTTCTCCGGGAGGAGGAACTCTCCGTAAGGGCCGCTGATGGTCACCTTGTCACCCGGCTTGCGGGAGAACACGTATGTCGAGGCGATACCGGGAGCCACGCCGGGGACGAATTTGAATACGCCCTTCGGCTGCGTCCTGTCGAACGGAGGCGTAGCGATACGCACGTTCAGCTTGATGACGTTCTTCTCTGCGGGATACGAAGCCATGGAGTATGCACGGATGGTAGGGACGGTGTTCTTGTACTTCAGGGAAGTGATTCCGAACTTCTCCCAGTCGCCCATGTAGATGGGATCCACGCCCATGTCCGAGAAATCTGCCTCGTACTCGGGGATGTCTATCTGGATATACTCTCCGGATTTGAACTCGATGTTCTCGCCCTCGGGGAGCCTTACGGTGAACTCCTTGATGAAGGTGGCCACATTCTCGTTGGAGATGACTTCGCACTCGAGTTTCTTGACGCTCAGGGCGCTCTCAGGGACGGCGATCTTGATGTTGTCCTTGATCTTCACCTGGCAGCCGAGCCTCCAGTTGTCTTTAATCTCACGGCGTGAGAAGAAGCCTTCTTCCGTGGGGAGGATGGTTCCGCCGCCTTCGAGGACACGCACCTTGCACTGTCCGCAGTTGGCCTTTCCGCCGCAGGCGGAGGGCAGGAATATCTTCTCGTCGGCGAGGGTGTGGAGAAGGTCTCCGCCCTGTGCCACTTCCAGAACTTTCTTGCCGTCGTTGATGTCTATCCTGACGGTGCCGGAAGGAGTGAGTTTAGCCTTGATTGCAAGGAGCAGCGCAACCAGCAGAAGTGTTACTATCGTGATTACGCAAATTGCTGATAAAACAGTCCAATTCATATCTTTCCCTCCTTACTTTAAAGTGATATTCCCATGAAGGTCATGAAGGCGAGAGCCATCAGGCCGACGGTGATGAAAGTGATGCCGAGGCCCCTCAGAGGCGCGGGAACCCTGCTGTATGCGAGTTTCTCGCGGATTGCCGCGAGGGACACGATGGCAAGGAACCAGCCAAGACCGCTTCCGAGAGCGTAAACGGCAGACTGTCCGACATTTACGAAATCCCTCTGCTGCATGAAGAGAGAGCCGCCGAGGATGGCGCAGTTGACAGCGATAAGCGGCAGGAATATTCCCAGGGCGCTGTACAGCGCGGGGGAGAACTTCTCGACCACCATCTCCACTATCTGCACTATGGCCGCTATGACGGCGATGAAGATGATGAAGCTGAGGAAACTCAGATCGACATCCGCGAAGCCTTCCCCGAGCCAGCTGAGGGCGCCCGGTTTGAGGACGTATTCGTTCAGCAGGTAGTTGATGGGAAGGGTTACGGTGAGCACGAATATGACAGCGACGCCAAGTCCGGCAGCTGTTTTCACGTTTTTGGATACTGCCAGGTATGAGCACATACCGAGGAAGTATGCAAAAATCATATTGTCAACGAAGATTGACTTTATGAACAAGCTAATATATTCCATAATATGACTGCGCTGTTATATTATTTTTCCTGGAGGTCTTTCTGGATGCTCCTCTGGACCCATACGATGCATCCGAGGAGGATGAGGGCGAACGGGGGAAGGATTACCAGGTTGTTGGGAATGTATCCGAACCTGTTCAGGATATCCACTCCGAAGAGGGTACCGCTGCCGAGCAGTTCACGGAAGAAGGCGACGATGATGAGGATCATGCCGTAGCCGGCTCCGTTGGCCACTCCGTCCAGGAATGAAGGCCAGGGCTTGTTGCCGAGGGCGAATGCCTCGATGCGGCCCATGACGATACAGTTGGTGATGATGAGTCCGATGTAAACCGAAAGCTGCTTGTCAATGGCGTATGTAGCCTCGAAAGACTTCAGCAGCTGGTCCACGAGGATGACCATCATGGCCACGACCACGAGCTGCACGATGATGCGCACGCGGCTGGGGATGGTGTTGCGGAGCAGCGACAGGATGAGGCTGGATATGCCGGTGACCGCGATGACGGAAAGCGCCATTACGAGCGCGCCCTTCATCGTAACGGTAACTGCCAGCGAGGAGCAGATGCCGAGTACCAGGACGGTAATCGGGTTACCCTTGAAAATGGGGGTCAGTATTGTTTCTTTAAGTTTCGAGTCCATCGCTTATTTCTCCTCTGCATTTTTGTTTTCACAATTCTGGCAGTCTTTGCCGCACTGGGCCTCTTCCGTGCCCTGGCACATTCCGCAGTGGTGTGTCTCAGGGGCAGGAGCGGCTCCGAGGAAGTATCTGGAGTATGCGCCGAGCCAGGAGTCGATAGCCGCATCAAGGCCCCGGGATGTCATGGTGGCACCGGTGATTGCATCGATCTTGTTGTCAATCACGGATTTGCCTTCAGCATCCCTGGGGGCGCCGCCCTTTACGATCTCGAAGACGTTGGGGGTGGTGAAGTCAGGTTTTTCGCCGCAGAATTCCTTCTGGAACTCGGGGTCGTCCTTTATCTTGGCACCCAGTCCGGCGGTCTCGGACTCGTGGTCGAAGTATGCGCCCTTGACCGTCCTGCCGTCCTGTTCGAAAGCGATATATCCCCAGACGGGGCCCCAAAGGCCGGCGCCATATACGGGAACCACGGTGATTCCGTTCTTGAACTTGAAGACGGGCAGTTCGGGAGTACCGGCGCCCTTGAGGTTGTAGTTCTGCTTCTTGAGTTCGGAAGGGGAGTACACCTTTCCGTTTTCGAGGTCGGCGACTTTATTGCCGTCCACGCCGACGGTGAAAGAGCACTCGAGTTCCTCGGCGTATTTTGCCAGGACGGCGGCGTTGCCGGCCTTCTGGAAGTCAGCCTTGGTGCCGAACCCTGCGGCGGTCATCATCTGGCTGATGGTGTCAGCCTTCTCGTTGGCTTCCTGCTTGGACTTCAGGCCCATGGCCACCATGGCCAGAACCGCAGCCACTATCACTACTATCACGGTCGAATAGATGACCGTATATACATTGCTGTTGGTATTCATGGCTTATGCGGTTTTGAGTTTTTTGTTCCTCCTCGAAATCGACCAGGAAGTGACGCACCAGTCGATGAGCGGGGCGAAGGTGTTCAGAAGCAGGATGGCCAGCATCATTCCCTCGGGATAGCCCGGGTTGAAGAGCCTGACGGTGATGCAGACGGCGCCGATAAGGAAACCGTAGATCCATTTGCCGCACTCGGTCTGCGCCGAGGTGACAGGGTCGGTGGCCATGAACACGGTACCGAATGCGAAGCCGCCGAGCAGGAGCTGCATCCATGCAGGGACGGTGGTGGCGCCGGCTATGTTGCCGAGCCAGCCCACGAAGAGGGCTCCGAGCACTGAGGAGCACATGATCTTCCAGCTGGCCACGCCGGTCATCAGGAGAATGGCCGCGCCGATGAGGATGGCGATGACGGAGGTCTCACCCACGGAACCGGGAACGGTGCCGGCGAAGAGGCTCCATACATCCGTGCCGTACTGGGCTCCCGCGTTTGTGAGGGCGTCGATGCCTTCATTTGCGAAAGACAGCGGGGTCGCTCCGGTGAAACCGTCTATCGGGGTATCCTTGCCGAGGGAAATCCATGTCTCCGAACCTGACATCTTCGTAGGGTAGGAGAAGAACAGGAAGGCCCTGGCCAGAAGCGCCGGGTTGAGGAAATTCATTCCGGTGCCTCCGAATACTTCCTTGCCGAACAGGACGGCGAAGGCTACGGCGATGGCGAGCATCCACAGGGGAATGTCCACAGGGACGATGAGCGGGATGAGGAAACCGGAAACGAGGTATCCCTCATTCACTTCCTCTCCCTTTATCTGTGCTCCTGCGAATTCGATGAAGAGTCCCACCGCGTATGAAATCACATACAGGGGGAGAACCTTCAGGAATCCGTAGAAGAACGTGCTGATGAAAGTGGCATCGGTGATGCCGGTAGCGAGGTTGTGCTGGTAACCGACGTTCCACATTCCGAAGAGGGCTGCGGGAACGAGGGCGATCACAACCATTATCATAACCCTTTTCAGGTCCACCGCGTCACGGATATGCGCTCCGGTGCGGGTGACTGTGCCGGGAACCCTGAGGAAAGTGTCGAAGGCGTCCACGGTTGAGTGGAGGAAGCCCAGGCGTCCGCCTTTCTCGAAGAGGCCGGCTTTAGGTGTCTTGTTTTCTTCCATAATCCGGTTCATTTATGCCATTTCCTTGATCATCAGGTCTATACCGCCCTGGATGATCTCCTGGATGTTGTTCTTGGAAGGATCGACATACTCGCACAGGGCAAGATCCTCGGGAAGGACCTCATATATGCCGAACTTCTCCATGTTGTCGATGTTGCCCGCCAGGCAGGCCTTGATGAGGTACACCGGGAAGATCTCCATGGGGAGGACCTTGCCATAGACATCGGATACTACGAAAGCCCTGGGGCCGCCGTGCATGTTGGTGTCCGCGGCATACTTCTTCTTGGGGAAGAACCTCGAGAAATAAGTGTGCGAGGCACTGAACAGGTTCGTCCTGAAGGGCTTTATCCATCCGAAGAGCTCCCTCTCGGTACCTTCGTGGAGAAGGGTTATCTGGTTGTCGAAGAAGCCGAGGCAACCGTCGGGGCCGACGTTGGTGCCGCTGAGTGCGTCCCCGCTGATGACCCTTACGGGAGCCATGTCGGGATTGCAGAATTCAGCGATGGTCTCCATCCCGGCTCCGGGAAGCGTTTCGATGTAGCAGGGATCCTTGGCGGCGGGGCCGGTGACGGCCACTTTGCGGCTGAGGTCCACCTTGCCGGTATTGAACAGCTTTCCGATGGCTGCGAGCAGGTGCAGGGAAACGGTCCATACGGTTTCACCCTTCTGGATGGGGGAGATGTGGCTGATCTGCACGCCTACGTTGCCGGCGGGATGTTTTCCGCTGAATACATGCTGCACGGCGTTCTCGATGCGGTGGAACGGAGTGCCGGAGTAGTTGGCGGAATTGATGGAGATGTGCACGCCGCCTGCGGAAAGTTTGGCCAGGGCGTTGACTCCGGTCTGGATGTCGGCCACCTCATCCTTCAGTGTGAATTCAGGGGAGGCTGCGAGCGGAGCGGTAGAGAATGCGGAGACGAAAATCGCCTTGGGAGATGCTGCAGGGTCGGCGATGATGCCGTAAGGGCGCTGAACGAGCGCCACCCACAGACCGCTCTCGAGGAGTTTGCTGCGCACCTGGGCGGCATCAAGCCCGGAAGGGTCGGCTGCCCCGAAGTCAACGGCTCCGTTATTTCCGTCGGGAGTGATTCTGACTTGCAGGAGTTTACGCTTGTCGCCCCTTACGATGGCGGATACTGTTCCGCTCACCGGGGAGGTTACGAGGATGTCACTGCATTTCTTGTCTGCAATGACAGGGGATCCTGCAAGCACCTTGTCGCCTTCCCGGACGAGGAGTCTCGGGCTGAGGCCTTTGAAATCGGTCGGCTGGACGGCCACGGTCTCGGGCCTGACTGTCTTGCCGATCTTCTGGGCGGCTTCTCCTTTCAGGGGAATATCCAGCCCTTGTTTCAGTACGATGGTGTTTGACATTATGTTTTAAATGAATGTTTTGCTTACATATTCATTTTTGCGCGGCAAATTTACTCAATTATTTCGTAATTTCGCAGTCCTTCGGCCAGGACTTTGAAATATGTCGGAAACAGCGATTGAAAAGATACTTGAGGGGCTCGACGAGACCCAGCGGCAGGCGGCTTCCCAGCTTGACGGCCCGGTGCTCATAGTGGCAGGGGCGGGTTCCGGAAAGACCAGGGTGCTTACTTCGAGGATGGCGATGCTCCTGGAAAAGGGGGTGCCTCCGTTCAGGATACTGGCCCTGACTTTTACCCGCAAGGCTGCCGGGGAGATGAAGGAAAGGATCGCCTCCATGGCGGGCTCCAGAAAGGCTTCCATGCTGGTCATGGGCACCTTCCACTCCGTGTTCGCCCGGTTCCTCCGGCAATATGCCCCTTCGCTCGGGTATCCTTCTTCGTTCACCATCTACGACACGTCAGATTCCCAGAGCCTCATAAAGCACTGTATCAAGGATCTGGGCCTTGATGAGAAGATATATAAGCCCCGTGACGTCCTCTCCCGGATATCCATGGCCAAGAACAACAACGTATCCCCTGCGGCATACAGGGACAACGTGCAGGTGATGGCCAATGACAGGAATGCCCGCAAGCCCCGTCTGTGCGACATATACGACCTCTATCAGGCCCGCATGCTCCAGAGCGGGGTGATGGATTTCGACGACATGCTGATGAACATGGTGCGGCTTCTGGCCGGGAATCCCGAGGCGGCTGAAGACATCTGCGGCCGTTTCGATTACGTCCTTGTGGATGAGTATCAGGATACCAACAGGGTCCAGTATATGATTCTGGGGATGCTTGCCCGCCGCTGCGGAAACATCTGCGTGGTGGGGGACGACAGCCAGTCGATCTATGCGTTCCGCGGGGCCCGGATAGAGAACATCCTGTCTTTCCGGAAGGACTGGCCCGGATGCAAGGTTTTCCGCCTGGAACGCAATTACCGTTCCACCCAGACCATCGTGGATGCCGCGAATGCCCTGATAGAGCACAATGCGGGCCGTATTCCGAAAACCTGCTTTTCGGCAGGGGACAGGGGAGAGAAGATACGCCTTATAAAGTCCTATACGGAGCTTGAGGAAGGGCTTCTCATAGCTTCTTCCATAGTGTCGAGGATGCAGCAGGACAGCGCTGCGTATTCCGATTTTGCTGTCCTGTACAGGACAAATGCCCAGTCGCGAGCCATCGAGGAGGCCCTCAGGAAAAGGAATCTGCCGTATATGGTGTATTCCGGCAATTCATTCTACGAAAGGGCGGAGGTCAAGGATATGCTGGCTTATTTCAAGCTGGCCGTGAACCCTTCCGACGACGAGTCGTTCCGGCGCGTGGTCAATAAACCCGCAAGGGGGATAGGGGCCACTTCGGTGGATGCCCTTACCGCCCTTGCCAGGCAGGCCGGAGTGCCGCTCATCAGCGCCTGTACTGCTGAGGATGCCTCCGCATCGGCCCTGAAACCTGCCGCGGCCGGGCGCCTGAAAGCTTTTGCCGCCATGGTTGAAGGATGGAACAAGGCCGCCTCGGAAGGCGTGGATGCATGGACTCTGGCCCAGCGAATCGCCTCCGAGAGTACTCTGCTGGCATTTTACAGGGAAGATACGTCCATGGAGGGAAAGAGCCGTACGGCCAATGTCGAGGAGGTGATAAACTCGGTCCGTCAGTTCGTGGAAGAAAGGAAGAACGACTATGTGGAAGGCCTTATGGCAGAAGGGAGCCTGGAGGGCGATGCCGATGACATCCCGGATTCCGAAGTGCCCGGAAACGGTCTTTCCGACTATCTCGAGAACATAGCCCTGCTCAGCGCCGTGGATGTCAGCGACGAAGACTCCGACAACAAGATAGCCCTGATGACGGTCCATTCCGCCAAGGGGCTGGAATTCCCGTATGTCTATGTGGCCGGAATGGAGGAGAATCTTTTCCCCTCTGTAGCCAACATGACTTCCGCCACCGAGCTGGAGGAAGAACGCCGGCTTTTTTACGTGGCCGTCACCAGGGCGGGCAAGGCGCTGACCATATCCTATGCGGCTACCCGCATGCGCAACGGCAAGACGGAGCAGAATCCTCCCAGCCGATTCATAAAGGAACTGGGTCCGGAATACTTCCAGGGGCCGCTTCCGTCCGCTCAGCCTTCCGGCTGGCAGTCCCTTGCGGGAGGTACCCAGTCTTCCGGTCGGCAGTCCCTTTCCGGCGGTGTGCGGTCAGGACAGAACCGTCAAGGCGGAATGCAGTCCTGGCAGCCCCGTCAGTCTTCCGGCTCCTCCGGACCGTCCCGCACCGGATACCAGAGCCCTTCCCGGACGGGAGCGGCAACCGGCACGTTTGCAAGGCCGGCGGCTTCGGCACCGTTTGCCGCCAGTCCTGTCTATGAACTAAGGCCTGGGCAGAGGGTGGAACACTCCAGTTTCGGCATTGGGACCATCCTCAGCATCACCGGTTCCGCACAGGACCTCAAGGCCCAGGTGGACTTCGGCGCCGGGCTCGGCATAAAGACACTGCTGCTGAAATTCGCGAAACTCAGGATTTTGAACCCATAAAATATTATATTTGCAAAATATATCATAAACTGCAATTGAATAATGCGCCAGCGTACGCTTTCAACTACATATTCTTTCGAGGGAAAAGGCTTGCATACCGGAGTCCGCTCATCGATCGTCATCCGGCCTGCGGCCAGTGATACCGGAATCGTTTTCCGCCGTACCGATGCGGGAGGGGCGCTTGTAGCGGCCAGGGCGGAGAATGTGTCTTCCACGGCCAGGAGCACGACCTTGTCTGCAGGCGGAGTGGAAGTGAATACCGTCGAGCATCTTATGTCAGTACTGACCGGTCTCGGTGTGGACAATGCCCTGATAGACATAGACAATGTGGAAGTTCCCATCCTTGACGGCAGTGCATCTCCTTATCTTGCCGCCATGGCAGGAGACAGCCTTGTGGAGCAGGATACTGAACGTAAGTATTTGGAAATCAGTGAGCCTGTCGAGGTGAAGGATGAAAAGTCCGGTTCGTACGTGCGCATCGAGCCTGCGGATGACTTCTCCTATGAGGTGACGGTGGACTTCGGTTCCGAGATTCTCGGCGTCCAGAAGGCACGCTGGGAAGCCTCGGTGGATTATGTAACCCAGATAGGAGTGTGCCGTACATTCGTGTTTTTCCATGAGATCGAGTTCCTCTTTGCCAACAACCTGATAAAGGGAGGCGATGTGGACAACGCCATAATCATCGCCGAGCACCCGGTCGATGCCGCGCGCATTGAACGGCTGTCAGCTCTTTTCGGACGCCGTGACATCACCGTCAGGGGAACGGACGGAAGGGGATATCTCAGCAATGTCGATCTGCATTTCCCCGATGAGTGCGGCCGCCACAAACTGCTCGACCTTATCGGCGATATGCGTCTTGCAGGTGGTTTCCTGAAGGCCAGGGTGACGGCGTACAAGCCGGGGCACGGCATCAACACTACGGCTGCAAAGGCGCTTTCAGCTGCTTTGAAAAGATAACTTAAATTTTTGATAATGAACAAGATCAGCCCTCTCGCAACAGTTTCTCCCGAAGCGAAAATAGGCGACAACGTCGAAATCGGTCCCTATGCTTTCGTCGATTCCGACGTGGAAATAGGGGACGGATGCAAGATACTGCCTCATGCGACGATATTCAGGTACGTCAAGATCGGGAAGAATTGTGAAATCTTCCCCGGAGCCGTGATAGGAGCCATCCCCCAGGACCTCAAGTTCGAGGGCGAGGTGACTTATGTCGAGATAGGCGACAATGTCACCATCCGCGAATGCGCCACGATCAACCGCGGGACCAAGGCCAGCGGCAAGGGTGTTACACGTGTCGGAAGCAACACGCTGATAATGTCTTATGCCCATGTCGCCCATGACTGCAACGTGGGGTCGCATTGCATACTTGTCAGTTATGTCGGAATAGCCGGCGAGACCGACGTCGATGACTGGGCCATACTCGGCGGCGGCGTCAAAGCTCATCAGTTCTCAAAGGTCGGCTGTCATGCCATGGTCGGCGGCGGCTCCAAGATCAACAAGGACATTCCTCCCTATGTTCTCTGCGGCCGCGACCCGCTCATCTACGCAGGAGTGAATATCGTCGGACTGAGGCGCAGGGGCTTCACTCCCGAGACTATCCGCAATATCAAGGATATATACGATACCATTTATTTCCAGGGACTTAACATTTCAGACGGCTGCACCAGAGTCGAGGCCGGCTTCCCTCCTTCCGAGGAAAGGGATACCATCCTGAATTTCATACGTTCCTCGAAGAGGGGTATAATCCGTGCCGCCACTCCCGGCGAAAAGGTTTCTGTTGAATAACACGTTATTATCCGTAGCGTTCCTGCCTCCGCTGCCGTGGTTCGTCTCGGCGGCGGATGGTTTTGTCCCCGGGCGCAGGCACAAGGTGTATGTGGATGCGGCCGAGAACTATCAGAAGCAGAGCTGGCGCAACCGCTGCCGTATTGCGACGGCCTCAGGGGCCGAAGATATATCGTTCCCTGTCGTCCACAGGCATGACGGAGGTCCGGTCCCCGTTACGGAGGTAAGGATAGATTATTCCGACGGATGGCTTAAGCGGTTCCTGCGGGCGGTCGATTCCGCGTATATGTCTGCTCCTTATTATGAGCACTATCGCGACGGGCTGTTTGACGTTCTTTCCAGCGGTGAAACATCTCTTTGGGAGTATGATATGGCGCTTGTCCGCCACCTTTCCGGAAGGATAGGTCTTGACGTGGACTATGTTCCTGTAACTCAATTCGTAAGGCCCGGAGAAGAAGGCTGGAATGACCTGCGCTCCGCAATCCATCCCAAGAAACGGGGCTTCCCTTTGCCCGGAGGGTTTACGGAAAAGCCGTACTGGCAGGTATTCGCTCCCAGATACGGCTTCATTCCTTCTCTCAGCATAATCGACCTTCTCTTCAACGAAGGCCCGGATTCGCTGGATTATCTGATATCTTCTGAAAACAGGTTCTAAAACCTCCAGCCGAAGGTGAAGAGTATGTCCCAGAAGCGGGAATCTATGAGCACTTCCGGCGAAAGGTAGCTGTCGTAGGTGGGATAGGGATAGTAGCACTCTGTGGGCCTGAAGGTGCCGCGTACTGCGAAATCGCAGAAGAAAGAACCTGCTGAACTGTATCCTATGCCGGCAGCGGCGGAATGGGTATAGGCCTTGGGAGCATCGCCATAGCTGTCCCGTTCGGGTGAAGTCGCGAAGGTGTATCCTGCCCTGAAGGCCACCTCAGGTGCCGGCTTGTATTCCGCACCGAGGCGCAGGTGGTGCTGTCCGCCTGAATACTGCCTGAGATAGTCGTTCGTCTCGTTCCATTCGTCGCTGGTGTAATCATCGACCGTGCTGAAACGCATGCCGTGGTAGTTGCAGTATTCGTAATCGGCGCTGAGTACTCCGGAGCCTCCGGGCAGCACGTAGGCCGTACCGAAATTGCACCTGAACGGAGCGGTGAACCCATATTCGAAAATGCCCGTATCGGTGCGCTTGGGACCTGCGTTGAAGGCATCGTCGGTGAAGTTCAGCTCACCGTAGTAGCGCAGTTCGTCCTTCAGTTCGAAGTATGTAGGGGTCTGGATGGCCGCACCGAAACGCCAGCTGGTCCCGGGAGGCGTAATTATGGTTCCCAGCTTGAGGTTGATGCCGGTTCCTTCAGACTTGAGCGACTCTTTGAACACCATGTCCCTGAAGTACGTGGTACCTGAGTCGAATTCATTGGCGAAATCGGCAGGGTTGACGGCCGCTTCCCTGAAGAAATTGTCGGACTGATAGTTATATGTGACTATACCGAGGTTGGCACCGACGTAGATCCAGTCGAGGAAGTTGAGGCCGGCGTTTACCACCATGTCGTATTTGAAGCCTCTTGACAGCCGCCCGAGACGCTGTGCCAAATCACCGGCTACGGGAAGTCCTGTAGAATAGACGTTCTGAGCCGCTCCCACGTACCTGGTATCGTCCGCAGTGTAGTTGGATATCATATTGGTGTTCCAGGCGATGCCGACAGGCCAGTACCAGGCGTTGATTTCCTGATACGAACGCGGCGTCAGGCCTTCGAACGTAGAAGACGCGATACCGGAATTCGTGGCGTCTGCGGCGAGATAGCCCATGTAAGACGTGCGGTTGTTGTTGCCGGAAGCCGTCATGTCGTCCATGTAATAGGCGGAGGCCGACCCGACGAATCCGAGGGAGAACCTCCTGAGTATGGATGACTTGTCGGAGGAGTTCATCACGGTGACGAAACCGAAATTGGGAAGATATGCTTTTGCACCGCTGATGCCGCTTTCAGGGCCGTAGGTGGCGGCCGCGTCGGGAGAACTGTTGAAAGTGGCGCTGCCGGCGAGCAATCCGACCGACGGGGTTATGACGAATTGCGAATACCCGTTCACGGCAGTTCCGGCAGGGTTGATTATCGCCGAACCCAGATCCCCGCCGAGGGCGGTGAATGCGTTGCCCATGGCTACGGACCTTGCGGTGCCGTAGTAGTTGTTCTCGCTCATGCGGAAGGCGTCGGTGATGTTCTGTGCACCGAGGCCGGCTGCCGCCGCCAGGGCAAATGCGGAGAGTATATACTTTTTCATCGTTTCTGCTATTGGTTAAGTTATCGTGGCGGATCTTCCGGGACGGTTACCTGCGGTGTCCGTGCGAGGAACTCGAAGAGGAACTCCTGCTCCCCGAGGATGAACCTCCGAAGGAGGAGGAACTGCTTGATGAAGAGTGCCTTATTCCGGAGGATGAACTTGATGAAGAACTGCTCTTGAAACCTGATGAGCCGGAAGAGGACTTGACCGACGAGCCGGAAGACTTGACTGCGGATCCGGAGGATTTCACTGAGGGGCGGAAGTTCCCTGACTGCTTTACGCTGCCGGAGCTCCTTACCGCACCGGAGTTCCGGACGGCCCCGCCCGACTGTTTGACGCCTGCACCTGCCGGTGAGGTGCTCTTCCGGATGGTTCCCGCCCCGGCGGAAGGACGTACCGTGCCCGCTGCTGAAGAGCGAACGCCACTGCCTGCCGAAGAACGTACGGAACTGCCGGAGGAGCGTACGGAACTCCCGGAAGTGCGTAATGTGTTCCCGGAGGATGCCCTTACGGAAGCTCCGGAAGACTGCCTTACAGACCCGGAGGAAACTGAGCGGCTGCCGGAAGATATCCCGGCGGAGCGGCCCGCGGACGAGGCGGAGCGGCGTACGGTATTGTATGACCCTGCGGAAGAGGAACGGCTTACCGGCGTGGAAGATGACCTTCTGACGCTGCGGACCTGTGATTTCGCTCCCATGGGCCTTGCGGCGAGCCTGGAGGATGAAAGCCCCGCGTCCCGGCCGGAGCTCCTGCGGGAATGCCCCGAGAAGGCTCCCATTCCGCTGCGGGAGGCGCCGCCCCTGTGGCCGTGGGCGAAGAATGCGTCATGCCTGTGATGGTGGTGACGGTGATACCAGGGGTCTCCCCATCCATAATAATGGCTGTACCAGCCGTAATGCCTGTGGTAATAGGACGGGCCGTACCAGAAAGGGTCGTACCAGCCGTATCCGAAGCAACCCCCGTAGTACCAGGGGTCATAGTACCATGGATCGTAGTACATGCCTACGCTCCAGTAAGGGTCCCATGCCCTCCAGGACCAGGGGCTGTACCAGCCGGCATATGCTGCGGGGACTGAAGGATACCATACGTGCCTTCCCCATGCGTAGTACTGCCATGGCGAGTAACCGAGGAACGGATCCACGACCACGGTCTCGGCAGGGAAGATGGTCACCTGTGCGGTGCTGCCGGGATTGAATTCTACCCGTGCGGCCATATTGTCAGGGATAACCAGGGTGTCGGACACGCCGCTGCGGAGCACCACCGCGGAAGACCTTGTGTCTGCGATGAGGCTTGTGAGCGTCTCGTCCTCAGATGCGGGAACGGCTTTGGCTATCCTGTAAGGTTTAGCATATATACCGTCCTGAAACTGCTGATCCGAAGAGGTCAGCTGCGCCGCGGTGCCGCAGGCGGAAACCGCAGCGGCTGCGAAAAGCCAGAGTGCGAAATTCTTTTTCATAAGCGGTACAATTTTGTATATTTGCGGGACGTAAAACGCTCCTGACGGGAGGTTATGCAAAATCCGTTCCGTCACCGCAAAAATAGAAGTTTTTCAATAAAGTATATCGAAATATGGCCGATCAGATAACAAAACGTTCGGAAAATTATTCCGAGTGGTACGATAACCTTGTCGTGAAAGCCGACCTTGCCGAGAGGTCTGCGGTGAGGGGATGCATGGTAATCAAGCCCTACGGATACGCGATATGGGAGAAGATGCAGCGTCTGCTCGACGACCGTTTCAAGGCTACCGGCGTGCAGAACGCATATTTCCCTCTCTTCATCCCCAAGTCTTTCTTCAGCCGCGAGGCGGAACACGTGGCGGGTTTTGCGAAGGAATGCGCCGTCGTCACGCACCACAGGCTGATGAACAGCCCCGACGGAAAAGGTGTCGTGGTGGATCCCGAAGCCAGGCTCGAAGAGGAACTGATCGTGCGGCCTACGTCCGAAACCATCATCTGGAGCACCTACAAGAACTGGATAAACTCATGGCGCGATCTTCCCATCCTGTGCAACCAATGGGCCAACGTGGTCCGCTGGGAAATGCGCACGAGACTGTTCCTGCGCACGGCTGAATTCCTCTGGCAGGAAGGGCATACGGCCCATGCCACGGCACAGGAAGCCATTGAGGAGGCCCGCAGGATGGTGGGGGTATATGCCGATTTCGCCCGCAACTGCATGGCGCTTCCGGTGATAGTCGGCCACAAGAGCCCAAACGAACGTTTCGCCGGTGCCCTCGATACCCTTACGATAGAGGCCATGATGCAGGACGGAAAGGCCCTGCAGGCCGGTACGTCGCATTTCCTCGGACAGAATTTCGCAAAGTCGTTCGATGTCCAGTTTACCAACAGGGACGGTGCCCGTGAATATGTCTGGGCTACTTCCTGGGGCGTTTCCACAAGGCTTATGGGCGCGCTGGTGATGGCTCACGGCGACGACAACGGACTGGTCCTGCCCCCGGCCCTCGCCCCTATAGAGGTAGTGATGGTCCCCATATACATGAAGGAAGAACAGAAGGCTGCCGTAATGGAAAAGATGGAGCAGCTCCGCAAGGCTGTCGAAGCGAAGGGACACAGTGTCAGGATAGATGACAGGGACAACCTCCGTCCCGGCTTCAAATTCGCCGAATGGGAGCTCAAGGGCGTGCCTGTCCGCATAGCGATGGGCCCCCGCGACGTAGAAAACGGCACCGTCGAAGTGCACCGCCGCGACACCCTGGAAAAATCAGTCCTCCCCTTCGAAGGCCTTGAGGACCGCATCGCCGCGCTTCTCGAAGATATCCAGAAGGGCATCTACCGGAAGGCTTTCGATTTCCGCCAGGCCAATACCTGCAAATGCGACGACTGGGACGAGTTCAAGGAAAAGATAACCCAGGGCAAATTCCTGCTCTGTCATTGGGACGGTACGGCCGAGACCGAGCAGCGCATCAAGGATGAGACCAAGGCCACCATCCGCTGCATCCCGGAGGACAGCTTCGTATGCGAGGAAGAGGGCAGGGACATTTATTCCGGAAAGCCTTCGAAACGCAGGGTTGTGTTTGCAATTTCATATTGATATCCAGATATTTACAGTTAGATGAAAAAATATTTCACAATAGTTCTGTTTGCAGCGTCCTGCATGGTTGCAGCTGCTCAGAATGACGCCCAGAAGGCAGCCGCAGCCGCAGCCGCCGATATTGCCGGCGCACCCAAGGAGGAGGTGAAGGCCCCCAAGCCCAATTATTGGAAACACTCGCTTATGACCAACCTCAACTTCATCCAGAACTTCTTTGAAAGCTGGGCGAAGGGCGGCACCAATAACTATGCCCTTACGGCATACATAGACGGAAATGCCAACTATGCCAAGGACAATCTCTCCTGGAACAACCGGCTTCAGCTCGACTACGGATTCATATATGCCGACGACAAGCCCATATTCCAGAAGAACAGGGACCGCATACTGCTGGAGAGCACTGCCGGGTACAAGGCGACGAAGACCCTTAACTACACTGCCAAGTTCACGCTTCTCACACAGTTCTCAGACGGTTTCACCTATCCCACCCCTTCGGTCGCCAATCCCAAGCCTGCCGACTGGCGGAATGCCGCCCTGCTCAAGTCCGGTGCCTTCTCTCCCGCCATCGCCACCCTCGGTCTCGGTATGGACTGGATTCCCAACAACTGGCTGAAAGTCAACTTCGCGCCTTTGACAGGAGGCTTCACCATCGTCGGTGACGAAAGGTTGAGGCAGGTATATGGCATGTCGCTGAAAAAGGGCCATTCAGATTCCGAAATATCCAAGGATGCGGACACGGGCCTGCTTCTCAACGGAGGCATCTTCCGTCCGGCAAGGTTCGAGTTCGGCGCCCAGCTGTCCGCGGAGGCCAAACTGAAGATAAACGACAACTTCGACGCTTCCACCCAGCTCATCCTGTTCTCCAACTATCTGAACAATCCCCAGAACGTCCGCGTGAACTGGGACAACCGCTTCATGTGGAAACTTGCCAAGTACTTTGCGCTGAACCTCACCACCAGCCTCATATACGACGACACCGTCCTTATAATCGACAAGAAATATCCTGCCGGACACAGGACGCTGCAGTTCTATGAGGCCCTGCAGTTCGGGTTCACCTATGTCTTCGCAACCAAAAAATAACTTTTCCGGCAGCCTGCAGGGGCGTTTTGACTCGATACTCTCCGGATACGCCCCGGTCCTGGCCAAAGGAGTGATACTCGCCGTAAGCGGGGGAAGGGATTCGCTGTGCATGGCGGATCTCTTCCTGCATTCATCCTTCCGTCCTGAAAAGTTGTATGCGGTCCATTGCAATTTCAACCTGCGCGGGAAGGAGAGCCTCCGTGACGAGAATCTCGTGCGGAACTGGTGCAATGAGCGCGGCCTCCGGCTTTTCGTGGAACGCTTCGACACCCGGGGGACTGCCTCCGAAAGGGGAGTCAGCATCGAGATGGCGGCAAGGGATCTCCGCTATGCCTTTTTCGCCGCCAAGGCAGGTGAACTCGGCGCCGGTGCCGTAGCCGTGGCGCATAATGCCGAGGATAATGCCGAGACGCTGATACTGAATTTGTTGAGGGGAACGGGCATAAAGGGGATATGCGGGATGAAGACGCTCGGCCCGATGCCCGTGGAAGGTTCCTCCTGCCAGCTTCTGCGTCCGATGCTGCCTTTCAGCCGCGAAGACATCACCGCCTATATGCAGCGCGAAGGCATCGCCTATGCCGACGACAGCACCAACTCGGATACCGTATTCAGGCGCAACAGCATAAGGCACAGGATCCTGCCGGTGCTCAGGGAACTGAATCCTTCATATCTGGATACGCTTGCGCGGGACATGGAGAATTTTTCCGCTGCGGCCGCCATCGTGGAGCAGTACTGTGCATCCGCCTCCGAAGGGGCGGTGTCCAGGGAAGAAGACGGGAGCGTAACCGTGGATATGGCCGCTCTTGCCGGCTCCCCTCATTGCAGATATCTGCTGTACGGCATATTGTCTCCGTATGGATTCAATGCCGACTCTCTTGACGGTATCTTAAGCCTCCTTTCCGGAGGAGATACCTTTTCGGGCAGGGTATTCCTGTCTCCGACCCATCGGGCCGTAACGTCTCCCGGGAAGCTTATTATAAGACCTCTTGACCGTCGTCAGCCCTCAGGCGGGGTCCTTGTCCCCGGCCCGGGGATATATGGATTTGCCGGCAGGAATCTTTCCATTATCCTCAGGAAGTGGGAAGGCGGAAGCCCGGTATGTCCTCCCGGAGTCCTTCTTCTGGATGCTTCCAAAGCGGTTTTCCCGCTTATGCTCGATTCTCCGGCTCCCGGGGACTGGCTTGTGCCCATCGGCATGAAAGGACGCAAGAAGGTATATGACATCCTGGCCGAAGCCGGGGTGCCTGCCGACATGCGTGCCTTCGAGCCTGTCCTCCTGCCCTGGAAAGCCTTGCGGCAGGAAGGGCGCCATGTGCTCGCCGCTGCCTGCCGCAAATCGGATTCTTCCGCCGCCGTCACCGGAAGGACGGTGCAGGTTCTGGAAATCAGAAGTTTATAGCGTATTCCCAAGGGAGCCTGGCATATACCTTTCCGGCATCCTTGGCGTTCCATTTCCTGAAGGCCTTGCCTGCGCCTGCGAACGGTGTGCCTGCGAGCACCTGGTTGTCTTCACCGACGCTCTCCCCTATGAAGGCGAGGAACTGAGCCATGGGTGAGGGCACCTCAGGGTAAGTGACTATGTTCCAGCCTTTCCTGTCGGAACTGCCGGAGACGAGGGAGATGGCGTAGCCGATGGCATCGTCGAGGGTGCCGATCGTGTCTGCAAGCCCGTTGCCTACAGCCTGGGCGCCTGTCCATACACGACCCTGGGCCAGTGAATCCACTGTTGCCACTTCCATCTGGCGACCTTCCGCCACCAGTGATACGAAGGAGCCGTACATCTGGTCGACGCTCTTCTGGAAATATGCCTTTTCAGCATCGTCAAGAGGGGTGAGCATGTCCATGAGGGCGCCGTGCCTGGTGGAACTGACGGAAGTCAGTCCGACGTGGAACACATTCTTGGCCGTCTTGCTGAGATCGGGGAGCATGCTGAATACGCCGATGGAGCCCGTAAGGGTGGTGGCGTCAGTGTAAATCCTTGAACAGCTGCTGGATATCCAGTAACCGCCGGATGCTGCATATTCGCCGTAGGAGGCGATGACAGGCTTTGTGAGGGCGAGTTTGTCAATGGCCTTGCGTATCTTGTCAGAAGCGGTCACGCTTCCGCCCGGGGAGGCTACACGGAGCACTACTGCCTTTACGGATGAATCGGCTTCCGCATTGCGGATTATTTCTGCAAACCCGTCACCGGTGACGCTGCCGGGAGCCGCACTCTTGCCTTCGACGATGTCGCCTTCCGCGAATATCACGGCCACGGAATTCTTTCCGACGGTCTTGCGGGGATTCAGGGCTATATAGTCGGAAATGGTGATGATGTGCTTGCTGACCTTGTCGGAGCCTGTCCCGGCAAGTACGCCGAGTTTTTCTTCGAGGTCCTGACGGGAGACTATGCCGTCGATGAGCCCTGCAGCCAGCATGCTCTTTGCGTCGTCCAGCCTGAGGTCATCCACGAGTGCCCTGAAACTCTCCGGAGTCATGTTCCTGCTCTCGGAAACGGGCACCACGATGCTCTCCCACATCGATTCGACCATGGATGTGGTCTGGGCAAGGTTCTCGGCACTCGGGGTGCTGCGGATGAACGGCTCACCTGCGGATTTGTATTTGCCGTGGCGTATGAGCTGGACGTTCACACCCAGTTTGTCGAGGAGGTCCTTGAAATAGATCATGGTAGTGCTGATGCCGGTTATCATTGCCGCAGCACCTTCCACGTCGGTCATATAGACCTTGTCTGCAGCGGAGGCGAGGTAGTAGCTGCCGGAGGTGGGGTTCTCCGTGTATGCGAGCACGCTCTTGCCTGCCGCCCTGAATGCCGACACCGCCGCGCGTATCTCCTCCACCTGGGTGATGCCGGCCATGATTTCGTCAGTCTTCAGGTACAGGACCTTGACGGAAGGGTCTTCGGCTGCCTTGAAGATGGCTCCGGTGATGTCGAGGATACCCTGGGGAACCCTGGGCTCGCCCGCATTGGGGCCCGCTGAAATCATGCCGGAAAAGTCCTGGAAGGCCTGTTCGCCTATGCTTATACGGGACATGTCAACTTTGAGGATGGCGTTTTTCGGAACCGAAGTTGCTCCCGTCTTGGCGCCGCCGGCCATCATCGCCCCGGCCATTCCGCCCAGGAATATGATTCCGAGAATCGTGATGATTGCAAATCCGGCGAGCACCGCCAGAAGCATCTTGAGAAACTGTTTCATATAAGAAGCTGTTTTAAAATAATTCCTCTCGTTGTTCAGCCGGTTCTTCCGGCCATTTTCAATTTTCTCATCAGTCACGTAGCGCCGCTACGCTCCTTCTTCCAAAACCGAAACTGTCTCGAAATTCCCGGCTAAACAACTTCGGGAACCATTTCAAAACAGCTTCTAAAAAATTTTTCTTCTGCAAAGATAATATTTCCGTTCCATAATAAAATAATTGCTATATTTACAAGTTATCCGTTTAACCGGGCGTGCCCGGATTATTATGTTTTGTCGAAGATGGCGATTATAGATATCATAAAGAAAATTTTCGGGTCGAAGTCCGAAAAGGACATGAAGCAGGTGAGGCCCGTGCTCGAGAAGGTGAAGGCCGCCTATGATGAGGTGGATGCCCTTTCAGATGATGCTTTGAGGGATCTGTCAGCGTCGCTCCGCCGGCAGCTTGCAGAATGCGAGGAACCATTCGAAAAGAGGATAGCGGACATCAAGGACGAACTTGAGACAGATATTCCCCTTGACCGCAAGGAGCAGCTTGCCACTGAGGCGGACAGGCTTGTGAAGGAAGAGGATGAGGCCATTGAGAAAAAGCTTGAAGAGATTCTGCCACAGGCGTTTGCTGTCATGAAATCCACTGCGCGCCGCTTTGCTCAGAACGAGTTTGTCACCGTGAAGGCTACCGAGTTCGACAGGAAGCTCAGCGTGGACAAGGACTTTGTCCATATAGAGAACCGTGACGGGCAGGATTTCGCGATATGGCACAACCGCTGGGTGGCCGGAGGCAACGAGACCTTATGGGACATGGTCCATTACGACGTGCAGCTCATCGGCGGCATAGTCCTTCATCAGGGCAAGATAGCCGAGATGGCCACGGGTGAGGGAAAGACCCTGGTGGCCACGCTCCCGGTGTTCCTCAACGCGCTGGCCGGCAAAGGCGTCCACGTCGTCACCGTCAACGATTACCTGTCCAAGCGTGACTCGGAGTGGATGGGGCCCCTGTATATGTTCCACGGCCTTTCCGTGGACTGCATAGACAAACATGAGCCCAACAGCGAAGCCCGCAAGAAGGCATACAACTGCGATATCACCTTCGGCACGAACAACGAATTCGGATTCGACTACCTCCGTGACAACATGGCCGTGCGCGCTTCGGACCTTGTCCAGCGCAAGCATCATTTCGCCATAGTGGACGAGGTGGACTCGGTCCTTATCGACGACGCCCGCACCCCGCTTATCATATCCGGTCCCGTCGGCCGCAGGCAGACCGACGAGCAGTACGTGGAGTTCCGTCCCTATGTGGAGAAACTCTACACTATGCAGAGAGGCCTTGTCACACAGACGCTTAACGATGCCAAGAAAGCCATTGCCGCAGGTGACGAGCAGGAGGGCGGCAAACTGCTGTACCGGTGCCACAAGGGCCTGCCCAAGTATCAGCCCCTCATAAAGTTTCTCAGCGAGCCGGGGATGAAGCAGCTGATGCAGAAGTCCGAGAACTACTATCTGCAGGACAATGAGCGCGAGATGCCGGTGGTCACCGACCCGCTGTATTTTGTCATAAACGAGCAGCTCCACAGCGTCGATCTTACCGACAAGGGCCACGACCTTCTGGCCGACATGGTGAGCACTCCGGACTTCTTCGTCCTGCCTGACGTCGGCGTGCAGATTGCCGAAATCGACCGGAATGAATCCGACCTTGCCAGGCGCCAGGAGCTCAAGGACGCCCTTATGGAAGATTTCTCCGTCAAGAGTGAGCGGGTGCATGCCATGCTGCAGCTCCTCAAGGCGTATGCGATGTTCCAGAAGGATGTGGATTATGTCATAGTGGACGGTAAGGTCAAGATAGTCGATGAATCCACAGGGCGTATAATGGAGGGCCGCCGCTGGAGCGACGGTCTCCACCAGGCCGTGGAGGCGAAGGAGAACGTAAAGGTGGAGGATCCCACCCAGACCTTCGCCACCATAACGCTCCAGAACTATTTCAGGATGTACCACAAGCTGGCCGGAATGACCGGTACCGCCGAGACGGAGGCCGGGGAATTCTGGTCCATATACAAGCTCGACGTGGTGGTCATCCCCACAAACCGCCCCGTGATAAGGGACGACCAGGATGACATCATCTACAAGACCAAGAAAGCCAAGTACAATGCCGTCATAAAGAGGGTGGAAGAGCTTGTGAAAGCCGGCCGTCCGGTGCTCGTGGGTACGACGGATGTGGAGACTTCCGAGCTGCTGAGCAGGCTGCTCCAGCTTCGCGGAATCAAGCATAACGTCCTGAATGCCAAGCAGCATGCCCGTGAGGCGGAAATAGTCGCCCAGGCCGGACAGAGCAGCACTGTCACCATTGCCACCAACATGGCCGGCCGAGGAACCGACATCAAGCTTTCCCCCGAAGTGAAGGCTGCGGGAGGCCTTGCTATCATCGGTACCGAAAGGCATGACAGCCGCCGTGTCGACCGCCAGCTCAGGGGACGTTCCGGACGTCAGGGCGACCCGGGTTCATCCGAATTCTATGTCTCTTTGGAGGATAAGCTGATGAGGCTCTTCGGTTCCGAAAGGATTGCCGGAGCCGTCGACAAGCTGGGAATGCAGGACGACGAGGCCCTCGTCAACGGAATGCTCTCCAAGTCCATCGAGAATGCCCAGAAGAAGGTCGAAGAGAACAACTTCGGTGTCCGTAAGAGACTCCTTGAATATGACGACGTGATGAACTACCAGCGTGAGGCTGTGTACGCCCGCCGTCGCAACGCCCTCTCCGGAGAGAGGATCGAAATCGACGTCCAGAACATGATGATCGATTCCGCTTCCTTGATTGCCGGCAGGGCGGAAGGAATGTCCTACCAGGCTTTCGAGGAATATGTGATGGGCCAGTTGTCCATCGACCTCGGCTTCGACGAGGCTTTCTATTCAAACGCCAAGCCGGAAGATCTTTCCGACGCCCTTTGCAAGCACATGCAGGAGGTCTACGAGCGCAGGATGAACACCCTCGCTGAGAAAGTCTATCCTTTCCTCAAACAGATCTTCGAGAAGCAGGGGAGCATGTACCAGAACATCGCCATCCCTATTTCCGATGGCCGCAAGATGCTGACCCTCAGCGTAAATCTCGAAAAGGCCTACAACACACAGGGCAAGGAGATCGCCAAGGCGCTGAGCAAGACCATCATCCTCTACCAGATCGACGAACACTGGAAGGAGCACCTCCGCGAAATGGACGACCTCAAGCAGAGCGTCCAGAACGCCACCTACGAGCAGAAAGACCCCATCGTGGTATACAAGCTCGAGAGCTACAACCTCTT
>ERZ842401.177-NODE-177-length-85982-cov-21.687444_pt1 | contig 85982 bp, 77 predicted proteins | sample MGYA00521270_ERZ842401 | MGnify/ENA primary metagenome ERZ842401 (study PRJEB31892, sample SAMEA3878208) | bioreactor metagenome | biome: Moose rumen | place: Sweden | collected 2011-10 | study: EMG produced TPA metagenomics assembly of the PRJEB12797 data set...
ATTTGAATTCTTTAAATAGTATACGTTTTTTACGTCTTTAAAATGCGTTTGCCCTGTTTCCCCCCCCCATACGCAAAAACAAAAACACCGCCCCCTTTCAGGATTTCTCCGAAAGAGGGCGGTGTGGATTTGAGCCTGTGCCGTATGGGACAAGGACATTTCATGCGGGGTTATGATTTTACGATTTCCGTAAAATTGGACCAATCCTCGACTTTGAAGGCGCGAATGTCCCTCACGGAATTTTTGAACCAATCGATTTTTGAGAGCTTGTTTATCGCCTTGTATACCGTTGTCAATGAATCCTTGTCATTTTTTGTGATGTAAAGGCTTCCTTGCGCCCACTCGAACCCCATGTCGTCCATTTCTTGACGAATCTCATCGTATGCTTGGTTGTATGGACTTCCATAAAATTTTCGCAAATCGTCCACTTTCATGTCAAAAGCTACTGCATACATAGACAGTCCTCCATTGTTTCACTTCCACTATATCATATTTTTGTTAGCTAAAAAAGGTTCCCCCACACAAAAAAAACAGCCCCCGTTGCCGAATACCTCCACCCGAACTTCTCCAATGTGTCAATGACGAAAAACTGATAAATTATTTGTCTTCGTAGTGGTCTTTGCAACGCATTATGAAAATCACATCGTTCTCAATTTTGTAGACGAGGCGGTTCTTTTTGTCGATTTCGCGACTCCACCAGCCCGCGAGGTTGCCTTTCAGCTCTTCTGGATGACCGATTCCCACATTTCCGTTGCGGGCTATGTCGGCGAGGAGTTTGTTCAGTTTTTTCAGAGTTTTTTGGTCTTGAGTTTGCCAGTAAACATACTGCTCCTACCCCAGCTCAAAGAATTGTAGTTTACTCATGGGCGGATTCCCAATTCCTCAAAAGATTTCGGGATAAGTTTTATCTTTCCTTCCTCAAAAAGTTTTGCCTGCTCTTCCATTTCCTGAATGTCCTTTTCGGAAAAGCGAGGCTCTGGGGACTTTTTCACGCTTACGCGAGCCTGCGGATAAAGCCTGATAACGCTTTTCAGGGCATTGATAAGATTGTTGTCCGCATTCTGAATAGTCACTGTAGCTGTCATTTGCCACCTCCATGTTTTGCTTCATTGTAGCACACCGCCCTTTGTCTTCGCCACACAAACAAAAACACCGCCCCCTTTCAGGATTTCTCCGAAAGAGGGCGGTGTGGATTTGAGCCTATGCCGTGCGGCTTAAGGGGTGTGACTATTCAGTGATTGAGAGAGCCAAATCCTGAATGCCACAAGAAACTCCATTTTTGTCGCTTGCAATCTGGATTTCGATGGTGACTTGCGTTTCCCCAGAAATCGCGATGCCTCCAAGGTCTACGCTGTCAACAGAATCGGCTTTGGTAACTGAAACTGTTCCTGTCTCAGAACCTGCTGTGAGCTTGATTTTTGCAGCTCCGGTGCCTTTTCCTGTATATGCTTGTGCAGAAAGAGTGTCCAACTTGATTGTTCCAGATTTTGGAGTGACCTTGAACTTCAATGTGGCAACAGTTGTATCGACAGTAACGCTAGATGAAAGCCCATCTTTCCAGTAGAAGCCCATCTTGTATGAGTTTGTCGCTGAATCTTTTTTTGCAAGAGTAGGAGCATCCGACCATGTATTACCCTCTATTGTGGCAATATCAAGTGTTGCTTCGCTGATTGTGGCAAAATCTCCTACAACAGTTGGTGTAAGCACATCCTTTTTAAGGTCGTCACTTGCATCAGCCCATGCTGTAGCGGCACTCGGCATTTTGTCCGCCGCAAAGAAAGTCGCTCTCGTCTTCGTGCTCTTCGTAACTGTAACGGTTCTTTCGTCGTAGAAGCGACCGATGCGAGCGCGGATGACGGCTGTTCCTGCAGCAACACCTGTTACAACGCCTTCTTTGACTGTTGCGACGGATTTGTCGGATGTCGTCCAAACCGCATCTTTCGCAAGTGAAGAAGAGGCATCTGCAGAGTCCACAACATCGAGCGTGAGTGTCTCGTAGGCTTCGAACGAAGCGATGTCGCTCTGCGCTGTCGTGATTTTCAACGCTGTTATCTGAGCCGGCTTTGATGTAGTCGCAGTCGTGTCGATTGAGTAGATTGATGAGCCGTTGATGTAAATCATGTACGCACCGGCAGGTGCATCCTTGAGCTGGAACAAAACATCTTTTGTGGAAGCGAGGTTGTTTTTGTAGACAAGAGCGTCTCCTGTTGCTGTTGCTGTCTTCTCGTCCTCGTCAATATCAGCCGCATAGATTGCGATAAGGCGGGCGGCTTCTGCGGCACCTGCTCCTTTCGCTTTAATTACAACATCAGAATCTGCTTCAAGATTGAGCACCAAAGAGTACGCATTGCTGAGATCGCTAAGGCTCGCGCTTCCTTTTGACGATTGAAGAACCTTTTCGTTGGTTTTTCCCTTGAAAGTGCCAGCATAAAGAGCTGCTTTGGAGCCTGACGATGGCTTGATTTCTGTTCCCTTTTCAATTGTGCTTTCAGATGTCGATATTACACCGTCCCACTGTCCTGCGCTGGTTGCGGAGAGCGTTGAAAAATCCCATACTGCCGTGACATCGGAACTGTTTGTTCCGTCAAGCTCCGCATATGTCGTTGGAATCTCTGGTGCCCACTCTTTCTCGCTTACGGCGGTGTCGCATCCGAGCGTCGCGAAGAGCATCGCTCCGGCTGCGAGCAGTCCCGCAATGCTGAATCTGTTCATTTTTTTCATTATGAATTCTCCTTTTTATGTTACATCTTGACTCTGAAGAGAACAGGAACGTTCACGAGGACATCCACGTCCTTGTTGGCGTCCGCGTTCGCTCCAATTCCGCCGAATCCCACGAGAACACCTGCTGTGATTGTCGCGCCCTTGTTGGCGAAAATCTGGGCGTGCGGGTGAACGAAAATCTGTGTTCCGTCCGCGCTCTCGCGTCCCCACTGGAATCCGTCGTCGAGGTCTGTAAGCTCTCCGATCGAGAGGATTCCCGTCACAAGCTCGTTCACCTTGTACCTAGCGGCGACCATGTTCCACAAAGCCTGTGAAGACTTGAATCCTGTGAGGCCGGCCAACGCTCCGACTGCGGCTCCGTCGACTTCGTCGTATCCCGTGTCGTCGTCGGCGACGAGCTTGGCGAATTTTCCGAAGTATGTGATTGTGAGCGCGTCGCTAGGCTTCACGTAAGCCCTCCAGTCCACGTTGTATTCCATCAAGTTTCCGTCGACGAACACGAGCGAGGCTCCAAGCGAACTGTCCGAAAGCATCGGAACCATCGTCGGCTTGAAGTACGCACCTGTGACAATCTGAGAAACCTTGTCGCTTCCCGCTGCTCCGAGTCTCGTTCCCTTCACGAAAAGTTCAGCTTCGAGGATTCCTGGAACTTTCGGATCCACGAACAAAGACCAGCCGAGGTTTCCGTTGTTCTGCTCCGCTGTGCTGTTCCATGTGCGGTCGAACATGAGCGCGCCCGTGAACTTGAGCGCGAGTGCGTCAAGACCGAGGTTGTAGCTCGCCAAGGCGAAAAGGTTGCGGTCGGTTCCGAAAGAGACCTGGTTCGTGGAGCAGAGGCCGACAGAGCCTGTGAAGATTGAACCCGGCTTGAAAGTCTCGAAGACCTTTCCTTCCTCGTTTCCTGCGTCCGCGTCTTTCTTCACGCGGAAGTTCATTCCGACACCGTCTCCGTTCCAGCCGCCCTCAAGTTTGAGGTTGCCGATTGTCGCGGTTGCGTCGAAGATGTGCCAGATGATGTTGTTGTTGCCGATTGCAGGCTGGAGTGTCGCCTTCAAGCTGAAGATGTCACCTGAAGCCGTGAGTCCGAGGTTGTCCTTTCCTGAGTTCCATCCCGTGAGGTTGAAAAGGTTGTAGGAGCTTCCGCTCACGTCATAGCCTGAATCGATGTATGTGTTGCCGTAGTCGTCCGTAGAACGTCCGTCTGCGCCCTTGTTCACATACTTGAAGAGTTCCGCGCCGTTCCTGTAGTTGAGCGATACCTTCATCTCTGCCGTAGCGAGGGAAGCGGCGACTGCACCCAAAGCGAGTGCGCTGATTATCTTTTTCATATCTTAAATCTCCTTGACACGCGCTTAGTAGTTGAAGCTGAAGATGACCGGAACCGTGATGTCGAACGATTCGTTTCCGTCCTTGTGAGGGTTGATTCCCAACGCTTCGATTCTGACAGCCGTGGTCACGGCGACTTTCTCTGTCGCCTGGATTGCGAGGTACGGGCTTGTCACGAGGTCGAATCCGTCGTAAGGGTTTTTCGCGCGGTAGAGCGAGCTTTTCGCGATGTCGAACGTGAAGTTCGCGGTGCATCCGATTGCGAGGTTCTCCGCCATTTTGAAGTTGGCGTTTATCATGTCCCAGAGAACAGTTCCGTCGTCCTTCGCATCGCTGTCGTAGAAGCATGAGATGTTGTGCATCGTCGTCATCGAGAACGTGTCCGAGAACTGGTAGCGTGCGCGCAAGTCAATCGCAAATTCCTTGTTGAACTTTCCCCACGATGTCGTGTTCCAGGCGTTCTTTCCGGCGAACGTGAATCCCACCATCGCCTCAAGGTTCTCCACCATGAGCGGGCTGACGAAAATTCCGTAGGAAGTCTGCTTGGCGACAAGGCTCTTCACGGCGAAGTTCACATCGACCAAGCCTTCCTGCCTGTAAGCGGCTTCTCCGACGAATCCCGCATTGAAGATTGGGTCTGAGTCGGTCACGTCGCCGTCGCTGGTGTTTGTTGACGCGCTGGCTGCGGTCGGATCCCATGTAGATTTCACGAGACCGAATTTCGCGAACAGTTTGCCCGGAAGAAGGTCGTCGTTCGTGTACGCCGCGACCATCGAGATTTTTCCCTCTGTGAGGTTGTCAGAGTCCTCACCCCACGCACCGTTGATGACACCGGGCTTGTAGAGTTCGAAGTCCTCTCCGTCGAGGTCTCCAGCGTCCGTGTTCACGCGGTTGACGTATCTTCCGTTCCACACGCCTGCTGTCAGCTGGAGTTCTCCAGCCGGAAGACCGAATTTCATCCAGCCATAGTACTCATCTTGAGCGAGCGTCTTTCCGTCCGTCGTGTCGAAGTCCAACACGACTCCGGATGTCTCGCTCTTGATTTCCAAAGACATGCAGTCGGTTCTATCGTCAAAACTGAGATTTCCGCCACTTGATTTGAAGTAGTTACTGCCAGTATAAGAAAAACTTATATCGGCCGCGGAAGCAGCCCCCGCAAGCAATGAAGCCACAGCGACTGCGCCAACGATTTTTTTCATAAAAAATCCTCCATTTTTGTTTGTCGTTAGGCTGGGCGTTTTAAACCAACGGTTTTTTTGTGCGCTGTTTTGAAGAGGTGAAAAATGTGATATTTTATAGGGACGAGAGCCGCGCGCATTGCTCGCGGAAAGTTTTTTTGCACAAAAGCGACATCGAAAAATCGCCATGCGGAGAGGTGAAAAATGGTTTATGGATATGTGAGAGTTTCGACTGGACACCAGAACACGGAAAGCCAAAAAATGGAAATCATGAATTTCTGCGAGAGGAATTCCATGAAAGTCGATTGCTGGATAGAGGAAAAAATCAGCGGAACGAAGAATCCGAGCAAACGCAAACTCGGAAAAATACTGATGAACGACTGCAAGAAGGGCGACCTTGTGATATGCACCGAGATTTCCAGGCTCGGACGCTCCCTGATAATGATAATGAACATCCTGCAGTTCTTTCTTGAGCGAGGGATAAAAGTATGGACGATAAAAGGCTCCTACAGGCTGGGGGACGACATCCAGTCGAAGGTGCTCGCGTTTGCGTTCGGGCTGTCGGCGGAAATCGAGAGGCAGCTCATCTCCGAACGTACGAAAGCTGGCATTCAGCGCGCGAAGAAAGAGGGGAAGAAAATCGGCAGGAAAACTGGAAAAGCGAAGGAGTACAAACTCTCGAAATATGACGAGTACATAAAATTCCAGTTGATATACGGGGCGACGAAATCGGAACTTGCGAGGGAACTCGGTGTCACCAGGGGCACTCTAGAAAACCACCTCAAGCGCATAATGTTCAACTGACGCTTCAAAACGCCCTGTGAACTGCCGAGAATATTAACTGGTTCCCCAAAAGGAACCGTGCGACCGGAAGCGGAGGAATCCGCCGAAGGTGCTGGCGGTTGCTCTTCAAACTCTACCGAACGTTGCGAAACGTGCGGAATCTTTGATTTGGAGGGCGTGCAATGACAGCGAAAATCATTTTGATTTTGGCGATTGCTTGCTTTTTCTTGGCAGGCTATCCCGCTTGGTAATTGCGCTCTCTCGCTGAAAAGTCCAGAGAGTAAAAAAATAACCGCCTAAGTCTTCTTAAGCGGTTTATAACCATAACGAAGACCAACCGTAGCATTTGGAGGTGTTGGCGCATCTCCCCGGTCGCACTTCTCTTTTATCTTATCGTACGTTCCCAAAAAAATCCACAGAAAAAACATTTGACAGTTGGCTGTATCCGCATTGGGGCGCAGTCGTCAACAAAACTGCCCGCATAATGTTCAACTGACGCTTCAAAACGCCCTGTGAACTGCCGAGAATAGTAACTGGTTCCCCAAAAAGGAACTGTGCGACCGGAAGCGGAGGAATCCGCCGAAGGTGCTGGCGGTTGCTCTTCAAACTCTACCGAACGTTGCGAAACGTGCGGAATCTGAATTTGAGGAGGTCTGCAATGGATTTGATGCTTTGCATTGCGGTCGTGAGTTGTCTCGCGTCCGTTGTAAGCGCAATTGTTGCAGTACTCTCTTATCTCAAAAAGTAAAAGAGTAAAAAAATAACCGCCTAAGTCTTCTTAAGCGGTTTACAACCCTAAATGAAGACCAACCGTAGCATTTGGAGATGTTGGCGCATCTCCCCGGTCGCACTTCTCTTTTATCTTATCGTACGTTTTCCAAAAAATCCACAGATTCTTTTTTGCATTGCGAAGCCCGCTACGCTGTGCAATGCGTTGCCGAGTCGATTTCGCGAACACGGATGGATAAACGCTGTGTAAAATTTTGGAAAATTCCACTGATGATTTCTACTAAAAGTCGCTTTTTTCTATAATAAAAAAACTGTTATTCCGATAAATTTACTGTTAGATTCTAGGTTTTTTGTAACTATCGGGCATTTTGTTTTTTCTATTCTTTTCTTCAATAAGAGGACGGAAATTTGAAAATTCAAAACTTGACGATAGAAAAAGAAGAACTTAGAATGGCAAATTAAGCTGGACGTTTGAAAAAACCGTTGGTTTAAAACGCCCATTAACTAAAAATGGAGGATTTTTATGAAAAAAATCATTGGCGCGGCGCTTGCGACTTCGATGCTCGCGGGTTCTGCATTTGCTGCGGATTTGAGTTTCTCTTATTCTGGCAACAACTACTTTAATGTAAGTGGAAAAAACTTCAACTATGCTGGAGCAGAAAGGACTGATTGTTTTTCAGTTTCCCTCTCCAATGAAAAGGCTGGTGTCGTAGTTGATTTTGATACATCGAATTCTTCCCTCGTTCAGGATCAGTACTACGCATGGATGACATTCGGTCTTCCAGTCGGAAGTTTGCAGCTTACATCAGGAAAATGGAGCGGAATCTATGCGGATGACGTAACAACAGATGCGGGCGATTTGGACGGCGAAGACTGGATTTACTGGGACATGGGTGTTCTGGATCCGAACAGCAATCTCGGATACGACTCAGGAAACCTCACATATGATGCAGCGAAGGATGCGAATGTTCTTTCTTTGGTCGCCGCATACACATTGTCCGACAACCTTCCTGGAGCACTCCTCGTAAAGGGAGGAATCGTTTCTGTTGCAGAGTACGATTCATGGAAGACCGAGAGCAACCACGACGCTTCTTGGCTTTCCGGTTTCGTCAGCGAAGTCGCTTACAGGCAGGACGGACTCATCAATGTGAACCTCGCTTTCAAGAACTATGCAAAGCACGAGGCTTCCTTCGGACTTTTCGTAAGCCCTCTCATGGTCGAGAATCTTGAGGCCACTCTCGGTGTCACGATGGCAACAGACCTTCCGTCAAAGTCTCGCTACCAGACTACGAACGCCAACTACGACAGAATTTATGACTTCGGTATCGACCTCCGCGCACGCTATCAGGTTACGGACGCTCTTGCATTGACAACAGCCCACAACTTCACAATCTACGATTCCTACGATACAGCGGCTACGTCCGAAGCTACAGCCTATGACGACACATTCCTCGGAATGGCCAACATGATTGGTCTCTCATACAAGATGGCTGAAAACCTCACTGCGAAATTCTCTTTGCAGTCGCACATGAGCCAGGCGTTTGAGTTCCATGCGGGCAACACAAACAACTGCTTCGTAGATGAGCTTTACTTCACACCTTCTCTTGAGATCGCTGCGACGGAAAAAGCCACTGTCACAGTCGCTAGCCGCTTCTACTGGGAAGATGTTGGAAATGAAGGAAACGAAACTTTCAACGTCAAGATTCCTGTAATCTTCAGCTACAACTACTAATGAAGTTAAAAATTTGGAGGAATTGAAATGAAAAAAATCGTAAGCGCAATGGCCCTTGCAACCCTCGTTTTGGGTGGAGCCTCTGCCGAATTGAAACTTGGCATGAATTACCGCAACGGTATCAATATCTATTCTGGAGCTTATGAGGGCGACGGAAAAGCTGCTTCTAAATATTATCTCGACCAGCTCGGATACAACAGCGGAAAGGACAGCTTGACTCTTACCGCCAGCGGCGACATCTTCGGATTCAAGACAATCGTCCAGCCTACAGTAAATTCTAACACTCTCGTCGCCAACATGGTCGATGTCAGCGCAAAACTTCCTGTTCCGGGAGTCGATATCGTGACAATCGACGCTCACGGCGGTTGGTGGGCTGATGGTGTTTCAAACGGAAACATCAGAATCACGACGGATGCCTCGAACTTCGAGGGACTCGACTGGGAAGGAAACAAGCCCGGCTCAATCTTCAAGGCTCGTCCGAACACGTTCATCTCCAACATGGTGGACTTCGGTCTCGGCGTTCCATATATCGCCGGATACGCAAAAGTCGGTGTCGCTTTGGACAGCATGGCCCTGAACATCACTCCTGTCGTGATGTCCGACCGCGCGAACAACCTTGTCGGAACTTCAGAGGGAAACGACGGAGCCTATTCTTGGGCTGTCGACGTGAACGCGAAGCTTCCAGGACTTGTTGAACTCGAAGCCATCGTGAAAGGGAACCCGAAATGGAACAAGCTCAAGAACGATGACGGCGAGTACTGCGGCGCTCTCGGTGCCGGTTTCTATGCAATGCCTTTGATGGTCGACGGTTTGAAACTCGCTGTCGGCGGTTCTTTGGGAACAATCAACGGCGACCTCTCAGACCTTGCGTTCGACCTCCGCGCGAACTACAAAGTCAACGATGCTCTTTCATTGACTACATACCACAACTTTTCTGTCGTGAAGAACACGAACGGAAAAGAGGCTGGCGAGGACGAGCAGGCTCAGTTCGGCCGCGACTACTGGGGTACTTCAAACCAGAATGTCAAAGGTGCCGCAGAAAAAGGAAACTCAGGAATCTGGAACATGGTCGGTGTCGCATACAAGCTCAACCCGACAATCACGCTCCGCGGTTCAATCGAGCACCAGAGAATGCTCGACAGGAATGTCGCGGACGGTGCCACTACCGGTGACGAGAAATATGGTTCAGAACTCCGCTTCACTCCTGCCGCTGAAATCACGGCCGTAAAGGGAGCTTCAGTCCTCGCCGGTGTCACCTGCGCCATGAGGGGTATCGGAAGCGATGACGAGTGCTACGGCGAAGCTGTAGACTGGTACTGGTCAATCCCAGTTCTCTTCCGTGTGAAGATGTAGTTTTCCGACCAAGAGGTCAAAAAACTACCGAGAAATTCGCTATGCGAATTTCTCGTATGCACGCCGCTGGCGGAAAGTCAGTGGCGTGTGAGAAAAATCAAAACAAACGCTCTCCGCTTTTTTAGCGGGGAAAAGAAAGGAGTTAAAAATGAAAAAGATTTCAAGCGCAATTCTTGCCGCTGTAGCCCTCGCGGCTTTCGGTTTCGTTTCTTGCGACCACGACTATGCAAACTCGGACATTCAGGCTGGAACACCGTCCAAAGTCAAACAGGCGGAGATTGACGCTGCCAATAAGGGCGGTTCTGAGAATTTAGGCACTGCAACTGTAAAATATCTGACGCTTGATTCATATACTGCCAATTCATCAAATGTAACACCTGATTGGACTGCAACGGTCTCAAAGACAGCCCTTGTTACAGCTTCAGATTTGACATGGACACTGAATGCGGGAGCTACACATTCACAGTGGGATGTGAAGCTTGGCAATAATGGCGTCACAGAAGCCCAGCTTGAAGAGCAGACAACGGGCGAAACAACAGAGCCGTACACACTCGCAAGCGTTTCATTCACCATCACAGCCGTGAAGGACATAAAGCTCAAGACGATTTCTGCGATAACGTCAAGTGGAAAAACTCCAACCGGAATAACTTGCTATGTTGATGATGTTTCAAAAGCGACAGGTGCTTTGTATTCAGGGGCGACAAAGGCATATCAGTTGAGTGATGCATCTTTGGGCGACACCGTTGTTGCTGCTGGCTCTACAGCCGTCATCAAGATTACATGTGACAAAACCACAGCAGCTACTAATGGTGCAAAAGTTGACTTCGGTCAGATTGTTCTTACTGTTGAAGATGCCACTGAATAGCTAGCAGTGAAATGCTGAAACAAAAACGGGTGCCCACACAATCTGTGGCACCCGTTTTTTTTGTTTGTGTTGTTACGATCGAGTGAAGTTACTCGTCATCAAAATCTATTACTTTGTAATTTTGATGTCATGGATGCGGACAATGTTTGAGCCACCAAAGCCAACTGTAACTTCATCTGTGCCTGTGTACTCATATTCCATAGAAACAGGGTCTACAGGGATGTTCTGGTCAGATTCTTTTGCAACAGTTCCATTGATGACAATCTGAGCTGTTCTATCGGTCTTTGCGGAAGACGAATTTGCTCCATAAATCATAGTCGCCTTAAACGGACCTGTAACAGTTACTGTTAACATATCCGTTTTTGACGGTTCCGCAGCCCCCTCAGAACCGTCTCCTTTTGCCGCCTGTGAATTGCTGATTTTATTGAACGAACCAGAAGAAGAGCCTGCGCTGACAACAAGGGACAATCCAACTGGAGAAGAGGCATAAATAAGATTTGACGCTGGTGTAACTTTTGCAACTACACCATCTGAAGCATCTATATCAGATCCATTAGCCACAGATGTCCATGTTGTGCCTGTCAAATCCAGGTTTGCAAATGTCCATGCGTATGTCGTAGAGGGAACCGGGTTCTCAGAACCGCCCTTATTGGAAGTTTTTGCATGAAATTCGGATTTTGTTGCATTTTTCCGAATTTTATGAGGGCGAAAGTCGAGTTTTCACAGTGCAATGGCAGAAACGAGCGGAAGGAAGAATCGAAATCGCAAAAAACTTGATAGCCATGAAACTGGAAAGCATTGAGCAAATCGCACAGGCAAGTGGACTTTCCGTAGAAGAGGTCTCAAACTTGCGGGGAAAAACTGAACAAGCGCAAAACGCAAAAGAAAGCTTCCATGCTATGTGGCGAGAGTCCATCTTTTTGGAATGTGAGCGTGAATTTTCTGAATCATTGGCTGCCCACGCAAAAACAAAAACACTCGAACCGCGTGGGGTCGGGTGTGCGTCAAAAACAGGTTGCGCCACATTATTCGCTGCCATGAGACAGTTCCAGAAGTTTCATAAAGTCTTGTGCGCTCATGACAATGTCGTCGTTTGGGAAATGTTTCAAATTTCCGGTTATGAGTTTTGCGTTGCAAAACTTGGCGACTTCGTAAAATTTTTTGTCGGATTCATCTGCAAATTGCAATTCTGACTCTGGAGGAACGACGGATCTTCCGACTGTCTTTATCCAATCTAGAAGCGCCGTTGTTTCCTCTGGTTTGAATTGGAATTTTGGTCTTGCAAGCACAGTCTTGTATTCGCTCAAAATCCGCCAATCATAGCATGGAATGAGTTCTTCCTGCAGAATTTTCGAGACGATTTTCGCCGGCATGCCATTTTTTGACCAGAGTGCTGATACCAGAATGTTAGTATCTACTACGACAAGCATCATTCGCCTCTTCTAGCAGCATTGATTTCCGCCATTATCTCTTCATCGCTCATGAACCCATTTTCGCAAGCGCGCTCCCGCATTGAATTGAACGCCATCATGGCTTTTGCTTGACGCACAGCTTTCACCATCGCCTCGAAATCGCGGTTTTCAAGATTCACGAGCAGAGCCGTAGGCTTTCCGTTGTTCGTTATGACCGCCTCTCCGTTGACGGTCAGGTTTCCCCAAATTTCTTTTTGGCTTGTCCGCAGGTCACGTACTGAGTAGAAATTCATAGAACACCCCCTTACAACAAAAGTGTACACAATACATAGCACATCCGTCAACAAAATGTTTTTTTGCATTTCGCCACACAAACAAAAACACCCGAACCGCGTGGGAGCCGGGTGTTTTTGTATAGATGATTATACTTATTGGGAAAAACATCTGCGCCGTCTGCTGGTGTGACCATCGAAGTTGCAGAAGTTGTTCTTGATTTTGAAACAGCGACTGCCGAGTAACTTTACTTGATTGTAACAACGTAAACAAAAAACGGGTGCCCACACAATCGGCGGCACCCGTTTTTTGTTTACGATCGAGGAAGTTACTGATTACTTTGCATTGAAGGCAAGGCTGTTTACAATCAAACCACCTTTGCTGGCACCGCGAAGAAATGTAACACGCACTTTTTGGTCTTTCGTAAGTGACAATCCAGAGAATGTTTCTTCCAATTCTGTCGCCGCCTCATAGTCCCCTGTTGCATACAACTTGTGTGCAAGGATTTTCCCATCTTCATCCACTACAACAATATAGTACTTTGCCTCTGCAGTCCCCCCACTAGCGGCATTCATAGCATATGCCAATTCCAAATCATATGTTCCGGTAGAAGGAGCTTTATATTCTATGTATTTTTCTATATTTACTACACTTCCAGTTTCCAGCCCAGCATTTACAATAGCTGCATTTGTATCCCCTGTAAAAGTATTCGTTCCAATTATGATACCTGTAACAATACCTTTGTTGCTGTCGGTTTTTAGCTTAAATTTGCTACCACTGACAATGGAGACTTTTCCACCCAATACAGTTCCGTCACTAAGTGCCGTAGTAGAATCTGTAAGTCCGCTTGCTCCCAATGCTTTTACCTCTGCTTCCGTGACATCTTTGAAGTCGTAGGTTGCAGATTCCGGAATGGCGGTAGACTCACTCTTATACACGGCGTAGAGCGTAATATCTTTGGTGATGGAAAATTTTTCTTCTCCATCAGAAAATTTCTTTGCGGTTGCATCAGCTTCTTCAGCCCACCCCAAGAATGTCTTACTGTCAGGCGCCTTGAGTCCAAGGTCTTCAGCTGTTGGAAGATTGTCGCGCTTATCCTCTGCAAGGACTGCGGTCGCTGTTTTGATTGTTCCGCCGTTGGCATCGAATGTCACCGTGTGCTTTGGCGTAAGGGCGTAAGAGACCACTCCAGCCTGGATGTCCGAGTTTGAATAGTCGTGGTCGCAAGAAACGAAACCGAAAGCCGCGAGGGCTACAGCGGCAAGAATTGCGCTTGAAATCTTTTTCATTTTTAACTCCTTTCTTTTCCCCGCTAAAAAAGCGGAGAGCGTTTGTTTTGATTTTGCCCACACGCCACTGACTTTCCGCCAGCGGCGTGCACAAGAAATTCGCATAGCGAATTTCTTGGTAGTTTTTCGACCTCTTGGTCGGAAAACTACATCTTCACACGGAAGAGAACTGGGATTCCCCAGAACCAGTCTACAGCTTCGCCGTAAACCTCGTCGTCAGAGCCGACACCCTGCATAGCGCATGTGACACCAGCGAGGATTGACGCACCCTTGACGGCTGTGAGTTCAACAGCAGGTGTGAAGCGGAGTGTTGTTCCGAGTTTGTAGTCGTCGCCCTTATCCTTTGCTGTCTCGTTGCGGGAAAGCATTGTCTGCTCCTCGATTGAGAGGCGGGCAGTGATTGTCGGGCTGACCTTGTAGGCGAATCCGATCATGTTCCAGAGACCTGTAGTTCCTTTTTCACCAGATCCCTTCTGGTCGTTGCTAGAACCGAAGTAGCTGCGTCCGAACTGGGCGTTGAAGTACTCGTCTGTAGTTGCCTTGCCAGCGTCAGCAGACTGCTTCACGACAGAGATGTTGTTGTAAGAAGTGATTGAAAGAGCGTCGTTGACTTTGTAGTTGGCGCGGAGGTCAACAGCGATGTCCGAAACTCCACCGTCGATGAAGCCCAAAGAGCCACCAACCGCGAGCTTGAGTCCGTCAACCATGAGAGGCATTGCATAGAAGCCGAGAGCCATTGCTCCAGCGTAATCGTCGCCGTCCTCGTTCAACACTGTGTTCCACTTTGGATTTCCCTTGGCGAGAGCCTCGAGTTCAACAACTCCAGGAACTTTTGCGTTCACGTTCACGCCCCAAGAGTACGCTCCGTCGTTCTTCACTGCAAGACCTGTAGTAGTACCTGTATCTTTCACAGCGCGGTCTGTCATGACAGAACCCAAGACTTTGAGAGAGAGGGAGTCCAAAGGCAGAGTATAGTCGACGACACCTGTGAAGTACTCCTGATCGAGACCGAAATCGACCATGTTCGTCACGAACGTGTTCGGGCGGCCTTTGAAAATTGAACCAGGCTTGTTTCCTTCCCAGTCGAGACCCTCAAAGTTTGAGGCGTCTGTCGTGATTCTGATATTTCCGTTCGACTGTCCATCAGCCCAGAAACCTCCCATCGCATGGATTGTTCCAGGAATTCCGAGGTCGTCGAGACCGTATTTTGCGCCGAATTCAAGCAAGTTGGCAGCGAGAGCGTCGTTCTTGACTGTCGGCTGCACGCAAAGTTTGAAGTTGAAGATTTCTCCAGCGGCAGAGAGCGTCACGCTATCTTTTCCACCGTTGTATCCAACCTGGTTCAAGAATGTCTTTGTCGCATCAGCGTTGTCGCCTGCAAAAGTTCCAGCGTAGATGTTGGCTCCGTTTCTATAGTTGATGCTTATTTTTGTCTCGGCAGAGGCGGCTCCAAGAACAAGAGCTCCCAATGCCATTGCGCTTACGATTTTTTTCATTTCAATTCCTCCAAAGGATTCTCACTCAAAATTAGTAGTTGAAGCTGAAGATTACAGGAATCGTGACAAAGAGGCTTTCGTTGCCCTCATGTCCAACGTTTTCCCAAGCGAAGCGAGAGCCGACTGTGACAGTGGCTTTCTCTGTGGCAGCGATTTCAACAGATGGAGTGAAGTAGACGTTATCGAAGAAGCAGTTATCGTGATACTCGAACGCCTGTGTCGTGTACTGCTGATAGTTTAATTTCGCAGTGAGGTTCTCGGCGATTTTGTATGCGATTGCAATCTGGTTCGCCATTCCGACGAATGTGTCGTCGTATGTCGTCTCGTCAGAAGTAGCCGCAACATCATAAGAGTTGTAGATTGTGAAGTTGTGGGCAGTTGTCAAAGACAATGCGTCTGAGAACTGATAGCGGGCGCGGAGGTCGATTGCGAAATCGAACACTCTGTCGTAGAGGTCGCTTTTCTTCGCTGTGATTTTCGACACAGAAGGAAGCTCCGTAGCGAGTGTCAAACCGAGAGTAGTCTCAAGGTTCTCCACCATGAGCGGGCTTACGAAGAGTGCGAAGGAAGCGTCAGACTTCCTGAAGTTCTTGAAAGCGAAGTCGATGTTCACGAGTCCGTCCTGCCTGTAGGCGACTTCTCCAACGAATCCTGACTTCCAAGAAGCGTCGTTTCCGTTCTGTGCCTTGAATGAGTCGTACTCGTCAACAGAAACGATTCCGCCTTTCAAGAGAAGTGAGCCTGGGAGGGAGTCGGAAAGCGTCCAAGCGAAGACTGTAGAAAGAACGTTCTCGTCTTTTGCCGCATCGTATGTGAGGTCGTCGGAATTCGCTCCAACAGAGCCGTTAGGGTTCAAGATACCCATGTCCCAACCAATGAAATCCTCGCTATCAAGGTCTCCGGCGTCTGTAGTAACGTCGTCAGAGTAGATTCCATTCCAGTTACCGGCTGTAATCTGCAAGTTTCCAACAGGAAGACTGAATGTCATCCAAGCATAGTACTGATCTTGCACGAAACTTCCGCCATCGTAGTCGAAATCAAGTACGACACCGGCACTTTCATTTGAAAGTCCCACAGACAAGCAGTCAGCTCGAGCTGCCGCATCGTAACCGTATGTTTGCTTCGCTGTGTTCGATACATTAAAGTAGTTATTGCCAGAATAAGAGAAACTCAAATCCGCAGCAAATGCAGAACCCGCGAGCATCGAAGTCGCAAGCGCCGCGCCAATGATTTTTTTCATAAAAATCCTCCATTTTTAGTTAATGGGCGTTTTAAACCAACGGTTTTTTTGTGCGCTGTTTTGTAGAGGTGTTTTTTGGGATTCTGCGGAAGAAATCGGGCTTGTCGTTTTTGAAACCGATGACGGAATCGTCCAAGTCTGGCTTCGTAACGGATTTTCGGGCGCGTTTTTTTTGGCGAAAACGCCTTTTAAAAACTACTGTTTTTTTGCCTTGGTTTGAGGCAAATATCGGCTACGCAGGCGGGGATTGTTGCCAAAACATTAGTATAGTTTTAAAATACATCTCTAAAACATTTTTTATCAGAGGAAAACTATGGCTTCAATCCGAGAGCGATATGGGGAATTCTTCAAGAAACTTGGTGAATACTCCCATGCGGCCGCGAAAATAGACGAGACTAACGTATATCAAAAGGCGAACCCGAACACGAAAAAGATGATGGACATCCTCGTGGGCGACAACATGAAAGAGGGCAGCCGCCTTGAGGGCAAGGAGAATTTCAAGGCGTTCCTGGAAGCCGTCAAGGCGGGCAAGAAAGGCCTGATTCTGATGGAGCACTATTCGAACACTGACCTTCCGGCAATCATCTACCTTCTGCAGCACGATTTTGGGGAGGAGGGCAAGGACCTCGCCGACAGAATCGTCGCAATCGCCGGAATGAAGCTCAACGAGGCGAACCCGATGGTGAGGGCGTTCGCGGAGAGCTTCACGCGCGTTGTCATCTACCCGACCCGCTCGCTCACGAAGGCCGAGGAGAACGCGCAGACCGAGGAAGAGAGAATAGCCGAGGAGAAGAAGGCGAGGTCGATAAACTTGGCCGCCATGCGTGCGATGGACGAATGCAAGCGGAACGGAGAGGTCATCCTCGTCTTCCCAAGCGGCACCCGGTACAGGCCGGGACAGCCTGAGACAAAGCGCGGACTCAAGGAAATCGACTCCTACCTCCGCATGTTCGACGTGATGATTCTCGTCTCTGTGAACGGAACCTGCCTCACAATCGACGTGAACAACCCGGACGACATGCTCGCGGACATCGTGGAACCGGCCGTGCAGATTTTGGCGGCTTCCCCGGTCATCGAGTGCAAGCCGTTCAGGAAGGACTTCCTCGCGACTCTGCCGGCTGACCATCCAGACCCGAAGCAGGCCGTAATCGACCATGTGATGGAATATCTTGAAAAACAGCACGAGAAAATCGAGAAGGACGGACGGCTGTAGTTCCTTTTTGGAAAAACGTTTCCGCCCTTGACCATTTTTTCGTAAAATTCTACAGTATCTGCATACATCAAAGGCGATGTACAAATTCTTTTAATTCAAATAGAAGAACTTGTACATCGCCTTTTTTTATTTTTTTCAAACAACTACATGGGGGAATTAAGGACATGCCAAACGTACCAGAAATGTTCGGAAGCAAGGTTTTCAATCAGAAGACAATGAAGGACCGCTTGCCGAAAGAGACTTTCAAGGCTCTCAAGAAGACTCTTGATGATGGACTTCCGCTCCAGCTCGATGTCGCCAACGTCGTCGCCCACGCGATGAAGGAATGGGCGATTGAGAACGGAGCGACTCACTTCGCCCACTGGTTCCAGCCGCTCACGGGAATCACCGCCGAGAAGCACGACTCTTTCATCAATCCTCAGGACGACGGCACTGTCATAATGTCGTTCTCTGGAAAGGAGCTTGTGAAAGGCGAGCCTGACGCTTCGTCATTCCCTTCCGGCGGACACCGCGCCACTTTCGAGGCGCGCGGCTACACTGTCTGGGACCCGACCTCATATCCGTTCATCAAGGAGCACACTCTCTGTATTCCGACCGCTTTCTGTTCGTACACTGGAGAGGCCTTGGACAAGAAGACTCCGCTCCTCCGTTCTATGGAAGCGTTGAACGTGCAGGCAATCCGAATCCTCAAGCTTTTCGGAAAGGACGTTTCTCATGTGGCGACCACAGTCGGCCCTGAGCAGGAATACTTCATCGTCGACCACGATTTGTGGAGCCAGAGAAAGGATCTCCGCATGACGGGTCGCACTTTGTTCGGAGCCAAGCCGTCGAAGGGACAGGAGATGGACGACCAATACTTCGCCGCGTTGAACCCGAGAATCGTCAAATACATGGAAGACTTGAACGAGACTCTTTGGAAGTACGGAATCCTCTCCAAGACAGAGCACAACGAAGTCGCCCCAGCCCAGCACGAGATGGCGCCGATTTTCTCCACCACGAACCTTTCTGTCGACCAGAACCAGCTCACGATGGAAATCATGAAGAAGGTCGCGAAGCGTCACGGGCTTGAGTGCCTCCTCCACGAGAAGCCGTTCGCCGGTGTGAACGGTTCTGGAAAGCACAACAACTGGTCGATGTCCACGAATTTCGGGGAGAACCTGCTTGAGCCGGGAACCACTCCTGAATCCAACGCCCAGTTCCTCCTCTTCCTCACGGCGATTTTGAAGGCCGTGGACGAGAACCAGGATTTGCTCAGAATCTCTGTCGCCTCGGCAGGAAACGACCACCGCTTGGGAGCGAACGAGGCGCCGCCTGCAATCATCTCTGTCTACTTGGGCGACGAGCTCTACAAGGTTTTGGAGTCGATTTACAGCGACAAGCCTTACTCCGCCGACAAGACCGACAAGATGACAATCGGTGTCGATGTCCTTCCTCCTATTCCGAAGGATTCCACCGACAGAAACAGGACTTCTCCGTTCGCTTTCACTGGAAACAAGTTCGAGTTCCGCTCTTGCGGTTCCGCCCTCTCAATCGCGGGTCCGAACACGACTCTCGACACGATTGTGGCCTACACGCTCAAGCAGTTCGCCGACGAGCTTGAGAAGGCCGACGACTTCAAGTCCGCTTTGAACGCCCTGATTTCCCGCGAGGTCAAGGCGCACTGGAGAATCGTCTTCAACGGAAACGGATACGACGACGCTTGGAAGGCCGAGGCTCACAAGAGGGGACTCCTTGAGCTCAAGACGACGCCTGACGCGATGGAGCACTACTTGGACGAGAAGAACGTCAAACTCTACACGGAGATGGAAGTCTACTCCAAGCAGGAGATGGAAGCCCGCTACGAGACGAAGCTTGAGAAGTATTCGCAGGTTCTGAACATCGAAGTCCAGACGATGCTTGAGATGATTTCGAAGGACATTCTCCCGGCCGCCTACAAGTACATGAGCGCGGTTTCAAAGACCGTAATCGATTTGAAGTCAGTTGTTCCAGGCGCCAAGGCTTGCGCCGAGACTTCACTTCTCTCAAAGCTCGACGGGCTTGTTGATTCTCTCGCGGCGAAGGCAGATGAGCTTTCAAAGGTCCACTTGGCGGCGAAGGATGCGGGGGACGTGATGGCGGTCGCGAAGGCCTACGCCAACAAGGTCATTCCTGTGATGGCCGAGGCCAGGGCTGTCGCCGATGAAATCGAGCCGTTGCTTGGAGAGGAATACAAGCCTTATCCATGCTACGAGGATTTGCTCTTCAGGGTCTGATTTGATTAGCTGATTAAAACATAACTTTTTGCACAAAGGCGTGCGCGAATTTTTCAGGGAAAAGCGGTTTCTGCCGCGGGTTGTTTTCCTTGGACGTTCGCGCACGCCTTTTTTTATTGAAAAAATTTTCATCGAAAAAAATGGGGGTATTTATGGAACAGCAGATAGCTGGAATTTTGGAACAAGCGGACAGCACTTTGTTCGGAGTTTGGTTCCTGATTGGAGCCGCTCTCGTATTCTGGATGCAGGCGGGATTTGCGATGGTGGAGGCCGGATTCACCCGCGCGAAGAACACGGGAAACATAATAATGAAGAACTTGATGGACTTCTGCATCGGAACTGTCATGTGGTTCCTGATTGGAGCCTCGTTCATGCTCTCGTACACCGACCCCGCGACAGGTGAGGTGTCCCAGGGCGTCTGGGCGGTTCTTGGAAAGCCGGGATTCTCCGTGTTCAGCGATTTCGCGCATTTCGACTATTCGGGATTCGTCTTCAACCTCGTCTTCTGCGCCACCACCGCCACAATCGTCTCAGGAGCGATGGCCGAGCGCACGAAATTCTCGACATACTGCCTCTACTCGGCAATCATCTCCGGCATCATCTACCCGATTGAGGCGCACTGGACTTGGGGCGGCGGATTCCTCGCACAGTGGGGCTTCCACGACTACGCCGGCTCCAACTGCATCCACATGGTCGGCGGAATATGCGCCCTGATTGGAGCCGCCATGCTAGGCCCCCGTCTCGGAAAGTTCTCGCGCGACAAGGACGGCAAGGTCACCCGCGTCCATGCGTTCCCCGGAAGCAACATCGCCATGGGCGCGCTCGGCTGCTTCATCTTGTGGTTCGGCTGGTACGGATTCAACGGAGCCGCCGCGACAGATGTCCCGACACTCGGTTCCGTGTTCCTCACGACGACCGTGGCTCCGGCTGTCGCCACAGTCACCTGCCTCGTCTTCACTTGGGTCAAGTGGGGCAAGCCCGACGTCTCCATGTGCCTGAACGCCGCTTTGGCCGGACTCGTCGCGATAACGGCCCCCTGCGATGTGACGGACTGCGCCGGAGCCGCAATCATCGGTCTTGTGGCAGGTCTCCTCGTCATATTCGGAATCTGGCTTCTCGACAACGTTCTCCATGTGGACGACCCTGTTGGAGCTGTCGGAGTGCACATGATGAATGGAATCTGGGGAACTGTCGCCGTGGGGCTTTTCGCGACGGACTCCGCTCCCGGTTTCGCTCTCGCCGGAATCAACGAGGGACTGTTCTACGGCGGCGGATTTTTGCAGCTTGGAAAGCAGCTCGGCGGAATGGGAGTCACGATTCTGTGGACTGTCGTGACGATTACGATAGTGTTCTTCATCCTCAAGAAGACAATCGGGCTTCGTGTCTCAGCCGAGGAGGAAATCATCGGACTCGACAAACTTGAGCACGGACTCGACTCAAGCTACGCAGGATTCGCAATCAACTATTCCGAGGAGGAAATCGAGGAGGCCAAGGAAGCGCACGTCACCCTTCCGTCCGAGAGCGCGATTCCTGTCGTCAAGGCCGCTACGAACGGAAAGGCGATGAAGGAAGTCGTCATCATAACGAGAAGGACGAAATTCGATGCGCTCAAGAAGGCGATGAACAAAATCGGAGTGACCGGAATGACGGTCTCCAACGTGATGGGCTGCGGCGTGCAGAAGGGAGCCGACGAGTACTACCGCGGAGTTCCTGTGGAAATCAACGTGCTTCCGAAAATCCGCGTGGACATCGTTGTGTCGGAAGTTCCTGTGGACACTGTGATAGAAGCCGCGAGGTCCGCCTTGTACACGGGCCACATCGGAGACGGAAAGATATTCGTGCACGATGTGGAGAACGCCGTCAAAGTGCGCACTGGAGAGTCCGGCTACGACGCCCTCCAGTCCGACGACGAGTGACAACACTGTGTTGAATAGATGATTCAGCGTCGTTGACGCTTGATTTTGCCCCTGCCGATGTTCAACCCCGGTCGGCAGGGGCGTTTTTTCTTCTATATTATTTGCTTTTGCTTCTTTTCATATTCGGAAAGGAAATCCTTCACAGGTTCGCTCCAGCTCTCTTTAGGAAGCTTCTTTCCCTTCTCCAGATAATCCTCGAACGTTCTCTTCATGAAATCCCTGACTTCGTTCGCGTCCTCTTCCGAAAAGTATTTCTGGTTCCTGAACATGTCGTCCAAAAATTTCCTTGCGTCGTCTTCCGAAAAATATTCAGGATAATTGGCAGCCACCAGATAGAGCGCGGCCGGTATGCAGTTCACGCTGTGCTGCTTCACATACAGAACCGAGTCGGCGATGTCGATTGCTCCCTTGTAGAGTTCCGGCCGCCACCTGCCGATTTCTTCCTGCGTGAAGCCCTCGTCGGTGAAGAGCTGGCGGTAGAATGCGTAGACGAGCGAGACCGTGGCGATGTGCAGGCTCGGAACGCATAGGAAATGCGGGTCGAGCGCGTGTATCTGCCTGAATTCCCTCATCTCGTCGTAGTCCGGGCGGTCCGTCGTCGTCAACCTGAAGTGGTAGATTTCCCCGGCCTTGAGGTAGAGACCACGGAACATCCGCATCCATTTTTTGCAGGCGCGTCCGTACTGCATGAAGCTCAATCGCTCCGCAATCATCTCAAGCGGGCGCACCCAGAGGTTTATGTAGTCCAGATAGATTGTCACTTTTTCCGGCACGAACGGCACTTTCTTGTCGAGCGGATGGTCGACGTGCACGACTGGAATCTTGTAGATGCCGAATTTTTCGAGGAACTGCAGCAGGAAGAATTCTTTTATGATGATGGCGAATGTCTTGAAATTCGTGAAGACGGCTGCCGGATGGAAAACGTGGTGGAAATAGGCCAAGAGCGGATTGAAATCCCTGAGAGCCTTGCCTTTGCATTTTTCTATTCTTTTTTCTAGCTTCATCTGAAAATCCCCAAAGAGTATCATTCAATTTAATGATTTTGGAAGAAAACCGCTATAATCAGACTCATGAAAACAAACATTCTTTACGTTCATGGATTCATGGGCAATTCCCGCGGTGGAACTTTTCAGGCGATAGAAGATTTCTCTTCAAGAATCGAGGACTGTTCGCTTCACACCTTCCAGTTCGACACGCTCCACACGGATGTCGAGGCCACCCAGAAAAAAATCGAGGAGCTTTGCGGAAAGTTCGACATAAACCTGCTGGTCGGAGCGTCTTTGGGCGCGTTCTACACGCTTGTCGCCCGCCTTCCTGTCCGCAAAATCGCCATCAACCCGTGCATGATTCCGTCCGTGGAAATCCCGGCACTCAAGGACCGCGTGACGGGCGAGAACGTCAAAATCGACCCGAAAGTCATCTCCGACTTCAAGACGCTCGAAAAGTACGAACTTTACTCGTCCGCCTTCGGGATTTTCGGCAAGCAGGACCAGACTTTCCATTTCGACGAGAACCACAACTTCTCGCCCTTGTTCAAGAAGATTTTCCACTCGGAAAGGAAGAACTACGCGATGGTCGATGGCCAGCACAGCCTTGAAAAAGAGGAGCTTTCGCAGGGCTTTTTTCCGGCCTTGGACTACTTCGGAATAAAACACTCGTAAAAACATGAAATTTAAAAAAATCCTCTAATTTCAGTTGACTAAAATCCCCGTATTTTATAGGATAAATCTATTCCCAATGGGGAATTAGCTCAGCTGGCTAGAGCATCGGCTTTGCAAGCCGAGGGTCAGGGGTTCGAACCCCCTATTCTCCATCACTTTCAAGACCTGGTTCAGAAGAATCGGGTCTTTTTTTTTGCGCGTTTCTCATTTTATAAGAAATCACAATTTTCCAATTTTTTTTACTCAGCCTATCACTGTGTGATAGTATGATGCGGTAGAGTTTTTGCGCGTATGCGGAAAACTCTGCACGCGAATTTGTCGTTTCCTGAAAAAGTTTGTATTTTAAAATTTTGCTGGCGGCTTCTCAGAAAGCCAAGGTCGTCAGCTTTAGTTCGTGTGGTTTTCTAAGGAGGCGGTTTATGACATAGAAAGTCGTCAAATGTTAATAGATGGCGCAAGTCCTCGGAAGCGGGATGTTTGCGGCCAGTGGAATCAAGGCTTCCAAGGAGACGAAAGATGTCATGAAAAGTGTATTTTTTAAAATAAGTCGGTTTTGCGTAAGTCCTAGAAAGCAGGACTTTTCTGCAATTTGGAAGTTAGGGCTTTCAAGGAGGACAGTGGATTGTCCTTTATAAATGAACACCAGGATACTGGTGATTATTATAATAAAGCAGGAGTTAAGCATGTATAGCTTACTAAAATATGAAGAATTCATACTTGATGATAATCGATTGAACCTAGCAATCCAGCGACGCAATGCTTTTAAAAGCAAATACGGCGAGTCTGCTTTCAGGCTTGCGGACGTCTTGCGAGACGGCTACTTGATGTTCTATGAGAATGCTTTCGACTCCGATTTTGGCGTTGATAATTCATTTAATGCCTTTTTCGGTGAAAAACCGCCAAGTTTCACTCCGCTCGGAGCGGGCAGAAGGGGGGCGTTTCGTGAAGCAAAAAGGTTAAACCGGATACCTGTTTCTCAAGTGCCAGAAAAACAGGTTCCAAATGTTGATTTACGTGAAAAACGGCAACCTGGACGGCAGTATGTGTTCAAAATTGAAAGAGGTGTAAAAGAAAAAACAAATGTTATTACGATTCGTGATGATGCTGGTGGACACAACCACCCTGATGATCCGAGTCAAAACCGTGGACCTCATTTTAACGATGATGAAAGGCGGCATTTTGACTATGAACCTCGTGGTAGAAAGAGACGTTAATTGAAATTGTAAGTATTGATGCTTGAAAAGTTGTGTGTCAATGCTTACTTGCTAATTTTTATAAAGCCTGTTCTGATATTTTTTATCACGAACAGGCTTGTTCGCTTTTTGAGAAGGAGTTTGATAATATTCATGGCTATAAAATTTAAAAAAGAAAATGTGGCTGATTACAATTTCAATATGCCAAAGGATGTATGCATCTATCTGCTTTCCGTGGAGAGAGTGTTTGCAGACGATTGGAGTGTTCCTATTTCGGAGGCCGTGGATTTCATCTCGGATAATTTGCCGAATCTTTTTTTTGTCGGCGGACTACATTTGTGGTTTCGCACATTCTCAAACTGGGAAGAGCTGTCGCGGGTGCGGAAGGCTCGCGGAAACTATTGGCGGAACGAAGGCATGGAGTGGATTCCTTCTGAACGTTGCAGTATTTTCAACCATGTCGATGAGAAAGGAAATTTTTATTCCTTTGTTGCGAATCTTGAGTCAGATATGCTGTATTCTGCACTGGAAACATCTCGTCGTTTCCAAAATTCCGTACTATTCATTTCGGAAAAAATTCGGGCAGATTCCGATGAAATCGATTCATTTTTGAGCGGTCATTATGGAAAAAAGCATAATTCTATGGAGCTTGAAGATATTATTGGATTTTTCGTCAGCAACGGAATGATTCTGATTCGCACTTTCGGGAATTTCGACGACAGGGAGTTTGATGTCCAATTTTTAGGAAAAGAAGAAGTCCTCGAACAGGCCGGTCTGAAAACCCTGCTTGGGTCTGTCGAAAATTGACAGAACGATGATGTTGTGGCTTTTTCCCGAAAATTGGTAGTTTTCGGTTGCTGCTGATATTTTCGGCGGAGTGTTTTTCGCGTATGCGGAAGCATTCCGCCGTTTTTGAAAAAAGAAGGAGGTCATGCTCATGAAAGTGTTTTTTACGACGGAAGAAGAGAGGATGCTTCTGAAAAAACTTATCGGAAAAAAACTGAACTGCATAAAGATTGATTCGGATTCGGAGTATTGGACGCGGGCGGTGCTGTTCGCCGACGATTTTGCAATCGAAATCCATGTGGACATGGAAGACTTTGACTTTTGCGGATTCACCGAAGAGCTTCCGTATGTCCGAGTGGATGATTTTGGCGACGACAGCTCAGTTCACAGCTGGCAAGAAATTTCGGTGGACGAAATGGTGAGCGATGTCGTGGTAGTTGAAGACAATGTGGATTTGACAGTTTGCAGGAAAGAGTCGACTCTTTCGGAGAAAATTCCTGCCACCGACGCAATCGTGATAAAGACTGAAAAATTCTCATATTCATTTTACCGCTTTCATCAGACTTGTTTTTGCCTGAATTTCATGAAAGCCGAGTCTTTCGATTCCTCTCTCTATCCTGTCCAAACTGTGATAAGCGATTGGACGGAAGGCAGTGGAGACGGAGACGCGGACGACATCGATTACTACACCGCCACCGCCACCTGCGACCGCAAATTCATCTCGCTCAAGGACGGAATTGAAAACGGACGCTGAGCCGCCTTTTACTTTTTCATTGTTGGACGCAGTTTTTGAATGTTTTTTAGCTTTGGAGGGCGAATGGTATATCAGACTCTGAATGAATCCGAGAGGTCTTTGTTAAGACGGATGATAGGAAAGAATTTTGAGCGCATAAAGTATCCAACTCAGGTGATAGAGGGAGACAGACTGTTTGGAAACATACTGCTCATGGCAGGTGGAGCTTGCTTCGAGATTTTGAATGAAGTCGAGAAAACGCCATATTTCGGCATGGAGGAGGATGTTTCAAGGTTTCATGTAAAAAAGCTTGTTGATGAGAAAGACTATTCCCCTTCCATAATTTTTGATTCCGCTTCCAGTCAAATCACCGAAAGAATCATTGACGGAAAGATTGAGGATATTCTCGTTGTGGAAGATGAGGTGAACGTCTTCGATTCTGGTGAAATCTTTTATTCAATCACAATCGACACGGCCATTGTTTTTAGAATGGGAAAAACATCCATATCGATTTCCCGTGACTGGTCTCTTGGTGAAGAAATGTCCATTCGCGAATCCGATGACTACGAGAACGCAATCTATTCCGTCAGGCAGATGATTGATGAATGGAGCGACGAAGACGCAGACGCTCCTAAGTCGGACTTGCGTCCCGCCACCTGCGACCGCAAATTCATCTCGCTCAAGGACGGAATTGAAAACGGACGCTGAGCCGGTGGAAAAAACGCTATTCGGCATTACAGCCTTATCGGAGCGAATTCGTTTTGGCTTTCGTTCTTGAATTCAATCGAGCGGAATTTTTCGGCATCGGAGAGCATGACGATTCCGGCCGATTTCCTCTTCTTCTCGAAAAGCGACATCATGCCGGTCTTTCCGAGCGTGGGGAAAAAGTCCTTCAGCGTCCGCACTTCCTCGAAGCCAAGCGACTTGTAGATTTTGATTGCGCCTTTCCATTCTTCGTTCACTATGAGAACGACTTTTTCGATGTTCCTGAACGAGCCGCACAAAGCCGCGAGCGAGTTTTCAAAGAAGCGCGCGCCAAGTCCTTTTCCCTGGTATTCGCGGAGGAGAGCGAACGAGGAAATGTACAAAAAACGCCCGTTCGGGTCGTGCGTGTCCTTGATGTTGTGGCCGAGCCTGAACTTCCTCTTGAACACATCGTCGCTGTCGCTTTCGCTTGGGAACGACGACCAGATTTCCGAGCAGATGTAGCCGCAGGTGAGGGCGGAGCGGTTCTCCTTCACGACTTTTTCGCTTGCGTCCGAGAGAATCAAAAAGCCGTTCGGGAAAATCTCAAGCCGTTTCTCGAATGTTTTCTTCTTCTCCTGAATCTGCGGGATGAACGCCTGCCTTTCTATTTTCATTATGGAATCGATGTCGAATTGTTGAGCTGGAAATAAATTCATTTTATGATTCTATCATATTTTGGAGGAATAATATGAAAGCTATCCACACAGAAAACGCACCGGCCGCAATCGGTCCGTATTCGCAGGCTGTCGAGAGCGGAAATCTCGTCTTCACGTCAGGGCAGATCCCGCTCGACCCGAAAACCGGAAACATCGTCTCGGGCGGGATAAAGGAGCAGACGAAGAGGGCTTGCGAGAACTTGAAGGCTGTTTTGGAGGCCGCCGGAAGCTCCCTTGAAAAGGCTGTGAAGACGACCTGCTTCCTCAGGTCCATTTCAGATTTCGCCGACTTCAACGAGGTCTACGCCGGATATTTCACCGGAAAGCCCGCCAGAAGCTGCTTCGAGGTCGGAGCGTTGCCGAAGGGCGCGCTCGTTGAAATCGAAGTCGTCGCGGAGAAGTAGGGGGGCGAAATTTCTTTTCCGCCCGACAAAAAAGCCGGATGCGCGCCCAATGTTTGAAGCGCGTCCGGCTTTCCTGTATTCGCCCGCTATTCCTCAAGAATCGAAAGCAGGTAGTTTGCGAGTATTCTCTTCCAAGAGAAGCAATCTTTTATTTTATCTGCGTCAAGTGGGGTTCCACTCGTTAATTGAGTTGGAGCGGTTGATGATTGGTTTGCGGATTCGTGCAGCGGATCCTTTCCCCAATAGATTGCAGTCCATTTTGCCCGTGAACCGTTGAATGTTATTGCCGCCGTGTCATCGTCGCTGTCGCCGACTGTCGTTGATTCGTCTTTCGGAAATTTCTTCAAGATGTAAGCTGATTCTGTCAATCCTTCTATTATCGATGACTGGGAGGTTGTGTTCGCAGTTATCACGATTGACAGTCCCGCAGGAAGGTCTGCACTTCCGATTGTTTTTGCAGTCTCTGTGTAGTAGAAATAAGCATACAAGTTCGCCGTGTCCGAGTCGTCGGAGTTCTTGTATTCAACCGGCATTTTGCACCAGACGTTTGCGGGACCCTGCAGAACCTGCACGATTTCGTCGTCTTCGGAGCAGGAGCCGAGAACGAGGCTTGATGCAAGCAGTGCGACTGCCGACAGAATTTTGAAAACTTTCTTCATTTTCATCTCCTTTTTTTGCATGAAATGCTTTATAGGGCGAAAGTCGAGTTTTCACAGAGCAATGGCAGAAACGAGCGGAAGCGGGGTTCCGTCCATCAAAACACTCAGCCACCGCGAAGCGGTACTGCCGTTTTGATAGACGGGTTCCCGCTGGGAGCTTGTTTCTGCAACTACGATATGCATAAAATCGACATTTGACCTTATATTCCGAATTTCAAGGCGACATAGACTGATGCTCCCGCGCCTGTGAAGCTTCTGAAAAAGTGAGGGCTTCTGAGCGCGACGCCGGTATCCAGCTCGAAGATGCGCGTGTTTATCATGAGATTGAGCTGGTTCGAGAATGCCATGTCCGTGTATTTCATGCCGAGCGTGAGGCCGAGAAAATTGTAGAACTTGGCAGTCCCTGTCAGAGCGTACTCCGGGTACATCTTCACGGAAGACGAGAACGGAGAGCGCATCGCGAAACCGAGCATGGAATAGACGAGGAACGTGTTCCCGTGCGGCCTGTAGACTCCCTCGAAGCCGAACTTGAGCGGCCTGTGGAGTTTGTACGGCTCGTCGGAATAAGTCGTGTCCCCGATTTCGCATTCGGTTTCTGGGGAGTTTCCGTTGATTACGTCGATGAGTCCGTTCTCGCTTGTGTAGACGGTCGCGTTTATCTCTTTCGACATCGAATAGTCGAGTTTTCCCGGAATCATCGGGATTCTGCCGTAGATTCCGGCTTCGAGGACGCGGCCTATGAACGGATATTCGACACCGAACGTCAAATCGACTCCACCCCTGGACAGCGCGCTCATTATCTCGTCCTTGATTACCAGGTCGTCGTCGCCGTTGTCTTCTTCACTGTCCCCGAAAAGCTTTTCTAGGTTCACGGCCGAGTAGACCGACAGGTTCGCCTTCGCCTTCGCCTGCAGTTTTCCAGAAGACGAGGTGTCCCATGAAAAACTCGCCTTCGTGTTCGGAATGTAGACTAGCGGCACGAAATACGTCGGCTTGACGGTGATTCCGAGTCCGCCAATGTTCGTCCTGAAAGAGGCCCCCGTCGTTATGTACAAGTCCGTGTATATGCTCATCTCGGCTTCGTAAGAGTCGCCGACCTCAAGCCCCTTCGCCAGAAAGTCGAATATTCCCTTGCCGAGGTTGAGGTAGCCGCTTCCGCTCGCCCCCGCGAAGAATCCGAGCCTGAACTTTCCGCCGAAATCCATGTTGAAATAGTTGTTTTCGTTCAGCGTGAATTCCGTGGTCAATCCGTGCCGTGGCAGCTTGCCGTCGAATTCCTGCAGGTCGATTACGAGTTCCTTCACAAGAACGTCGGACGCTGAAATCGCGTTGTTCGAGAATCCCGCCTCGGCTTCCACTCCGAATTCCACCCTTCTGTTGTACTCGTGGATTTCGGAAGTCGCGAACGATGACGCAAGCAAAAAAAGCGATGCGATTGCGAATCTGTTCTTCGTTTTTGTCATTTGCTCCAAACCTCAACTTCGCCTTCCGCTGTCAGCTTGAAAAGCGCGTACGCTCCAAATACGGAATTCCGCTTTATGGAAATGGCGTTTCCGTCGGTCTTGTCGATTTTCATGTACATCTTCGGCATGAACGGAGCCGTCTCGAATATCGCTGTGAATTCCTCCGTGGTGAATTCGAATTCGTGCTCTTCTCCGTCGAATTTTATCTCCTTGTCGTCGAAGAATTTTCCAGATTTTTCGCCGTCTGTTATCTCGTTCGACACGATTTTTGCCGAAAGTCCAAGCCCTGTCGAATTCGAGAATTTGTACTCGCATGACAAGGCCTGCAGCAAATCAGTGTACTTTTTGAACTCGAATTCCTCCCCGTCGTCCCTTTTGAACAAATCCTCGTCCAAAGCGTTTCCCGCGAGGTCCAGCAGGTCGTCGATTTCTATGTCGTCGGTCACTTCAAAGACCAAAGGAATCCTGAGAATGATGTTGATGTTGACCGTGAGCGACTCGGTGTTCTCCAAAAATGACTGCAGCTCTTCTTTTGAGTCGAACGATATTATGGGTTGCAGGTTGCACGATATTATGAATTTCTCGTGCTTTTTTAGAGTTCCGTCCGCTTGTTCCGTTCCGTTCATGTAGTCGGTGAGAGCGTCGCCGTCCAGAGCGACCGAGTATGCGCCGTCGGCACGGAAAGAGCCGTCCGTTATCACGCCCTCTTCGTCCGCTTTGGAACTCAAGTCCGTGTCCGTTGTGACGAGATGGAAATCTCCGTCTTGGTCGCTGTCGGCAAGCACGGAAACATACGTTGAAGCATCGTTCACATTTGCCGGGTCTGTCTCTCCGACTACGATTTTTCCAGTGAAATAGGCGTTGTCGCTTTCCACGGATTCGCATTCGATGTAAGCATAGGCTTCTATTCCGTAAGTTTCGTTGTCTATTGTTGTTGTCCCGAATTTTATCTTGTCGAATATGTAGCTGTAGTCTGTCGCATCCTCTTCGTCGCTTGAACCTGCGATTGATTCGAGAATTTCCTTGAAATTTATTCCTGTGTCGAGCGTATCCGTGAATGAATCCAAGCCGTCGTATTCGTATTTGCCGTCATTGTTTGGCGTTATGGAATTCACAATCGAGCTTGCGTCCGAAGTCGCCGGCAGTGCTGTCGTGTGGCTTTTGAGCGGATAGTTCATCACATATTCGAGTACCGCGTCGTTCTGTTTTGTCGGGTTGAATTCGTATGCGTATATCTTCTGGGAGTCTTCCGATTCGTCGTCGCTTGAGAGCGCGTCCTGCACAGTCTCCGCGCTGAATTTTTTTGCGAGTTCCACTTCTGTGTTTCCGAGCGGAATTTCATAGGAAGTCTCGGCGGTTTTCACCGATATCGATTCTGGAACCGAGCATGAGAACAATAATGTTGTCGCAAAAAAAGCCGCTGCAGGCTTAAAAAAAGAAATCTTCATCGCTCTCGAATTTTAATTGAAAACGATGAAGATTTCTACTTTGTTGATATTCTCTGAATTTATTTCTTGAGCAGAGCCGCGAACGGATTGTATGTCATTCCGTCGTCAGAGCCGAAGTTTCGTCCGCCCCTCGGTCTGTCGCCCTTCTTCGCCGCCGTGGCGGAAGCGTTTCCGGCTCCCTTCTTGACGATGACGAGCTTCTTCTTGCCGCTTCCGTCCGCCGTTGCCCTTGGAGAGCCTGCGTCCGCTTTCGGCTGCGCGTTCGTCTTGAGAGAGAGCGAGATTCTCTCCCTGTCCTTGTCGAGCGCGATTATCGTGAATTCCTTCACGTCGCCGACTTTCACCACGTCCATCGGGTTGGAGACGAAATTGTCGCTGAGTTCCGAGACGTGAATCAAGGCCGTCTCGTGCAGTCCGATGTCCACGAACGCTCCGAAATCGACGACATTCTTGATTTTGCCGGTGACCTTCATGCCGACCTTCAAATCGTTGAACGAGAGGACTCCCTTCTGCATGATTGGAGCCGGGTAGCCGTCGCGCGGGTCCCTGTTAGGCTTTCCAAGCTCTTCGATGATGTCGTTGAGGGTTGTTTCGCCCACGCTGTATTTTTCCATGAGCGACTTCTTCACGTCGGCTGGAACGGCTTTTTTCGCCTGCACGTACGAGAGAAGCTCGCGCGCAACGTCGTAGTTCTCAGGATGCACCCATGTGTTGTCGAGAGGGTCGGAGCTTTCCGCGATTTTGAGGAAGCCCGCGCACTGCTCGAACGCTTTCGGTCCGAGTCCCGGCACTTTCTTGAGGTCTTCCCTGCTGGTGATTTTTCCGTTCTCGTCCCTGTACTTGACGATTTTCTTCGCGAGCGACACGTTGATTCCTGAGACGTACTTCAAGAGCATGTAGGAGGCCGTGTTCAGGTTGACACCGACGTTGTTCACGACGGAAGAGACGACCTCGTCGAGCTGCTCCGCCAGTTTCTTCTGGTTCACGTCGTGCTGGTAGAGTCCGACGCCAATCGCCTTCGGGTCGATTTTGACGAGTTCCGCCAACGGGTCCTGCAGCCTTCTTCCCATCGAAATCGCGCCCCTGACCATCACGTCCAAATCAGGGAATTCCTCCGTGGCGACAGGGCTTGCCGAGTAGACGGAAGCTCCCGACTCGTCCACGACTGTGTATTTCACGTCCGCGTCCGAGTAGTTCTCGCTCAGGACTTTGGAGACGATTTCCTGCACTTCCTGCGAGCCGGTTCCGTTTCCGACCGCCAAAACCTGGATGTCGTACTTGTCGATTGCGTTGTTGATGAGGTCGTACGCCTCTTTCGGGTTCTGCTCCTGGAAAATCTTGAAGAAGCCGAGGTATTTTCCGGTCTCGTCCAATGCCGCGCACTTCGTTCCGTTCCTGTAGCCCGGGTCGATTCCGAGGACGCGGCTTCCCTTTATCGGCTGCGTCATCAAAAGGTTCTTGAGGTTCTCCGAGAAGATTCCGATTCCGTGGGCGTCCGCCTCGTCCTCTTCGTCGCTCCTGATTTCGCGCACGACCGACGGCGAGAGAAGGCGCACGAGTCCGTCCTCGATTGCCTCTGCCTGGTACTTGTTCTTGATGTCCGCCCGCTTTTTAAGGAGGGCCACCGCATCGTCCACTGGCACGTCGATTGTGACGGTGAGCGCGCCTTCCCGCTCAGCCCTGTTGATTGCGAGAATCCTGTGCGGCTTGACTTGCGAGAGCGGCTCCGAGTAATCCCAGTACATCTGGTACTTCGACGTCTTCTCCGCCTGCTCCTCCGTCTGTCCCTCCGGCACGATTCCCTTGGTGTTTATCGTTCCGTCCTCGATGTAGAGGTCGTGCACGTCTTCCCTGTTCTTAGGGTTCTGCGCGGTGCGCTCGGCTATGATGTCCATCGCTCCCGCAATCGCTTCCTTCACTGATTTCACCGAAAGTTCCGGCGTCTCCTCGTTGTCCTTGACGAATTCCTCAGCCTTCTTTTCGATTTCAGCGTCCGAAAGCTCCAGCATGGAATCGGCGAGCGGCTCAAGCCCTTTCTCGGCGGCGACCATTCCGCGCGTCTTCTTCTTCTTCTTGAACGGAGCCCACAAGTCCTCAAGCTCCGTCAGCGTCTTCGCGTTCATGACCGCTTCGTAGAGCGAGTCCGTCAGCTTGTTCTGCGCGAATATTCCCTTGACGATTTCGATTCTGCGCTCTTCAAGGTTCCTGTACGATTTGAAAAGGTGGTCGCAGTCCGTGACCTGCACTTCGTTGAGGTTGCCGTGCTGCTCTTTGCGGTAGCGAGAGATGAAGGCGATTGTGCAGCCCTCATTGACCAAACTGATGACCGCCGAGACTTGGTTCACCTGAATCTCAAGCTCCTTGGCGATGCGTTTCATGATTTCGACTTCGTTCACGGTGAGCGAGTCGATGTTTTCCTGTGTAAATTCCATAGTTTCGATTTTAATGGAAAAAAAGTCAGTTGAGAATTCACCCTGTTCCGAAGAAAATTCCGCGGAACAGGCTTGTTTCCGTCATTTCCTGATTTCGTCCACGAATTCCTTTATCTTGTCCAAAGCGATTTTGATTTTGTCGATTGAGGTCGCGTAGCAGCATCTGATGTGCCCTTCGCCTCCGAGTCCGAACACGCTGCCCGGAACGACGGCTATCGAATACTTCTGGAAGAGCTGCAAGGCGAATTCCTCGCTCGAAAGCCCTGTGGAAGTGATGTCCGGGAACATATAGAACGCCCCAGTCGGCTCAGGAACAGGAAGCCCCATGTCGCAGAATGCCTTGTACATGAGGTTGCGCCTCTGCTGGTAGCTGATTCTCATTTTTTCAACGTCCTTCCAGCCGTTCCGAAGTCCTTCCGCGGCCGCATACTGCGAGAAAATCGGCGGGCAAATCGTGTTGTAGCCGTGGAGCTTGACGATTTGTCCGAGAAGGTCGCTCGGACCCGCGATGTAGCCGATTCTCCAGCCGGTCATGGCGAACGACTTGGAGAATCCGTTCAAGATAATCGCATAGTCCTTCATGCCGGGGAAGCTTCCGATTGAGACGTGCTCGGCTCCGTCGTATGCAAGCTCGCAGTAGATTTCGTCCGAGATGCACCAAATCTGCTTCTCCACGACGACCTTCGCGATTTTCTCAAGCTCCTCTTTCGGAATCATCGTTCCTGTCGGGTTGTTCGGCGAGCAAATCATCAACGCCTTCGTCTTCGGCGTTATGGCGGCCGCTATCTGCTCGGCTGTAGGGTAGTAGCCGTTCACGCTGGAGTCAATCGGCACGATTTTCGCATTGCAGAGCTTGGCGAGCGGCACATAGTTCACATAGCATGGCTGTACGACGATTATTTCGTCGCCGGGGTTCAAAATCGCGCGGAGAACAGCGTCCACGCCCTCCGACGCTCCCACGGTCGGGAGAATCTCGTTCTTGGGGTTGTAGTAGCAGCCGTAGCGTTCCATGTACTTGGCTATTTCCTCGCGCAGCTCTATCAAGCCCCAGTTGGACGTGTAGGACGTGTGGCCTTTTTCAAGGTGGTAGTAGGCTTCCTCCCTTATCACCCACGGTGTCGGAAAATCAGGCTCTCCCACCGAAAGCGAAATCACGTCGTCGTGCCCGATAAGCATCTCGAAAAATTTTCTGATTCCTGACGGAGGAGTCTCCATCATCGACTTTGAAAATCTGTCTTCCCTGGTGTTCATGCCATCACTCCTTCGCGCCTGTCAGATTCGTCCTCCACATACAGTACGTCGTTTTCCTTGTATTTTTTGAGCAGGAAGTGCGTCTTCGTCGAGCGCACACCGTTGAGCGTCGAAAGCTTGCTTGAGACGAACGACGCGACTTCCCGGAGATTGTCCCCCTCGATGACGACTTTGAGGTCGTAGCCGCCCGACATCAAGTAGAGCGACTTGACCTGCGGGAAGCGGTAGATTCTTTCCGCGAGCGCGTCGAATCCGTGCTCCCTCTCCGGCTGGCACTGAATCTCTATTTCCGCCAGAACCTTGTCCTTGCTCGCCTCGTCCTTTTCCGGGTTCACGATGGCGGCGTATTTAAGGATGATGCCTTCGTTCTCCAATTCGCTGATGATTTTCTTCACATCGTCCACCGACTTCTTCGTCATCGCGGAGATGTCCTCGACTGCCAATCTCGCATTCTCGCGAAGCAAATCCAATATCTCTTCTTTTCCGTCCATATTAGAACCTCTGTTTTTCTGGATTCTCCAATTTTAGCATATTTAATAGGTCGAATGTCGAGTTTTCTCAGACCAATGTCAGAAACGAGGGAAAGCGAAAATTTCAAAAATGTCGCTTGAAAGTTGACAGAAAATTAGTAGCATTGTGTTATTATCTATTTCATAATATCTAACAAAAGCGAGGAGAAGCGTATGGACGAATTTTTTGAAATGCTGGAAAATTCAAACGCAAACAAAAGAGGATTTTTTCTTTTTGACAGTTTTGAAGGTCTCAGCGAGGCTCTCGTGCAATGCGGCTGCCGAAAACTTCAAGTAAGAGAAGTCGGCTGGAAGTTCGACACGAGTCTTCCGCAGGAAGTCCGCGACGAGATGATGGCGAAAAAATGCCGCTATGCGCTTCTGCCAGGCGACTCTGACGGAATGGTGTATTTTTATCAGTCCGGATACAAAACTCTTGCCCGTTCGTTGAAGTATCTCCGGCCGTTCACTGCCGAGAACGTGAAAATCGACATGGACGGGATGACATTTTCTTATTTCATGACGAACGACGAAAACGCCTTGAGCGATAGGCTCTGGAAACTCGGCTGCCTGTTTCCAAATGAGAAAGACTGGAGAGTGAATTATGCGCTCCACAAACGCGTGACCGACAGAATGGAAGAGCTTGGCGCGAAGTATTCGATTACCCTGAGCAACGGTGCGTGCGCTCTGAACTGGTATGAAGGTGGTTTGCCTTACTATATCAATCTGGCGCAATTCTCAAAAAAATGCAGAAAATTAGTTTCCGCAGGCCTCGTTCATGCCGCGATAAAAAACGACGATGCCGCTTCCATCGAAAAGCTTGTGAAAAGAGGCAGTTTGAAGAACGTGATTCTCACCTGGTCGCCTCTCATGGTCGCCGCCGCCTGCGATTCGCCGAATGTCGCCAAAAAACTCATTGAACTTGGCGAGGACGTGAACGAAGCGAACAAAGACGGCGTGACCGCGCTCATGATTGCGGCTGGAAAAGGCTCTATAAAGACCGTGAAAATTCTCCTCGCTGCGGGCGCCGACAAGAATCTCCACGCAAAAATCGGCTGGACGGCTCTCGTTTATGCGCTCGTGAACAACCAAGAGGAAATCGCGAATCTGCTTTCGGAAAAATCGGAGGAAAAAGATTCGCTCGTGAACAAAGAGAATCTTTCGTTCCACGACCAGCTCGGCTTCTTCATCGCGCGTTTTACGTCTTTGGGCGAACACAAGCCGTGTGAAATCTACAAGAATCTGAATCATTTCATGTCGCGGCAGACTTTTTCCAAGATTCAGACGTCGACCACGCACCCGACGAAAAACAACGTCATCCTGCTCTCAATCGGAATGCGCCTTTCGCTCGAAGACACCGAGAAGCTTCTAATGAGCGCGGGCTATGTTCTTTCAGACCGTGACGAGGCGGACAGGATAATCAAGCGGTTGCTGAAGGCAAAAATCTACGATGTTTTTGAAATCGATTGTGAATTGTACAAGTGCACTGGAAAAGGGTTTAAGAAGAATTCGCATTACGAATAGGGCGAATGGTGCGGATAGTGCGAAGGAGGATGCTCAATGAAAAGAAAGATGTGCTTTTTGATTTTTCTGGCGGTCGCTTTTGAGTCTTTTATTCACGCAGACGCTTTCACGGACGCGCTGCAGGACCTTGCGATGATGACGGCGTGCCAGGGACTGTATTCAAGCACCGAGGCCGGTCATTACAACATTCCCGACCCGCATGACTACTACACCCCCAATCTTCTTGCCGGGCGTTTTGCGGTGATGTCGGGACAGCGGACGATGACGCAGACATTCTACGGAGTCTGCTTCGACTACGCACAATCCGCCTGGGACACCATCAAGCGCGAGCAGTGGAGATTCAACAGTGTCGGCATGAAAAACCAGGAATGGTACCTCGCATGCACCGACGACAACCCGAATGTCATAACACTCTACGACCCCATTCCAGAAAACCGCGTGCGCTGGAACGGATACGGCTATGTCGATTCCCGCGATGGACAATATCTCCGCTATTCGAACGGAGTCTACTGCAAGGAACAATTTTCGATGTACGTGAGCGCGCACGGAGGAGCGACCTACCACGCGTGGATTTGGCTCAAGCGGGACGACGGCACGTGGTACTGGATTGACCCGACTTGGACCGACAATTGTGGCTATGTCGTGTACGGATATGTTTCTGGAGGAAGGGAGGTTCAGCTTGTTCCATCTGACGAATACTGTGTCGTGACTCCGCCCTCTAGCGGCTCCGGCAACGGCGGCGACAACAGCGGCGGCGGCAATTACCGTCCGACTCTGCCCCAGCCGAGCTATTCCTCCGACTCCGATTTTGACACCCGCAGGGAAGACGGCGACTTCTGGTGCGTTTTGTCCGGCGGAGTCTTGTTCGGAACCGATGCCTTGTCTGGAGTTGAAAGCGGAGAATATGAGTCTTCTGTATACGGTTTTGCAGTTGGCTTGGAACTTGGGGACAAATTCCGCTTTCCATTCATCTTGCAGGCGGACTTTTTGACCGACGACGAAACTTCCGCCATTTTGCTCGGCGGCGACTTGGGACTTCAGCTGTGGCGGTTCACTTTCTACGGCGGCGGCGGATTCGGCTGTTCTTGCGGCGATGGCTTGGATAGTGAGGAATACAGCCCGGTCTGGAAAGTGAACGCAGGCATCCGGCTGACATTAGGCTGCGCATTCCGCTTCGACATCGCCTATGTGAAGGACTACGGCAGCATCTGCGGAATTTTTTTGGGACTGGGGTTTTGAAAAATGGCGATTCTGGTGGCGAAGGCTAGCAGTCTCTTGGTCGCTGTTGCTAGGGGTGGAAAATATAAGTTAATGACTATAAACTCACCTAGGAGTTTGATTTTAGATGAGTTCACGGATTTTTAGAGAGGAAAAAAAATGACGAACACGGAAGCATGGAACTTTTTGTGCGAGGCAGTTCGAAAGAACAAGAATAAAATGGAATCGGAAGTCCAGAGTGATTGGGAAAATTATTTTGCTGAATCTGAATTGTTTGGCTACAGCAAAATAAAAAACGACATTGTGCCTCATCCGCAACTTGTCTTAGGCTCAACGAAGCGAGAAATCCCGGATATTCTTATTTGTAGGAATGGCGAAAAACTTTTTCTGGCTGAATTGAAGCAGTATTCGATTTCACTTAATGAAAAAATTGAAAAGCAGCTTTTAAATTATCTCACTCACACGGATATGCATTTGTCGATTGGAATACTTGTTTGTGAAAAATTGTATGTTTACTGCTACGATTTTGTCGCAAATTCAAAAGTTAAGATTGAAATTCCGTTCGAAAAAAATGACGCGAGCGGAATAAAATTCATGGAACTTTTCAGCAAGAAAAATTTCGATGAAAAGAAAATTCAAGATTTTGTTTTGGCACACGCACGTTCTGCTCAAAATCTTTCTGAAATAAAGTCAGCTATCACAGTTGAGTTGGTTACGGATCTTCTCAAAAAGCATTTTTCAAAGAAGTATCCTGCTGCCGATGTTGCGAAAATTCTTGAGGAATACAATATTTCAATACGGCAAAAAGCTGGAGCGGCTGTCGTACCGCTCGCAATGCCAACTCCAGATGGAAAAGACTTCACTCAATTCATGAAAGACGGAATTTTGACTGGCGGAAAATGTCCAACCGTATATAGTACAGTCAAATCTTATGTAGAATCGCACCAAGCCATTTCTTTCAGCGAACTTCAAAAAGCGTTCCCTGATTCCATGGCAAAACCAGGCTTCGGAAAAATGATTCGCCGTTTGAAAGATATAACTCATGGGGAATGGACGGGTAAACGATTCAATAAACATCCGATAACTCTTTCTGATGGAACTGAGGTTTTTGTTTCAACGCAGTGGACACCTGATAACATGGAAAACTTCATAAAAGGCGCGGCAGAACTCGGTATCGAAATCAAAACAAAAAAGTGACAGAACTTCCAAAAATGAAGATTCGCTTTCAGGTTTTGTGCCGGATTGGATTGGCAAGTTTTATGCGAGAAGTCAGTGGTAGAAAAATATTTCCAGCTCAAATTTGTTTCCGATTCTGCCATTGGATTTTGTAAAGGTTTCTTATGCAAGTTTGCATGATTTGGATTTTGCTGTTGAAAAATGTGTCCAAGAAACTCGCCATTCCGTCCTAGTATTCTACAATTTTCCAAAATCCGGTTTTATCGGCTTTGAGCTTCTTGTTGTTTTTTTACTTTCCCAATTTCAAAAAATCTTCTGGCAATATCACTTTTACAGGAGAATTTTTGAATCCATTATTTTTATCTCTTGAAACTATAAAATCTAGTCCTTCAAATTCAGCACACTTCATTTGAAGACCATCTTCCAGGTCATTCCAATCTGGATTATTGCATACTGAAATATAGAAGTTTTTATTTTCAGGAATTACCTTGAAAAATTTGCACAAATATAAAATTAAAGTTTTTCTTTCCTCGACAGATTTTTCTTTTCGTAAAATAAAGAACAAATCCGAAAGAGAATGTGCTGAAATATATCCATGATTTTCATTTTTGACACAAGAATTTATTATTTTCGAAGCATTTTCTGTATGAGGCTCTCTATTCTGGATAAGATCAAGAATTATGTTTGTATCAATTAGTATATGCATATTTTTCATCCAATGCTGACATCAATTCTTCTTTTTCATTTATTTCGTGATTGACAGTTCCTTTTATGTTATTGAAAAAAGAAAGACCATTTTCTATCTCAGAATCACAATTCTTTTTCTTTGAAAAAATTAAGTTGCTGATTTTATCAAAAAGTATCTCCAAGTCATGCAAATCAAGAGTGTCTAGTTTCTCATAATAATCGTAAGCCAAATCAGACATTTTAATGCCTCCTAATTATCCATATTTTATTATATTTCGAAATTAACAATAAGTGGGACAATACGCCAGCGTCCTACCATAAATTCCCCTGACACACGGAAAATCACCTACAATTTCCGATATAAGATTCATGGAGGAAAAAAAATGCTCACGCTGAAACGAGTTCGGAATGACAAAAACGCGAACTGTACTTTTTGCGAAATCATTTGATGGATTCTCAGTGGCGAACGCAGTTTCTAGCGGGACTTTTTCAAATCCTCCAAGTCCGCGCTCCAGGACGAAAAAGCGGCGGCGTTCCATTTTTTGCCTTTGTAGGTTTCGTCGATTCGGAATTCATAGACATTCGTGAAGACTCCTTTTTCTGTTATGTCGCGCAAATCCAGAATCTGCTCGCCTGTGCGGTCCAAAAGCGAGACTTCCTTCGTCTTTCCGTTCGCCATGTTGGTCACGGTCAGCTTTTTGAGCCGTCCGTAATCCAATTCGCTCTCTTTCTCAAAATATCCGTTTTCAATTCTTATGATGCCGGAGACTGGACGGTTGCATTTTAAGACAAGCGTCGTTCCAATCGGAGAGCCGTCGATGATGAAGCCGAAGCCGCCGCCGTCGTCGATTACCTCTTCCTCGCGAATCTCGTCCGCGTACTCTCGCACTTCGCCCGTATATTTTATCGTGTAAAATGTACCTGGCGGAATTTTCGCCGATTCTTCGTCGCCCTCGCGTCTTCTGATTTCTTTTCGGTCTATGCACTTGATTCCGATTCGTCCGTCTTGAAAGAAGTTTCCCTCACGAAAATGGAACCAATTGGAATCTTCGCGCGTTTTTCCGCTCTCGTAGTAGTAGCTTGAAATCCGCTCGATTCTGTCGATTTGCGTCCAGGCGCTTATCGCCGCATCGAGCATACCTCCCGTTTTTGCAATGTCCGTTCCGATTACGCCGTCCAGTCCCATGAAACCGTCGTCAAGATGAATCGCATACCGCAGGGAAATGTGCTTCAAAATGTCCTTTCCGTTTTCAAAAAGAAATTCCCTCGCCGCAGTGATGTCTTTTTGAAGCTTTTCCACCTGTCTATTGAACTCGAAATCGAATTCCTTGTCTTTTGAAAATTTGTAGTCCCCGCCGTACTGTCCCGACTCGACGATAAAATCTTTCTGAATCCTTTTCCAAAATCCAGAAGGCGGAAGGTAGATGTGAATCGTGGCGTAGAGTTTTTCCAGGCAAATCTCCGCAATCTCCTCTTCGCTCATCTCGCTGAATTTCTTTGGAAGCAAAATCGCGTCAGGCTCCGCCGTCACAATAAAGTTGTCGGTAAACGGAAGGTCTTTCGGCCGGTTCTTCCAAATCTCAAAAAGCGCGTACTGGACTTTCGGCAAAACAAAATACGCCCAGGCCGCGTCCTTCACGCTGTCCTTCGTGACGGTGACCCTGTATCCCAAACCGCATTTTCCAGCCGACTCCTGTGGTTCCACGAATCCGTCGAAAATGTAGTGCATGATTAGCGCGAGCTGTCCTCCGTAATACTGCGGAACAGCCTTTTTTCCGTAGCATTTTTCCTTGAAGAAACTGCCCGGACTATGCCAATAGCGGTATGTTTCCATGTCGAACGGAACTCCCCGCACATTTTCCACATACACGAAAGGGATTCCGTATCTTTGCTCAAGCGTTTCGAGCGCGTTTTCTTTTGCCGTCTCCGCCGACTTCACATTGCCGACTCTCATGCACGACGAAAACGCAAAACATGATGCAAGAAAAAGAATTGCACGGATTTTCATGGTTCCTATACTAATATCGTTTAGAGCGTTTTACAACGAATGTGCTGACAAGGAATCTAGCACTTAATTTTCTATTGGATGTTTAGTGCCATCTTTCGTTTTTCTGCAGGAATCAACGAAGAAGAAAGCTTTCATACCCTATAATTTCCGATAAGTGATTAAGGGAGGAAAAAAATGCTCACATTGAAACAATTCTACATAGCGCAGATGCTCAAAGGCACGAACGCGGCATTTCCTGCGAAGGAAACGGGCGAAGAGATTTTCGCAGGCTATTGGGGAGACTCGACAGGCGCGAGAATTGTCTGCACCGTTGACAAGATACTCGAATTGACGGGCGACGACGGGGACGAACCTGTCGTTTTCGACGACTGAACCGGAAAAAGCAGGAGAAAAAAGGAAAAATGGTCGGAACAAGGGAGATGTTACGCTAAGTATGCTGAAATAAAAACGGTCATTGAGCGAAGTCGAAATGACCTGTTTTTGCATGACAATGCCCCCTTGTTAGCATTCCTTTCGTAACACCACCCATTTTTAATTGGAGAATCATAGAATGGAATATACGAAACTCGACGTTGAAAAGATAATGACGCTGAACCCTGAACCGAAAGAAATCGTCGTGCCGGAGGGCGTTACGGAGATTGGCGAGGATGCTTTTTATGACGCAAAGAACACGCTTGAAAAAGTAGTGCTGCCGTCTTCACTCATGAAAATCGGAAAATCTGCATTTGCATTTTGCCAAAAACTCACGGCGGTCGAATTGCCAAAAGGTTTAACAGAGATACCGAATTCTGCCTTCAGTCATTGTTCATCGCTCAAAAAAATCGAGATTCCTGCGGGCGTGAAAAAAATCAATTCTGAGGCTTTTGGTTCTGCGGCATTGGAAAGCATTGAGCTTCCTAGTGGTCTTGAGGAAATCGGTTACAGAGCATTTTTCAAGTGTAAGCTTACGGCTATTGAACTGCCACAGTCGCTGAAGAAAATCGAGAGCAGTGCATTTTCGGGCAACAACATTGAAAGCGTGGCGTTTCCGTCTGGCATTGAAAAGATTGGAGGATTTGACTGCACTCCGCTGAAGAGCGTGGAAATCCCCGACGGCGTTTCTGAAATCGGAAGATTTGCATTCGCATCCTGCAAAAGTTTGGAGAGCGTGAAACTTCCAAAAGAGCTTATCTATAAAGAAGAAAAATACATCGGCTGGCAAAATAAAGAAGAAACGCGGATTCTCGGCGGTATCGGAGACTCGGCATTTTCTGGCTGCGAGAAGCTGACTTCCATTGACTTGCCTGAAAATCTCGACATGATTCAAAGCAACTTGTTTGAGGGCTGCTCGGCTCTCAAGACTGTAAAAATCCCCGCAAGTGTTAAACAAGTAAACAGGGAGGCGTTCAAGGGCTGTTCTTCGCTTGAGGCGATTGAAATTCCTCGGACTGTGGAAAAAGCGAGCGAAAAGCTGTTCTGCAATTCTGGAGTAAAAAAACTGCGCTGGCTCTCGAACGCAACCATAACCGAAAATGCGCTGCTTGATATGACGAGCTTGGAAGAAGCGGAGCTGAACGCGCGTGAAATCGAAAAGTTCACTCTTTGCATGACTTACGAAAACAAAGACAACAAGGACAAAAAATGTCCGCTCAAAAAACTCACAATCGGCAAGGACACGGAGAAAATCGAAGACGGAGCGTTTGCATCTTTGAAAGATTTGACAGAAATCATCGTTGACGCAGAGAACAAGAAATACGCCGTTGATTCGGGCTGCCTGTACGCCAAAAGCACGAAGCGGCTCATCCGCGCTATTCCCGTGGGCGAGAAAGACGGAAAACCGCTCTATCAGATTTCTGAGAAAGTGAAGGCAATCGGCGCGAACGCGTTCCCGAAAACCGTGGAGAACGCCGTCGTTGAGTTCTTGGGCAAAATCGAGAAAGTGAGCGACAAGGCGGTGGACGACTTCAGTAAGTCTGCTTGGAAAAAAGAGAATACTCCTGACGGTGCGACTGGCGGAGCGAGAACCGTGTACGACGCGATGAACTTCGTCAAAGCAAAGGAAGCCAAAATCGAAGCCGTGAAGAAAGCGAGCGCGAACGCTCTTGTAACGGTCGCTCTAAGCGATTGGCAATACGGCTTTGACGAAGCGAACGGCCATTCTCCTGCCCGCAAAGTCTACCGCGTGAAGTTGCCGTTTGACGCAGCATTCATCATCAATATGAAGCCGAAGCCCACTCAAAAAGACGCGCAGACCGTGTTCGACACAATCAATTCGCTCAATGAAATCACGGACGAAGCGGCGTTGTTCGAAAAAGTGCGGGACCTTAGCGCAAAGAGCGGCATTTCCGTAAAAGGCTCAAACAGGGAACTCAAGCTCATCGAGTTCAGCGGACTCAACAATTATGAAGACGCTGCAAATGTAAAATCCGCGCAAGGCTTGCCGCCGAATGGTTTTATCGAAAAGGACATCGCGTCTTTCTTTGTGAAAAGCTCTTTGGCGTGGCAAATGTCGATAATAGCCGACGGCCACTCGACAAAGGAAAATCCGTATATGCCAAAAGTGGAAATCGCAATCAAAAAAAGCGGCAAAATCATTTCGATTGTGTGGAAACACTGGTCGATTTTCGAGAGCGCAAAAGGCAACGAGCGGACAGAACTTGCTTCCTTAATTTCGATTGTCAAAGACACTGAAACCGACAATCTTGAAAGCGCACTCAAAGAAAGCAAATTCCCAAGGTCGAACGGCGTCTTGGTTTTCTCTGAATAAGCGAACGCGCCATGCTGGAGGCGTTTCCTGCTGGAGACGCTTTTCAGCGTTTGGCGTTCACGAACAGCTCTCTTTCGTTCTCCGTCAGAATCTGGACAAGCACCTTGCAGTCAAGATATTGGATTCCGTATTCACCCGCGGCGATTCTGTCCGCGAGTTTGCTCTGATAGTAAATGTCCATCGCAGTTTGCAAATCAAGATTCTTGACTTCGGCGAGGTGCGAGATGATTTTTTCCTCAAGGCGTTCTTTGTATATTTTTTCCAAAATTTCTCCGTCCATAATCAGACCTCTTCAAACGAAGTGAATTTCAAAGCCTGTTCGACAGCTTTTTGAGTTATGAACGCAATCTGGTCGTAGTTCGGATATGCCCTGATTTCTTTTATCGCGCGTTCCTTGTCCCAAAGTCCGTCATGATACATGTCAACCACTCGGAAAACTTTGTCGTTCGCAACCTTGCCGATTATCACATCGTATTTTTCGTAATCCGTTCCGCCATCCCGGCAGTGGCAGACAAAATCAATCCATTCAGATAAATCTTCTCCGAAATTCTTGCATTTCAGCTCGCCAAAATTCTCGTCCATCTCGTAAAAATTCACGATGGCTTTCTCTTTTCCGAGAATGACGCTTTTTCGTTTAGCCCAATTTTCAGCTTGATTTTTATTCGTGGTAACGTAAAATCCCTTGCCAAAATCAAGGGGGCGGTAGGAGTGCAGAACATCGGGATTTTTTATGATTTCCGTGGAACCGTGATAAACCGTCATACGCTTACTCCCCTTGCCGCAAGGTATTCTTCAATGTCGCCCACGATATAGCTCGTGCTTTGCGTGTGCATGATGTCGTAATACGGAACGAGAAGCTTGTTTATGCAGTCGGAATCCTTGAGCTTCTTGTACGCGGCAGACGGAAAAACCGACCACTTTTCCGCGCAGGCGTGGAGAATGTAGATGATGAATTCAAAAACTGGTTTGGGCATGGAAAAATTATAGCACATCGATTGAGCGTTTTTGCGTTGCACTAATCTTTCCATTTTGCTTATCAAGCGCGGGCAAATCCTTTTGTTATTCCTACAACACGGCCGTCATATAAACAGGACATAGCAGGTGTCGGTGTACTCCGCGCATTTCCCATGCTCTTCATTCTTCCATTGTAAGAGTTTCTGGTACGCTTTTCGGTACATGTTTTACACCTTTTTGACTTTAATTTTGACAAAAATCTACACCTTTTTGAGATTATCAACAACGCATTTTCTACACTTTTTTGACATTATCGATAAGGAAAAAATTATAGCACACCGATTGAACATTTTTTGCTTTGCGCTGTTCTTTCGCCTCTGTCGATTTTTGGCCGCTCTGTCGATATAATGAATCAGTTCGATATGACAAATTGTTTGATGGAATGTCGGAATTTTATAAATTGGAGAAAAAAATGGACAAACTCAGGATTTTGCTTGCCAAGGGACGCATCTACGAATCTGTTTATGAACTTTTGAACGACGTGGGAATTTCTATTCATCTTCCGGACAGGACGTATTTTCCAACGACGAACCAGGAGGATTTGGCGTTCCAGGTCGTCAAGCCGCAGATAACGTCGGCTCTTTTGGCGCAGAACAAGGCCGATTTGGGATTTTCTGGAAAGGACTGGGTCTACGAGAACGGAGTGGAGAACGACGTGGAGGAAATCATGGATTTCGGCTTCGACCCGGTGAGAATCGTGGCGGCCGTCCCGAACACAGTCGACTTCGCATCTCTTCTCAAGGGAAAGGTCACAATCGCCACGGAGTACCAGAATCTTTCGAGAAAGTGGATTGAGGAGAAGAAGGTCGACGGAACGATTTTCAGGACGTGGGGAACCAGCGAGGGCTTCGTTCAGGACAACGAGGACTCCATCGCCCAGATTCTCATCGACAACACTTCCACAGGCTCTTCGCTCCGCGCGAACAACCTCAAGATTGTGGACACGCTCATGGAGTCGTCCACGAGGATGTACGCTTCCAAGGAGGCCCTCAAGAACCCGGAGAAGAAGCGCAAGATAATGGAGCTCAAGATGCTCTTCGAGTCCGTCCTGAACGCGCGCGGCAGGGTCATGCTTGAGATGAACGTCTCGAAGGACAAAGTCGACTCCCTCATTAAGGGAATCCCGTCCATGAAAAGCCCGACAGTCTCGCCGCTCTACGGAGACGACGGTTTCGCTGTGAAAATCGCCGTGAAGAAGAGCGAGGTTCCGACCCTTCTTCCAAAACTCCAGTCTTTGGGCGCGACCGACATCCTCGAATACGCCCTCAGAAAAGTGATGATGTGACGGAGCGGACCATGCGAATTGCCACGATAGAACGGATTACGGGCGAGACTCAGATTTCGCTCACGCTGAATCTTGACGGAAGCGGAAAGTGCTCTGTGGAGAACCCGATTGGATTCTTCGACCACATGCTCAAGTCCTTCTGCAAGCACGGACTGTTCGACTTGTCCGGCAGCATAAAGGGCGACTTGGACGTGGACCAGCACCACACAATCGAGGACACCGGAATCGTGCTCGGCCTTTGCTTCGCCAAGGCTCTGGGGGACTGCGCGGGAATCTACCGCTCCGGCTTCTTCATGTACCCCATGGACGAGTCGCTCCTGCAGGCCGCCGTGGACTTTGGAGGTCGACCCTTCCTTGTGTGCGACGCGAAGCTCTCCAACATTCCGCTCGTCTCCGTGCAGGACGGAAGGCAGGGCACGTTCCAGACCGACTGCTTTGACGACTTCTGGAACGGCTTCGTGCAGGGCGCGAAGTGCAACCTCCACCTGGACACGATACGCGGAAGGAGCGACCACCACAAGATGGAGGGGCTTTTCAAGGCGGCGGCCCGCGCAATCCGCTCGGCTGTCGAAATCGACCCGCGGCGCAACGGTGAAGTCCCAAGCACAAAGGGCGTAATATAAAGCGAAGGCGGCGTGTTCCAACCGGGAATCGCCGCTCTCGATTTCCAAATAAATTTTGAATTCAATAAAATTCAATGGTATCATTAAATTTATGGATATTTTCTTTGATATGCCGAATCTCTCGGTCGACAATCTGACACAGCTCCATGACCGCGAAGCCATGGTTTCGTACATCGACCACCTCATGACGCTTAAGACGCCTTTCACGATGGCGTTGATAGACATAGACAACTTCACATACATAAACGAGAACTACGGGCACATAGCCGGGGACAAGATAATATGCGAGGTCGCCGAGCGCGTGAGCAAGCAGATTGGCGACAAAGGCGTCGTCGGAAGGTTCGGGGGGGACGAGTTCATCGTCGTCATGCCGAATTTCGTGAAGTATGACGAAATCTGGCAAGTGTGCCACAAAATCCAGGTGAACATGAGCGAGTGCGAAGTCCAGGCGTGCAGCGGCCTTTATGTGACCGTCACGATTGGGCTTTCCCGATTCCCTGAAAACGCGCAGAGCTACGACAAACTCATCGAGAACGCGGACAAGGCCCTGTACCGTGGAAAGACGAAGGGACGCAACTGCTTCATCATCTATCTTCCAGAAAAGCACGCGAACATCGTCTTGAAGACGGAGAAGGACAGGCAGCTCAGCTCGATGTACCTCCACTCCATCGTATTCAGCAACCTCACGAAGACCGAGAACCTCAGGGATGGAGTGAAGAGCCTCTTCGACTTCATCTGCTCCTACTACATGATAGACCATCTGTGCATACAGACAGAGGAGGACGGGAACGGAAACGGCAGCATCTGGTATGAGAAGATTCATCCGCTTTCAAAGGCAAAGTCTTTCAAGCCGCTAAAATTGAGCCTCATAAGGAACTACCTCAACAACACGATTGAGATGCTCTATTTGAACGACACGAAGCAGCTCATGCGGGCGAACCAGAATGATTTGTACGAAGCCCTGTGCGAGCAGAGGGTTACGTCCACATGCTGCGTGAACATCGCGTACAAGGACGAGTTCTTCGGAATGCTCAGGGCCGACATGACGGGGGTGGCCGGTTCCAGCAGGATTTGGCAGTACGGGGACATGGACATACTTTTGACGGCGGCGAAAACGATAGCCTTGATACTCCATTTCACGGGCAAGACGCTTTCCTCTTTGGATTAAAATCGGAGCGTATTCATTCGAGGAGTTATTTTATGAATGACGAATTTTTCAACATCGGAAGGCCTAAGGACAACTTGACTCAAGTCTACAGCAGGGAAGTCATAACGGACTATGTGAACCATCTCATAGAAGAGGGGACTCCGTTCACGTTCGCGCTGGTCGACATCGACAACTTCAAGTATGTGAACGACACGTTCGGGCACATAGCCGGCGACAAAATCCTAAAGACCGTAGCGAACAGGCTCATCAAGCTCATCGGCTCAATCGGGACGGTTGCGCGTTTCGGCGGCGACGAATTCATTCTCGTTTTTCCGCGCCTCATCGACTACGACGCTGTTTGGACGACGTGCCGCAGCATCATGATGTTCATGAACAACTTCGAGATTTCCGATTTCGAGGGGCTTTTCGTCACGCTCACGATAGGCCTCGCCCGATTTCCTGAAAACGCCAAGACTTACGACGATGTGTTCGAGACGGCCGACAAGGCTTTGTACCGCGGAAAGATGAAAGGGCGCAACTGCTTCGTCATCTACCTTCCAGAGAAGCACGCCCACATCGACCTGAAGAATTCGAATGCGAAAACCATAAGCTCCATGCAGCTGCATTCGCACGTTTTCGCCATGCTGACGACCGGTCCGAGCCTTGGGGAGGGAGTTTTCGCCCTTTTCAATTATTTCAGCTCATATTTGATGATAGACCACCTCTGCATACAGTCGCTCCCCGACAATCCCGACGGCGGAAACAAAATCTACTTCGAGAAGACTCACGAGCTTTCCAGAAACCAGTCGTTCCTTCCGATAAACCTTCTGCAGCTTGCGGATGCGACCGACAAGGCCATGGGGCTTTTCTACACGAACAATGTCGAGCATCTTGAGGAAGCCGGAAAAATTGATTTGCTTGGCGAATACAGGGCGCAGCAGATTCAGTCCGCGTGCGCCGTGGAAGTGTCCATCTGCGGAACCCTTTATGGAATCCTCCGTGCCGAGTCGACTTCCGTCCGCATTTGGCAGCGCGGGGATTTGGACATCCTCGTCACGACCGCAAGGACGCTCGCGATTCTGCTCCACGAGCGGAATCTTACATTGAAGGATTTGTGATTTTGCGCTTTTTTGGGTGGAGAATTTGCCAAAAAGGCGTTCCGATTGGTGAAATTTGACATTTGAAAAAAAATCTCACAAAATGCAACGCTTATTGAAAATAGACTTTAATTTATGCCTCTTCAATCTTGAACAAGAACCACCAAACTTCTAGAATACATCACAAATGAACGATTTAATTACAGAATTCTTAGACAAAAACGTGATTGATTCACTCTCGATTTTCCTTGCGGCTACAAAAAGCGACGAGCTTTGCAAAAACGCGAAGACCGTCGTCGGCGCGTTCGGTTCTGGAGATTTCAAGTGCTCTTCCGTGGACGAGGAGAAAAAACTGATTTCGAGTTTCAAGCGCAATCTTTCGCTTCTCGTCGAAAAGACGTGGGTCGAGCAGATGGACATCTATCTCAAGGAGGAAGTCCTCTCGAAACTCGAAGGATACTGCAGCGCGATTGAGAAGGACAATTGGTCGGAATCCTACCAGTCTTTCCTGAAAATCCTGAACGACGTCGTCTATTTGATGTTCGGAAACCAGACTCGCGATTCCGATTTCGGCGAGTACGCTTTGAGAATCGATCCCGAATTCGGAATATTCTGGTGGTACATGAGAAGCCTCCCGGAATCCAACGACTGGTCGGAGGAGAAGAACAAAATCGCGCAATGCGTCGCCTTGTATTTCCTCGCGAACTACTAGACATGAGAAAGCTCACTGCATGTGGGCTTTTTTTATGTGCGCACAGAATTTCAAAAATTGGAGAAAAAAAATGGACATTGACGAAACAACTAGGCCTCTCAGGAAAGCCGCCGGGGAATTGGCCCTTCATTCCGCAAACCAGAAGAACAGCGCGCTTTCGTGCGTCGCAAAATCAATCGACCGTTTCAGAAACGAAATCATCGAGGCGAACAAGGCCGACTTGGCCGAGTCGAAGGCGAGGGGAATGAGCGACGCTCTGCTTGAGAGGCTCATGCTCGACTCGAAAAGGGTCGACGGAATCCTCGACAGCATGAAAATCGTCGTCTCCCAAAACGACCCCATCGGTGAGGTCGTTTCCGGCTGGAACACCGCGAACGGAATGTCGATTCGGCAGGTGCGGGTGCCGCTCGGCGTGGTCGCCATAATCTACGAGAGCCGCCCGAACGTGACGGTTGACGCCTTCTGCCTCGCCTACAAGTCGGGGAACGCGATTCTCCTCCGTGGCTCCTCCTCCGCGTTGAACACGAACAGGGTCCTCGTCAAGGCGATAAAAGAGGGCTTGAGGAATGCGGGCGAAAACGGAATCGAGGACGCGATTGCCTTGTGCGAGCCGCTTCCAGACCATTCCGACGTGGACGCGATTTTGGGCGCGGTGGGAAAAATCGACTGCGTTCTTCCGAGGGGCGGCGCGAAGCTCATTCAGCGCGTGGTGCAGAACGCGAAGGTTCCCGTAATCGAGACGGGCGCGGGCGTGTGCCATCTTTTCGTGGACGAGTCGGCGGATTTGGACAAGGCTGCGAGAATAGCGGAGAATGCGAAAATCCAGCGGCCGGGTGCCTGCAACGCAATCGAGTGCATCCTGGTCCACGAGAAAGTCGCGGCGGATTTTCTTCCAAAACTCGAAAAAACATTGGCTGGCAGAGTGGAACTTAGGTGCGACGAGAAAAGCTATTCCGTCCTCTCTTCGTCGAAGTCCCCAAAAGTCGTGAAGGCTTCCGAATCTGATTTCGGCTTTGAATTCCTGGATTTGGTCTGCGCCGTCAAGGTCGTCTCTGGAATAGGCGAGGCGGTGGAGTACATCAACTCGCATTCCACAAAGCATTCGGAATGCATCTGCACGAACGACAGGGCGAACGCGCGAATCTTCCAGCAGAGAATCGACAGCGCCTGCGTCTATGTGAACGCCTCCACAAGGTTCACCGACGGCGGCGAGTTCGGATTCGGCGCGGAAGTCGGAATCTCCACTCAGAAACTGCACGCGCGAGGACCGATGGGCATAAAGGCTCTCACGACCACGAAATTCCTGATAGACGGCGACGGTCAGGTCAGGTAGAAACCGTGTTAAAAAAGAAGAAGGGAACCCCTATTGAGGTTCCCTTCTTTATTGTTTTTTGCTTTGGTCTACTCGATTACGTCCATTCTTGCGACGTCTTTCTCGTAGTCCACTCCGTCAACGTCGAAACCGTTGATGTTGAGGAAGTCCTTCTTGATTCCGTCCAAGTCGATGAGGCTCGTGACGTTCGAAGGCGTAATCTCCGACATGAGCTTGTCGATTTCGGTCTGGACTTTCGGGTCGAGCTCCCAGTCGTCGATTCTGATTCTTCCCTCGTCGTCTGTCGGAACAACTCCGTCGGCAGTGAAGAGACGCTCGCGGAAGAGACGCTCCATCTGCTCGATGCAGCCTTCGTGCGTTCCTTGTGCCTTCTGCACCTTGAAGAGGCAGCCGAGGTAGAGCGCGATTACAGGAATGACGGAAGAAGAGCGGGTAACGAGCCCCTTGTTCACAGAGACGTAGCCGGCTCCGTTCACTTTCTCCGCAAGCTTCTTGTTGATTGAGCGGGCGTGCGCCTCCAAATCCTTCTTTGCGGTTCCGATTGTTCCGTCCCTGTAGATTGCGTGCGAGTATTTCGGTCCGATGTATGAGTATGCGACAGTGCGGCAGCCTTCGTTCAAGACTCCCTCCTCGGAAAGCTTGTCGATCCATCTTTCCCAGTCTTCGCCACCCATGACCTTTATCGTGTTCAGAATGTCGCTTCCTTCCGCGACAGGCGCCGCCATCTCAGAGAGAGTTCCAGTCATCATGTCCAAGGCCTGTCCCGTGAATTCCTTGCCGATTGCCTTGATTACAGAGCGGTACATGACTTTCGTGTCAGGGTCGGTGCGCACCGGGGACGCGAGAGAGTAGACCACGAGGTCGAATTTCATGCCGTTCTCCTTTGCGATTTTGACGACTTCCGCGCGGCACTCGTCAGAGAACGCGTCCATGTTGAGCGTGAACGACTTGAGACCCGCTTCCTTGGCTGATTTGTCGAACTGCTTGTTGTTGTACCAGCCAGGAGTTCCGGCCTTCTTCTCGGTTCCTTCCTTCTCGAACGACACGCCGATTGTGTCGGCACCGTACTCGAAGGCGGCGGCGATTCTCGATGCCAAGCCGTAGCCTGTAGAGCATCCGAGCACGAGGACGTTCTTTACGCTTTTCGTGACGTTTCTCTTCGATTTTTGCTCCTTCACGTATTCAATCTGCCTCAAAGTGTCCTTCGCGCATCCAATCGGGTGTGCGTTGATGCAGATGTTCGAGCGAACCATTGGTTTGATTACAGCCATTTTTATCTCCTAAAAATAATTATTCTCAAGTATTCTTCATACTAATTGATTCTGACATTTTTCGTCAATTTGTCATTTAAATTCAAGGCATTGCACGTTGAACTTGCCGATTCTATTGATTCTAACACATTCGATTATATAATCAGACATCTACAAAGTCGAAGAAAATCTGGGCGGAAAAATGTATAATGGAATCCATGAGAACAAATCCTGATTACACGGTCATCTATAACGATGACGACATTGTTGTCCTGAACAAGCGTTCTGGACTTTTGATTGCGGCCGACAGATACGACGAGAACGCTCCCAGGTTGGACAAGGAAGCTGAGAAGGAGTTCGGCGCGCTTTTCGCCGTGCACAGAATCGACAAGGACACTTCGGGAATAGTGATTTACGCAAAAAACGCCGAGGCGCACCGCTCCCTTTCCATGCAGTTCGAGAACAGGAAGGTGGAGAAGGTCTACCACTGCCTCGTTCACGGATACCCAACATGGCAGACCGAGCACGTCGAGGCGAAGCTTTTGGCCGACGGAGACTCCAAGCACAGGACAGTGCTCTCAAAAGAAGGAAAAAGCGCCGTCACGGATTTCAGGAACCTCGGCAAAGTCGGCCCCTACACATGGATTGAGGCGAAACCGCACACGGGACGCACCCATCAAATTCGTGTTCATCTCAATTCCCTCGGACTCGCAATCGTGTGCGACCCGCTCTATTCTGGAAACCAGCATCCGGTCTTCCTGAGCGAGATAAAGAAGCGGTGGAACGGCGACGAGTCGCAGGAGCGTCCGCTCCTTTCAAGGCTCGCACTGCACGCCTACAAGCTCACCGTCGCGCACCCGAAGACGGGCGAGCGCATGACTTTCACCGCGCCTTACCAGAAGGACATGGAAGCGACAAGAAAGCAGTTCAAGTCGATTTTCGGCGTGGACCCTCAGGAAGAAAATCAGGACTGATTCCATGAAGAAATTCCTTTCCGCGATCGTCTTTTTCCTGCTTTCTCTTTCGGCTTTTCCGTTCACTTTTTCCATCGCGCCCGTGGGCGGAATCAGGAGCGGGCAAGTCGACGAGTACGTTTTCCTGAAAGAGTGCGCCTACGACGACGACAAGCTGAGCGAACTCAACTGGAACTTCAGCAGCGAATACTACGCTGGCGGAAGGGTCTGCGCGAAATGGAGCCACGTTTTCCTCGATGGGGAATTTTCCTTTGGAATTCCAATGAAAGTCGGCGGCATGGGGGACTCCGACTGGCTGAACGCGGATGTCAAAAGCGCCGGCGACTACCAGTACAAGACGAATTGGTCGCACCACGACAACTACCTCGAAAGCGACTTCTCTTTTTCCATGAAATGCGGAGTTGAATTCCGTGCCGTTGAGAACAGTCGTCTTTCATTCTCCATAAGTCCCTTCATCGGATTCGAATACGACAAGATAAAATTCAGTGGCGAGAACGGCTACGCATGGTACGGAAACTCAAGAAACGGCTATTACCTTCCGTACACAGACGAGGACAGGACCGAATACACTTTCGACGGCAAGGTGATTTCCTATGAGAGGCGCACTTTCCTTTCGTGGCTGGGATTCGACGCTAGGATTGAATTCTCTAAGGCAATCGCCTTTTCCGCAGGCTTCCAGCTTTCCCCGTTCGTGTACGCGGAGTCGATAGACACGCACTGGAGCAAGAAGATGATGTACGGAGACAAGACGCCCGGCTTCTTCTCGGCTTTCCGCTGGCACGTCTCCCAGTCCATTTTTCTCGGCGGACACAGCTACCTGAATTTGAGCGCGCGCTGGCTCTGCATAGGAGTCCTCCGCGGCGACAGCTACAGCAAGAGCGTTTCAGGAAGCTACTATACGAAAGACGAGACTTGCGACGGAGGAGCGGGGGAGTTCTTCTTCGACATAAGCTTGAGCTATGAGATAAGGATTGGCGGATGAAAAAATCGCGGTTCTCTTTTTCGCTTTTCTCTTCTTTATCGTGTACGAGCATTCTAACTTGGCTTATTTGACGTGATTTTAGAAATGAAAGAGAAAAATTTTTTAAAAGATTTTGATTTTTATTCCCAATGTCACTGTAAAATTTTCAAGGCTCATACCGGAATCCTGTCCAGATTTGTAGAATTCATCTTGCGGATCATCTTCCCAAAAATCCAAAAAGAGGCTTCCCCTTGCACTTTCGAAATTGAAAGTGTAGGAGGTTTCCAATGAAAGCTCAAAAATCGAATTTATTATGAAATTTACCCTAGGTGAAAGCGAAAGAAAATTGAAGTAAGAAAGTTGCTTCATCTTATAATGTTTTTCCCACCATTCGCCGTTAGTATTTTTTGCATGATGCGTATCAATGGCATAAAAGTACGAAAACGGCGAAAGCAGAATTTCAAAATCGAAATTTACTTTGGAAAAAGGCTTGATTTTCGTGCTGAATCCCAGCCATGTGAAAAGCGAGTGCCGAAAAATATCGATTCCGGCTAGTCTCCTCGTGACATATCGACCTTTTTCATCGTTCCAATATGTGTACGGATAATGTGTCGAAGAGTCATCGTACCACCAGTGCTTTCTGTCACTGCTGTACCAGCCTTCTGCATCACGACGTTCAAAAGAATCGTAATCATACATTACGGCAATAATAGGAGAAAAACTAACAAATGAGGTCGCATCGAAATCGTATGAGAAAGAAGTCGTAAGCTCATAGTTTGCGACAGCATTGTTTGTTCCTACAGAATATGTTGTCTTCATCGAATAGTCACTTTCGTTTAACCAGTCGGAATCACGCATATCTCCGCTTTTTTGTTCAAAAAGTGAACTGGCAGCACCAATAGACCACTTGAACTGCCGGTATTTAATATCTGCATTTGCACCAAAGAGAAAAATATTCCGTTCCCATTCAAGTTCACTTATACGCTTTGAAGGATTTGCTGAATAGTAGATTTCTTCACCAAGTTGTCCGACAGAATATGAAAAGATAGGAACAACGCTCACATGGAGTTTTTTATCGGGAAAAATTTGTGCGCTAGCAGCTGTCGCAAAAAAAGAAAGCAGAATCAAGGTAGACAACTTTTTCATAAAATAATCCTATTCTAAAACATAAAATTTTCAAGTGATGATTCATCTAGCAAAATTAAGGTATACTAGGGAGCATGGATATCACAAAGTTCTCCACAGAAGAAGAATACCTTTCTCAGATGCATGCAGGTGCGCTTCTCAATCCAAGAATCGACAGCACGTTCAAGGCATTGTTCACGCAGCCGACGCAAGACTCAAGAGAGGCACTGCACGCTTTTCTTGAGGCTGCCACCGAACGGAAAATAAAATCATTTGAACTGACGGCAACTGACGCGCCTGTAGAATTCGGTGGACAGAGAAATGTAAATTACGACATTGCATGTATTTTTGACGACGGACTTTCTGCCGAAATCGAAATGCAAGCGTTCAATCAAAAATACGACTACGGAAAAAGGGCCGAATATCAAGTTGCGCGACTTGAAACAACGTATCTCAAGAAAGGCGAAACATGGGAAAAAGCACCTACTGTTTATCAAATAAGCATACTCGACTTCAACTATGCACCGAAAAGCAGTTCAGAAAAGAACGATGCAAACATCAAAAAAACGGAATCGGAATGTTCGCCCGTCAGTCGCTATTCAATGCGGACAAAAGATGGAAAAGAACTTTCAAATTCCCTTAACATAGTTTTTGTTGAACTTCCGAAAGTCCAACAACTGGAACAATCGCTCGAAACAAATACGTCTTTGGAAAATTGGGCAATTTTTCTAAAAGAGGCTGACGATCCCGAAAAAACTTCGGTTATTCAGAAACTCACGCAAAAGGAGGCTGGGCTTATGCAGGCGAAAAATTCACTTTCATCTATCAGCGTAAATCAGGATCTCTGGATAGCGCAGTACCATCAAGAACTGAAAGAACGCGACTACATTTCAGGTCTGGCTGCCGCAAAAATTGAAGGAATCGGAATCGGGCGTGCGGAGGGAATCCTTGATACAAAAATTGAAACTGCACGCAATTATCTGAAATTAGGACTTACGGCAGAACAAGTTGCAGTAGGTTCTGGATTGCCACTCGAAAAAGTCAGAAAAATAGCAGCAACACTAATTATATAGTCAAAAAATTCGGGGAAAACAAAATGTCTGAAAATTCGACGATAAAAGAGACGATTGCCAAGTCAAGGAAAATCGTCATAAAAATCGGCTCCAACACGCTTGCGAAAAGCGACGGAACCCAGAACACGGAATTCATGCGGAATTTCGCCCGCCAGTGCAAGAACCTCATCGACGCTGGAAAGAACGTCGTGGTCGTTTCCTCAGGCGCGCAGGTGTCGGGAGTCTCGACTTTGAAGGAATGGGCGCGGAAGAAGGACGTGCATTTTAGGCAGGCGCTCGCCTCAATCGGCCAGGTCGAGCTCATGGCGCAGTGGAGGGCGGCTTTCGGCGAGTGCGGCCTTCATGTCGGCCAGCTCCTCTTCACGAAAGACGACTTCGAGGACAACCACCGCTCGCTCAACATCAGGAACACGATTTTCACGCTCGCCGACGAGGGCGTGGTTCCAATCATCAACGAGAACGACTCCGTTTCCACGGACGAATTCGCGATAGGCGACAACGACAACCTCTCCGCCCTCACAGCGATTCTCTGGAGCGCGGATTTGCTGATTCTCTTCAGCGACATCGACGGAATCTACACCGACAACCCGAAGACGAATCCCAACGCGGAACTGATAGAGACGGTCGGAAACATAGCCGAACTCAGAAAAAACATAAAAATCGGCGGAACGAACTCCTTCGGCACAGGCGGAATCGAGACGAAAATCCAGGCGGCCGAGAAGACGACCGTCTACGGAATACCGATGCTGCTCGCGAACGGCGGCCGGGAAAACATCCTTGACGACCTTGCGTCTGGAAACGCGAACGGCACGCTCTTCTTGGCGGAATGAAAGTTTTTTGGAGAATTGAAAAAATGGAAAAGATTGCATTCATCGGAATGGGGAACATGGCGAAGGCTCTTGCTTCGGGCTTTGTGAAGTCTGGTTTCGATGCGAAGAGGATTTTCGCGTACGCTCCGAACCAGGAGAAGCTTCTGGCGAATTCAAAGGAGCTGGGGTTCGTGCCGTGCGCTTCTCTGAAGGAGGCTGTCGGCTCGGCCGACACGGTGTTCATGGCGTGCAAGCCGTATCAAATCGAGGCTGTGCTTTCGGAGATTGACGAGAGTCTCTTCGGAAAGACGCTCGTTTCAATCGCTCTCGGCTGGAATTTCAGGAAGTACCATGAGATTCTCGGTGACGATACCAGAATCCAGTTCGTCATGCCGAACACGCCCGCGATGGTGGGGGAGGGCGTTTTCCTTTTTGAGAAATCAAATTCCCTCAAAGAAGAAGAGCGCGGTGAAATAATGGACCTCTTCTCGAAGCTCGGTGTGGTCGAGGAGCTTCCCGATTCTCTCATGGGAATCGGAGGTGCCGTGACAGGCTGCGGCCCTGCCTTCGTGGACTTGTTCCTCGAAGCCTACGCCGACGCTGCCGTGAAGTACGGAATCCCGCGCGCGACCGCGTACAAGCTCGTGAGCCAGACCGTCCTCGGCTCCGCGAAACTCCAGCTTGAGACGGGAGAGCATCCCGGCGTGCTCAAGGACAACGTGTGCTCTCCGTCCGGCAGCACAATCCGCGGCGTGACAAAACTTGAGGAATGCGGGCTCCGCACTGCCTGCATTCAGTCCATCGACGCCATAATGAAGATGTGAGGCTGATGTAAAGTCGATTTGATTTTTTTCCGTCCACTTGACCAAAAAAATCAAATCGTGTATGCTATAAAAACATTCGTTGGAGCGATGGCAGAGCGGCTGAATGCACCGGTCTTGAAAACCGACGTACCGCAAGGTACCGGGGGTTCAAATCCCTCTCGCTCCGGTTTTCCTGTTTTTTTGAAAAAAGCAGATGGAGGCGTCGTATAGCGGTATTACAACGGATTGCTAATCCGTCAGTTCCTTACGGGCTGGGCAGGTTCGACTCCTGTCGCCTCCGTTAACAGAGCAAAGCTCTCAATGAGATTGTAGCTCAGCTGGATTAGAGCGCCACCCTGCGGAGGTGGAGGTCGCACGTTCGAATCGTGTCAGTCTCAATCGACAAATTGAATTGGAAAAAAGGTTCACTTTTTTGAGTGAGCCTTTTTTTTGTCCCCGTGGCCTTTTTTTCTTTCGTGTGTCAAAAAAAAGCGCATTCTCCAGTGCCTTTCAGCCGGGGAATGCGCTTTTCGTTATGCGTTCTCCGCTTTCCTGCAGGATTCGATTCTCTCAAGCAGGGGCGGGTGGTTGTAGTTGAACACCGAGTATATCTTCGGGACCTGGATTTCGCTCAGGTTCTCCTTGTTGAGCTTTATGAGGGCGGAGATGAGGTTCTTCGCGCCGCAGGCCTTCGCGCTGAACGCGTCTGCCTGGAACTCGTCCTTGCGGCTGAGGAAGTTGGAGACGAGGCTTGCGACGGGCGCGAATCCGCCGAAGACCGTCCCGGAGAAAATCAGTCCGACCATCATCATCTTGTGGCTTATCGAGCCGTCCTCGTTCGTCAGAATCTGGAAGCCGAATCCCTCGTAGAGCGACGGGAGCTTTATGACGAGGCTGATGACGAACAATACAGCGAAAATCAGCGGAATCATTGTCAGGAGCTTCTTGACGATGTGGCGGTGCTTGTAGTGCCCAAGTTCGTGGGCGAGCACGGCTTCGATTTCGTCGGTGGAAAGCTGTTCTATCAACGTGTCGTAGAGGACGACCCGCTTCGACTTGCCGAATCCCGTGAAATATGCGTTGGAGTGGCCCGACCGCCTCGACGCGTCCATGACGAAAAGCCCGGACGACTTGAAGCCGCAGCTTTTCAGGAGCTTTTCGAGCCTCTCTTTCAGCTCACCTTCCTCAAGAGGCGTGAATTTGTTGAAAATCGGAGCGATGAAGAGCGGGTAGATGACGGACAGGAGCAGGCTGAACGCCACATAGACGCCACCGAGCAGGAGCCACCAGAAATCCGGAAAATGCTTGAAGAGGAGGCTTGCCACGGCGAGCAGCGGGACCGCTATGACGACAGCCACGAGGAAGGACTTTATGCCGTCCGCAATCCATGTTCCGAACGTCTGCTTGCAGAAGCCGAACTGCTTTTCGATTCCGAACGTGGAGTAGAGGCTGAACGGAATCGACAATATCGTTCCGGGAATGCTCGTGAAGAAGATGAAGAGCAGGTTCGCCAGTATGGAATTTCCCGTCCACGAGCAGACTGTCTCGAAGACGGCCGGATAGAAGCCCGAAACCATCAGGTACAGGTTCAGGGCGAGGGAGACGACGACCTTTGGAATCCAGAATTTGTACTTGGCATTCTCGTAGGCGCATGTCCTTTCGAGTGTCGCCTTGTCGATGAGCCCTTCGATTTCGGCGGGGATTTCGGTTCCGTGCTTCTTCCTGAACGAGTAGTCGATTCCCTCAAGAATCATGTCTAGGAAAAAATTCAGGAACGTTCCGATGAAAAATAGAATCACAAAAATGTTTGAATACTGCATTTCGTGATTCTATCAAATTTTCGTCCGATTTTTGCGACCGGCTATTTCCTTGTTATGATGACCTGTGTCGTCTTGTAGTACGGTTCCGAGAAGTCTACTACCTGTCGCCTGTCCTCTGTGGCGGACATTCCCGCCGCTATGAAGTCCACATCCCCAGTCTGAAGCGCGGGAATCAGCGAGTCGAACGGCTTGTCGAGAATCTTGAGTTTTTTTCCGCAGCCGTCCGCGATTATTTGTCCGAGGCTTATGTCGAACCCTATGATTTTTCCGTCGTCCCTGCAAGTGTATTCGAACGGGGGAAACGCCACATTCGTTCCCATCGTGATGTACTCGTCCGTCTCGGCTTCCTTCGTTTCTGGGAGTTGTATGTTCCCCTCGACCGATATGAACGCGTTGACGAGCGCCTTGTACGTTCCGTTCTCCCTAGCTTCCCTTATCGTCTTGTTGATGGAGTCCAGAAGCTCCTTGTTCCCCTTCCTCACCGCAACCGCATATTCTTCCTCGACGAACTTGTCCTTGACTATTTTCAGGTTGTCGTTTCTGGCTATTATCGACTTCGCTGGAAGTTCGTCCATGACAATCGCGTCGATTTTCCGCTTTTTGAGGGCTTCCGCGGCATCGTATCCTGTGATGAATTCCATCAAGTACGAGTCAGGGAGATGCTTTGAGATGTATGATGCGCTTGTCGTGCCGGATTGCACTCCGATTCGCTTTCCTGCCAAATCCTCTATGGAGTTGATTTCGGAGTTCTTTGGCAGGCACGAACAGAGCAGTGTTGAAAAAATGACCAATGCAAAAAACTTTTTCATGTCTTAAAGCATATCATTTTATGGCTGTCTCTTGCTATTTCCGCAAATTGATTTTTGCGCATTTTCTGCCGATAATTAACTGTTATGGAATTACTGATTGGAATAGTTTTTGTTGTCGCTTTTGCCGCGATAGTTTTGGCTTTGGTTACTAGAAAAGGTGGCAGGAAAGGAAAGCAAAAAGGTCGCTCTCAGATAATCAGGGACGCAAACCGCAAACTTTCCCAGGATCCGCACAATCCTGACGGGCTGATGGCCTTGGGCGAGCTGTACTACAACGAGCGCGCTTGGGACAAGGCCTACCCGCTCTACGAGACGATGATGAGCGTCGCCACAATCCACCACGAAATAGACCCGTTCAAGGCTTCTCTCAGGCAGGGAATCTGCGCCGTAAAATTGAACAAGACGGCAGATGCGTTCCGCGGACTCGGAGCGGCCTTCAAGATAAACAAGCAGGATTTCGACGTGAACTATTATCTCGGAGTCGCAAGCTTCAAGAACAACGAATTCGAGAAGGCGATACCATGCTTCAAGCGCGCTCTCATAATCCGCTCGGACGCGCCTCACCTCAATTCCTACATCGGACTTTCCATGTACAAGGCCAAGCATTTCAAGGAGTCCCTTCCGTATTTGAAGAGGGGGTTGGACGAGAACCCGGACAACAAGGAAGTGCTTTTCTGCATGGCCGACGCGATGAACGAGGGCGGATATTCGGACAAGGCCATGAAGGTCTTCATGCATCTCCGCCCGGATCCGGAATTCGGCGCGCGCTCCTGCCTTTCGTGCGGACTCTTCCATCTCAAGTCCAACCAGGCGGATTTGGCAATTCAGGATTTCGAAATCGGAATGAAGCACCAGAATGTGCCTCAGGACATCATGGTGGAAATTCGCTATCGGTACGCGATTGCATGCTTCATGACGAACTGCATAACGAAGGGTCTGGACGCCCTCAAGGAGATTCAGGCGACGATGCCGAACTACAAGGACGTTCCGCAGCTCGCCGCCCGCTATCAGGAACTGAACAAGAACAAGAACCTCCAGACGTATTTGATGGGTGCCTCCAGCGATTATGTCGCTCTGTGCCGAAGGATAGTGCTTTCGTACTACAAGAAGGGGACCGCGAAGCTCCTCGATTTCTCCGTCGCGCAGGATACCGTTGATGTCCTTGTGAACGTGGACTTCATAAGGTCGGAGGAGAACCACATGTTCAAATTCTTCCGCTCCACAGGTTCAATCGGAGAGCTTCCTGTGCGCGACTTCCACGGCAAGGTCTCCGAGCACAAGGCCGACAAGGGTTTTTTGGTGTCTGCAGGAACATACAGCGAGGAGGCTCGCCGCTTCGCCGAAGGCCGTCCGATAGAGCTTTTCGACAAGGACATGCTAATAAAACTCTTGAAGAAGGTCGGCGATTAGTTCTTTTCTATCACGACAAGATTCCGCTCCCGCTCTTCTTCGCTTGAATTTTCGGTGAGGAAGGGAACCGTGAGCGGCAGGACTTTGTATTTTGGAACCGAGGGGAGCGACTGCATCTCTTCGGTTATTTTTTCGCTCCTCGCCTTGTACGCCGCGAGAAAGCCTCCGTCCTTCAGAATCCGCAGGAGCACTTTCGTCATCTTTTTTTCCAGCGGCCTGAACGCCCTGAACACGCAGATGTCGAACCGCTTCTGCTCGATTCTTTCCGCCTGGTTCTCTTCCACCGCCAAATTTTCCAGCGACAGAAGCCCTTTGCAGTTTCCAAGGAACGCGCATCTCTTCGTCATGCGCTCCACGAGCGTGAAGCTGAACTGCGGCAGGACGGTCGCGAGCGGAATCCCCGGAAGCCCGGCTCCGGAGCCGATGTCGGCGATTGTGAAACCGTCAGGAATCGTCGGGAATCTCGTTGAGATTTCCTTGCAGATGGCTGGAACCGCCGAAAGCGAGTCCAAAATGTGCTTTATGACGATTTCGTCGTGGTCGTCCGTGTTCACAAGGTCGAATTTCGCGTTGAACTCTTGCAGATTCTTTATGTATTTTTCGATTTTCTCTTCGATTTCTCCGATTGGAAGCGTCTTTATTCCAAAAAATTCTCCGCTTCCGAATCCTATTTTCTCAAGTCCCTCTTTCAGATAGTCCATTTTTCCACCTTGATTTTTCCTACATCGCCAGGAGCATGTCGAGCTTGAGCGATTCTCCGCTTAGCCTGAGCGTCACGAGGTTCCCCGTCCTGTATGCGCCGACTTCTCCGTCCTGCGTGGCGGCCTCAAGCTTTTTGAGCACCGAGTCGGGATTTTCCGTGTCCTGGCTTACCGTGGCGCGCACTTTGTATCTCGTCACGCCGCCGTCCGCTCCGTCCGGCTCGAAGAGAATGTAGAACGTCTCGTTCCTCGCGATTCCACCCGAAGAGTATTTGCAGTCGCCAGTCAAAAGGAAGGTTCCGTCGAGCGATTCCGTGGAGAAGAAGGAAGACTTGATTGTCTTGAGGAAATCCGCGTTGTCCGCGGTGAACCTGAGGATTTTCGCTTCGGATTTTGCAGGAGTGGAAGAAAGCGAGACCTTCTTTTGGTCCTTCGGCGTCTCTTCCTTGAGCTTCGCCCAGTCGGAGAGTAGCCCCTCAAGTTCGTCCTTTCCGTCCGCGCCGTATGCGGACGAGCGTTTCTTCAATGCAGAGCCGATGTCGTCCACAAGCCCAAGGTCGCTCAAGGCGGCTATGTCCTTCGCCGTGAGGATTTTCGAGAGCGCGGACGATGCCGAATCCTTTCCGCCTGATGTCGGGGACGAAAAAGCGGACTCAAGCTCCTCCGCCAGAGCCTTCTTGGCCGCATCGCCGAGGGATGCTGTTCTTGTTCCGGTCTTCGCCTCCGTCGATTCGCTTGCCGTTTCGGCGGCCTGCTTCTTCTGCGCCTGCGACCTGTTTCCGTTGTAGAATCCGTTTGTGGACGGCGAGTAGAAGCCGCTTCCCACCGTCGGCATGGACGGCATCGAAGGCATCGTCGGCATTGTCACTCCGTTCTGCGCGAACGAGGAGGCCGCGCACAGCGAAAAAGCCGCCACGCACCCCAAAAAAGTTGTCGTTCTCTTCATCTCTGATATCTCCCTTTCCGCTCGATTTTCAACTCTCAATTATCAACTTTCAATTTTCACATCGTCTCAAGCGTCTCTTCCACGAATTGGAGCCGCTGCTGCAGCGACGCGATTGTCTTTTCCAGCCTGTTCTTCTCTTTTTCGAGCCTGTCCTTCTGGGATTCTTCCGAACTCTTCTTCATCAGCTCGGAGACCGTGTCGGGCGTCTTCCCGGAAAGGAGCTGCTGCTCGGCGGATGCCTTGTCCTCCGGCTTCTTGAGCGTGGCGACCTTCTTCATGTTGTCGAATCCGAGAGCCGGGTTCACCTTCGCCGTGGCGACCTTCGTCAAGTCCTTCGCCGTGTTCTTCGGCAGGCAGAGGACGCGCTCAAGATAGTCCTCGTATCGTATGTTGGAATCCTTGCAGAGTTTGTGCGCCTTGATGAGTAGGTTGCCGAACTCTATCATCATCTTTCCGTTCGCCTCGATGTAGTCTTCCTTGATTTTCTTCGTCAGTTCCTTGAGTTCGGGAGACTCCTCGATTGAAATCTTGTAGAGTCCGAGTTCCTCAGCCTTCTCAAGCATCGTGTGGAATTTCGCCCAGAACGCGGCGTTGTGGCTTCTCGCTCCGCTCGGCGGAAGCTTTCCCGCGTTCTCCGCCATGTATTTCTCCGTCTCCAAGTGGTGCGCGTACTCGTGTATCGCCGTGTACATGAGCTGGTTGTCGTCCGAGAAGTTCTTGTTGTGCAAAAGGATTTCGTGCGTGTCCGGCTTGTAGAGTCCGTTCACCCGAACGCTCTCCTTTCCCGTCTGCGTCACCGTGAATTCTATCTGCGTCTCTTCAATCTGAAGGAGTTTTGATTTTATGTCTTCGTTTTCCATTTTTCCCTCTGAAAATTGCAACGTTTTTCTATCTTATCCGAAAGTTCCGAGTTTTTCACTGTGGCAAATCGGTCAATCCAGGACTCCCATGCTGTCCAAGATGATTGAGCTTGCCACCGTGGCCGCCGTTTCCGTTCTGAGGACGCGTTTTCCCATCGAGCAGAGCGTGAATCCGCTTGATTCGAGCAGGTCCCGCTCCCTGTCCGTCCAGCCGCGCTCGCTTCCGATTGCCGCCACGACCCCCTGTTTTTCAAGTTCGCCTGCGTTCTCTGTTTGCGATGATAGCCACTTGTGGAGTGACATTTTCGCGCGGCGGTTGTCGAGAGCGCATTTCTTTGAGCCGCCCTCCGTCTCAAAAATCATTTTTATGGCTTCCTGCATCGACTTCGCCGTCTCAAGAAGCGGAACGTGCGTGCTCGCGGCCTGCACGGTTCCTTCCAAAAGCATCCGCTCCGCCGCTCCGTCCTTTATGTCGTTCGATTCCATGTAGGATTTTTCCGTAAGCTCCGTTCCTGCGAGTATGATTCTCTTCGCTCCGAGTCCCGCCACGTCCCGGAAGAGCCTTCTAAGCTGAATCGGGCGCGGAAACCCGATTATGAGCGTGAGCGGGTGTAGCGGCTTTCCGTTCGCCTTTTCCTCGTCTTCGAATTCCCTGAATTCAAAATCGATTCCGCTCTCTCCGATTTTCCTTATCGTGGCCGTCCCCGCTTTCCCTCCGATGATTCCCGCGTCGAAGCTGTCGCCCTCTTTCTTGTGCAGCACCTTCGCTATGTGCTTCGCGCGTTCGTCGTTCGCCGGGAGCGGCTTTCCAATCTCTTCTTCTTTGAAAAGGCAAATGTTCATGTTCCCCGTCCTGTATTTTATGAAAAAACTATTATGAAAATTATAATTGAATGTGAGATAATTTTTTGGTTTCTCATTTATAATTCAACAAACATTTTTGAGAATGCGGAACGCCTGTTTTCCGCATTTTTTTGATTCAACACTGTTTTGAAAAACATCGGGAGAAAATTTATGAAGAAAATCAACAAGATTGGAATCGCCATCGCGGCGGCATCTTTCGCGGCAGTGTCCTTTTCGGGATGCAGTTGGCTGTTCGACGAGGAGTCGGGCATATTCAGTTATGGATATACCACCGTGACTGCGACGGAAACTGTTCCACAAGCATATTCGTCTTCAAACTACGTTTTTGAGGTTTCTCCGACGACTTTGAACCTCAACATTTCGGGGCTTTCGAGCGGAAAGAGCATCTACCTTGCGAAGGTGAACAAGAGCGAAAAGTACACAATCCCAACGACCGCCCAGAGAGCCGTGCAAAATGCTTCGGGTGTGTCTTCGAGGTCTGCCGCTTCGGAAATATCGGAAATCGACCTTTCGTCGTCTTCGGAAGCCGCGGGGGGGCAGTTCAGGCATTTCCGCCCGGAAGAAATCAAACTTGAGGACATCCAGAAATCCGTACGTTCAATAGCTGATTCTGTTCCTATTCAGCCTGTGGCTTCAACAACTTATTCTGTTGGTAAAACAAAGTATATATATGTCGACAACAATGTGGATTTAAACAGTTACGCATCAAAGGAAGCCACACTCTATGCTTCTGGCGACAACTGTTATGTCTGGGTTGTTTCGGATAGTTTCACAACAAAATTGACCGAAACTGAAAAGAAAAGTATAGCTGAAACTTTCAGGGACAAGTTCGAGGCGTTCTATCCAATGGAAACATACGTTTTTGGAAAAGAGTCGGACAAACTCATCAATTCAAACGCTACGACGAACAAAGTTTCAGAGGCTGCGATTTATGACATGTCTTCTTACAGCGACACTGGAACGAAAATCAACATCGTCCTCTACGACATTGGAGCCGATTACAATTCAAGCAGCCAATGCGGAGTTTTAGGCTATTTCTACGCAAAGGACTATTTCACAAAAACTTCTGGCTCAAATACGGTTGTCGACTATTCAAACCAGGGAAAGTACTTCTACATCGACGCGCCGTATGCGGCGAGCGCGGTGACGGACTCAAGCGGAAAAGAGCAGGACACGTTCTCTACGACTATTTCCACTTTGGCGCATGAGTTCCAGCACATGATAAACTTCGGCGTGAAGAACATCGAAAAAGACCTGTCGCCAGACACTTCATACAACGAAATGCTCTCAATGCTCTGCGAGGACATGATGTCGAGCCAGTTGGGGCTTGATGACGATGAGAACGTGAAGGCGGAGCGTCTTCCGTATTTCAACACTTCCTACATGCTTTCTGGAATCCGAGAGTACAGGGACGACGGTGCCGCGGCTCTCTCTTACAGCACTTCATACGGTTTCGGCTCTTGGCTTTGCAGACAGTACGGAGGAGCCGCGCTCGTGAAGGAAATAATGTCCAACGACTATGTGGACAACGATTCTCTTGTTAATGCCGTGAACACCTTGAACGGCAAGTCGTACACCTTCGACGACTTGTTCAAACAGTTCCTCGTGGCGTGTGTGGACAAGAACAAGACTACAGGCTACACCCACAACAAGAATGCCGCTCAGACCGTCACATACTCAGGCGAAAGCGATACGTATTCTTATCCGATGACCGCCATCGATCTTTGGGCCAGCGCATACGGATATCCGACATCCACGAACAAGTTCTTGATTGAGAATCAGGAAAAGTGCGCCTACGACACGTCCGTCTCTTCTTGGACGGGACCTTTCATCTTGTCTAATGCGTATGGCGTTTCTCTGCGCCCGTATTATGGAATCACCCTTCACAAAATCGGAACAACAAGCGGAAGCGACCTTTCACTCACGTTCAGCGAGTCCGGTGCCGATTGCGTGACGATGTATGTGATAATTTTGTAATGCATTAAAAACTTCTTTTTCCATGGAGGAAAAAATGCGAAAAACACAAATCTTGAAGAAGCTGCCCGCTCTTCTCGCCTGCGCTTCGCTCCTGTTCTTCGGTTGCGGAGACGATGAGGAGGAGGCTGAATTCGACCTCGGCAAGAACGTCTACCATTTTGAGGGCGAATCACTGACTTTGAGCGGAATTTCTGGAAAGGAAATCTACCTTGCGAAAGTGAACGGTTCTTTGAACACCGACAAGTCTCCTGCGTCGATAGTCACCGCATCCTGCTCTGGGCTTTCAGCGAGCGTTTCTCCGTCGTTGAGCGTCGCTTCAAGCTCTTCTTCGGACACGGAGGAGAGTCTTCCCGCAAGGAAGCATTATGTGGTGAGCGACGCTGAAAAGGAGCTTGCGAAGGAGTTCGGCCGCCTGCACGTCCAAAAATACGGCAAGCAGTCCAGAAGCGCGCTCCAGGCGTTGTACTCGAAGCACGAGAGCGACCTGAGCGTGGGAGACGAGAAATCTATCTGGATTCAGACAGGAAGCGACAGCAATTCTCTAGATTCGTACGAGGAGCTGGACGCAACGCTTAGAGCCAGCAAAACTTACTGCAACGTATGGGTCGTGGATTCCTGCTTTGCGGAAGAGACCTCTTCTGGAAATAAGGTGACGGCTGCCATAGCGGAAGAGATAGCCTCGAAATTCGACGAGATTTATCCCCGCGTCACGAACGTTTTTGGAACTGAATGTGACGAAATTCTTAGCATAACAGTCGATGAAAGCACTGGAAATACCGTTTCTAAGGAACTTGTCGATATGGCGACTGTAAAAGATTCTGAAGGAGAACTCCTCAACGACACAGGAACAAAAATCAACATTGTTCTATGCGATTTGGAAGCTGCCGATTATGTAGGATATTTTGCGCCAAAGGACTACTACAACTACAGCGTTACAATGGGCAATATCGCAGATGTCTCAAACTACGGAAAGTACTTTTATGTGGATACGACTTCCGTGAATGACAACATAAAAGATGCCCTCCTCACGCTCGCCCACGAGTTCCAGCACATGATAAATTTCAACATGAAGACTGTGCAGAACAGTGCGACTTTCAGCACATTCTACGACGAAATGTGCTCGATGGCGTGCGAGGACATGATGGCTGACTATCTTGGTGTTGGCGACGACGACACGCCGAAGAACAGGCTTCCGTTGTTCAACAAGAAGTACACGGAAACAGGAACTGGCGAGTGGAATAGCACCGGCAACCAGGAGCTTTACTCGTATTCGTCTGCTTATGCGTTCGGGGCTTGGCTCGCACGCCAGTACGGTGGGGCGAAACTCTTCAAGGCGATTCTCTCCAATTCGCATTCCGACATGGACGCTGTGACGGAGGCAGTGAAGAGCGTCGCAGGTGAGGACTACACGGACGAGCAGATTCTTGAGCGTTATGTGCAAGCCCTCGTGTTCACGACTTCGGATTTCACGCATCCGACGATGAACCAGGCGGCTAAGCAAACTCTTACTTACGGCTCAGGTGATTCCGCATATTCTTATCCGATGACCGCAATAAACTTGTGGAACTTGGAAGCCGCCTTGCCGACCTACTCAAGCGCGAACACGAATAGTTCGTACTATAAGTACGACGGCCCTGAATATCTTTCGGCATCGGACACCACGGCTTTGCGTCCTTACGGGTTCACGCTGCACAAGGTGGGGACGGCTTCCGCGGATTCGGTCACGTTAAAGCTGTCCGCTTCTCCGTCGGGAAGCACGAAATATTACGTTTTGGTTCAGTAGCTTCGACTTCGCTCAGCTACCGGGTTTCGCTCAGCTACTGGGCTTCGCTCAGCTACCGGACTTCGCTCAGCTACCGGACTTCGCTCAGCTACCGGATTTCGCTAAGCTATCGGGCTTCGCTCGGTTGCCGGGGCGCGCAGAGGTTGAAGGAAAAAGGAGATTTTTATGAAGAAGACATTTTTCGCAGTTGTTTTGATGGTCGCAGGGCTTGCGGCGTTCGCTTTCGGAAAGAAGACGATTACGGGGCACATCCAGATTTACGGAAACGCTCCGTTCACTTTCGTGGGATTCGTGACTGACGATGGGGAGAAGTATTCGCTCGACATCGACCCGAAAGCGGACTTCACAATCAAGGACATCCAGGCGCATCAGGGAGAGCCGCTCAAGCTCACGGGAGTCGTGAACGAGAAGGAGCTGATGGGCTTCCAGACGCTCAAGGACGGCCGCTTCGTCGTGAGCAAATTCAAGGTGATGGATAAGGGTTCGGACTCGAAATGATGGACAGGAATTCAACTTATGAACTGTCGAACGGCGTGAGAATCCCGATTGTGGGATTCGGGACTTGGCAGAGCGCGGACGGAGACGAGGCGTACAACGCTGTCTTGTCTGCGCTCAGAGCCGGCTACAGGCACATCGACACCGCCGCCGCCTACGAAAACGAGGAGTCTGTCGGAAAGGCGATAAACGATTTTATGAAGGAATCAGGCGTTTCCAGAAAGGACTTGTTCGTGACGACAAAACTCTGGAACGGCGACCACGGGCGCGTCCTCACCGAAAAGGCGATTGACGAGTCGCTTTCCAAGCTTGGATTGGACTATCTGGATTTGTACTTGATTCACTGGCCGAATCCGCTCAAATTCCGCGACTGCTGGGCAGAGAAGAACGCGGAGAGCTGGAAGGAAATGGAGGACGCCTGCAAGGACGGAAAAATCCGGGCTATTGGCGTGAGCAATTTCTGCGAGAGACATTTGGACGCGCTCTTGAAGACCGCCGTCATGAAGCCGATGGTCAACCAGATAAAGATTTGTCCGGGTCAGAGCCAAAAAGCTCTCGTCGAGTACTCGAAAAAGCTCGGCATGGTCGTGGAAGGCTATTCCCCGCTCGGCACGGGAGCGATTTTCTCGAACGAATTCATGAAGTCGCTTTCGGAGAAGTACAAGCGCAGCATCGCGCAAATCTGCATCAGGTGGAGTATTCAGTCGGGATTCATTCCGATTCCGAAATCGGTCACGGAATCCCGAATAAAAGAGAACCTCAACGTCTTCGACTTCGAACTCGACGCGGAAGACATTGAGAAAATCGCCAATCTAAAATGCGACATCAAGCTTGCGCGGAACCCGGACGAGGCTCCGTTCTAGCTTGGTTTTCGGAATTTTTCAGCTTCCGTAGTTTCCAGAAAGGAGTTTTGCTTCTTCCTGAAGCTGCTTCCTCGTCATGTCCTCCTTCTTCTTGAGGAGGGCGGCCGGAATCTCGTAGGCTTTCTCCAAATCTTCGTCGGTCAAGACTTCCTCTGGCGTTCCGAGCGACATGTCGCGGTTCGGATAGAAGAGGAGGACCTGGTCGGCGTATTTTTTCGACAAGTCGAGTTCGTGCATGGCGATGTAGATTGTCTTTCCCGTCTTATGGACAAATTCCCGGAGGTATTCGAGCGAGGCTTCCTTCTGCCTGTCTTCCATCGCGAACATCGGCTCGTCCATGAAAATCGAGTCGCTGCCGTAGAGAATAGAGAAAGCGAGCAGGACGCGCTGGATTTCTCCCTTGCTCAAGTGCGTGAGGGATTTTTCAAGCGATTCCTTCAACTCGAAAATTTCGACGGCCTCTTCAAGCAAATCTGAATCCGAACGGAGAGCTTTCGCCTTGCCCTTGAGTTTGCCGTTCTGGAAAACCTGCTTCAGCAAATCCCCCACTTTCTCTTCCGTCTCGAATTCCATGTTCTGGTAGATGACGGATGCCAGAAGGTTCTTCTCTTCGTCGTCCATTCCGTAGAGCTTCTTCCCCAAAAGCGAGACGCTGCCGCTGTCCGGGTTCAATCTGCCGGACGCGAGCAGCATGAGCGTGGACTTTCCGCAGCCGTTCTGGCCGACGAAACTCACGAGGCCTTTCGGCAGTGCCGCCGAGAAATGCTCGAAGACAGGCTTCGGCTCAATCTGCTTTCCATTTTCGTCCACGTCTCCTTCTACCGGGGGATATGTGAACGTTACGTCGTCGAATTCTACAAAATTTTCTGTGTCATTTTCTGTGATTTTTTCTGTGTCCATGCGTAAAAGATACTAAAAAAACAGGATTGTGTTGTGGTCAGATTGCTTTTTTGTCATTTCGAACTTGATTTGGAATCCGCGGTAAAAGAGATGCTGAGACTGATTTTCTGTGTTGTTTTTTCATATCTAGGATTAGAATATGATTCGGTGCATAGAAACAAACTTCGGAAATGTTTCTAGAACTCTAACTTTTGAGCTTCCCGACAGGGAGAAGGAGCTATTATGAAATTTATCCACAGCCTTGAATTTCGTCTGATTTCGATTGTATTGTCGATTTTCATCGTTTCCAATGTGGGGTTGACTTTTACCGCGATACGGACTTCAACGACTTCCATAAACGAAACTGTCTATAAGCTTTTGAACGCTGTGACTGATTCCGCCTCAGGAAAAGTGAAGGGCGAGGTTGAAAAACAGTTTCGGGTCTTGAATTCTCTGGCGAGGGCTGATTTTGTCCGTGACAGCGAAATGCCGCTTTTGGACAAGTGCCAGCAGCTCACACGAATTTCCAAAGTCAGCGACGAATACGAGAACATCGCTTTCTATGACTTGGACGGCAACAGCTACACGGCGGCAGGAATGGCCATCCAGTTGGACAGAGACTACATAACCGCCGCGAAAGCAGGACAGTCGTACCTTGCCGACCCCGCCAAAAATCCCGTGAACAACGAGCTTTTCCAGGTTTATGCGGTGCCTGTCTATGGAACTGACGACAAAATCATCGGCTGCCTTTCCGCGAATGTCCGCGGCGAGATGTTTTCAAAGATGATTGAGCAGGTCTCGTTCGGAACTTTTGATTCACATCTGCAAGTCGTGAACAGAAAAACCGGGCACACTGTCGCTTCGACCACATTCGACGATGTTCTAAAATTCCAGAGCGTCGAAGGGGATGCCGGAGACGAAATAAAGCCGATTCTCCAAAAAGTCCTCGCTGGCGAAACTGGAAGCGACGTTTTTGTGAACCCGGCGAACAACGCGCAGATGATTGCGGCCTACCGGCCAGTTCCAAATTCCGATTGGGCGGTTCTTGGCGTCTGCGGCTATTCCGATTTCTACGGCGGATTGACGAGAATGGAGACCATAACGGGCATTCTGTCGTTTGTTCTTCTCGGCGTGACTTTCGTCGCTGTCGGAGCCACCGTGAACATCGGGCTGAAGCCGCTCAAGAAAGTGCGTTCCGCCATATCAAACGTGGCTTCCGGCGATGCCGATTTGACGAGGCGCATTGATTCGAAGGGAAAGGACGAGGTCGCGGCTGTCGTTGTGGGATTCAACACTTTCATGGACAAGCTTCATGCGATAATTTCCCAGGTCAAGTCGTCCAAGGAAAAACTTGGCGTGGCAGGTTCAGACCTTTCCGCCAGCACTGACGACACTGCAAATTCGATTTCACAGATTCTTTCCAACATAGAAAATGTCCACAACCAGATAACGAACCAGAGCAACAGTGTCCACGAGACTGCCGGTGCCGTGAACGAAATCGCCTCGAACATCGAGTCGCTTGAGAGAATGATTGAGAAGCAGAATTCCGGGGTCAGCGAAGCGAGCGCGGCCGTGGAGCAGATGATTGGCAACATCGGTTCGGTGAACAACTCCGTCTCCAAAATGTCGGAGGCTTTTGAGAATTTGACAGAGAGCGCGAAGTCTGGAATCGAAGTTCAGCGCGACGTGAACGACAAGATTGAGAGAATCAAGACCCTGAGCGAAACTTTGCAGGAAGCGAACTCCGCCATCGCCGCCATAGCCGAGCAGACGAACCTCCTCGCCATGAATGCCGCAATCGAGGCGGCGCACGCGGGCGAGGCGGGAAAGGGCTTCTCCGTTGTCGCGGACGAAATCAGGAAACTTTCGGAGACTTCAGGCGAGCAGTCCAGGACGATTGGAGAGCAGCTCATGAACATCCGCAATTCAATCGACAGCGTGGTCTCGGCTTCCGAAAAGTCGAACGGAGCGTTCCAGAGTGTCGCGTCGAAAATCTCCGAAACCGAGCAAATCGTCCGCCAAATCCAGTCCGCGATGGAGGAGCAGAACGAAGGCTCCCAGCAGATAAGCGCGGCTTTGAGCACGATGAACGATTCTTCGCTTGAAGTCCACAACGCGGGCCAGGAGATGATGGCCGGAAACAGGGCGATTCTGGACGAGGTGAAGAACCTGCAGGATGTCACTGGCCTCATTCAGGACAGCATGAAGGAGATGAACTACGGAGCCACAAAAATCCACGAGACCGGCGTGGCTCTCCGCGGAATCTCGGAGCAGATGAAGGTCGCCATAGACGAACTCGGTGCCCAAATCGACAAGTTCAGGACTTGATTTTAAGCCGTTTTGCTCTTGCCGGATTCGTTGAACAGTGGTTTTCCATTTGATATAATCATTCAATTTAACTGATACACAAATTCAAATGGAGAATCACAATGGCATTTTATTTTTCAGAGCCGTCACACACGTTCGGTGAGTATTTGCTTGTTCCTGGCTATTCTGGCGAGAATTGCATTCCAGACAATGTTTCGCTCAAGACTCCGCTTGTGCGCTTCAACAAAAAAGCAGGCGAGACTTCACCGCTTTCGATGAACATTCCGATGGTTTCGGCTGTCATGCAGGCCGTTTCTGACGATAAACTCGCCATCGCGCTTGCGAAGGAGGGCGGAATCTCTTTCATCTACGGAAGCCAGACAATCGAGGACCAGGCGGCGATGGTCGCCCGCGTGAAGGCCTACAAAGCCGGATATGTCACTTCTGATTCGAACGTCCGCCCTGACCAGACTCTTGAGGAAGTCATCGCCTTGAGCGAGAAGACCGGCCACTCGACTTGCGCTGTCACGGAGGACGGAACAGCCCACGGAAAACTCGTTGGAATCATCACTTCAAAGGATTTCAGAATCACGCATTGCAAGCCGAATTCAAAGGTTTCCGAGTACATGACACCGCTTTCTGGAATGACTGTAGGCCACGAGGGAATCACTCTCTCTGAGGCCAACGAACTCATCTGGGAGAAGAAGGTCAACCAGCTCCCTGTCGTGGACAAGGACGGAAATCTCGTCTCATTGATTTTCAGAAAGGACTATTCCACACACGAGTCTAACCCGAACGAGCTTCTCGACGAAAAGCACCGCTACATCGTCGGAGCCGGAATCAACACCCGCGACTACATGGACAGGGTTCCAGCCCTTGTTGAGGCTGGCGCGGACGTGTTCGTCCTCGATTCAAGCGAAGGCTATTCTTACTGGCAGGCGAAAGCACTCAAGGACATCCACGAGAAGTTCCCGAACGCCAAAGTCGGTGCCGGAAACGTCGTCGACGCTGAGGGATTCCGCTTCCTTGCAGACGCTGGCGCCGACTTCGTGAAAATCGGTATCGGCGGCGGCTCAATCTGCATCACACGCGAACAGAAGGGAATCGGACGTGGACAGGCGACTGCCACAATCGAAGTCGCGAAAGCCCGCGACGATTACTACAAGGAGACTGGAATCTACGTTCCAATCTGCTCCGACGGTGGAATCGTCCACGACTACCATGTGACGCTCGCGCTCGCGATGGGAGCCGATTTCGTGATGCTCGGACGCTACTTCGCGCGCTTCGAGGAGTCTCCTTCGAACAAGCTCGTGGTGAACGGACAGTACGTCAAAGAGTACTGGGGCGAGGGCTCGAACAGGGCGCGCAACTGGCAGAGGTACGACCTTGGCGGAAAGAAGGGCATGGCTTTCGAGGAAGGCGTGGATTCATACGTTCCATACGCTGGCCACCTGCACGACGGTGTCGGTTTGACGCTCAAGAAGGTCGCCCACACGATGTGCAACTGCGGGGCGCTTTCGATTCCAGAGTTGCAGGAGAAGGCTAAAATCACCCTCGTCTCCGCCACGACCATTTCCGAAGGTTCCGCCCACGACGTAATCGTCAAGACGGCTTCGGTTCAGGGCTGAGACTTTAGCATTTCGGATTTTTAAGACAAAGGGACTTGTGATTGCTCGCAAGTCCCTTTTTTTGCGATTTGGGAGAAAATCAGGCTTCTTCTGTTGAGGCGTTTTCCCCGCCCCTCAATGCCGGGTGCCTGACGAACACGAACAGAAGCTGCGCCGTCATCACGACCCAGATGAGCGGCTCGCAGATGATGATGCCCCACAAACCGATTCTCTTGACAATGACCGCCGTGAAGAATATTTTTCCGACAAGCTCGATGATGCTCGAAATCAGCGGCAGAACCTTGCTCCCAAGTCCCTGCAGCGAATTCCTCGTGATGAAGAGCGTTCCGAGCACAAGGAAGAACGGAATGCAGAAGTACATGTAGTCCGTTCCGTAGTCGAGGAGCGTTTCGTTCGTGGAGCCGGAGATGAACATCAAAAGCGGCCTTATGGTGAATTTCATCGACGCGATGAGGAGAAGTGCCCAGACTATGCCTATCAAGACCGAAATCGAGATTCCCTTCTTGATTCTGTCTGTCTTTCCCGCGCCGAGGTTCTGCGACACGAACGTGGAAGACGCCGTTCCGAGCGCGATGAGGGGAATGTTCACGATTGAAAAAATCTTTCTTGCCGCTATGTGTCCAGCTATGACGAATTTCCCGAAGCCGTTTATTGCTGACTGCAAAACGACCGTTCCCGACGAGACGAGCGCGCCCATCAACGCCATCGAAAAGCCCTGCGCGAAGAGGTCTGACAAAAGCCTCCTCTCGAATGTGAAGTGGCGCTTCGACGGAAGCAGAATCCGCGCTTTTTTTAGGATGTAGAGGAGGCAGAGGACTGCCGAGAACCCTTGCGCTATCACGGTTGCGATTGCCGCGCCTTTTATGCCCATGCCGATTTTCGTTATGAAGAGCAGGTCTAGGAAGATGTTCATGATTGAAGAGACAATCAGAAAGACCAACGGCATGAAGGAGTTCCCGATTGCCCTCAAAAGTCCCGAAAGCAAATTGAACGCGAAGAGGACACAGACGAAGAGCGTCACCGTGTTTATGTAGGAGAACGCCTCTTCCTTTATCTCTTCCGGTGTCCCAAGCAGAGTCAGAGCCTTCATGAGTGTGAACCTGGAAACGACCGTGATGAAGAGCGTGACGAAGAACGTGAGGGCGAGCGAGGACGCCACGACTTTCTTGAGCTTTTTCTCGTCGCCCGAACCGAACGCTCTCGCCGCCACGATTGAGAGTCCGTTCCCGAATCCGTTCCCGAATCCCACGAGAAGCTCGAAAAGTACCGCGCTCGACCCGATTGCGGCCAACGAAGATTCTTTCAAGAAATTTCCGACAATCACCGCGTCCACGGCATTGTAGAGCTGCTGGAAGACGAGCGAGACCAAAAGCGGAAAAGTGAAACTGACGAGCGAGGACAAAATGTTCCCGTTTATCAAATCCGGCCTCAAAAATTTTCTGAAATTCATCTTCGTTTTCTCGTTCTCAATTCTCAACTTTCAATTATCAGGGCGAAAGTCGAGTTTTCACAGTGCAATGGCAGAAACGAGCGGAAGCGGGGTTCCGCCCATCAAAACACTAAACATCGCAAGCGATGTTAACGCCACCGCGAAGCGGTACTGCCGTTTTGGGCAAGACTGCGCAAGCAGGCTGCGGTTCCCGCTGGGAGCTTGTTTCTGCAACTACGGTATACATAAACTCGACATTCGACCTATCAATTATTCGCTCGCTGTCAGTTTGTACTCGTAGCCCCTGAGGAGGTTCTTTATCGTGACGACTCCGTTTCCTATCGAAATCGTCTCTATGACCTTGCCGTCCTTCGCGATTGCCCTCTCCGCCACGCTGAATCCGCCGCCGTCCTTCGTGGAAATGTTCGTCTTTATCTCGCAGAATTCCAAATCGTATTTGGAATAATGCTCCTTGAGCTTCTGCGTGTCGGCGTATGCGTTCTGCAGGTCGAGTATGATGTATTCCGCCTTGAGTTTTTTGGGGAAGACCGAAGAGTCGAGTTTCGCGTTCGCTCCGTCGTATGAGATTGAGCCGATTTCGCCGCCGAAGTCGTTCATCAAAAGCACGTCGATTCCCGTGGGACCCGCCTGGATGTACGCGAGGGCGTTCAGTGTCGTGTCACCGAATGTGCCCTGGAACTGCTGGTACTTCTCGAATTCTGGGAAAATCGCATCGACCGGAAGGACATCGACTTTCGTGGTGTTCGTCACATAGACTTTTTCGAGGTTCGAGGCGACTTTTGTTGAGCCGCAAGAGATGAAGACAGCCGCCGAAAGGCAGATTGCCGCGAAAAGTGGAAGGTGTTTCTTGTTCATTTTTTTCTCCATAAATAAATTAAATCCGCAAAATTCACAGCATCGTGCAGACGAACGCCGCCGCAAGTCCAGAGAAAATCGACAATCCGAGGACGTGCACGGGAACGAACGAACTCAAGGCAATCGCTCCGAACGAAATCGCCGTCGTGATGAACGAGAGCGTTATGGCGAACGTCTCAAGGGCGTTCCCCTTGTTCTGCCTGCTGTAGATGACGTAATCGAGCCCAAGCCCGAAGACGAGGACGATTCCCGTCATGCAGAAGAATTCTATATGCAAAACCGCGATTGTGAAAGTCGCCAGAATCGCGACGATGCTGACAACCGGAACCGATATGATTTTGAGCGTGTCCTTCCAACTGTGGAAGAGCTTCATCGTCGCCGAAATGATGACGAACGCGATTGCGAACATCACAAAAATCATCCTCGTCAAATCGTCGAGGCCGCGGCTCACGTCCTTCGCCTTGCTCATGTAGTGGATGTTTTCGTTTTCCAACGAACGGTAGTTTTCTTCTCCGCTTATGGTCGAAGGTATCATGAGCGAATAGAATTTTTTGTTCGCCTCTCCGCCCGCCTGTCCGAGCCATGTCATCTTCAAAATAGATTTCAGGCTTTGGGGGATTTCTGGGCTTTCGACCGTCAGCGGATTTTTCTCCGACAAAAGCAGATTCTCCTCAAAACGTGAAACCGCCGCCTGAATTTCCGCTTCCTCTTCTTCCGAAAAGTCCCCGTCTTTTCCGAACATCAAAATGCCGAGTTGGGACTTCGCCAGAGGAAGGAGCTCCTTCACCGCCTCAATAGAATTTTTCTGCATCGAAAGCGACGGCAAGAAAAGCGACGTGCTTATGAATGGGTCTGGAATCTTCTTCGCTGTCTCCTCTTCAAGGCGCAGGACTTCCTCAGCCGAGTCCCCGGAGATTACAAGATAGCTCGTGGGATTGTACGATAGCACCTTGTAAGCCGTCTCCGTGTCTTCCTTGAGCCTGCCTTCCATTTTGTAGAGGCTTGAGACGTCGTTCTTTATCTGGATTTTTCCGTTGCCCGTGAGAATCGCGAAAATCGAGCAGGCGAAAATGAGGAAAATCACCGCTTTTCTTGTTTTCTTTCCGCCCGGAATTTTTTCAAGACTGAAATTCGGCATGAAAATTTCTCTGTCCTCGTCTTTTGGAATCCTGTACATCGGGAAAATTCCGATTGTGGTCAAAAACGAACTCAATATTCCGAAGAACGAGAAGACTGAAATTTGCTTTAGCAGGTTGAACGGAGCGAACATCAGAAGCAGATAGCAGATTTCCGTGGAAACGAGCGAGAGGAGCAGCCCCTTCATCAAGTGCTTTCTTATCTCTCCGCCTGTCTTCAGTTCCCTCGACGCTTTCCAGTTGATGAAGAAATGCAGGCTGTAGTCGATGCACGAGCCGATGAGCGTTGTTCCGAATACGAGCGCGATTGCGTGCACGCCGCCGAAGAAAGCGTGGGTCGCCAGAAATGCGCTCGCGACCGAAAGCGCGATGGCGGCGACGGAAGAGAGCAGGGGAACGAGGCTTTTGAAGACCGCGAGCAGAATCGCCACGACCGCAATCATCGATGCGATTGAGATTAATGTGATTTCCTTCGAGGCGGACATGGAACTTTTGTAGCTGTGGAATGGCGTTCCGAAAAACGCGAACCGTGTTCCGTCTTTTTCAAGCGGCAGGCACGCGTCGTAGATGTCCTGCACGGCGTTCGACTTGTCGGCCATTTTCGCGCCCTCTTTTGTCAGTTCCGCCCGAATCATGACGTACCATCTGCCATCGAACTTGCGCGCGAGAACGCCGTCTTTCGGGCGCAGCGCCACCGTGGACGCCGAAAGTCTTTGGAGAATGCTTGTCGCAGCCTCGTCGTCGAGCGCGAACGGGTCGTTCTCCGGGTCGGTCGCCGCTATTGAGAATCCGTAGAATTTTTCAAGCGCGTTTTTTGCGAATCCTTTCGCGTCCGAATCAATTTTCTTCTGCGTCTCTTCGCCTAGAATGTTGAATCTGTTTTTTTTGATGAACTCTTCCACATCCGAAAAAGATGAGCTGTCTGTGTAGAGCGATATGTTTTTGAATTTGCGCTTTGCCCTTGAGGGGGCTTCGTCTGCGCTCTTGAGCTTTTCGTAGACTTCCACTGCCGCCGCATTCGCCTTTTGAAAGTCCTCGTCGCCCGATAGAATGAAGACGCTGCTTCCGCTGTTCGCCGACATGGCTTCGTCCGCGATTTTTGCGGCTTCGCTTTCCGTGCTGGCTGGAATCATCGTCGAAAAATCCGCGTCGACCTTCAATCTTCCGTAAGATTTCAGTGTCGCAAGGAAAACGACGACGATTCCAACATGGAAAAGAATCCATATCGAAAGGAAAATGCTATTTCTGGAAAAGAGCTTTTTCATCTGCGGAAAGGGCCTGCTTGTAGACTTGGTTTGCGAATGTGAATTTTGTCTTCTCCGTGTCGCTCTTCTCAGAAACCATTCCGTCGAGCGATGTCTTTGACGATTTCACCGCTCCTGAAAGCGTCACCTGCTTGAGCGCGCTCGCCACCGTCGCGTCCTTCGGAGTGAGGACCATCTCCCAGTTTGCCGAGTCCGCCTTGAAATTTTTTATCGTGAAGTGCTTTTCAAGCTCCTTTCTGTCGCCAGAGAAGAGCGAAGTCAAAGTGGAGGAGACTGTCTTGAACGTGTCGTTGGAGCTTGCGTCTATGACGCTCTTCTTGCCGTCCGCGCCTGTCTGGATGATTGAGTCCTTCGTCACCGCCATTGTCGATGGAAAAGGCTTGGTCGTTTTCCAGACGATGCCGTCTTCTGAAAAAATGAAATTTCCGCTAGATTTTAGAGGACGCTTGATTTTTGCCGATGATTTTTCTTGGACGAAATCTCCAGTCGTCACTTTGTTTTCGGTGAGAGAAGAGAATACATTGTCGATAGTGATTTCTGCGAAAGAAACTGTTATCGTATTCAGTGTTAAAAACGCAAGGCACAATGCCGATTTGATAATCTTTTTCATACGAAAGAGATTATCACAAATACGACAAATTTCATAAGATGTCCATTAAAAGGGGTTAAGAAAATGGAAACACGAACAAAGAAAGTCTGGCTCATCAATTTTGCGCTCGGCTTTGCTGGAAAAATTCAGTACAAAAAAGTCATAAAGGCTTCTAAGGATTGCAAAAAGGCTTCCATGACGACTTTGCGTGGCATTCTTGAATATGCCAAGGACACTGAGTGGGGCAAGCAGCACAATTTCGCCGAGATTCTTTCAGCGTCAACCGACGAGGAGCTTGTCGCGCGCTACCAGAAGAACGTTCCTGTCACCGACTACGAGGTCATCCGCCCGCTCATCGAGAGGCACAAGAACGGCGAGGAGAACATACTTTTCCCTGGAAAGCCGATGATGTACGCCACGACTTCGGGAACGACCGACCAGCCGAAGTGGATTCCAATCACGCACGAGTACTACCAGAACATCTACAACAAGATGTCGAAGGTCTGGCTCTACAACTTCATGAAGAAAAAGCCGCACTGCTTCGAGGGCAAGACCGTCTCCATCGTCGGAAAGGCGATTGAGGGCGCGGCTCCCGACGGCACCGTGTACGGCTCTGTCTCCGGCGTCACGAGGCGCGACATCCCCAAGTTCATTCAGCCAATCAACTCCGCTCCCGATGCCGTCTTTGAAATCGAGGACTACACGGCGAGATACTACGCAATCATGAGAATCGGAATCGAGCAGGACGTTACGATTATCGTCACTGCGAACCCTTCCACAATCGTGGAGATGCAGAACAACGTGAAGGAATTCTTCGACGACTACATCGACGATATCGAGCATGGAACGCTCAGCTCGAAAATCAACATTCCACAGGACATCCGCGACAGAATCACGGTTGATTTCGCTCCGAACCCGAAACGCGCCGCCGAACTCCGCGCCCTCAAGGAAAAATACGGCAACAACGTCCTCCCGAAGCACTTCTGGCCGAACATGCAGATTCTGAACACCTGGAAATGCGGAAACACTTATGTCTACCTCGACAAATTCAAGGATTCGTTCCCGGCAGACATGATGCACATGGAATTCTCCTATTTCGCTTCCGAGTGCCGCGCGGGCCTTGTCCTTGACGAAAGCGACGCGACTGTCCTCTTCCCGCACTACCACTATTTCGAGTTCGTCGCGGTCGAGGATTTGGACAAGGCGACCCCGAAATTCCTCCAGCTCCACGAACTTGAGGACGGAAAACAGTATTCGGTCTACGTCACCACTTGGTCTGGACTCTACCGCTATCCGATGAACGATTTGCTCAAGGTGAACGGCTTCTTCGGCACGATTCCGAAAGTGCAGCTCATGCAGAAAATCAACGGAATCATCTCGATTACCGGCGAGAAAGTCCACGAGAGGCAGTTCATCGAGGCGTGCCACCAGGCAGAGAAGGGCACCGGCATAAAGACCCAGTTCTTCGTCGGGTTCGCCGACATCCAGAGCTCCCTCTACCATTTCTACTACGAATTCGAGGATGTGGATTTGCCGCAGGAGAAAGTCGACGAGTTCACGAAGGCGGTTGACGAGAGCTTGAAGAATCTCAACATGGAATACAAGGCGAAGCGCGACTCGTTCAGGTTGAAGGAGCCAATCGGCCACGCCCTCGGAAAGAATGCGTTCGACGCTTTCAAGGCGAAGAGCATCGCCGCGGGTCTCGGCCGCGAGGGCCAGTTCAAGATGAACCTCCTCCTCCAGGACGAGAAGCGGCACGGAATGTTCAAGGAACTCGTGAGGCAGTAAGGGGTTTTGTGGTGTTACGAAAGGTATGCTTTGTCATTCCGAACTTGTTTCGGAATCTGCTCAATCAAGGCAGATGCTGACACTAGTTTCTAAAGCATACTTTTCAAAACACCAGAATAATTAAAAACTTCTGCAAAGTTTCGCAGTTTTATGATAAAATTTTCGTATGAATGCAAAATTGTTATCAAAAGCAACAAATATTCTCAAAAATGCAGGCTGTACAGAAGTTTATCTTTTTGGTTCTCAGGCAACGGGAAAAGCCAATTCCGGGTCAGATGTTGATTTGGGGGTGAAAGGGCTTCCTCCGAGGCTGCTTTTTCGTATGCATTCGGATTTAGAAGAAGCCTTGCGGATGCCGGTTGATTTAATTGATTTTGACAGCCAAGTTGATTTTTATAATTTGCTTCAACGGGTCGGAGAGTTAAGAAAAATTGGATAGTTCTTCACAGGAAAAAATCAAGCTTGAGATTTCTAAAATTGATACGCTTGTAGACAAGTCGTCTTTATTGCTTGAAAAGTGCAAGTTCTCTGAACCTGACTTTTTTGACTTAAACGCAATAGGCTCAATTCTTCACTCTTTTTACAACGGCTTGGAGAGTATTTTTAAGTTGATTCATAAAGCGAATGGCGGCAACCCTCTGTCAAGTACAATGTGGCATTCTGAGCTTTTTTATTCCATGTTTGAAGAGACAAAATCACGAAATGCAGTTTTACAAAAGGAACTTACAGAACCTTTAAAAGATTATTTGGGGTTCAGGCATGTTTTTCGTCATTCCTATGGATATGAATTAGATTGGTTGCGTTTGAATCCACTTTTTTCTGGAATGGCTGATGTTTGGCAAAAAGTAAAATCAAATTTGGAAAAATTTCTTCTTGAAAATGCTCAGTGAGCCGTCCACATAACAACAGGTTGTACCGCCGAAATTTGCATATTCCTGAAATTCAACTGTATCAATAGTGAAACATGGGTGCAAATGACGAAATTGAGCGATTCTGTTTATTTGACTTTATATTTTGATGATTATGAATGAGATATTGGGAGAAGATATGAGGTCGAATGTCGAGTTTTCACAGTGTAATGGCAGAAACGAGCGGAAGCGGGGTTCCGTCAACAAAAACACTCAGCCACCGCGGAGCGGTACTGCCGTTTTTGTTGGCGGGTTCCCGCTGGGAGCTTGTTTCTGCAACTCCGGTATGCATAAACTCGACATTCGACCTATGAAAAACATATTGATAACTGTTTTTTGCGCCGCAGTTTTGCAGTTCATTTCATGTTCAAATCAGGTTAAAAATGTGAAATCGGCTTTGATTAGCGCGGATGAGGCAAAAGAGATTGTCGCGAAGGAATTTGAAGAATCAGATTACCATCAGCAATATTATGTTGTCACGTCGGATAAATTCGATGATAGGGTCTATGAAATTTCATGGGGGGAGCCGGTTCTTGTCAGAGTCATTCCTGACGGGAAGTTGTACAGCGAAGAATCATATTACTATTTGCTGACAGGCATTCTGCCGACTGGGCAGGTTCTTGCGACTCAAACTGTAGATGCGGTGACTGGGAAAATGCTGACAGGCTCCCTTCTCATAGGGGATGAGTCCGATGTTTTGAAGCTTGCGCCCCCTGCGGAATGCATTGAATATTGTGCAAGGCTTGGCTTTGATTCTAAAAATGCTGAGGCGGTATTCTATTATGATGGAACGGTAAGCACTTCGAATATTATATATTCATGGAAGTATTGTGTTGGCAGTTCGGATTCACGAAGCCTTTTGGATTCTGACGATGCATCAGGATTTGTTTTTGTCGATCCCTGGCAGAATATTGAAAAATCAAATGGCGACTCAATTTCCAACACCGATGCATATTTCTCAAAGTTCAATATCAACCACAGGGCATACAAGATAAAATCCTGTGGTAAAAAACGCTCCGTTGCTGATTCTGATTCAAAATTTGAGCCAGTGGACTAGATTTATGAAAAAACTTGCTAAAACAGTTGCTTTGAGCGGATTTTTTATACTTGCGGTATGGATTAGTGAAAAGTTCTTGAAAAATTTTTTCACGCAGAATGTAATATTCGTAGGTGATAGTCTTTTGCTTGGGTACAAACTTGAAAAAGAAAAATCAGTAATGAGTTTAATAGAGAAGTCCATACCATATAGCGTAGTGCGCCATCAACCTAACAATGAGTTAAACCGCAAAAACGGTTCTGCCAACGGCAGAATTGGCGCAAAAGTTGCGGTGGCGCAAAGCCACGAAGAGCAACTTTTGTGACAA